>Ga0137418_10000171_pt1 | contig 50692 bp, 47 predicted proteins | sample CZODoug3_1_2_16f_FD_122242 | JGI IMG/M metagenome (GOLD analysis project Ga0137418, IMG submission 122242) | Vadose zone soil fungal communities from Angelo Coast Range Reserve, California, USA - CZODoug3_1_2_16fungal (Hybrid Assembly) | ecosystem: Environmental > Terrestrial > Soil > Vadose...
TCGACGTCGGACGGCTCGTCCGGGCGGCGGAGGCCGGTGGCGTCGATGTGGTCGACACCATCGACATCGATGATGACGTCGCGCACGTGCTGTCAGCGCCCGTTGCCGGCGGCGCCGCGGTCACCGGGGAGATCGACTGGGCACGGCGCTTCGATCACATGCAGCAGCACACCGGTCAGCACGTGCTGTCCGCTGCCTTCGATCGGCTCTTCGACAATCGCACCGTGAGCTTCCACATGGGCGCGGAGCTTTCGACGATCGATCTTGCGCGTGACCTGTCGTGGGAACAGGTTGCCCGCGTCGAGGCCGAGGCGAACCGCGTCATCTGGGAGAACCGCGAGGTGGCCATCCGGTTCGTGTCGTCGGACGAAGCCGCTGGCCTGCCGCTGCGAAAGGAGCCGGCGCGCAGCGGCGTCCTGCGCCTGATCGACGTCAAGGATTTCGACCTCTCCGCGTGCGGAGGAACCCACGTGGCGCGGACCGGCGCCATCGGCGCGGTCCTCGTGCCGGCGATCGAGAAGTTCAAGGGCGGAGCCCGCGTCACGTTTGCGTGCGGCGGACGAGCGCTTCGCGTCTTCCGGGCGCTGCGCGAGTCGGTGTCGGGCAGCGTGCGCGCGCTCTCCGTGCTCCCTCACGAGCTGCCCGGCGCCATCGAGCGGATGCAGGCGGAAGCCAAAGAGCTGCGGCGCGCCACGAAGAAGTTCCAGGAATCGCTCGCCGCGCACGAGGCCGCGCGGCTGGTTGGGGCAAGTGGGGCGAGCGGGGCGAGCAGCGTGATCGTCGAGGCGCTCGACGGCTGGGACGCGAGCGGCCTGAAGACGGTCGCATCCGAGATCACCCAGCGCGCCAGCGCCGCCGTCGCCTTGTTCTCGGCATCGTCCCCGTTCGCGGTTGTCGTCGCGCGATCGCGCGACCTGCCCGTGGACGCCAGCGCCGTCCTCCGGGCGCTCACGGAGCGCTTTGGAGGCCGTGGCGGCGGAAGAGCCGACCTCGCGCAGGGTGGCGGACTCGACGGCGCCATCACCGACATCGCTTCGACCGCGCGCGAGTTGCTGCGCGGATCTGCACGCGCATCAAATCCGTAATTTCCGGGCCAGATCCGTCAGCGGCACCCGCACAGCTTGCACCGTTTTTTGGGCAATTCCGCGGCATATCAATTGAAGCCACCGAGCGGCATCCACATATGGGTCTGGTGCTCGCCTACGAGCCGGACTCCGCGCAGGCGGATCCGCTCACGTCAGTCGTCCGCGCGAAGCTTGGCGCCAAGCTGCAGCTCGTGGCGTCCACGCATGCCGCGATTGTCGCGATCAACCAGCGCATCCCCGACGTCGTCCTGCTCGGGCGCGACGTGCCTCAAGACCAGCGCACCAGGCTCGTCACGCACCTCCGGTCGCTCGGGGGCGACGGCAGCCAGGTTCGCACCGTAGACCTTCCTCAACTCTCCAACCCGAAGACGTCCGAGGCGTTTGCCAAGGAGCTTGGCGTCTGCCTGGCGGCCGCCGAGGACGCGCGTGTTCGCGCGGTCGCCGTCGTGGCCGGGCGCTCGGGCGACTCCGAGTGGGACGCGATTGCGCTCGATGACACGCCCGAGCACGTCGCCCGGCCGTCGGCATCCAGCACGGACAACGCCGACGATGCGGAGGACGAGCTGCGCGCGGCGGAAATCGCGCTGATCGAGGCGGAGGTCGAGTTCAGGCTGAAGAACGAGGTCGATCGCCTCCAGGCGGCAGCGGCCAAGCAGCAGGCGCTCGAGTTGTCGCGCGTGGAAGCCGAGGCGGCGGAGCGCCGCGCCAGCGACATCGCGCGCGTCGAGTCGGAGGGCGCGCAGCAGCGCGCCACCGAGATCGGACGCATCGAGCGCGAGGCTGCGTCGCAGCGCGCCACCGAGCTCGAACGCATCGAGCGTGAGGCTGTGTCGCAGCGTGAATCCGCGGTCGCGGAAGCACGCGCCGCGGCGGAAGCGGCGGCACGCGAACGCCTGGCGACGGAGCTCGAACGCGTCCGGCGCGAGGCGGAACAGCAGCTGGCCGACGAAGTTCGCCGGGTCCGCGAGGAAGCGGACCGGTTGCTGGCGACGAAGGTCGACGCGGCCGAAGTCGAGGCCGAGCGCGACCGCGGGATTGCGCGCGTGGAGGCGGAGGCCGTGCAGCGGCGCGCCGCCGAAGTGGAGCGAATCGAGCGCGAGGCCGCCGCACAGCGCGAAGCCGCGGTTGCCGAAGCGCGCGCGGCCGCCGAAGCGGCGGCACGCGAAAGCCTGGCGACGGAGCTCGAACGGGTCCGGCGCGAGGCGGAGCAGCATCTGGCCGAGGAAGTGCGCCGCGTTCGCGAGGAAGCGGACCGCTTGCTGGCGACGAAGGTCGACGCGGCCGCCGAGGCCGAGCGCGACCGCGAGACGGCGCGCGTGGAGGCGGAAGCCGAGCGCGACCGCGAGATTGCGCGCGTCGAGGCGGAGGCCGCGCGGCAGCGTGCCATCGAGCTGGAGCGTGTCGAGCGCGAGGCCGTGTCACAGCGCGAAGCCGCGGTGGCCGAAGCGCGCGCCGCCGCCGAAGCCGCGGCGCGCGAAAGCCTGGCGACCGAGCTCGAACGCGTCCGGCGCGAGGCGGAGCGGCAGCTGGCCGAAGAGGTCCGCCGCGTCCGCGAGGAAGCGGACCGGATGCTGTCGGCGAGGGTCGACGCCTCCGAGGTGGAGGCCGCACGCGACCGCGAGATCGCCCGCATGGAGACCGAGGCCGCGCGTCGGCGCGCCAGCGAGGTAGAGCGCATCGAACGCGAGACGGCCGCCCAGCGCGAAGCCGCGGTAGCCGAAGCGCGCGCGGCGGCCGAGACGGCGGCGCGCGAGACGCTGGCGGCGGAGCGCGATCGCGTCCGGTGCGAGGCGGAGCAGCATCTGGCCGAAGAGGTGAACCGGGTTCGGGAAGAAGCGGATCAGATGCTGGCGAGCAGGCTCGAGCTCGCGCAGGCGGAGGCCGAGCGCGACCGCGAGGAACGCGTCGCGCGGGCGCGCGCCGAGGGGGAAGCGGCGCGCCAGGCGGCCATCGCGGAAGCCCGCAGCATCGTCGAGGAAGCGGCCGTGCGCGCGAAGATGGCCGAGGACGAAGTCGGGCGCGTCAGGGCCGAGGCCGAGGCGCAGTTGAAGGACGCTGTCGCGCGGGCGCGCGCGGAAAGCGACGCGGAGCTTCAGGAACAGGTCGCGCGCGCGCAGGCCGAGACGGAAGCGCGGCTCGAGCGGCAGCTCGCCAACGTGATGGGCGAAGCCGAGCAGGTCAGGCACGCCCACCGGCAGGCGACCGCCGATGCGGACAAGATTCGGACGGAAGCCGCCGAGACGGCGCGTGCGGCTGCGGAGGCTGCGCTCGCTTCCGAAACCTCGCGCATCCGCGCCGAGGCGGACCAGCAGCTCGAGGCGGAGATCGCGCGGCTCCGCGACGAGGCCGCGCGCAGGCAGGCCGAGAAGGTGGACGAGCTCTCGCTCTTCGCGGCCAACGAACGATCGGCGCAGCCGTCGGTCCTCGCGGACATCTCCCGCACGGCGCTGCGGGGCATCCGCTGGGACTATGTGTTGACCGCGGCCCTCATCCTGGTGGTTGTCGTCACCGGCGTGATCTACCTTCCGCGCGCCGTCACGACCGCGGCGAAGACATCATCCGCGCTGGTCGGCACCGCCGGGCAGGCCGCGAAGAACGTCGCGAAAGAGGCCGTTGCCGCGGCGCCGGGCGTGACACGCCTGGCGCTGAACGCCGCAGAGCGCGCGATTCCGCGTCCGGAAGTCGTGACGGCGAAGACGGAGCCTGCCGCTGCGCGGTCCGCGGCCGCGGCCGCCGCTACCGCCGCTACGGACAACGGCCCCGGCTTTGTCACTGCCTTCTCGCGGATTCCAATGGAGGTCTACGCCGACGGCACGCGCATCGGCACGACCGAAGACGGACAGCTCCTGCTGAAGAGCGGCACCCATCGGCTGGAGTTCGTCAGCCAGCGATTCCGCTACCGGTCATCCACGACGCTGACGATTCGCGCCGGTCATGTCCACCCGTACACGGTGGCGTTGCCATCGGCGTCGGTGCACGTCACGACGACGCCCGGGGCCGAGGTCTGGATCGAGGGTGAACGCGCTGGCATGGCGCCGCTGGCAGCGGTGCAGGTTCCGATCGGCACGCGCGAGATCGTCGTGAAGGATCCCAACGGTGGCGAAGTGCGCAGGGCCGTCGAGGTGAAATACGGCGACACGACCGAAGTCGCGCTCGCGCTGCCGCAGAGCGGCAGCGGCAATGGATCGGCGCCCGCGCCACACCTGGCGCCTCTCAGTCAGTATCAGCCCAAGTAAATCCCTCCTGGGATTTATCTGGCGCCCCTCTTCATGAACCAGTTCTTCGTATCGAGCACCGGCGCAGAGCTCATCGTCTCGAACCCGAACCGCTCGTAGAACGTCACGTTCGACGGCTTGTCCGTTTCGAGATAGCCCGTCGCGTGCACGCGGTCGAGCCGCGCGCAGTATTCCGTCATCAGCAACGTCCCGATGCCGTTCCCCTGGAGGTGCGCATCCACCGCGACGGGCCCGAGGTGCCAGTGCGGCTCCGGCAGGTCGTGCTCCGTCCACGCGTTCATCCAGCGGGCCACGCGGGCGAGGGCGCCGCCGCCGACCGCCGGCATCAGCCGCGGCATCACCGCGAGCTTCTCGGTGACCGACGGCTGGCAGTGCCCGGGCGCAATCATCCCCGCAACGCCGGCGAGCGCGTCGTCGTCGAACGCGCCGAGCACCACGCCCTTGGAGAGGATCATCGGCAGCGCGACGGTGAACAATCGGGTGAGCCGCTGGCCGCGCAGCCCGGGATCCGTTCCGAGCGCGGCGACGTGGAGAGGGTTGTCGCGCATCCCGCGCGTGACGACGCCGACGGCCGCGGGCAGGTCGCGCTCTGTCAGTTCGCGAACGACAATGACGCCGCTCACTGCGGAGATACCAGCCTGAGCGCGACCGTCTGCGTGCCGGACTCGGCGAGCCTGATGCGCTGCCCGTAGCGCCGGATTGACTCGAGGTACTCGGGGTCGTTCCAGGAGCCGTCCTCGACGTAATCCATCGCGACCGCGAGGTAGTCTCCCGGCGGCAGCCCCTTGATCTGGAACGTCCCCTGCTGGTCCGGACGCGCCGAGCGCACGAAGCGGGAGCGTCCCCCGGCCAGGTTCTTGATCTCGTAGCGCCCCTCGGCATCCGTGCTCGTCGTCTGTCCGTTGTTGGGAAGCCCGGGTCCACTGATCTGCACGCGTGCGCGGCGCAGCGGACGGCCGCTGTCGGCGGCGAAGACGCGTCCGCGAATCGCCGCCGTGCCCGTCGCGGTTCGCGGCGCCTGCCCCGCATCGCGAGGCGGCACCGGGCCGCCGCGCTGCAGAACCTGCTGCTGGTTGGTCTGCGCGCCCACTGGGCCTACGACCAAGAGGAGCGAAACCGCCACGAGAACCGCGTTCGTCGTTCTCATCGAGTGCCTCGCCGCCGTTACGGGACGCTACCCCGGAATTAGACAGCGGAACGGGGCGGGCGGTCTTTAGAAAATGGGGTAGAAGCCGACTGGATGCGTCTCGACGTGCGCGATCGCGCCGGCGCTATTCAAGAACAGCACGAGTTCGCCCTGCCTGACGACCACGCCGCCGCCCCCGGTCGCGTAGATGAGCTCGAAGCGGTCCTTTTCCGGTTGCCGCGTCCAGGCGACCTTGCCCGTTTGAGGATCGAACGCCACGAGCGTGCGCCCGTCGCATGTGTAGGCCCAGTCCTCGCCGAGCACGTAATCGCCAGCCGTCGGCAGCGAATATTCGCTGCGGGTGTTGTCCGCCGCCAGTCGCACGACACGCCCCTCGGACCTGCCGTCCTTGAACTGCAGGCGCATGAGCGCGATGAGGGCGTCGTGCCCATCGGGCACAACGTAGTGCAATTCGATCTCCGGAAGGGTCGCAACCACGGTTTCCACGAATTGCGTCAGCGGAACAATGTGTGCCTCGCCCGCGTCGGTAACGCGGAGGACGTTCACCAGCTTTCGCGCCAGGCGCCCCCCGTTGCCGTCGTCAACGTAATCCGTCAGCACGAAGGGTGTCGCGGCAGCCTTGTCATCGGGGAAGGTGATGGGACCCGCCTGTGCGGGGATCGCGACGGCCGACGCAGGGTTGCCGACGTCGCGCGTGACGATCGTATGCGGCAGCACGACGCGGTGCTTGACGGCGCCCGTCATCGAGTCGAACAGCGTCACCTGCCCATAGCCGTTCGGCAGCACTTCGACGACGAACAACGTGTACGGGATTCCCGCCCAGAAGCCGGTCACAGGCGAGGCGCTCTCGAATCGCCAGGTCGGAGCATCGTCGATCGCGCGCCCGATGCGGACGATCGCTGAGGGCCCCGCGGCGCTTCCCTCGACCCACGTCAGGACGCCGCCCGCGTAGTCGCCCATCCACTTGCGGATGCGCTCGCCAGGTGCCGTCGCGGGGAACTCGGTCCACAGATAGTCGGCGTCGGTGCTGACCACACGCGCGACCGTCTGCTGATAGCTCGCGTCGTGCTCGAGCGAGAAAAGCACGGGAGACAGCCGCGCAAATTCGCCCGCAACGTCGCCGGGGTATGGGTTCATCTGCCAGATGGTCGTGCCGGGCGCCTTGAACTCGGCGGGCGATTTGACGGTGAGCACCATCGACGCGGACTGCCCCGACGCAAATGCCGTGATCGATGTTTGCCCGGGTGCAAGACCGATGACGACGCCTTGCGCGGTCACGCGGGCGATCGTCGGGTCCGTGACGGACCAGCGTTCGGCGGCAATTTGGTCACCGGCACTGTCCAGAAGCTGCAGCCGGCGTCCGCCGCCGGCTGGAACCGTTGCCGCACTGGGCACCACTTCGACGGCTGCGGATGTCGCGCGCCGTGGAACCTGCAGCGACGCGGACGCCACGTTGCCTGCCTGGTCTACGGCCGTGATCACGATGTCGTTGAGGCCGTCGCGGGCCGGCAGCACGCACGACACCATGCCGCGATCGATCGTCGCCGCGCGCCCATTGCAGCGTGCGTTGGCGATGCCCGAGAGATCGTCTGCAACCGCGGCGGGCACGGAGAACCACAGGCCGTTGCGGTCAGTGGCAGTCTCGAGCTGGATTCGAGCCGGCGTGCGGTCGATGTTGATTGTCACCGTCGCCGCGGCGGCGTGTCCGGCCGAGTCGTGAACCTCGCGGGTGAGTTGCTGGGCCGCGCCTTCGCGGTCGAATGTGACCGGCCCTGGACAGGTAACGGCGTTCTCGCAGACAAACGAGACGGTCACGTCCGTGTTGTTCCATCCGGAGCTGTTTGGTGGAGGCGTGATGATCGGCCTGACGGCGGGCAACGACGGGGCGCCAGGTATCGACCAGGCGGTCGAGGCGAACCCCCATGCCGTCGCGAAGATGATCAGTGCGGAGAATCCCGCCCCGCGGAATCCGGTACCCCGCACCCAGACATCGTAAGACGACGAGAGGCGGACCGAAAGGTCCGCCTCTTTACAGAACTGCCTACCGTCGCGCGGAAGCTGGCACCGGGGCGAACTTCTGGATGCGCTTGTTCTCCTCGACCTCGCCCGTGTAGATGTTCCCCTTCGAGTCCATGACGATCGCGTTGATCCAGTGGAACTGGCCGGCATAGGTGCCGTTCCTGCCGAAGCTGCCGATCGTCTTGCCGCTGGCCCGATCGAGGATCCACACCTTGTCGTTGGTGCCGTCGGCGACGTAGAGGTACTTCTGCTGCGGGTCGCGCGAGATCGCGAGCTTGTAGGTGGTCCCGCACGGCGGGAAGTCCTTGCTGTAGAGGCCGCCGCAATCCTCGGCGCGCTGCGAGGGGGTGTTCGGCGACACGTAGAACTCCTGCAGGAACTTGCCGTCGGTCGTGAAGACCTCGATGCGGTTCTGGCCGCGCTCGCCGACGTAGACCTTGCGGTCCTTCGAGATTTCGACGAAGTGCAGGTCGGGCACGAGGTTCTTCTCCTCGGTCGGCGGACCGCCCGTCCATTTGTACTTCGGCAGCGGGTCGTTGGTGATCTCGCTCAGTGGCATCCCGTGGCCGCCCCATCCGCGCTTGAAGGCGCCCGTGTTCATGTCATAGATGATCACGCGGCGCTGATTGATGATGTAGATCTCGCTGGCGACTTCGTCGAGCTGGAAGCGTCCCTTGCTCACGAAGGCGTCAGTGTTCTGGTTGTTCTCCTTGAAATTCTTGTCATCGGCCGGCGGGCGATGGCCGAAGTCCCACACCAGCTTCCCTTCCTTCGTGTACTTCAGGATGCTGTCCTGCGCCCCGGTGCCGGCGACCCAGACGAAGCCCTTCGAGTCGACGATGACCGTTTGCAGCGCGGTCGGCCACTTTTCAATGGACTTGTCGCCCCACGCGTGGACGACATTGCCTTCCTGGTCGAGCTCGATCAGCTCGGGGCCCTGGATGCAGCAGTCGAGGCGGCCGTTGGCGCCGCCGGTCTCGTCGGGATTGGCGGCGGCCGCGCGGTTCAGGAACCAGATGTGATCGTTGCTCGGATCGATGCCCATGCCCGTGACCTGCTGCATGCCCCACTTGTTCGGCAGCCATTTCGGCCAGAACGGATCGACCTTGAAGACGGGCGCTCCGCCTTCGTCCACCGCCTGCGCCGGCCTGGCCTGCGACCGCAGCCCGAGGCTGGAGAGCACGACGACGAGAGACAGGAGTCCAAGGAAGGTTGCGGCTTTGCGCATCGGAGGTCCTCCAGACCGGCGCTAGCGTAGTCGAATCGCCGGAGCCGGACAAGGCCAGGGAGCTCACCTGGAGAAGGACGCCAGACGGACCGCGATGGCGTCGAGGGCGGCGTTGGCCTGCGCGCCCGTCCCCTCGAAATTCTCGACCATCGCGACAAAGGCGAGCGGTTCACCGTCGCGCGTCGTCACGTAGCCCGCCAGCGACCGGACGTTCGACATCGTCCCCGTCTTCGCGCGTACGTTGTTCTCACCGGGAGTCCCCTTCATGCGGCCGGCGAGCGTGCCGTCGACGCCCGCGATCGGCAGCGCCGTCATCCACGGCGACGTCCCCGACGGGTCGTGCATGCGGGCCAGGATCGTGAGCAGCGTGTCGGGCGCGAGCACGTCTCGCCGCGAGAGGCCCGACCCGTCCACGAGCTGGAATCCCTCCGCGGCGATGCCCCAGGACACGAGCCGCTGCTTCATGCTGTCGAGCGCCTGGTCGTTGGTGCGCGGCGGCGGTCCCGATGCGTTGAGCCGCTGCACCGCCTCGCCGTACAGGTTGATGCTCTCCTTGAGCAGCGGCCGCACGATGTCCGAGAGCGGATGCGAACGGTACGTGTAGAGGATCGCCGCTGCATCCGGCGGTGGAATGCTGATGTCGTCCGCATCGGCCGCGGGTCCGGTGACCTCGATGCCTGATGCCATCAGCCTCCGCCGCAGCACGCGCGCGAACCAGGCGGTGGGGTTGCCCGCCGACACGGTGAGCGTCGCGGGCATGGCGCCGACCGGCACCGAGCCGGCAATCGTGAGCACTGTTTCACCGGGACGCATCTCGGGCCAGACCAGCGTGGCGCTGCCGGCCGCGCCCGTGACGCTTCGATTCGTGATCGGCAGGTCCTGTGCCTCGACGTTGAAGACGAGGCTCGTCGACGCGCCCGCGAACGCTCCTGGGTTCACGGTCACGGTGAGGCGGTTCTCCGCGAGGTTCAGCGCGCCGAAGATGGCGCCGGTCGAGTAGCCCAGGTCGTCCCACGACCACGCGAAGCCGGGCCGCGGCTCTTCGTACGAGTCGTCGACGCCGACGACGCGGCCGTCGATGCGATGGATGCCGGCCCCCTTCAGCGCCTCGACCCACGCCGTGAAATCGTCGCCGCCGCGCCCGCCAATCGCCGGGTCACCGCTGCCGACGACGAGGAGGTCGCCGCGCAGCACCGGACCGTCGACCGCGCCGCCCGCGCGCAGTGTTGTCGTGAAGCGATAGTCCCAGCCCACCGCGTCGACCGCGCTCGCGACGCTCACCAGCTTGGCGACCGACGCGGGAACCATGAGCGTCTGGGGGTTGAGGTCGAAGAGGCGTTCATTGCGCGCGAGGGACTGGACGGCGACGCCCCATGTTCCGCGCTGCACGCCCGGCAGTTTCGTCGCGGCGGTCAGATCATTCTGAAGCTGCCGGGCGGCATCCAGCGGAGGTGGTGTGAGGGGCGCCGGTGGTGTCTTCGCGCACGAGGCCGCCGCCAGCAATGCAAGATTCAAAATGCAACATGCAAACCCTGTCCGCGTACGAAACAACGGGGTGAAAGTCGTTGCGACGTTCACCCCGATGCTGCAAACCGCGAAGGGTTTGCATTTTGCATTTTGCATCTTGAATTACTGCGACGCCCTCACTTCACGGCGTCGATGGCCGTCATCGTGTCGTTGAACGCCATGACTTCGACCGTGGCGCTTCCCGGCTCGCCGGAGCGGTTGGCGAGCACCGCGTTGCCGTTGCGCGCGAAGGTGACCGTCTCGGTCGTGTTGTTGTCGAGCTTCAGCGTCGCGACCAGCGTCGGCATCCTGAGCACAGGATCGACGCGCTCCTGGAACAGCTGCGCGCGGATGTTCGACAGCTTGGTGAGCATGTCGTCGACCTTCATCGCGTCGACGTCCTTGCCCGCGGCGTTCTTCCAGACGTCCTTGCCGTCCTTGTCCTTCGACTTGTCGAAGGTCAGCGTCTCGGCGCCGCGCTTCAGCTCGACGCGCGTCGTGTTGAACGACCGGCCATCGAACATGTCCTTGCGGCGCAGCGTCGAGGCGTCCTTCTGGAAGTCGTTCGCCGTCATGGCCGGAATGGTGAACACGATCGGCCGCGAGAGGTCGCGTGCGTAGACGGACTCGCCGTCCTTCTTGCCGAGCGCGAGCGACGCGCGCGTGCTGCCGGACATCACGGTGACGGTGGTGTCGGGCTTGTCGAGGCCGTAGGTGCCGAGATCCTTCGCCTCGTTCGAGACGATCTTCTGCATCTGCGCCGACGAGATCCCGGTGAGGATTGCTTCCGCGCCGGCGAAATCGGCTCGTACCTTGTACGGCCTGGTCAGCGTCCAGTCACTGCCCATCTTGGCGAGCGCGGTCGTCCCGTCGTGCACGATCTCGACGCCGTCGGCTTTCGACTGATCGAACTTCAGCACCGCCTTGTCGCGGAGGTCGAACGGCGTCCGCTCGAACGTGTTCTCGAGATACGCCGCCACCAGGAAGACGCGCTTCTGGTCGGGGGTCTTCGCGTACATGTCGCTGCCCGTCGCGGTCTTCTCGCCGAGCAGGAGGTGCTGCAGGTCGCTCTTGCCCTTGACGCGAAACGCGATGTCGCCCTTCGGCGGATTCAGCCCGTATCCCGTCAGGTCGCCCGGGTTGTCGTCGACGACGCGGTTGATTTCGAGCGTCGCCAGACTCGTCGCCGCATTCGAGACCTGCCCCTGGTCCGCGTCCGACTTCTCCGGCTCGACCAGCTGCCAGGTGCCGTTGATCTTCTGCACGCGCGACGCCTCGCCCGTGGCCGGCTTGATCTGGATTTCCTCGATCTGATCGGCGTCGACGGTGAAGGCCTTCGCCTTCACCTCGGGCGCGCCGGAGGCCGGCCTGTTCCGGTCGACGAAGTAGATGTACGCGACGAGTCCGATCAGGACGACGACGAGCGCGACCGTGGATTTCAGGCCTCTCACGTCAGCGCTTCCTCCACCACGTAAACACACCGGTGCCGAACACGAGCGCCGGCACGACCAGCAGCGACATCCAGAGGACGGCGGTCGCGTTGTTCGCGGTGAGCGTCAGGTGCCCCTCGGCCGGCGGCCTCGGCCGGATCGAGATCAGGTTTTCCTGCTGCGCCAGCCAGTTGATGGTGTTCACGAACAGGTCCTGGTTGCCCTGGATGCGGATGGCGTAGTTGGCCGCGAAGTCGGAGTCGCCAATCGTGACGAAGCGCGACTCGGGCGGACGCTGATCGGTCTTCGACGGATCCGGCTTCGGCACATCGGTCGCGTTGGTCGCGGTGACCGCGCCAATCGTCACGGGACCGGCCTTGTCGCCCTTGTCGGCGTTGAGCTCGACGCGGCCGGACTTGAGCTGGTTCATGTCGGTCTCGGCCCAGCTGCGCTCGCTCGTCTGGATGATCGGAACGGCGGCGCGTCCGTTCGACGCCGGCAGGATGGGCGTGATCGATCTCGCCAGCGGAAATGCGGTGATGACGTTGAACCGATCGGTGATCGGATGCGGAGGATATTTCGCGACGACCGGCACGGACGCGTCGGTGCCAATCAACTGCCCCATGCCGCTGGCGTCGACGACCACGTCCTTCTCCGCCTGGAAGTCCCAGTCCTTGAGCAGCGCCTCGAGCACGGGCGTCGGCGGTGACTTCTCGTCGGGCGGGTCGACCATTACGAAGACGTGGCCGCCTTTCACGAGGAACCGCTGCAGCATGTCGGCTTCCGGCTGGAACAGGTCGGTTCTGGGTCCGGCGACGACGACGACGGACGCGTCGGCGGGCACGTCCTTCTCCTGTGCCAGCACGACCTTCGCGACGTCGTAGTTGTCGCGCCCGAGCGCGGTCTTCACCTCGCCGTAGCCGTCGCGCTCCGTGCTGTCGATGTCTTTCTCGCCGTGCCCCTGGAGGAAGTAGACCTTCTTCTTGTTGGGGGTGAGCACCTTGACCAGGCCGCCGGTGAGGTCCTGTTCGTCCGCGGTGGTCACGCGCTCGGTGCGCCCCATGTAGTCGATCACGACCGTGCCGTAGCTCTGCACCTGGTACTGGCGCGCCTCGACCGGCCTCTTGTCCGCGTCGATGTACTGGACGTCCACGTTCGACGGCGACTCGTACTTGTATTGATCGAGCGCGCTGCGGAAGCGATCGAACCCGTCGGCGCGGTCGAAGACCAGGAACTTGACCGGGGAGCTCAGCCCGCGCAGCAGCTTTGTCGTCTGGTCCGACAGCGTGTACTGCTGGTTCTTCGTCAGGTCCCACCGCTTGTTCTGCCGGAACGACAGGTAGTTGACGGCGACCAGGATGCCGAGGAACACCAGCACGCTGGCGCCGGCAATCGCTCCGTAGCGCGCGTTGCGCTTGCGGAAGTAGTCGACGATCTCGCGCCACTGACCCAGCGTGTACAGGACCACGCACGCGAGGCCCGCCCACGCGCCGTACTTCGCGTAGACGTCCCAGTTCTGCGCGAAGCGTCCCTGCGAGATGCCGATGCGTACGACGACCGCGGCGACGACGAGCGCCGTCCCTAGCCATCCGACGATGTTCAGGATCTGCTTGATCATAGGTGTCAGCCCTTCCAGCGCTCGGTGTCGACCGATCGCGCGGTCAGGAAAAGCCCGAATGACATCACGCTGAAGTAGTACACGAGGTGCTTGGTGTCGAGGATCCCCTTGGTGAAGTCGTCGAAGTGATCCGTGATCGACAGGTAATTGAGCACGCTCTGTGTCGTCGGGCCGGTGAACGACGCAATCCAGTTGATCACCCACAGCAGCAGGAACACCGCGAAGGTGACCATGCCGGAGACGATCTGGTTCTTCGTCAGGCTCGAGATCAGGAGGCCGACGGAGATGAAGCAGCCGCCCATGAGCAGCAGGCCAACGTAGCCCATGAGGACGACCTTCGGCTCGGGATTGCCCCACGCGAAGAGGAGCACCATGTGGATGAGGGTGATCCCGAGCATCGCCGCGTAGAGCGCCATCGCCCCGAGGAACTTGCCGACGATGATCTCGACGTCGGTGACGGGCGACGTGAGCAGCAGCTCGATCGTGCCCGAGCGCTTCTCCTCCGAGTAGGTGCGCATCGTGATGAGCGGCAGCACGAACAGCAGGATGACGCTCGCGTTCAGGAACAGCGGACGAATCAGCTGCTGGTTGATGTCGGCGTTGCCGCCGCCGCCCAATCCTCCGAGCTGCTGGCTCTGCTGGTTGAAGATGATCAACATCGCGTAGAAGAAGTAGCCGAACAGCAGCGCGAAGAAGCCGATCACGACGTAGGCGATCGGCGTCGAGAAGTACGACTTCAGTTCCTTGTGCGCAATCGCGAGGATGTTGTTCATGAGACCAGCTCCCCTGTGCGTTCCGTATCGGTGTCGACGGGCGCCGCCGGCGCGGCCGTCTCCTCGGTCGTCACGTGCAGGAAGATCTCTTCGAGGCTCATGCGCATCGGCCGCATCTCCAGCAGCCCCCAGCCGCGGCTGACGACCGCGGCGGCGAGCTCGCGACGCACGTCGCGCCCGGCCTCGCTGTCCACCTCGTAGCCGACGACCTGCAGCTTCGTGTCGGTCGCCACGACGCGCGTCACGCCGGACACGCGTTCCAGCACCGCCGCCGCATCCGCGCCGCCCGCGTCAACCTGCAGGTACATCGTCTCCGAGCCGCGAAGGCGCGACGTCAGGTTGTCGGGCGTGTCCACCGCGACGACCTTTCCGCGGTTGATGATGACGACGCGCTGGCACGTCTGGCTGACCTCGGGAAGGATGTGCGTGCTCAGGATGATCGTGTGGTCGCCCGCCAGGCCCCTGATCAACTGGCGCGTCTCGATGATCTGCTTCGGGTCGAGGCCCGCGGTCGGCTCGTCGAGAATCAGCACGTCGGGATTGTGCATCAGCGCCTGCGCGAGGCCGACGCGCTGGCGGTAGCCTTTCGACAGCTTCCCGCAGTGGCGGTTGGCCACGTCGTCGACGTGCGTCTTCCGCATCATCTCTTCCACGCGCGCCTTCCGCTCGCCACGCGGCACGCGCTTGATCTTCGCGACGAACGAGAGATATTCGCGGACGGTCATCTCGGGATAGAGCGGCGGCGTTTCCGGCAGGTAGCCGGTGCGGCGCTTGGCCTCGATCGGCTGCTCCATGACGTCGTAGCCGGCCACGATCGCCTTCCCCTCCGTCGGCGGCATGTAGCCGGTCAACACCCGCATCGTCGTCGTCTTGCCGGCGCCGTTCGGTCCGAGGAAGCCGAGGATTTCGCCCCGTTCCACGGTAAAGCTGATGTCGTCGACGGCCATTACGGGGCCGTACCGTTTCGTCAGATGTTGAACTTCGATCACAGGAGTGCCTCCGCCTGCTGCATACGGTATGGAATCCGAAATAATTACAGGAGATCCGACTGATTATACGTATCCCGACCCGGCAATTCGGACGTCCAAGCCCCTTATTCGGTCGGGATCCGGCAAGATAGGACGAGAGTCTCCTCAAGAGATGGCTACCGAGACGGTCACCTGCACAGTCTGTGAGCTTCACGCCGAAGCCGTCTTCCGCGTCGAGGGGATGGACTGCAACGAGGAGGTGGTCATCCTCGAGCGCCGCCTGAAGCCGCTGGCCGGGCTCGAGGCGCTGTCGGCCGATCTCATCGGCCAGCGGCTGCACGTGAAATACGACGCGGCCAAGCTCACCACCTCCGCCATGGTGGACGCCGTCGGCGAAACCGGCATGCGGATGTGGCTCGAGCACGAGGAGCCGATGCTCGGCAGCTCGGCGCTCGAATGGCGCTGGAAGCTGATGCTGGCCTCCGGCGCGTTCCTGGTCGCCGCCGCCGTGGCCGGGAGCGCGGGCACGCCGGGGATGGCCCTCCCGCTCTACCTCGCCGGCGCCGCCGCGGGCATCATCTACCCACTCCGGCGCGCGTTCACGTCGGCCCGGTCGCGCATCCTCGACATCAACGTCCTGATGGTCATCGCGGTGGCCGGGGCGCTGGCGCTTGGCGACTGGCCCGAGGCCACCAGCGTCGTCTTCCTGTTCGCCGTGGCCCAGTGGCTCGAAGTGAGGACGATGGAGCGGGCCCGGCAGGCGATCCGTTCGCTCATCGACCTGACGCCTCGGGAGGCGCTCGTCCGGCGGAACGGACGCGAACAGCGGGTGCCGGTCGACACGATTGCGCCCGGCGACGAGATCGTCGTCCGGCCCGGGGAGAAGGTGCCGCTCGACGGCCTCGTCACCACGGGCCGGAGCGATGTCAACGAGGCGCCGCTGACGGGCGAATCGCGCCCCATCGACAAGGCGCCCGGCGACGAGGTGTACGCCGGGACCATCAACGGCCGCGGCGCGATGGAGGTGCGCGTGCTGCGGCTCGGACGCGACAGCCGGCTCGCGCGCATCATTCATCTCGTCGAGACCGCGCAGGCGCAGCGCGCGCCCGTGCAGTCGTTCGTCGACCGCTTCGCCCGCGTCTACACGCCTGTCGTGCTGGCCCTCGCGATCGTCGTCGCGACGGCGCCGCCGCTGCTGGCCGGCGCGGCGTTCGCGACCTGGATCTATCGCGCGCTGGTGCTCCTCGTCGTCGCCTGCCCGTGCGCGCTGGTCATCTCGACGCCGGTCTCGATCGTCGCGGCGCTGTCGGCCGCCGCGCGCCACGGCGTGCTGATCAAGGGAGGCGCCTACCTGGAACGCCTGGCGTCGATCCGCGTCGTCGCGTTCGACAAGACCGGGACGCTGACGAAAGGCGAGCTGAGCGTGACCGACGTCGCGGTCATCGGGCGCGCGGTGGCGCTCGACGTCATTCGGCTGGCGGCGGCCGTCGAAGCGCGCTCGGCGCATCCGATCGCCGCCGCGATTACCCGCCACGCGCACGCGCTGCTGACCGACCTTCCGCCGGTGCGCGGCTTTGCCTCGCTGCCGGGGATGGGCGCCGAAGGCGAGGTCGATGGCCGGCGGGTGGCCATTGGCAACGAGCGGTTCTTCGAAACGAACGGCATCGGCATCCCCGCGCCATGGCCCGACGCCGACCGGCTGCGCGGCGAGGGGAAGTCACTCGTCTTCGTCGCCGCCGACGGCGTGGCGCTCGGCGCCATCGCGGTCGCCGACCGTCCGCGCGAGACCGCTCGCGAGACCATCGAGATGCTCCGCGCACTGCACGTCTCGTCGGTCGCGATGCTCACCGGCGACCACGAGGAGACCGCCGCCGCCATTGCGCGCGAGCTGCAGGTGGACGAGTATCACGCCGCGCTGCTGCCCGAGCGGAAGCAGGCGATGGTGGAGTCGATGCGCGCGGCGCACGGCCCGCTGATGATGGTGGGCGACGGCGTCAACGACGCGCCCGCGCTCGCCGCCGCCGACGTCGGCGTGGCCATGGGCGCGGCGGGCTCCGACGCCGCCCTCGAGACCGCGGATGTCGCGCTGATGTCCGACGAGCTGCTGAAGCTGCCCTACGCGCTGCGCCTCGCGCGCGCGACGATGCGCAACGTGAAGACGAACGTGGCCATTTCGCTCTGCCTGAAGGCGGCGTTCCTCGGGCTCGCGATCGCGGGCGTGGCGACGCTCTGGATGGCGGTGCTCGCGGACACGGGTGCAACCGTCATCGTCGTCGCCAATGCGCTGCGATTGATCCGGGCGCGGTAGCGACGCCGGGCGCGCCTGCGAGCCGGGCTACGGTCCGGGGAACACGGACGCGGCGGTTGCCGTCAGCACAGGACGAGGCGGTGTGACGTTCAGGCCCGCGCGCGCGAAGATCACGGACGTTGGTCCCTCGTAGCACTTCCGCCATCCCTCTGCATCGAGCCGGCGCGCGGCCGGCAGCTCTCGCGGGATCCAGATGTAATCAGCTGCGAGCGTGTACGGGAGCGCGGCCCCGCCGGGCGCGTCGAAGAAGAATCGCAGGTGTTCATCCTGCACGCGCGACGAGTACACCGTTTCGCGGCGCCCGTCGATGGATACGCGCATCGCCGGCGATAGATGCCAGATCGCGTACTCCCCCCAGTCAAACCACACGAGCAACCGCTGTGACCCTGGCTGGCTCCTCAGGAATTCGACCGCATCGGTCTCGGGTGTATGACGAGGGTCGATGCGCACCTGCATCGCATTGGCTGCAGAGAGGGACGCCGCGAAGGCAATCGTCACCGCGGCGGCCGAGGCGATAAGCCGCATGCGCCACGGCGGCAGCGGCATTGAAACCCGGGCGGTCCGCATCGCCTGGTACTTCCGGCTCAACGCCGGGCCGAACAGGTAGAGGACCGACAGCGTGAAGAAGGCCAGGAGACGAACGACCATGAACGACGCGAAGGCGAGAGCCGCGACCACTCCAATCACCTCGAGTCGCCGCTCCGTGCGTCTGGTCGCCGCAAGACCGGCTATGCCCACACCCAGGATCGATGCCCAGCGCGCCCACGCATCCCACGTCAGCGCGTACACCGGCTGCCACTCGATGATGTCGGCGCGTCCGAAGCCGACCGTTTCGTACAAGAAGCGCCAGAGTCCGAAGCCGTTGGGGGTGACGAGCGTTCCTGCGAGCGCGGCGGCGCCTGCGACCGCGTACCACATGGCGTCCGATCGGCGTCCGTTGAAGACGAGACCGACAACCCACACACCCAGAACGGCTCCTCCAACCATCCACCCCCCGTGCAGATTCGCCCACAGCAGGAAGACGGCGGGAATGATCCAGAAACCCCATCGGGCTCGCCGACCTGTTGCCGTCAACGACCACAGGAAAACGGAGAAGCAGACGATTGAAAACAACTGAGGACGCACATGGTGGGTCTGTTCCATCGTGCCGAGCACGGCGATCGCGGCGAGCACGTCGCGATCGACGCTGGCGTCAACCCCCCGCTCGCGCAGCGATGAGAGCAGCAACGCGAGCACCACGCCGAGCATCGCGACCTTCAGGAGCACCAGGCCGGGACTGCCACCCAACGTGAACGCCGAAGCGGTGATCACCTCGGAGCCCCATTCGTGGTTGACCCACGGCAGGTCTGCGCCGAAGGAATAGGGGTCCACCGTCGCGACCGTTCCGTCGCGAAGAATGTCGAGGCCGAATCGAAGATGGCCCCAGAGATCGGGGTCGGCTGTCGTGTACGAGGCCGCCGCGAGCAGCACGAACCAGAACGCAATCCGAAGCAGACTTCGGGATGAGACGAACCGTCCAGGGGCTGCCGATGACATGGGTCCGGACGTCAGGCCTTCCGGTTCGTAAAGAAGTGCGCGTCGACGAACTCGCCAATCGCGTTCTGGTCCTCGTCGGCGAGCCCGATGAACTCGAGGCCCATGCCGACGCGCCTGTCGGTCCACGTCACCTTCGACTCGACGTCGACGTCCCTCTTCCCCATCGGCATCCGAAACCGCACCTTGACGGTGATCCCCCGCTCGAGCGGGTTGGTGGTACGGACCGCGACGCCGCCGCGGCTGATGTTCAGCGTGACGGCGGCGGCAATCGTGTTGCCGAACCGGTAGGCGATGGGAATGCCGAGCACGACGCGCGGGCCCCCCCGGCGGTTGAAGTCACCAGGGAACAGGTGCGGCGCGAGCGACGGCAGGATGTGCTGCAGCGACGTGTACTCGTTGACGAAGCCGCCGACGTTCAGCGCGCCGAGCTCGCGCACCTCGGTGGCGCTGGCAATGGTGCCGCTGAAGACGACGATCGGCGGCTTTTTCGGATCGATATTGCGCAGCGCGCGCACGAGGTTCACACCGTTGCCGTGCGGCAGCCGCAGGTCCACGACGAGGAGATCGATGTTGGCGAGGTCGGCCTTGACGCGCGCGATCAGCTCGTTGCCGGTCGAGACCGTGATTGCGCGGTGCCCCGCGCGCTCGAGCGCCCCCTTGAAGCGGTCGCGCACGAAGGCCGTGTCGTCCGCGACGACCACTGTCCTTGTCGCAAGCCTCGGGGCGGCCGCGGAGCTCACGCCCTGAGTATCGGATTTGACGTCACGCAACCTTAGCCTTCGTTGCGGTGGCGTCGTGGATCTCGCTATAATCCGTCGTTCTGCCGGAAAACGGCGCATCCACCCGTGGGTGCCCGCTTTTCCGGACAAGCTGGCGGCGGTTTCTCCGCCACTGGAGCCCGTATGGCGACCTGCCCCGAGTGCGAATTCGACGAGATCGAGACCGCTGATTTCGAAGAGGGCGACACCTTGAGTTGCCCCGAGTGCGGCAAGAACCTCGTGCTCGTGGGCGGCGACGACGTTGAAATCGCCGGCGACGAAGACGAGGACGAGGACGATCTCGACGAAGACGAGGACGAGGACGACGACGAGGAGGTCGACGAAGACGACCTCGACGACGAGGATGCCCTCGACGAAGAAGAGGATTTGGACGAGTGAGCCAGGGCGCGACGCGCCTCTTCGACCTTCTCGCCGGCTTCGATTCGACGATCGTCGCCTTCAGCGGCGGCGCCGACAGCGCGTACCTGGCCTGGGCGGCCACCCGCGTCCTCGGCCGCGAACGCACCCTCTGCATCACCGCCGACAGTCCGAGCTATCCCGATCACCATCGGCAGCTTGCGCTCGCCGTGGCGCGCGATTTCGGCTTGCGTCACGAGATCATTCACACCCGCGAGCTCGAACGTCCCGACTACAGCGCCAACCCGGTGAACCGCTGCTACTACTGCAAGCACGAGCTCTACACGGCGCTCACGCGCATCGCGACGGAGCGTGGCTTCGGCACGGTCGCCGACGGCGCGAACGCGGACGACCGCGGAGACTACCGGCCGGGCCGCCAGGCGGCGCGCGAGTTCGGCGTCCGGAGCCCGCTCGACGAAGCCGGCCTGACGAAGGCGGACGTTCGCGAGTTCTCGCATCGCGCCGGGCTGCCGACCTGGGACGAGCCGGCGTCGGCGTGCCTGTCGTCGCGCATCCCGTACCACTCGGCGGTGACCGGCGAGAAGCTGCGGATGATCGAGCGCGCGGAACGCGTGCTCCGCGATTTCGGGTTCCGGGTCTGCCGCGTACGGCATCACGACGATCTCGCGCGCGTGGAGATTGGCGCCGACGAGCTGCCGCGCGCCCTCGAGCCCGACCTGACCGCCCGCATCGTCGCCGCGATCCAGGCGCTCGGCTACCGGCAGGTGACGATCGATCCGCGCGGCTATCGCATGGGGAGCCTGAATGAGGGCGTGGTGCTCAGGCCAGCGTAACGGCTCGTTCGTGGTTGGTGGTTAGTGGTTAGTGGTTCGTTCGAGGTTGGTCGTCACGCCAGCAGCACGATCGACCACCAACGACCAACCACCAACAGGCCGGCGGCGGCCGTCCTTGCGATCGCCGCGCTGTATCTGGCGGCGCACATTCCGTTTCTGGCGCCGTCGCTCGAAGACATCGACTCCATCAACTTCGCGCTCGGCCTGCGCCACTTCGACCCGGCGCTGCACCAGCCGCACCCGCCCGGCTATCCGGTCTACATGCTGCTCGGGCACATCTCCCTCCCCATCGTCGAGCGTGTGACATCCACGACGGGGGCGCCCGCCGAAGCACGTGCGCTGGCGATCTGGTCAGCTATCGGCGGGGCAGGCTGCATCGTTGCCGCGTGGTTCCTGTTCGGCGCATTGGCGGAGCGCGGACCCAAAGGGTCCGCGCCGCTGAGCCCTTTGTGGGGTGTGCTACTGCTCGCTGTTGCTCCTGACTTCTGGATGACGGGCCTGCGGCCCATGAGCGACATGCCAGGGCTCGCGCTGGCAATCGCCGCGCAAGCCCTCATGCTTCGCCGCGCTTCGCCCGAGCGGCGCGGACTCTTCGAGTCCGCGACGGCCGGTGCCCTTCTCGCCGGCATTGCCACGGGCATCCGCGTACAGTCGGCGGTCCTGACGCTGCCGGTTCTTGCGTTCGTTCTTTTCGAACGGCGACGCGTCCTGAAGCCGATCGTGGCATTCACGCTCGGTTGCCTCGCGTGGGGCATCCCGCTCGTGATCGCGAGCGGCGGCATCAGCGCCTACCTCGCGGCGCTCAACACGCAGGCTGCGGAAGATTTTTCCTGGGTGGACATGCTGTGGTCCAACCCGACGCCGCGCCATATCGCGGTCGGCCTGTACCAGGCGCTCGTCCTGCCGTGGGCGTCGATCCCGCTTGGCGTCGCTGTCGGTGTCGCGGCCGTCATCGGCGTGCTCGTCACGCTGCTGCGCGACTGGCGGGCGCTGCTCGTGCTGGTGGCCGCCTTCGCGCCGTACTTCGTCTTCCATTTGCTGTTCCAGCAGCTCGACACGGTTCGCTACGCGCTCCCCATCGTCGTTCCGGTCGTGTGGCTCGCCGCGCGCGCGTTCGCACTGGCCGGACGACTCACGCCGGCCGTCGCGGTCCCCTTCGTCACCGCCGCCTTGTTCGTTGCCGTTCCGGGCGGCGTCGCGTACGGCCGCGAACCGCACCCGGCGTTCCGCGCGATTGCCGACGCCGTGCAGCGGGCCCGGGTGCAGCCGCCGGGCGCCGTCTTCAGCCACTATGCCGTCCGCCGTCCGCTCCAGGCCGCCGATGTCGGTACGCTTCATGTCGTCGAACCGCCGACGCAATACGAATGGCTGGGACTGGTCGATTACTGGCGCAAGGGGGGGACCGCGCCCGCCTGGTTTCTGGCCGACGCTCGGCGAACCGATGTTGCCCTGATCGATCCGCACAGCCGGACCGACGTTGTCCGCTACCGGTGGCGCGTCGAGCAGCGCCCGGAATTGAGCGGCACGCGGCCGCTTGGGGTCGACTGGTATCGCCTTGGCGTGCCCGGCTGGTTTGCCGGCCGGGGATGGTCGCTCACCCCGGAAACCGGCGGTCTCACGCAGGCCTCTTCCAGCGGACCCGATCGCCAGCCAGTCGAGGCGTGGGTCCGGCGGAGGCCCGGCCCGTTTCACCTGGTCGTCGGCGCGCGGCACCTGGGAAACGCCGCCGATGCGGACGCGGAGGTCACGCTCGCCGTTGACGGACGCGAGATCGATCGGTGGCCGGTGACGCTCGCCGGGCGCAACGCGCTCCGGTTCGTCGACCTGCCGCAGGGGATCGACGGCGACGGCCCGTTCGCGAGCCTGACGATCGCGTCGCGTGCGGTGGATCCCGGACGGACAGCGCCCGTCGCCATCCGTCAGTTCGACATCCAGCCGTCGACGCAGTTGATCTACGGCTACGGCGAGGGATGGCACGAGGCCGAGTTGGTCGTCGGGACCGGGCTGACGTGGCGCTGGACGAGCGAACGATCCGTGCTGCGGATAAAGGGGCCGCCGCACGCGGTGACCATCACGATGCGCGGCGAGTCGCCGCTGCGCTACTTCGGCCGCGCGCCGACGGTCAAGGTGACCGCGGCGGACGCGACCATCGCGCAGTTTCAGCCGAATGACGATTTCGAATGGAGCGTCACGGTCCCCGCCGACGCGCTCGCGACGTCGGGCGGCGCCGTGGCCATCGAAACCGATCGCGTCTACGTTCCGGCACAGGTCGAAGGCACGGCCGACGCGCGGCACCTGGGGCTGCGCATCTTCGATCTGCGCGTGAATCCCGTCTCTCCTTGATTGACAGTGTGGAGACCGGACTGTAAGCTCCTCGCGGCACTCTTAACGCAATAGACGCTCAGGGAGATCGCCTCTATGAGTCTGCGCAGAATGTCCTGGACCGCCATCCTCGTCGTGATGGTGATAGTGATATCGGGATGCGCGAAGAAGGTGCCGCCGCCGCCACCGCAGCCGCCGCCGCCGCCCCCGCCGGCCGTTGTGACGCCGCCGCCACCACCTCCCCCGCCGCCACCGCCGCCACCAGCGCCGCCGGCGCCTCCTCGGCCGCTGACGGAAGACGAAGTCTTTCAGCGCAAGTCGCTCGACGAGCTGAACGCGGAGCGTCCACTCGGCGACGTGACCTTCGACTACGACATGTCGACGATACGCGAGGACGCGCGTCCGATCCTGCAGCGCAACGCCGACTACATGCGGCGCTGGATGTCAATCCGCGTCACGGTCGAAGGGCATGCCGACTCGCGCGGCACCAACGAGTACAACCTCGCGCTGGGCGAGCGTCGCGGCGCCGCGGTGAAGGATTATCTGGCGAGCCTGGGGATCGCCGCCGATCGCATCCTTGCGATCAGCAAGGGCGAAGAGCAGCCGGTCTGCACGGAAATGAGCGAGTCCTGTTACGCCATGAACAGGCGCGGTCATTTCATCATCACGGCGAAGTAGGGCCGGCTTCGGCCGTCAGTTCTTCCACAATCGCTTGCGCAGCGGCGCGTGGGTCCGCTGCCGCGATGATTGGTCTTCCCACGACGATATAGCTCGCTCCCGCCTTGATCGCTTCCGCGGGTCCCATCGTCCGCGACTGATCGTTGCGCTCGGCTCCTGCCGACGCGCCGCGGATTCCCGGTGTCACGATGTGAAAGTCGGGCCCGCAAGCCTTTCGGATTTCGGGTGTTTCCTGCGCGGAGGCGACGACGCCCTGGAGGCCGGCCTGCTGCGTCATACGCGCCAGCGCGATGACCTGGTCGAGCACCGTGCGCTCGACGCCGACGGCGCGCAGTGCGTCGTGGTCCATGCTCGTCAGCACGGTCACGCCGATCATCAACGGCGCCGGCCGTCCCAGCTTCGCGGATGTCTCGCGTGCCGCCCGTGCCGCCGCCTGCATCATCGCGTGGCCGCCCGACGCGTGCACGTTGATCATCCAGGCGCCCGTGCCGACCGCGGCTTCGACCGCGTGTTCGACCGTGTTCGGGATGTCGTGATACTTCAGGTCGAGGAAGACGCGCGATCCCGCGTCGGCGATGCGGCGCACGAGCGCCGGCCCTTCGCTGGTGAACAGCCTGTTTCCGACCTTGAACCCGCCGGCGAGGCCGCGCAGCGCGGTCACCAGCTGCATCGCACGCTCGCCGCTCTCGACATCGAGGGCGACTAGGAGCTGATCCACTGTTTCTCGCGGGAGGTAGTGTCGATCGTGCCGATGAGATCGGCGAGGCGTTCGACGCCGTGTCGCCGCATGTAGTCGGTGATGCCGTCGAGGAGCTTGCCCCAGATGAACGGATCGACGAAGTTGGCCGTGCCCACCTGCACGGCGGTCGCGCCCGCGATGATGAATTCCAGCGCGTCGCGAGCGCTCGCGATCCCGCCCATGCCGACGACCGGAATCTTCACGGCACGGCGGCACTCGTACACCATCCGCACCGCGATGGGACGAATCGCCGGACCGCTCAGCCCGCCGACGATGTTGGAGAGGATCGGGCGCCGGGTCTCGACGTCGATCGCCATCGCCAGGAACGTGTTGACCAGCGAGACGGCGTCGGCTCCCGCGTCCTCCGACGCGCGCGCGAACGAGGCGACGTCGGTGACATTCGGCGTCAGCTTGGGGATGACGGGCAGCGGCGTCACCTTTTTCACCGCGCTGACGACGTCGAACGTGCCGTGCAGGCTGCACCCGAACGTGATGCCGCCCTCCTTGATGTTCGGGCACGAGATGTTCAGCTCGAGGGCGGCGACGCCTTCGGCGTCCGAGAGGATGCGCGCGAGCTCGACGTACTCGTCGAGCGTGCTGCCGCAGATGTTGACGATGACCGTCGCGCCGAGCTGGCGGAGCTCCGGCAGCTTCTCGCGAACGAACCGGTGCACGCCGATCCCCTGCAGGCCGATCGCGTTCAGCATGCCCGACGGCGTTTCGACGATCCGCTCGGGCGGGTGTCCCTCGCGCTCCTTCAGGAAGAGGCCCTTGACGGCCACGCCGCCGAGCGTCGAGAGGTCGACCGCTTCCGCGTATTCGACGCCGTAGCCAAAGCAGCCGCTCGCCGCGATCAGCGGGTTGGCGAGCGTCAGCGCGCCGATCTGGACCGACAGATCAACGCCCAACTGCCAACTCCCAACTCCCAAGGTACGCAGGGGTCCTCAATCCCATACGAGAGCGTCCCCTCGGAATACCGGCCCCGCGATGCACGAGCGGACATAGTGGTGTGCAGGCCGGGTGCTTTCGGACCCGGCGTCGTCGCGCACGGGAATCACGCAGCTGTAACAGCCCCCCATCCCGCAGCCCATCACGCGCTCGACCGACACCTGCGATGGACATGTGAATCTCGCCGCGACGTGCGTCACGGCTTCAAGCATCGGTTCTGGTCCGCACGCGTAGATCATCACGGCCGGCACCGGCCGGGATCCGAGGTCGCGGAGCTCGCGTTCGAGCGGCACGGTAATGCGCGCGCGATCGCCGAGTGATCCGTCTTCCGTCGAGAGCACCAGCCGGATACCCCGCGACCGGAACCAGTCCAGGTAGAACAGCTCCGCGCCGCTTCGCGCGCCGTAAAAAAGCGTCGTCTTCGTGCCGCGCGCCAGCAACGCGTCGCCGAGCGTGGCGAACGGCGCGAGCCCCACGCCACCCGCAACCATCCACGCTTCGGCAGGTGGATCGACGAGCTCGAACGGACGGCCGAGCGGGCCGAGGCACGAGATCGTGTCGCCTTCGACCGCATCGAACAGCATGCTCGTCGTGACGCCGATCCGTTTGCTGAGCAGCGTCAAGCCGTCCACGCCGTTGTTCGACCGAAGGACTTCGAACACCGAAAACGGCCGTCGCAGCAGCGGATCGCCGCTGCGTCCTGACTTCACCATGACGAACTGGCCGGGCCTGGTGGCGGCGGCGATGTCGGGAGCCGCGAGCGCGATGACGTTGTAGTCGGGGGACAGACGCGTGTTGCGGATCACGCGCGCCTCGACGTCGCGAAGCATTCCGGCGAGTATAACCACCAACCATCCAACCACCAACCATCCAACCACCAACCAACCTGCCTGCTGCCCGCTGCCTGCTGCCTGCTGCCTGCTGCCTGCTGTATACTGATTCAGCTCTTTAACGCGGTCCTGCGAGTCCGCGAAGAGGTGAACATGCCAGACAGCAAGTCCGCGGTCGTCATGGACGCGGATCGCATCGCCCGCACCCTCACCCGCATCGCACACGAAATCGTCGAGCGTAACAAAGGCGTTGATGCCGTCGCGCTCGTCGGCATCCGTACGCGCGGCGTCTACATCGCGCGCCGGCTCGCACGCACGCTGAAGCAGATTACGGGAGACGAGGTGCCGACCGGCGCGCTCGACATCACGCTGTATCGCGACGACCTGATGCGGAACGCGGTCGGCCCGCAGCCGGTCATCCGCCGCACCGAGATTCCGTTCTCCATCGACAACAAGACGATTCTCCTCGTGGACGACGTGCTCTATACGGGGCGGACGACGAGGGCGGCGCTCGACGCGTTGATCGATTTCGGCCGGCCGAAGGGCATTCAGCTGATCGTCCTCGTCGACCGCGGGCACCGCGAGCTGCCGATCAAGGCGGACTACGTCGGCAAGAACCTGCCGACCAATCCCGAGGAAAGCGTCCAGGTACGGCTGCAGGAAACCGACGGCAACGACGAGGTGGTCCTGCAGCAGGAGGCGACGGTATGACCCCTCGACTGAGCCCGGGGCAAGGCGCTCTTCACGACGTCGATCGGCAGACGGCCGTCACCTCGCTCCGGTCCAAGGACCTGCTGGGCATCTCGGACCTCGACCCCGAGGAAATCACGCTGGTGCTCGACACCGCCGACGCGATGAAGGAAATCTCGTCGCGCCCCATCAAGAAAGTCCCGGCGCTGCGCGGCAAGACGGTCGTCAACCTGTTCTTCGAGCCGAGCACGCGCACGCGCACCTCGTTCGAGATCGCCGAAAAGCGCCTGAGCGCCGACACGCTGAACATCGCGATTGCGACCTCCAGCGTGGTGAAGGGCGAGACGCTGGCGGACACCGCGCTGAACCTCGAGGCCATGCAGCCCGACATGATCGTCCTGCGCCACTCCTCCTCGGGCGCGTGCCACCTCCTGTCGCGCATCTGCCGGTCGGCCATCATCAACGCGGGCGACGGCATGCACGAGCACCCGACGCAGGCGCTGCTCGACGCGTTCACGATCCGCGAACGGAAACAGCGGCTGAAGGGACTGAAGGTCGCCATCGTCGGCGACCTGCTGCACAGCCGCGTGCTGCGGTCGAACATCCTGCTGCTGACGAAGATGGGCGCGGACGTCTGGGTGTGCGGCCCGCCGACGCTGATGCCCGCCGGCATCCGCCGTTTCGGCGTCACCGCCACCAGCAGCGTCGACGCGGCGGTCAAGGACGCCGACGTCATCATGCTCCTGCGGATCCAGCTCGAACGGATGGAAGGCGCGTTCTTCCCGTCGCTGCGCGAGTACTTCAACGTGTTCGGCATGACCGAAGCGCGCCTGACGCTCGCGAAACCCGACGTGATGATCATGCACCCCGGTCCGATGAACCGCGGCGTCGAGATCGCGTCGGAGGTCGCCGACGGCCCCTACTCGGTGATTCTCGACCAGGTCGCCAACGGCGTCGCGGTGCGCATGGCGGTCCTGTACCTCCTGGCGGGCGGAGCGGAACATGAAGAGGCTGCTTAAGGGCGGACGCGTCGTCGATCCCGCCAACCGGATCGACGGCGTGCGCGACGTGCTCATCGACGGCGATCGCATCGCGCGCGTCGGCACCGACCTGCCCGCCGACGGCGCCACCGTCATCGAGATCCCCGGCGGCCTCGTCGTCTGCCCCGGGTTCATCGACATGCACGTCCACCTGCGCGAGCCGGGGCAGGAGCACAAGGAGACGGTCGCGACCGGCACGGCGGCGGCCGTCGCGGGCGGTTTCACCGCCGTCGCGTGCATGCCGAACACCGACCCGGTCAACGACGACGCCAACGTCACGACCTACATCCTGGACAAGGCGAGGGAAGCGAACCTCGCGCGCGTCTATCCGATCGGCGCCGTGTCGCGCGGATCGAAGGGCGAGCTGCTCGCCGACATCGGCGACCTCCGGAAGGCCGGTTGTGTCGCGATCACCGACGACGGGCATCCGACCAGGACCGCCATCCTGCTGCGGCGCGCGCTCGAATATGCCGGGATGTTCGGGATGCCGGTCATCGAGCACTGCGAGGACCCGTCGCTGAAGGGGGATGCCGTCGCGCACGAGGGGTACTACGCGGCGTCGCTCGGGCTGCGCGGGATGCCCGGCGCCGCCGAAGCGCTCGGCGTCGAGCGCGGCGTCCTGCTCTCGGAGCTGACCGGCTCCGCGTTCCACGTCGCGCACATGAGCGCGCGCACGTCGCTGCGGGCGGTGCGCAAGGGGAAGGACGCGGGTGTCCGCGTCACGTGCGAGGTCGCGCCGCACCATTTCACGCTCACGGACGAGGCGCTGGCGACACCCGTGCCGTACGACACCAACACGAAGATGAACCCGCCGCTGCGCGAGACCGCCGACCGCGACGCGATGCTCGACGGCATCGCCGACGGGTCGGTCGATGCCATCGCCACGGATCACGCGCCGCATCACTACGACGAGAAGAAGGTGGAGTACGACCGCGCGCCGTTCGGCATCGTCGGCCTCGAGACCGCGGTGCCGCTCTCGCTCGATCGGCTCGTGCACGCGGGACGCATCCGGCTCTCGCGGATGGTGGAGCTGCTGTCGGTGAACCCGGCGCGCATCCTCAACGTGCCGGGCGGCACGCTGTCGGAAGGCGCGCCCGCCGACATCACGATCATCGCGCCCGATCTGCAGGTGCGAATCGAGGCGAGCCGGCTGCGGTCACGATCGAAGAACACGCCATTCGACGGATGGGAGCTTCGTGGCGGCGTCGCGGCGACCTTCGTCGGCGGCCGGCCGCTGTTCGTCAACGCCGGCGCCGTGCTGGCCATGACGGCGGAGGTGGCAGGGGCGTTATGAACACGGCGCTCGAGGACCTGCAGCAGTTCCAGGTCCTGATGCTCGACGGCCACTTCGACTTCGGCAACGGCTTTCACGGCCGCGTGTACCTGAACCCGCATCAGCTCTTTCGCTATCCGTCGACCATCTGGAGGTTCGCGCAGGATCTGATCGACATCCTGCCCGCGCCGCTGCTCGACCAGACGGAGGTCGTCGCCGGACCGGCGACCGGCGGCGCGCTGCTGGCGCACACGGTCGCGGGACTCCTCGACAGCCGCCGCGCCATCGCCGGCGCGCCGATGATGTTCGCGCCGTTCATGATGGACGCTTATCGCGGCCCCGGGCTGAGCCGCTACTACCGGCAGCAGGTCGCCGGTAGGAACGTGCTCATCGTCGACGACGTGCGCAACACGGGGCAGACGCTCGCACGGTGTGCAACGATCGTGCAGTCCGCCGGCGGCCACGTCCTCGCCACGGCAGAGCTGTACGATCGGATGGAGGCGACGGCCACTGCCGGCGCGCCGAATTTCGCGCTCGCGGAGTACAAGGCGCCCGAAAACCATCCGGCCGACCGGTGTCCCATGTGCCAAGCTGGGACACCCGTTACGACGTTCTGAGCGGTCCGCTCCTCTGATATCCTTCCGTTTCTCCGCCCAACAGACATTCGCCCCGTCCTTGACACCCGGGGCCTGCGTGACGCGTCGTCGGAGGCTCAATGCCAGTGACCGTCAGGATCGCCCTTGCGATTGCGCTCGCCATCGTCCTTCGTCCCACTGCCGCACAGGCGCAGGCGGCTGACGATCGTCAGCTGATTCAGGACCTGATCGCCCGCGTCCAGGCGCTCGAGGCCGAAGTGAAGGCGCTGAAGGATGCGCAGGCGCGCCCGGCGGAAGCGCAGCCGGCCGCGTCCACGACGCCGACGGAAATGGGACTCGGGGGAGGCGCGGGACCGAGGTTGGAGATCCACGGATTCGCCGATCTCGACTATCTCCACACCGACGAGTCGCTCACCCACGGCTCGTTCACGCTCGGCCAGCTTGACCTGTTCATGAGTTCGGCGCTGTCCGACAACACGTCGGTCGTCGGCGAGCTGGTCACGGAGGCGGACGACGACAACGTCTTCCACGTCGATCTCGAGCGGCTGATGCTGCAGTTCAAGCCGAGCGACTACCTGAACATCGGCGTCGGCAGGTACCACACCGCGATCGGCTACTACAACACGGCCTATCACCATGGCACCTGGTTTCAGACGGCGACCGGAAGACCGTTCCTGTTCCGGTTCGAGGACCAAGGCGGGCCGCTGCCCGTCCATGGCGTGGGCGTGACCATCAACGGGCGCATCCCGTCCGGACGCCTCGGCCTGCGCTATGTCGCCGAAGTCGGCAACGGCCGGGCGTCGCGGTCGCCGCTCGCCGAGCCCGTGCAGAACGCCGTCGACGAAAACAACCGCAAGGGATTCAACGTGGCGCTGCTGGCGCAACCCGACGCCCTCTCCGGTTTCCAGGCCGGGCTGTCGATGTATCGCGATCGGCTCGAGCCCGGCGGGCTTGGGCGCGTCCAGCAGACGCTTCTCGCCGGGCACGTGGTGTACCACGGCCACGGCCTCGAACTGCTCAACGAAGCGTTTGCCCTTCGCAACGCGCCAGCCCTCGGGAGCGTCGTGACGACGCCGGCGTTCTACTCGCAGGTCGCAATGCTGTTCGCGCAGAAGGCCACGCCCTATTTCCGCTATCAGTACTTCAACGCGCCGCAGCGCGACCCGATCTTCGGCGGCATCGGCCTCAGGAAGGGACCCTCGCTCGGTCTCCGCTACGACCTCGAGCCATTCGCCGCGCTGAAGGTGCAGTACGACCGGACCGTGCAGCGCGATACGGATCCAATCAACGGGTTCGCGACGCAACTGGCGTTCACCTTCTGAGTGGGTGTGGTGTGGGGATGAAGCGCATTGCCGGATTCGGTTCGACGGTCGTGCTCGCCACGATCCTCGGCCTGTCCGGACGAGCGCCGGCCGCCGCGCAGCCTGCAGGCCAGGAGGCGCTGGCGATCGTCGTCAACCGCGCCAATCCGATCAACGACGTGTCGATCACCGACTTGCGCAAGGCGTTCCTGGGCGGTCAGCAGCGCTGGCCGAACGGCCGCAAGATCACCGTCGTGATGCGCCCGGCCGGTGACGTGGACCGTGCCGTCGTGCTTCGCCTCGTCTGCCGGATGAGCGAGGCCGAGTTCCAGAAGCACGTCCTGCAGGCGACCTTCACCGGCGAAGCGACCGGCGGCCCGCGCGTGCTGGATACGGCCCTTGGCGTCCGCCGTTTCGTGTTCAACGTTCCCGGCGCAATCGGCTACATGCGTCTCAGCGAAGTCGACGACACGGTCAAGGTGATTCACGTCGAGGGTCTGGCGCCGACCGATCCGGGCTATCGCCTTACGGTTGCCCGGCCGCCGGGCAGCGTGTCGGCCTCCGGAGACTGATCTGCCATGCGCCGTCCCGGGATCCTTCTGCCGCTCGCCCTCATCGCCCTCATCGTCCTGGGCGTGGGCGCGTTCATTCTCGCGGACCTGCGCCGCGCCGCGCGGGACGCGGAGGACATGTACGCGGGGCTCGCGCGCGGTCTCGATCTCATCGGCGGCCTGCAGTTCGAGACACAGGAAGCGCGGCGCGCCATGCTGTACGCGCTCACCACGAAGGACGCCAACCTGCAGGTCCGGTACGCCGACGAATCGCGGGCCGCCGACGCGCGCGTGGGGCGCCTGATCGACGACCAGACGCGCCTGCTGGACGCGCCGGCCGCGGCCGATGCGGCGCGCCGGCTCGGCCGCGACTGGGCGACCTACCTGACCACGCGCGACGAGGTGCTGGCCTCGATCCTCGAAGGGAGCGTCGACGACGCCGTGGTGCGCGACCTGCGCGACGGCGTCCCCGCCTTCGATCGCGTGCGCAACGACCTGCGGCAGATCCAGCAGCTGTACAAGGACCGCGCCGAGTTGCGGATGTCGGACGTGTCCACCTCGTCGAGCCGGTCGTTCCTGCGGCTCATCCTCCTGCTGGCGGCGACGCAGATTCTCGCGGTCTTCGCGGCTGTCGTGCTGCAGAAGAACCAGATGCTGCGGGCGGTGCAGCAGTCGGAGGAGCGGCTGCGCGAGGTGATCGAGTCGATCAACGAAGGGATGTTCGTCGTCGGACGCGACGGCCGGGTGAACCTGTGGAACAGCGCCGCGGAACGGATGTGGGGACGCCCGCGCGACGGGGTCGTCGGCCATCCGCTGGCGGCCGCGTTTCCGGAGGTCGAAGCCACGCCGCTGCCGCGAGCGATCGACGAGGCGCTGCTCACCGGCCGCGTCGCGCCCGTCGTGGAGTTCGCGCGGTCCGGCGACGCCGCCTATTCGATTTTCGAGGCACGCGTCTTCCCGTTCGGCCGCGGCGTGACGGTCTTCCTCGACGACGTCACCGCCCGCAAGCGCTTCGAGGCGGAGTTGAAGCAGGCCAAGGACGACGCGGAATCGGCCAGCCGGGCGAAGTCGAAGTTCCTGGCCAGCATGAGCCACGAGCTGCGGACGCCGCTCAACGCGATCATCGGTTTTTCGGAGATCCTCACCGACCACCTGTACGGCGACCTGAACGAGCGCCAGGACAGGTACGTGCAGAACATCCTGGTCAGCGGACGCCACCTGCTCCAGCTGATCAACGACATCCTCGACCTCTCCAAGGTCGAAGCGGGGCGCGTCACGCTCGATCTCGCGCCGTTCGACGTCGGTACCGCGCTGCGCGACGTCCACGTCATCGTCAAGGCGCTGGCGATCAAGAAGGGAATTGCGCTCACGTTCGACGTCACGCCGGACCTGCCGGTCGTGACCGCCGACCAGGCGAAATTCAAGCAGGTCATGTACAACCTGCTCAGCAACGCGATCAAGTTCACCATGCCCGGCGGCGCGGTGACCACCCTGGCGTCGATCGCGGAAGACGCCTCGGCCGGCCCGCTTCTTCGCGTGTCGGTCACGGACACCGGCATCGGCATCAGGCCCGACGACCAGGCGCGCATCTTCGGCGAGTTCGAACAGGTGGACTCATCGTATGGCCGCGGGCAGCAGGGCACCGGCCTCGGCCTCGCGCTCGTCCGGCAGCTCGTCGCGCTTCACGGGGGTCGCGTCTGGGTGGAAAGCGACGAAGGCAAGGGGAGCACGTTCACCTTCGCCATCCCGGTGACGACCGGCGCGCGCCGCGAGCCGCCTGTGACGGTCGCGGCAGCCGCGCCGGCGGCCGAGCCGAGGGACGCGCGGCTCACGGTGCTCGTCGCCGAGGACGATCCCCACGCGAGCGAGCTGCTGACGCAGTACATCACCAGCGCCGGGTACACCGTGCGGCACGCCTTCGACGGCGAGCAGGCGGTGTCGATGGCCCACGAGATCCGGCCGGCGGCCATCACGCTCGACATCATGCTGCCGAAGAAGGACGGCTGGAAGGTGCTCGCCGAGTTGAAGTCGCACCCGGAGACCAGGTCGATACCGGTCATCATCGTGTCGATCACCGACGACCAGCAGCTCGGGTTCGGCCTGGGCGCGACGGACTTCCTCATGAAGCCCGTCGACAAGGAGGATCTCTCCGAGGTCCTCGAACGGGCCGTCACCGCGTCTGCCGGCCGCATCCGCACGGTGCTCGTGGTCGACGACGAGCCGGAGACCGTCGAGCTCGTCGGCGACCTGCTGCGCCGCCACGGCATCGAGGTGCTCAAGGCGTACGGCGGGAACGAAGGCGTCGCGATGGCCGTCGAGCACAGGCCCGACGCCATCATCCTCGACCTGATGATGCCGGGCATGACCGGTTTCGACGTGGTGCGCCGCCTGCGCGAGGACCCGAACGCGCACCACATCCCCATCCTGATCCTGACCGCGAAGGACCTCACGGCGGACGAGCGCGCGGCGCTGAACCGCCACGTGCAGGCCATCGCGCAGAAAGGCGGACGCGAGGAGCTGCTCCAGGAACTGGCGCGGCTCGAGCGCGTCTGGCAACATACGCCGTGAGCCGGTGAAGGACGCGGCAGCGATGGCCGGAGCGCGAATTCTCGTCATCGAGGACAACCCGCTGAACCTGGAGCTGGTTCGCGCGCTGCTCGAGGTGCATGGCTACGAAGTGATCGACTCTGGAAACGCGGAAGACGGTATCGAACGAGCCAGGATGGAGCAGCCACAGTTGATCTTCATGGATTTGAGCCTCCCGGGCACCGACGGCCTCGCGGCGACGCAGCTGCTGAAGGCCGACGCGGCGACGCGTCACATTCCTGTCGTCGCGCTGACCGCGCACGCGATGAAGGGCGACGACGAGCGCGCGCTGCAGGCGGGCTGCGACGGATACCTGACCAAGCCGATCGACACGCGGGCGTTCCCCGCCGTGGTCGCGCGCTTCCTGGCTCGGGAGCAGGGCTGACATGGCCGCCCGCCTGAAGCGGATCCTCATCGTCGACGACGAAGAACAGAACCGCGAGCTGCTCGTGGCGATGGTGGAGTCGCTCGGCTACGAGCCGGACGTCGCGTGCGACGGCGTGGAGGCGCTCGCGAAGCTGCACCTCGACGTCGACCTGATCCTGCTCGACGTCATGATGGAGGGCATGGACGGCTTCCAGGTGGCGCGGCGGATCAGGTGCGATCCGCAGGGCGGCGACGTGCCGATCATCATGGTGACAGGGCTGACGAGCCGGGAGGACCGGCTGCTGGCCGTCGAGGCCGGCGCCAACGACTTCATCTCGAAGCCGTTCGAGCGCATCGAGCTGCGCGTGCGCATGGCGTCGCTGCTGCGGATGAAGGAAGCGCAGGACGCGCTGCGCCTGCACCAGCGCGAGCTCGAGCTGCTCGTCGAGCGGCGCACGGCGAGCCTGCGCGACGCGCTGCAGGCGATGGTGGAAGCGCAGCGGCAGGCGCACCAGGCGCAGCTCGACACCGTCGAGCGCCTGGCCATCGCCGCCGAATTCAAGGACAAGACGACGGCCTATCACATCCACCGCATGAGCCAGTACGTGGCGATCATCGCCCGCGGCCTGCGCCTCCCGCCGGGCGAGGTCGACGACATCCTGCACGCGAGCCGGATGCACGACGTCGGCAAGCTCGGCATCCCCGACGACATCCTCCGCAAGCCCGCCAGCCTCGACGCGCCAGAGCGCGAGCTGATGAGGCAGCACACGACGATCGGCGGCCGCATCCTGGGCAACACCTCGTCGAAGCTGCTGCAGGAAGGGCAGGTCATCGCGATGTCGCACCACGAATGGTGGGACGGCAGCGGATACCCGAACGGGCTGTCGGGCGAGGCCATCCCGTTGTCGGGCCGTATCTGCGCGGTCGCCGACGTGTTCGATGCGGTCACGAGCGTCCGTCCGTACAAGCCGGCATACAGCAACGAGCAGGCCTACGAGATTCTGCGGAACGAGCGCGGCACTCACTTCGACCCGCGCATCGTCGACGTGTTCTTCGAGAACCTGAAGGAGGTCGTCGAGATCCAGGCCCGCTACCGCGACGGCGTCGTGGCGAGCTACTCGTAGGCTTCGAAAGGCGACGCGCGGGACGCATGCCATTCCGGGATCTCTTCGGCGCGCGCCAGCCGCTCATCGGCGTGCTCCACCTGCTGCCGCTGCCGGGCGCGCCGCTCTACGACGGCGTCATGCAGAAGGTGTACGACCAGGCGCTCGCCGAGCTCGACGTGTTCAAGCGCCACGCCCTCGATTCGGTCATCGTCGAGAATTTCCGCGACATGCCGTACTTTCCCGGGCGCGTGCCGGCCGAAACGGTCGCGGCGATGGCGGCGGTCTCGCGCGACATCGTCCGCGCCGCGGGCATGCCGGTCGGCATCAACGTGCTGCGCAGCGACGGCGAGGCGGCCATCGCGATTGCCGCGGCCAGTGGCGCCCACTACGTTCGGGTGAACGTGCACATGGGGGCGGTCGTGGCGGACCAGGGGATCGTGCAGGGGAGCAGCCAGTTCTCGGTACGGCTCCGCAGCGCCCTCAAGTCGGAGGCGTTGATCTTCGCCGACGTCGGCGTCAAGCACGCGGCGCCGCTCGCGGGCCGGAGCCTGGACATCGAGACGCGCGATCTCGCCGAGCGCGGTCTCGCCGACGCCGTCATCGTCACCGGCGACAGGACCGGCGTCGAAACCAGCCTGGCGGACATCGAGGCGGTCCGGGCGGCGACGAGCCTCCCGATCCTGGTCGGCAGCGGCGCGACCCCCGAAAACATCGAGCGGATGCTGCCGAAGGTCAACGGCTTGATCGTCGGCAGCTATTTCAAGAAAGATGGCGCCGGCCACAACTTCGTCGACCAGGCGCGGGTCGAGCGGTTCGCGCGCCGATTTGCCGAATTGAGAGGATGACATGAAGTCAGCAGGCAGTGGGCAGTGGGCAGTGGGCCGTGAGGCCGCAGGCGGCTGGACGCTGGGAGCAGGGACGGTGGTTGCGGTACTCGCGGCGGTGACCCTGTGCGCGTCTTCAGCGTTGGCGCAGGACCGGCTGCCGCCGGTTCCGGCCGACAAGCTGACCGACGCGCAGAAAAAGGCCGCCGCCGAGTTCCTCGTCGAACGCAAGCAGGAGGTGTTCGGCCCGTTCGTGCCGCTCAGCCGCAGCCCGCAGCTGATGATCAACGCCGCGAAGATGGGCACCTACCTCCGGTTCGGCAACTCACTGCCGCGCGACGTCAGCGAGTTCGCGATCCTGCTCGTCTCGCGCCGGTGGACGCAGCAGTACGAATGGTACGTGCACGCGGCCGATGGCAGGACCGCGGGCCTCAGCGACGCCATCATCCAGGCCGTTGCCGACGGCCGCCGTCCCGAGGGGCTGAGCGAGGGGATGGAGATCGTCTACGACTTCAGCAACGAGCTGAACGACTTTCACAGCGTGACCGACCGCACGTACGCGCGCATGGTGGGCAAGTACGGCGAGCAGGGGATGATGGACCTGGTCGGCCTGAACGGCTACTACTCGATGATCTCGATGGTGCTCAACGTGGGACGGACGGCGTTGCCACCGGGAAATTCCCCTGCGCTCAAGCCGTTCCCGAAGTAGGCGGACCCCGGCCGGGATCCGCGATTCGGGATCCGGGAGCCGCGTCCGGACCCGTGCTCTCGAACTCGAACCGCGGCTCGAGGACCTCTATCGCACGTTCGACCACGTAGGCGCCGCATCCGATCCGGTCCACATCGTCCGGCGCTATGCCGCGCCGGACGATCGCGAGGTCGTCGGCTTCTGCGCGTCCGCGCTCGCCTTCGGCCGCGTCGCCAGCGTGCTCCAGTCCATCGAATCGCTGCTCGCCGTCATGGGTCCGCACCCGGCGGCGTTCGTCCGCTCGTTCGATCCGGCTCGCCACCGGGCCCCGATCGACCCGCTGGTGCATCGCTGGATCCGCGGACGCGATCTCGTGGCGCTGCTGCTCGTCCTCCAGCGGATGCTGCGCGAGGCCGGGACCATCGAGCGGTTCTTCGTCGCGGGCGACGACCCCGCCGCGCCGGACATCGCACCCGCGCTCGATGCGTTCTCGGTGCACGCGCTCCAGACGGACCTGGCCCCCGCATACGGCCGTGTTCCGAAGCGGCCGGGGGTCTGTTATTTCTTCCCGCGTCCGTCGAAGGGAAGCGCCTGCAAGCGGCTCAATCTCTTTCTGCGATGGATGGTTCGCCGCGACGCCATCGATCTTGGAACGTGGACACTGGTGTCCCCGTCCCGGCTCATCATTCCGCTCGACACCCACGTCGTCCGCCTCGGTCGCTGTCTCCGCTTGACCCGGTATTCGACGCCGGGATGGCGGATGGCGGCCGAAATCACTGCGTCGCTCCGCTCGATCGAACCCGCTGATCCGGTCCGGTACGATTTTTCGTTATGTCATGTGGGGATGATGAAGGCCTGCGGATATGGAAGAGCGCAGGGCGATCGTCAATGCCCGCTTCGCGGAATTTGCCGTCCACAATCCGGCGCGCGGAAATAGGGACGGAATAACTATTGAAAGGCTGCTGACAATCCAGCGTTTTACGGGCCTGGGATGCGTGTACGGATTACAAGGACACTGACAGGCAGTATTGACGGGATACAGCTGTCGCGGCTGTCGAAGGGACTGGTGTACGACGTGAACACCTCCCTCGCCTGTTACCTGCTTTCGGAGGAGATGGCCGAGCCCGCGTCGAGCGACGAGCCGACATCAGTCCTCCCCGTCGAAAAGAAGCTGTTCGGCCAGCCCGCCGCGCCGCGCCCCGGGTTCGTGTTTCCCCGTTCACTCGCCGCCGATCGAAGCGGTAGCCAGAAGCGCCGGAAGAAGCCCGAAAGTTAGGAAGGAATCCCCATGCGATCCATTGCGGTCTCACTCGTCGTGTCGTTGCTCGGCGCCGTCGCCCCGGCGCTGGCCCAGTCGGCCAGCGACGCGGCCAGGGAAGTGCGCATCAGCGGCTGCGTCCAGTGGGAGAAGGACTACCGGAAGGAGCGCAGCGAAGGCCGCGGAGGCGCGCTCGGCACGGGCCTCGGCGTCGGCAACGAGTTCGTAGTGACGATGGTCAAGCCCGAGGGCGGGAGGAAGGCGACCGCCTACAGCATCACCGGCGATCGCGAGAAGGAGCTCGGCCGCCGGATCGGTCAGCAGATCGAAGTCATTGGTGTGATCGAGGACGAGGGCAAGCCCGACGCCGACCGCTTCGGCGACCTGCCGCGCATCAGGATGACGGCGTGGGTGCCGATCAAGGACTCGTGTCCTGCGCAGTAGCAAATCCCGGCGCTATTTGGGATTTTTTTGAAGCTCCCAGAGCTTCATGAACTTCAGGCCGACCGACCACGCGTTCATCAACGAGATCGTCAACCCCGCGCTGCCGTCGAGAAATCCCCTCCTCAGGATGTAATTGCGAAGGAATGCCGCGGGCGGATGCACCAGGATTTCGATGGGGCCCGTCCGCCTGCCCGCTTCGAACATCTGCCGTGCCGCCAGCGTTGAATACTGATTGATCCGCTCGATCTGATCGCGCAGATCGACGAACGAGTAGTGCTCGAGGTCGTGCTTCAGCCGGCCAGATGGTCCGTCGACGCTGACCGACTCGTGCACGTAGCGACCATGCCACCGCGCGAAGCGGCGATCGTAGAGCCGCGTCTGGTAGTCCGGATAGAAGTCCGTCGTTCGAATCCAGCGGCCCAGGTGGAAGGTCACTCGCGGCACCCGGTAGCCGTGATACGGCGGCTCTCCGGCGAGTACGCCCCTGACCTCGCCGGCGAGCGCCGCCGGGATCCGTTCGTCGGCGTCGAGCGACAGGATCCAGTTGTGGCTCGCCTGTCCCGCGGCGAAATTCTTCTGGTCGACGTATCCGGTCCACGCGCGTGTCAGCACGCGCGCGCCCCTGGTGCGGGCGATGCCGGCCGTCTCGTCGCTGCTGCCGGAATCGACGACGAGGATTTCGTCGGCGAAGGCGGCGGAATCGATGGCCGCGCCGATATGCGCGGCCTCGTTCAGCGTGATGATGGTGACTGTCAGCGGCGGCATCAATTCATCTACTGAGGTGCTCCCGAGGTCACCGTCGTTCCCCCCGAAATCGCAGTCGTCGGCGTCACGCCGACACCCACGGTGGCGGCCGTCGCGGTCGACGCGGTTCCCACGCCGGCGCCTACGACGGGCGCGCGTTGCACCGTTTCGAGATCCACGACCGAGCGGTTGTAATCGAGGATGGCGCTCAACTCGTTGTTGCGCGCCTGCGCGAGGTCGCGCTGCGCCTGGAACACGATGAAGTTGGTGGACGTGCCAGCCGCCAGCTTCTTCTGCTCGGCGTCGAGGCGCTGCTCGCCGAGAGAGCGGGACGCGCCCGTGCTCGCCACCCGCTTCGCGTTGGTCGTCACCTGACGGGCGACGTTGCGCACCTGCGTGACGACCTGCAGCTCCGCGTTCTTCAGCTGCGTCACCGCCTGGCTGCCCTGGAGCTGCGCGCGAGCCAGGCTGGCCTCCTGCTGGCTGTGCCCGACCGGGTAGCTGATGTTCAGCGCGAGCGTCCAGTTCGGGAACTGATTGCCGAACAGGTCGCCGAGCACCGACCCGAAGCTGCGCTGCGTTTCCCCGATGATCGGGCCTGGAAAGCCGGTCCCGCGCACGAACTGGGTGCCACCGAGCCCCGTCAGGCCGTAGTCGAAGCTCGCGGTGACGTCGGGCAGCATCTGGTTGCGGAAGTACCGGATGTTGACGTCGTTTTCCTCGAGCGACTTGCGCGCCTGCAGGAGGTCGGTTCGCATCTGCAGCGCGTTACTCACGGCGGCATTGACGTCCACGGTCACCGGCTGAAACGCCGGCAGATCCGTAGGCTCGATTTGCGTGGTCCAGAAATCGGGCGACGACTGGTTGAAGACGAGCGCGCGCAGCGCGTCCTGCGCGGTGTCAATCTGCGCCTGCGCGACGATCACCCCCTCGTCGCGCGTGGCCACCTCGGCTTCCGCCTCGACGGCGTCGATGGGCGGCACGGTGCCGATCTGGATACGCGCGTTGGTCTCGCGCAGCGACTCGCGCGCCAGGTCGAGCGACTGCTGCTGGACGGCCAGCGAGGCATTGGCGTACGCCAGGTCCCAGTACGCGTTGCGCACCGCCCGTGACGTCGTCGCCACGGTCTGCTCGAACTGGACGTCGGAGATCTCGCGGTTCTTCTCGCTCAGGATGACCTGCTGCCGCAGGTTGTCCATGCCGAAGTTGCGCAGCAGCGGCTGCCGGATGTTGAGCGAGAGCGACGACTGCAGCTGCGGCGAGAAGTTCGAGAAGATGTTCGTCGTCGTCGAGCGCGTGCTGTCCCAGCCGACGCTGTAGCTGCCACCCCACGGCGTCTGCTGCAGGAGGCCGACGTTGCTCGCGAGACGTCCGGCCGTCGTCTTGTCCACGCCGGTCGTGGCGCCCGACAGGAAACTGTTGTTCGGGGTCGCGGCGCTCGATCCCTGGACCGTCGTGTTGAAGGTCGGCACCCAGGCCGACCGCGCGAGCGCGACGGAGAGGTCCTGGAGCTGGGGATTGATGCGTGCGATCTGCACCCCCAGGTTGTTGTCGAGCGCGAGCCTCACCGCCTCGTCAATCGTGAGCCTGCGCACCTGGTCGCCGGGCGCCGAGGCGAGTGGCGCCGAAGGCGTCCGCGTCGTCTGCGCGTGCGCGGTGCCGATCGCGGAGAGGATTCCGATGATGAGAGCCGTGACTGTGAGTGTCGTTCGCATTGCCGTACTCCGTACCTCGTTCCTGCAACCTGACACCTGACTGTGACCTCTCCCGCGTGGCAGATCTATGAACGTATGATGACATTGTGTCTACGGATCCCGTGCTCGATCGGTTTCGACGCGTCGGCGCGCTGCTCGAAGGACATTTCCGGCTGACGTCGGGACTGCACAGCCCCGGTTACCTGCAATGCGCGCTCGTGCTGCAGCATCCGGCGGAAGCGGAAGCCTGCGGCGTCGCGATCGCCGACCGTGTCCGTTCGCTCGGGGCCGGCGTCGTGCTCTCGCCGGCGCTCGGCGGCATCGTCATCGGGCAGGAAGTGGGGCGCGCGCTCGGCGTCCGCGCCATCTTCGCGGAGCGGCAGGACGGGAAGTTGACGCTGCGGCGCGGTTTTTCGCTCGAGCCGGGCGAGAAAGTGCTCGTCGTCGAGGACGTCGTGACGACCGGCGGCTCGACGCAGGAGACAATCGACGTGGCGCGCGCGGCGGGGGCAACCGTGGTCGGCGCGGCCGCCATCATCGACCGCAGCGGCGGCCGGCAGCGGATCGACGTCCCCTTTCACGCGCTTGCCACGATGGCGTTACCCACCTACGAGGCCGACGCATGCCCGCTGTGCGCGGAAGGGAAGCCGGTGGTGAAGCCCGGCTCCCGGGGATAACGACGAAGGCGCGCTTCGCGCGCAAACACGGAGCTCACGACGATAATGAAAAGTACTTTGATTACTTCGTGGCCTCCGTGTCTGTCGCGTAGCGACCTTCGTGGTGCGCGGCCTGCGTGAGGCGCACCCTCAAGATCACCCTCGCCTACGACGGCACGCGCTTCGTCGGCTGGCAGCGCCAGGCCGAGGGCGAGTCGATACAGGGGCTGCTCGAAGACGCCCTCGCGAAGTTCGAAGGCGGTCCCGTGACGGCGCACGGCGCGGGACGGACCGATGCCGGCGTCCACGCGCGTGGCCAGGTGGCCAGTGCTGCCGTCAGCTTCCCGCACCCGGTCGACACGCTGGTTCGTGCGCTCAACGCCCAGCTGCCGGACGACATCCGCGTGCTCGAGGTCGCCGACGCACCGGCCGATTTCCACGCCCGGTTCAACGCGCGCTCGAAGACGTATCGCTACCAGCTACGGGCTGGCAGCGTCGGCGATCCGTTTACGCGCGCGTTCGTATGGCAGCTCGCCGAACGGCTCGACGTGGCCGCGATGCGCGAGGCCGCGGCGAAGCTGATCGGCACCCACGATTTCGCCGCGTTTCAGAGCGCCGGGACCGAAACGAGCACCACCATTCGGACGATCGCCCGGTCCGACATCGTCCTCGGCGGCGCGGACGCTTCGGGTCCGCGAACGACGGATTCGCGAGCCCTGATGGCCTACGAGATCGCCGGCGACGGCTTCCTTCGGCATATGGTGCGCGCGATCGTCGGCACGCTGGTCGAGATTGGGCGCGGATGGCGCCCGCCCGCTTCCATGGCGCAACTGGTGGACGGCGGCACGCGCGCGGAGGCCGGCGCGACCGCGCCGCCGCACGGGTTGTGCCTCGTGCGCGTGGACTATGATTGAGCGGTCAGTGTCCAGGGACGATCTCCTATCGTGGATTCCGCCGGCCCACCCCGACGAAATGCTGGTCGGGCAGGTCAACTTCGAGAGGCTCCCCGAGCACATCGCCATCATCATGGACGGCAATGGCCGCTGGGCGGCGCAGCGCCACCTGCCTCGTGTCGAGGGACACCGCGCGGGCATCGACGCGGTCCGCGATACGGTTGAAACCGCCGCGCGGCTCGGCATCAAGGTGCTGACGCTCTACGCGTTCTCGATCGAGAACTGGAAGCGCCCGGCCGCCGAGATCAGCACGCTGATGATGCTGCTGAAGCGGTACCTCCGCTCCGAGCTGAAGACGCTGCTCACCAACGACATCAGGTTCCACGTCATCGGGCGCATGGACGATCTCGCCGACGACGTCCAGGACGAGCTGCGCGCGGCGATGAATCGCACGGCGAACGACACCGGCATGCTGTTCAACATCGCGCTCAACTACGGCGGGCGCGCGGAGATCGTCGATGCGGCGCGGCGCGCGATCGAGGCGGGGGTGCGTCCTGAAGACCTCGACGAGCAGCGCTTCGCGAGCTTCCTGTATACGGCGGGGCAGCCGGACCCCGACCTGCTGATTCGCACGAGCGGCGAGATGCGCGTCAGCAACTACCTGCTCTGGCAGATCGCGTACGCGGAGATCTACGTCACCGAGACGCTCTGGCCCGACTTCCGCCGCCGTCATCTGCTGGAGGCCGTGCTCGCCTATCAGAAGCGCGAGCGCCGCTACGGCGGCATTACCGTCGCTCGCGCGAGATGACCCGCGTCATCAGCGGCGTCCTCCTCGCCGCCGCGGCGGTTGCCGCCATCGTGTTTCTTCCCTTCATCGCGCTGCGAATCCTGGCCTGCCTGGTCGCCGGCCTTGCCGCAGACGAGTACGTGCGCATCACCTCGCCGAAGTCCCGCTCGCCCCTGCGGTGGGTCGTCATCGCCGTGGTCGTCTATACGTGCTGGTGGTCAGCCGTGCCGGCGCCGCTCAGCATCGTGCTGCTCGCCATCATCGTCATCGTGTGGCTCGCGTATGCGGTGCTGCGGGAAGGCTGGACGATTCACGAGGCCGCGGTGGACCTCGTTGCGCCCATTTACATAGGGGCGCCGCTGGGGATGCTCGTCGCGCTGCAGATGCTCGCGGGACCGAAGGCGACCCTCCTGCTGATGGCGACGATCGTGGTGAGCGATTCCGCGCAGTACTACACGGGACGCGCGTTCGGCCGCCGTCCGCTGGCGCCGGCGATCAGTCCGAAGAAGACCGTGGAGGGCGCGATCGGCGGCGTCGTCTTCGGCGCGTTGTTCATGGCCGTCGCCATGACGTTCGTCTTTCCACTGACGCCCATCGTCGTCCGGGTCCTCCTCGGGCTCGTGATCGTCTTCCTCGGCATCGCGGGCGACCTGTTCGAATCGCGGTTGAAGCGGGTCGCCGGGCTGAAGGACAGCTCGACGCTGATTCCCGGCCACGGCGGCGTGCTCGATCGCATCGACGCGCTGCTGTTCGCGATTCCGGTGTTCTATTTCATGGTGCTGCAGGGGCGCGTGGCGTGAAGCACCTCGCCATCCTCGGATCGACCGGATCGATCGGCCAGAGCGCGCTCGCCGTCGTGGACGCGCATCCCGATCGGCTTCGCGTGGCGGCGCTCGCCGCCGGCGACAACGCGGCGCTGCTCGCGGAACAGGTTGCCCGCTATTGCCCCGACATCGTCGGCATGGCGACCCCCGACGGCGCCGACCGCCTGAAACAGGCCTGCGGATCGCAGGCGGTCAGCATCGTCAGCGGCCCGGACGGACTGGTCGCCGTTGCCACGCATCCCGCCGTCGACATCGTGCTCTGCGCCTCGTCCGGCACCGCGGGTCTCGAAGCAGTGCTCGCCGCCATCGAGAGCGGCAAGACCGTCGCGCTCGCGAACAAGGAAATCCTCGTGATGGCGGGACAACTGGTCACCGATGCCGCGCGGCGCCGCGGCGTGGCGATCCTGCCGGTGGACAGCGAGCACAATGCCATCCACCAGTGCCTGCACGGCCGCGATCGGCGGGAGATCCGGAAGCTGATCCTGACGGCGTCGGGCGGCCCGTTTCGCGAGCTCAGCGCCGAAGCGCTCGACGGCGTGAACGCCGAGGCGGCGCTGCGGCATCCGACCTGGCGGATGGGGCGGAAGATCACCATCGATTCCGCGACGCTGATGAACAAGGGCCTCGAGGTGATCGAGGCACACTGGCTCTTCGGCGTGTCCGCGGACCAGATCGACGTCGTGATCCATCCGCAATCGATCGTTCACTCGCTGGTGGAGCTGATCGACGGCTCGGTGATCGCCCAGCTGGCCGTCACGGACATGCGCCTGCCGATCCAGTACGCCTGTTCCTACCCCGAGCGGTGGGAAGCGCGGTCGCTGCCGACGCTCGATTTGCTACACGCCGGGCACCTGGATTTTCACGCCCCTGCACGCGACCGCTTTCCGTGCCTGGACCTCGCGTATCGCGCCCTCCGTGCCGGCGGCACCCTTCCGGTCGTGCTGAACGCGGCCAACGAGGTCGCCGTCGAACATTTTCTCGACGGGAAGCTCGGCTTTACCGCCATCCCGCGCGTCATACAGGAAACGATGGATGCGCACGACAGTGAAGAGGTGACGACCCTCGACGTGGTACGACGCGTGGATGGATGGTCGCGGGAGTGCGCCCGGCATAGAGCCGAGGCGCTAGAATTGAACGCGTGACGACAATCCTGGCGTTTCTGTTCGTGCTCGGAGTGCTCGTTTTCGTACACGAGCTCGGACACTTCGTGGCCGCCCGCCGCATCGGCGTCCGCGTGCTCACGTTTTCACTGGGGTTCGGCCCCAAGCTCGTGTCGACGCGCCGCGGAGACACCGAATACGCCATCAGCGCGATCCCGCTCGGTGGCTACGTGAAAATGGCGGGCGAAAGCGTGGACGACCCGCGCAGCGGCGCGCCAGACGAATTCCTGTCGAAAACGAAATGGCAGCGGTTCCAGGTGCTCATCATGGGCCCCGTGATGAACATCATGCTCGCTGTCATCGTCATGGCCGTGGTCCTCGCGCAGGGCGCCGAGGTCCCCGCGTGGCACGATCAGCCGCCGGTCATCGGCACGGTGAAGGCCGGCTCGCCGGCCGAAAAGGCGGGCCTCCGCCGCGGGGACCGCGTCCTTGCGATCGCGGATACCAAGGTGGACACCTGGGACAAGTTCAATCTCGAGATCGGCACGCGGCCGAACCGCGAAGTCGAGCTCTCGTACCTGCGCGATGGCCGGACCGAATCGACGTCGCTTCGCTCGTCGGCCGAAGGCAAGTACGAGATCGGTGACATCGGCGTGCTGCCCGATGCGACGCCCATGGTGACGTCGCTCATCAAAGGAGACGTCGCTGAGAAAGCCGGCTTGAAGCCAGGCGACCTGATGCTCGCGGTCAACGGCGAGCCGATGCTTCAGCCCACGCAGCTCCGGGAAGCGATCTCGCGCAACGCGGGGAAGGAGACCGACATCCTCGTTCGCCGCAACGGCCAGGAGCAGCACATCACCGTCACGCCGGCCAGGCGCGGCGACGGCGGCATGATCGGCATCTTCTTCGGCGAACAGATGAAGTCGTTCACGCCGGGCCCGTTCGAGGCGCTCAAGCTCAGCGTGGCGAAGAACATCGAGTTCGGCGGCCTCATCTTCAAGACGCTCGGCGGCCTGTTTGTCGGCACCACCTCCCCCAGACAGCTCATGGGGCCGGTGGCCATTGCTCAGCTGTCGGGTGAGTCTGCCGCCGCGGGCTGGATTCCGCTCCTCACGTTGATGGCGTCCATCAGCCTCAACCTCGGGCTGCTGAACCTCATGCCTATTCCCGTCCTCGATGGCGGACACATCACCATCATGGCCCTCGAAGGCATCGCCCGGCGCGACTTCAGCGTGCAGGTAAAGGAGAAGATGCTTCTGGCCGGGTTTGTGCTGATCTTGCTCCTCATGGTCACCGTGATCTACAACGACCTCACGCGCATCAGCTGGATCGAGCGGCTGATGCCGTGGAGAAATTAGCCGAGGAGGACAACCAGATGTTTCGCATTCAACGGGTCGCGATGGCGGCCCTGGTGGCTGCGGCGCTTGCGGCGCCCGCGGTCGCGCAGCAGAACTATTCGCAGGTCACCCAGACCGACATCCAGCGCCTGCAGGACAGCGTGTTCCAGGCGGGCTCCGACGTGCAGCAGCTGAAGAGCCGTGACACCGCTCGCGCATCGCAGCTGCAGACGCAGCTCGACGACCTGCGCGACGAAGTGATCTACCTGAAGGTGAAGCTGCGCAAGGAAGGATCGCTGCAGCGCAGCGAGTACGCGGGCGTGCGGGACCGGCTCGACGACCTGCGCTCGCAGGCCACCAACTACACGACGAACTACACGCCGTCCACCGGCGGCAACGCGAGCGCCGCGACGGGCACGACCGGCAACACCACGTATCGCCCGTCCACGGGGTCTGCCGCGACCGGTTCCCAGTCGTCCTCGACGACGCGCAACACGGCGCCGTCGCAGAGCACCGCGGCCGGGCGCGAGGTGGAAGTGCCGTCCGGCACCGAGATGGACGTGCGCCTCACCAACACGCTGAACTCGGGGATTGCGCAGGTCGAGGATCGATTCGAGGGGACGACGCTCGTTGACTTGAACATCAACGGACGGACGGTCATCCCCGCGGGCTCGGTCATGCGCGGCGTCGTGACCTCCGTCGATCCCGCGACGCGGACCAACCGCACCGCGAAGATGACGGTCAGCTTCGACCAGGTGACGGTCAACGGCCGCGCCTACCCGATTCGCGGCACGGTGACGCAGGCCATCCAGGGTGAAGGCATCAAGGGCGAGGCCGGCAAGATCGCGGCCGGCGCCGGCGTCGGCGCGGTGCTCGGGGGCATCCTCGGCGGCGTGAAGGGCGCCATCCTCGGGACCGTCATCGGCGGCGGCGGCATCACGGCCGCCACCGAAGGGAAGGAAGTCGAGCTGCCGCAGGGCACGGTGCTGCGCGTGAGACTCGATTCGCCGGCCCAGATCCAGGCGAGATAACCACAGGCGCGCGTCGCGAACCACGAAGGCGCGCTACGCGCGCATCCACGGAGGCCACGAAGAAAATTCAAGTACTTTGAATTGCTTCGTGGCCTTCGTGTTTGTCGCGTCAGCGACCTCCGTGGTTATCTCTTTCCTGCGACTGCCGCCGCGATCGATGCGGCGTGCGCCCCGGGATCCTGATGCGTCGGGTTCCGGTTCGCCTCCTCCGACTTCCCGAGTGGAATGCTCAGGTTCTTCCATCCCTCCCCGCGGAACGCCTTCGCGAGAAACACCAGTTGACCGACGTGATAGCAGATGTGCGCGAGCGAACGGTGCAGCGCATCGTGCACAGCGAACGACTGGCCGCGAATGGCGACCGTCTGCTGAAGGTGGTCGTCGGTCAGGCCGCTCAGCGCGTCGAAGAGCGCCTCCCATCCGCCGTTCCACTTCGCCAGCACCTCTTCACGCGTCACGGCGCGGGCGGTGAATTCCTCGTCGCGATGCCGCCAGGGCTTCTCGCCGTCGGCGGTCAGGAAATCGGTGAACCGCGAGCGCAGGTTCCCGCCGATGTGCCACACGAGCATCGCCGCCGAGTTGCCGCCGCGTCCGTCGGCCGTGGCGAGCTCGTGGTCCTCGAGCTGCGCGAGCGCCGCGTCGCCGAGCGCCTTGTAGCGTCGGAATTCACCGGTGATCGAGGAGAGCATCGTCGAGGACATCAAATCTCCCGCGCGACGTCTTTCATCGCACCGTGGGCCGCCGCGACGGTCTTCTTCACATCACGGTCGCTGTGCGCCGCGGAGAGGAACCAGGCTTCGAACTGCGATGGCGGCGGGTAGATCCCGCGCGTGAGCATCCCGCGAAAGAACGTGGCGTAGGCCGACGTGTTCGCGCCGAGCGCGGATGCATAGTCGCGCACCGGCGTCGACGTGAAGAACGGCGTCAGGAGCGAACCGAACGCGTTGACCTGCACCGGGACGCCGGCCGCACGCGCGGCGTCGGCAAACCCCGAAGCCAGCATCGATCCGCGGCGCGCGAGCTCTTTGTACAGCTTCGGGGACAGCCGTTCGAGCGCCCAGATGCCGGCGGTCATCGCGATCGGATTGCCCGACAGCGTGCCCGCCTGGTAGACACCTCCCAGCGGCGCGACGCGCTCCATGATCGCCCGGGTCCCGCCGTAGGCGCCCACCGGGAGCCCGCCCCCGATGATCTTGCCGAGGCACGTGAGATCCGGGCGCACGCCGTAGAGGGCCTGAGCCCCGCCGTAGGCGACGCGAAAGCCCGTGATCACTTCGTCGAAGATCAGCAGCGCTCCGTGCCTGTCGCAGAGGCCTCTCAACCCCTGGAGGAAGCCGGGCGCCGGCGGCACCACGCCCATGTTGCCGGCGACGGGCTCGACGATGATGGCGGCCACCTCCCGTCCCCGCGCGGCCATGAGGCGCTCGACGGCGGGAAGGTCGTTGAACGGCACGGTCGCGGTCAATGCCGCCAAGGCCGCGGGAACGCCCAGGCTATCGGGCAGGCCGAAGGTCGCGCCACCCGAGCCCGCCTTGACGAGCAAGCTGTCGGCGTGGCCGTGGTAGCACCCCTCGAACTTGACGATGGCTTCACGCCCCGTGGCACCTCGCGCGAGCCGGATGGCGCTCATCGCCGCCTCGGTGCCGGAGGAGACGAGACGCGACATTTCCATGGATGGGATGGCTCGCGAGATGAGCTCCGCCATCTCCACCTCGGCCGCCGTGGGAGCACCGTAGCTCGTCCCGCGCCGGAGCGCGTCTCCGACCGCCTCGATCAGCATGGGAGCGGCGTGACCCAGGACCAGTGGCCCCCAAGAGCCCAGGAAATCGATGTACGTGCGGCCGTCGACGTCCGTGATGCGGCAGCCTTCGGCGCGCGCGACGAAGAATGGGCGGCCGCCCACCCCGCGAAAGGCGCGCACGGGACTGTTCACGCCGCCGGGGATCACCCGCTGGGCCCTCGCGAAGAGCGCGTCGGAGACCGGCGCATCTCCCGCGTGGACTTCAACCGCGCGGGGGTGCCGCTGCTGGAGCATGATCTGCGGGGAGCAATTGATGCCCACGAAGGGATGCAGCGGTTGATGGTGGAAGAAGCCAATGCCGGTTTCGATCTGGCCCAGGGGCCGCTGATACGTGCTCGTCTAGTGCGGATGGAGGAACAGGAGCATGTATTGCTGCTGACGCAGCACCACATTGTGTCTGACGGATGGTCGCAAAGCGTATTCAATCGTGAGTTCATGCTGTTGTATGAAGCGTTTCAGCAGGGCCGCGAGAACCCGCTTCATCCCCTTCCCATTCAGTACGCCGATTTTGCCATCTGGCAACATGCCTGGTCGCAAAATGGCACTCTCGAAAAGCAACTGCAGTATTGGAAGCGACAACTTGCGGGCGCGCCTCCGCTCCTCGAATTGCCGACAGATCGTCTGCGACCATCGGGCCCAACTTTCCGCGGCGCCCATCATACGATGACCTTGCCGGCCCAATTGCGCGACCAGTTGGTCACGCTGAGCCGGCGCGAGGGCGTGTCCCTTTTCATGACGCTGCTGGCGGCCTTTCAACTCTTGCTC
>Ga0137418_10000172_pt1 | contig 50582 bp, 48 predicted proteins | sample CZODoug3_1_2_16f_FD_122242 | JGI IMG/M metagenome (GOLD analysis project Ga0137418, IMG submission 122242) | Vadose zone soil fungal communities from Angelo Coast Range Reserve, California, USA - CZODoug3_1_2_16fungal (Hybrid Assembly) | ecosystem: Environmental > Terrestrial > Soil > Vadose...
TCCCGCTGACCGTTGAGCGGGCCCGGATCCATGGCTGGGAAACGACCGTCCATTCTCCACGCATCGCCGGGCGTGCCCAGTTCCACTTGGCCTTTTCGCACCAATATGCGGAAGGTGCCGGCGCGGTCACTGGAGGCCTCACGAACTTCGCACCTCCCGACGAAGGATACTTCTTCCTCGACCATGACCAGCGGGACACGGTGAGTACGGGGCTTAACCTGAACCTTCCGGGGCGCGCGTGGAGCGCGATCGACGTCAACTACGGTTCGGGATTTCTCGATGGCAATGGTCCCGGCCACCTGCCGGCGCATACCACGGTCGATCTGTCACTCGGCAAGTCCTTCGGGGAGAACTGGAATCTCAGCTTCAGCGCGTTGAATGTCGGCAACAACCACTACCGGCTCGACAACAGCAACACCTTCGGCGGATCCCACTTCACGAATCCCCGCGAATTCGCGTTCCAACTGAAATACCGCTTCCACTTTTGAGGTCAATCGATCGGGGCGGTTCCCAACAGCGCCTGACGGGACTGGGATGGAAGGGAATGGTTGGCAGGCGGCATTTCCAGAGAGGTCTTCTGCATCACCCTCTCGATCGCCGCGCGCAACTCCTCGTAAGGCAGCGCCCCGGGGTGGTAGAAAGCGATCTTGCCGTTGCCATCCACCAGCACCAGGGTTGGTGTGGTGCTCGCCCCGTACACTTTGAAATTCTCTTTACTCACCGGCACGGATTCTCCCTGCAATCCGGCGTAGTACTCGTGCCAAACCTGGTTGATGTAGGCCAACTCGGTCTTGGGAGTGGCCTCCTCGCCACCGGCGGCATAGCCGTAGCGTTGGGTCGGAGCAAGAATGATCAGGCCTTTGAACTCGGAGCGCAGCCGTGCCAGAATCGGCGCCTCTGCCTTGCAGTCCGCGCACCAGTGCGCCCAGAAGAACAGCAACCAAGGCGAGCCCTTGAGCTGGGAGAACGAGGCAGGCGGCGAACCCAGGTACTCGCCGGTTTTGAGCGCAGGCGCAGGCTGTCCGACGAAGGTGAGCAGATTCAGATTCTTGCGCAGGCGCGCGGCGATCGAGGTATTTCCATACATGCGCAGAGAGTGATGCAGCAGCGCGATGCCGGCTGTCTTCTGCCCGCGTGCTGCCAGCGCCAGCGCCTGGACTTCAATCGCGGCACCGAGCGCGATCGGCAGGTGCGGTTCCGAGTCCAGGGCTCGACTCTTCAATTGCCGGACGGCCAAAGCCTGGGTCTGCTTGGCATAGCCTTCCGCCTGCGTGTATTGCTGCATGCCGAGCGCGGCCCGGCCCATCCAAGAGAGCGCTTCGAGATATTCGGGACTGATCCCGCGCTGAGCCTTATAGCTGCTCAACTGCGATTCCGCTGCGGAGAAGTTGTTCTGCGCGATTGCCCCGCGGACATCATCCACGATTCCCGCAAACGCGCCGGTGCTGATGACAAGCATGATACTCAACAGACGAAATGCCATGCCTTGATGATGAATGGAATCCGCGAAACTGACAAGCGCACCAAATACAAAGGGCGACCTTTCGGCCGCCCCTCGATTCGATTTTCTCCTGCGAAAGTGGTTTAGACAGCCTTCACGTTCTCGGCCTGCCAGCCCTTGGGGCCTTTGACCACATCGAACTGAACCTGCTGACCCTCCTGCAGGCTGCGGAACCCACCCGCTTGGATGGCCGAGAAGTGCACGAACACATCCTCGCCATTCTGGCGGCTGATGAAACCATAACCCTTGGCGTCGTTGAACCACTTTACTGTTCCTGTTTCCATGGTATTGCTTTGTTTCCTTTTTCTTAGATGTAGCGCTGAAACTCGCAGGACTGGTGCAGGCAGGTCACGCTGGTGAGCGGAGAAACTGCAGAGTGCATAGAACCGCAAAGATCAAACGCAGCTCTATTGTACTTTATATGCCTGAGGAATATCTACGTATTTCCACCTAGCTACCTTTAACCACTGCATTATCAGCAGCTTGCGGCGTGACTGCGCGCCGCGACGGGGGTTGTGCCCAGGCAGTTTTTGCCGTTATTCCCGACCGCTACTCCTTCTTCATGGTATCGATCAACTGAAACAGCTGGCTTCGATCCACCACCTCTACGAACGGTGTTCCCGAACGCTTGCTGCTGACTACGTACAGGGTGGGAGTGTGCTGGAGACCGAGTTGGATCCCACGTTGGCGGTCGGCGTTCACCAGGGCCGCGAGTGTTCCTTCGGGGTCAACCACAAATGGCAGATCGATCTTGTGCGCGGCGGCAAACTTCTCCGCGAACGACCGGAGCGTGTCCTTGGTGATTTCCAGCTGATGCGCGAAGACGGTATCGCGGAACTGGTTGCCGATCGCCCTTGAATGCGTATCGAAGAAACGCGCCAGCACCGCCGCATCGTAGGCCCACGGATGCATCGGGAGCGGGAAGTCATGGCGCACGATGGGGATCTTGTAGGTGCGGGCGGCCTCTTCCACCAGCGGAGCTGCGCGCGCGCAGTCGGGACATTCCAGGTCCTCGAAGATCACGATCGCCACCGAGGCGCCCTTGGGTGGCCGTAGAATCGTCGCCTTGTCCTGCGCACCAGCCAGCGAGGCGATCCAAAGGACGGCAAGTAAACCGAACTTTTTCTTCATACGTGAGTTGGATGCGGGGGATCCCGGATGCTGTTGACCCAGAATTTACTATCTCCAGAATTTACTATCTATGGTAACCGAACGCGTCACCGGTGTCAGGTTTGTCTGCCGGCGCCCACGTCCGGAAATGACGAAGGGCGGCCGTCAGCCGCCCGTTCGCTTGAGGATTGCTGATTTACCGGGTGGTAACCACTTTCTCCTCGGCCATCATCGAAGAGATCGTTTCCAGAATGGCTTCGATGCTGCGCCCGGTATCGGTGGCGGCATCCACGGACGGATGCCGTCCGCCGTCGGCGTGCATCACCAGCACGCGCGTACCCTGGTGCGATTTCTTCACCATGTAGGGCAGGTGATGCCGGTCATTGCGGGTGAGGGTAGGTCCCAGAAGGACGAGATCAAAAGCATCGCTCCTCAGGGCCTGTTCCACGGCGTTGCGGCCAACCGCGGTCGTCACGTGGTGCCCGGCTTTCTGAATCGAATCGGCTTGCGACGCCAGGACCTCCGCGTCGCCCTCGCCATACAGAATCTTGAGCTTGAATGAAGAATTCGCCATGTGGGGTGCCCAGCTTTCCTTTCTTGACGCTGGCCTCACGGTAGCAACGCCTCCAGGCGCCGAGTAGGTCACCGAAGACCAAGACCGAGTGCGGGGAGCGTTGGCCCAAGACCCAGGGGCCGGACAAGGCCTGTTTGACCCTCTCCTGCCCCTCCTTTAAACTCAAGAGATTCAGTCGAGTACGAGCTGCTAACTATGGCGGACAGCATTCATATCAAGCTTCCCGACGGAAGCACCAAGGAAGTTCCCAAGGGCGCGACCGCGCTCGATGTGGCCAAGTCGATCAGCCCGCGACTGGCGGATGCGGCGCTGGTGGCAAAGACGAACGGTGACCTGATCGACCTCACCCGGCCGCTCGAAAAAGACACCGATCTACGCATCCTCACCGAAAGGGACCCCGAGGCGCTCGAGGTCTACCGCCATTCCTCGGCGCACCTGCTGGCGGCCGCCGTGCTGGAACTATTCCCGGAGACGAAACTGGGCCACGGCCCGGCGACCGAGAACGGTTTCTTCTACGACTTCTACCGTCCGACGCCCTTCACTCCCGAAGACCTCGAGAAGATCGAGAAGAAGATGCAGGAGCTGGCGCAGCAGAACATTCCATACGCGCGCGAGTTTCTGCCTCGCCAAGAGGGCCTCGAGAGGTTCAAAGGCGAAGGGGACTTCATGAAATGTCACTTCATCGAGCAGTTCACCAAGCCCGATGAAAGGATCTCGATTTATAAAACTGGCAAATTCCTCGACTTCTGCCGCGGGCCGCACCTCCCGTCCACCGGCAAGATCAAGGCGTTTAAGCTGCTGAATATCGCGGGCGCCTACTGGCTCGGGGATGAGAAAAACCCCCAGCTGCAGCGCATTTACGGGACGTCGTTCTTCTCGAAGAAAGATCTCGACGCCTACCTGAACAGCATCGAGGAGGCCAAGAAGCGCGACCACCGCACGCTGGGACAGCAGCTCGACCTGTTCTCAATCCAGGATCTCGCCGGGCCGGGTCTGATCTTCTGGCATCCCAAGGGCGGCATCATCCGCAAACAGATGGAGGACTGGATGCGGTCGGAGTACATCGAGCGCGGTTACTCGCTGGTGTACACGCCGCACGTAGCCCGGCGGCAGTTGTTTCATACCTCAGGCCACGAGGGCTATTACGCTCAGAACATGTTCGATGCCATGGAGCTCGACGACGCCGAGTACCGCCTGAAGCCCATGAATTGTCCGGGCCACATCCTGATCTATAAGGACTCATTGAAATCGTACCGCGACCTTCCGGTCCGGCTGGGCGAGCTCGGCACCGTCTATCGCTACGAGCGCTCCGGCGTGATGCACGGCCTGCTGCGCGTGCGCGGGTTCACGCAGGACGATGCCCACATCTTCTGCACGCCGGAGCAAATTGAGGACGAAATCGGAGGCTGCGTGGATTTTGCGCTGGAGGTTCTGAAGGACTTCGGATTCGACAAGTTCCAGACCGAGCTTTCCACGTGGGACCCCAACGACCGCAAGAATTTCCTCGGCACCGAAGAGCAGTGGAACCTGGCCAACCGTTCGCTCGAAAACGCCCTGAAAAGGCGCAACCTCGAGTACAAAACCATCCCCGGCGAGGCGGCGTTCTACGGGCCCAAGATTGACGTGAAGCTGGTGGATGCGATCGGAAGGCTGTGGCAGCTCTCGACCGTACAATTCGACTTCAATCTTCCCCAGCGATTTGGTCTGGAGTACGTTGCCGAAGACGGGAGCCGCAAACAGCCGGTGATGGTGCACCGCGCGCTCTACGGATCAATCGAGCGCTTCTTCGGCGTGTTGATCGAGCATTATGGGGGTGCATTCCCGGTGTGGCTGTCGCCGGTGCAGGCGGTGATGATCCCGATCTCCGAGCGGCACGCGGAGTACGCGCACAAAGTCGCCGCACAACTGAAAGCTGCGGGGGTACGCGTTGAGGTCGACGCGCGCAACGAAAAGATGAACGCGAAGATCCGCGAGCACGCCCTGCAGAAAGTACCCTTTCAGCTGGTGGTCGGCGACAAGGAATCCGAGGCGGGTACGGTGAACGTGCGAACCCGCGGCAAAGAGAAGACCGAAGACATGCGGGCAGGGGAGTTCGTGGAGAAGATCGGAAAGCTGATCGCGGAGAAGAGCCCGAAGCTATCGAGTTAGCTCTGCCGCTTAGTCCGGCAGGGAACCAGGTGGGGACGGCCGCCCTCGGCCGTCCAGGCCGTGCGCCAGCGCGGCAATTCTCTCCCCCTTCGGTACGGGTGGCGCATGGGTCGCTCCCGTCAAACGACGGTTGCTTCGAACCCCGCGCAGTGCACCGATACAAAATTCCTTTCGAGAGCTTCGCTCCGCCGGCCCTCCCCCGTACGTTCTAGCGCCGTAAGCTTCCCCATCTCGAACCCGACGACCAGCCACATTTCATCCCGTTCGTCACCCTCGGACGAACCCTTCTCCCCGACTGGGCCCGGGATCCCGTCCTGGCTTCCTCGGTTCATCACCGCGGGCTTAGGCGAGCTAGACTCGGCCGGATGGCTCGGGGGCGGCCGTTCTCGCGTGGTTGTACTATGTTGCGGTGCACGCACTCACAGAGAAGGTCCTCGACCACATCCGGCGGCTGGAGCTGCTGAAGGCTGGAGACCGGGTCGGCTTGGCCGTCTCAGGTGGCGCAGACTCTCTCGCCCTGCTGCGGGTATTCGTCGACCTGCGCTCCGAACTCGGAATCGTGCTCTCGATCGTTCACTTCAATCACAAGCTGCGCGGCAGGGAGTCGGACGGCGACGAGAAGTTCGTCACGGATCGGGCGCGAGAGCACCAGCTGGAAATCCATCTCGGCAGTGGAGACGTCGCCGCCCTGGCCTCCGCAAAGCGCCTCAGCCTCGAGACGGCCGCGCGCGAAATGCGATACGACTTTTTCCGAAAGCTCCTGCGGCCAGACGCTGACGGCTCTTTCCGACAGGACAAAATCGCTACCGGCCACACCCTCGATGACCAGGCTGAGACCGTGCTCATGCGAGTCACGCGGGGAACGGGCACGCGAGGACTGGGCGGAATCTACCCCAGGGTCGAACTGGAGGACGAATATGGGGAGGCGCCCGGCGAGGTGGTCCGGCCGCTGCTCTCGATTCGCCGCCACGAACTCGAGCAGTTCTTGCAGGACCTGGGACAGAGCTGGCGCGAGGACTCGAGCAACCGCGATCCGAAGTTTACCCGCAACCGCGTGCGCCACCTGCTGCTGCCGCTGCTTGAGCGCGAGTTTAACCCCTCGGTTGCGGAAAGTTTGGCCGAGCTGGCCGAGATCGCTCGAGGCGAAGAAGATTACTGGGAGAACGAGATTTCAGGATGGATCGGCACCGCGATCCACTGGTCGGAACCAGAATGGGCAGCGCGTTCGGGGGAAACGCCAGGCCTGGTGCAGTTGACGCCCTTCAACCCCGAGTTCCAACAACGCCTGCCGGAGCCCGGCTCGCGGGGGATGAATGCCTCGCTGGACCTGGTGTGGCTGCTCTCCGAGCCGTTGGCGGTTCAACGGCGAGCCGTGAAAGCCGTCGGCGATCTCGCCGGATTCCCGCTGGAATTCAAGCAGGTCGAACAGATCCTGCGCTTCGCGGCGGAGGAGACCAATTCTCGAAAACAATGGTCGCTGCCCCTCGGCTGGAAGCTCCTGCGAGAGCCCGAAGCGCTCACGTTCCTTACGCCCGACCTGCGCACCCAGGAACTGATTCCCACCGACTACGAGTATCCACTCCCCCTCCCCGGCCGGGCCATAGTGCCCGAGGCTGGCATCATGGTAGAAGCGATGCGTGTGAAATCGGGGCCGAAAACTGCGGGATACAATCCGGATCATCTGCTCAACCCGTCGTTGGTGTCGAAACAATTAGCGGTGCGGAACTGGCGGCCGGGGGACCGATTCTGGCCGGTGCACACAAAGTCTCCGAAGAAGATCAAGGAGCTGCTGCAGGAACGCCACATCACGGGAACGGAACGAAGACTCTGGCCAGTGGTGGTCAGCGGCGACGAGATCGTCTGGGTCCGCGGATTTCCGGGTCCGGCGCCCCTCCGGCCGACCGACGATGCCGCAGACGCTGTCTTGATTCGCGAAGTGCCCCTGGAAGAGTGAACGGGTTCGTTTGCGCGGGGAAGTATTTGGAGGCGCCACCCATGAACAGCAGTTCGAAAGCGGAGCCGTTGCGTCCCGTCATTTCCGCCGATCAGATCCAGAAGCGCGTGCGGGAGATGGCGCGCCAGATCTCCGATGACTACCGGGGCAAGACCATTCATGCGCTGGCGGTACTGGAGAATAGCTTCATTTTCATGGCGGACCTGGTGCGGGCGCTGGAAGTGCCCGTGGCCTGCACCTTCATCAAGCCGCGCTATGGTAAGCCGGAGAGCGGGACGTCGGATGTGATGGAAATCATGTTCAGCCACCAGCTCGACATCCGAGGCAAAGACTCTCTGCTGGTCGAGGGCCTGGTCCACTCGGGAGTGACCAGCGAGTTTCTGATGAACGATCTGCGGGCGCGGGGCGCCGCTTCGGTAAAGCTGGCGACCTTGCTCGACCGGCAGTGGGCACGCCGGGTCCAGCTGCAGCCGGACTACTTCGGCTTCCTGGTGGACGAGGCGTTCCTGATCGGCTACGGGCTGGGCAGTCCGGAACAGACCAACCGGAACCTCCCCTACCTGGCGGCCACAAGTCAAACTGCACCTGTGACTTAAGTCACGGAAAGAAGCCCAGCTTTTCCGGCTGCGGAACGAGTAGAATGACGGTCTAGGGAATTTGCCAATCCAAGCTCCCTCGGCCGGCATCTAATTGCGATGGAACGGCTTGGGTCAGGTCGTGTTTTTGGGCCCCAGAAGCTGCTTCAGAGGAGTTTTTGAGTGAATTCGACAGTCAAAACGGTCATCTTCTGGCTCGTGATTGTGCTCTCCGCGTTCCTGCTTTGGCAGGTGGTACGGACGGGCAGCAATGGCCAGAAGGAAAAGCCCATCAATTTCTCTCAGTTCCTCTCGGAGGTCGATCAGGGGAACGTGAGCGAAGTGACCATCACCGCACAGGAAGTGCGCGGTAAGTTCAAAGACCAGAGTGGTTTCAACACCATCGCCCCGGCCAACTACCCGGACATGATCAAGAACCTGCGTGACAAGGGTGTGAACATCAACATCCGCGATGTCACCAACGGCAGCTGGCCTCTGCAGCTGCTCGGAACCTGGGCCCCGCTGATCCTGCTGGCCGCCTTGTGGTTCTTCATGATCCGCCAGATGCAGACCGGCGGGAATAAGGCCTTGTCGTTCGGCAAGAGCCGGGCGCGCCTGCTCTCCATGCAACAGAAGAAGGTCACGTTCAAGGACGTGGCGGGCGTGGATGAGGCCAAGGAAGAGCTCCGGGAGATCATCGAGTTCCTGCGCGAGGCGCAAAAGTTCCAGAAATTGGGCGGTCGGATTCCCAAGGGAGTGCTGCTGGTCGGACCTCCGGGAACCGGCAAGACCTTGCTGGCTCGCGCGGTTGCGGGCGAAGCGAACGTGCCCTTCTTCTCGATATCCGGCTCCGACTTCGTCGAGATGTTCGTGGGCGTAGGCGCTAGCCGTGTCCGGGACCTGTTCGAACAGGGCAAGAAGAACGCTCCCTGCATCATCTTCATCGACGAAATTGACGCTGTGGGACGCCACCGGGGTGCCGGCCTGGGGGGCGGGCACGACGAGCGCGAACAGACCTTGAACCAGCTGCTGGTCGAGATGGACGGCTTCGAATCGAATGAAGGCGTCATCCTGATGGCAGCGACGAACCGTCCGGATGTTCTCGATCCGGCGCTGCTTCGCCCGGGACGCTTTGACCGCCGGGTCGTGGTGAGCCGTCCGGATGTGCGTGGGCGCGAGGAAATCCTGCGCGTGCATACCCGCAAGATTCCTTTGGCGGAAGACGTCGATCTCAGCGTGCTGGCGCGGGGCACTCCAGGATTCTCCGGAGCTGACCTGGCCAACATGGTGAATGAAGCAGCTCTCAGCGCGGCGCGCCAGAACCGCAAGGCGGTTCTGCACTACGACTTCGAACTGGCCAAGGACAAGGTCCTGATGGGCGTGGAACGCAAGTCCATGATCCTCTCCGATGAGGAGAAGAAGGTGACGGCGTACCACGAGGCTGGTCACGCGCTGCTTGCGGTGAGACTGCCGCACTCCGATCCCGTGCACAAGGTCACGATTATTCCCCGTGGCATGGCGCTGGGCGTCACCATGCAGTTGCCCATCGACGACAAGCACAACTACACCAAGGAATACCTCGAGACTGAGATCGCGATCCTGATGGGCGGCCGCCTGGCCGAGGAACTCTTTCTCAACCAGATGAGCACGGGGGCAGGCAACGACATCGAGCGCGCCACCGAACTCGCCCGCAAGATGGTTTGCGAGTGGGGCATGAGCACGCTCGGTCCGCTCACCTTCGGCAAGAAGGAAGAGCAGATCTTCCTGGGCCGCGAAATCGCGCAGCATCGCGACTACAGCGAGGACACTGCCATCAAGATCGATCTCGAAGTCCGGCGTCTGGTGGACGAAGGATACACGAAGGCCAAGGCCTTGCTGGCGGACAACCGCGAAACGTTGACCAGGATTGCCCTGGCGCTGCTGGAGCGCGAGGTGCTCGACGCGAACGAAATTAAGCTGCTGGTCGAGGACAAGGAACTGCCGCCCGTGAAATTGCCGTCCAAGGAGGACGGTGTGCAGCAGGTTCTGAAGCCAGAGCCGGGACGTCCCGGAATCGCGAAGGGTGGCGAGAGTCCGGCGCGAGCGTAGCCATGGTTGTCGACTGATCGCAAAAGGGCGGCCTGAGGGCCGCCCTAGTTTTTGGTGGGATGAGGAAAGACCTTGCCGCCTACTTCGAGGGGCTGGAAGAGTGACTTCGGCTTCTGCAGACCCTGTGCCGATCCTGAGACCCGCCTCTACTGATTCACTAGGTTCATCATGGGCTCCGGGTAGCGCAGGCCGGCCGCGACTCCGGAGGGGAAGACTTCGCCGATCCGGCGTAGATCATCGGCCGTCAACTGCACGTTGAGGGCTCCCGCGTTGTCTTCGAGGTACTTGCGGCGCTTGGTCCCGGGGATGGGCACGATGTCGTTAGCCTGCGCCAGCACCCAGGCCAGCGCCAGTTGTGACGGCGTGCAGCCTTTCTCTTTCGCGATCTGCTCGACGCGGTGCACCAGGTCCAGATTTTTCTGGAAGTTCTCGCCCTGGAAACGTGGGGAGAAGCGACGGTAGTCATCCGCGGACAAGTCTTCGAAGCGTTTGAACTGGCCGGTGAGAAATCCGCGGCCAAGCGGACTGTAGGCGACAAAGCCAACGCCGAGTTCGCGGCAAGTGGTCAGGATTTCGTCTTCCGGGTCGCGAGTCCAGAGTGAGTATTCGGTCTGCAGTGCCGCGATGGCATGCACCTTCGCGGCGCGGCGCAAGGTTGGCGCAGCCGCTTCGGAGAGCCCGATGAAGCGGATTTTCCCTTCCTTCACGAGTTGTGCCAGCGCTCCCATGGTTTCCTCAATCGGAGTATTGGGATCCACGCGGTGCTGGTAATAGAGATCGATGTGGCCGACTCCCAGGCGCCGCAGGCTGGCTTCACAGGAAGAGCGCACATAGTCCGCTTTCCCGTTCACGCCGCGGACCAGCGGGTTGCCCGGGTCCCGCACGATGCCGAACTTGGTGGCGAGCACGACCTGAGCTCGCTTTCCCCGGATGGCCTTCCCCACCAGTTCCTCGTTCTTGTGGGGGCCGTACACATCCGCGGTGTCGAGAAAATTGATGCCAAGTTCGAGCGCCCGATGAATGGTGGCAATCGATTCGTCATCGTCGCGGCCGCTGTAAAACTCTGACATACCCATGCAGCCCAGGCCAAGGGCGGATACCTTGAGGCCGCTGCGGCCAAGTTCACGGATTTCCATAAAGAGTCCTCCAGGAAAAGGATTGAAGATTCGACAAAACAGAGCGCACGGCCCCGGGGGGGCAGCACCGTCAGGAAAGAGAAATTCGAGGAAAGCTTCCCTGTTAAGAGATGCTCAAGAAGGAGGGTTGGGTTCCGAGAAAACCCACTCCGCCCGCTAGCGTGGTTCGATGGGCGCGCCGGCAGGCGCAAGGGCCTGCTGGAGCTTCTCGAGGGCAGGAATGCCCTGCATGCCGTTATAGATGCGGAACAGTGCGTAGGCATGAAAAGCAACCGAGAGGAAGTTTTTAAACGGGAGAAGAATGAGCCCGTTGGCCGCGTACAGCGCCATTCCCACCAGGAAGGCCCATTTCTCGCCCGTGCGCGCGAAATTCCAGAACAATAGGAAAACGCCGGCGAGGAAGACGTTGACAATCAACCCCAGGGTCGAGCCCGTCCTGCCGCCTTGTCGCTCGATCGCGTCGACGATCTGGGTGGTCCCAAGGCCAAAGATGAACGAAAAGCGTGTCCCGCTCATGGCCAGAACGGAGTTCAGGAGAGAGAGCCCGGCAATCGCCAGGAACCAGCCAGCGCCATTGCTGACCAGCTGCTCCGCGCGCAGCTTCTGCTCGATGAGAGCTGGGGAAGCAGACGAGGTTCCCGTGGTCGAGCCAAATCCACCTGAAGCCATTGGTGTCATCTCCCGCTGATTGGATTTCAGGATTCGGATGGAGGGCATCCAACTATATCGGCGGAGAAAATTACCACAGAGAACGGCGAGGGCAAAGCACCATCTGGCAGAGCCATTTTGACTAGGAAGTACCAATCATTTCAGGGAGGTTAGAAGGGCCCCGTGCTTAGCCAACCACCGAGATAGTCGGCCTAGCCTGAGGAATAACCTCGCCTATCTCCGCCGCGGAGACTCCTGCCGCCTTGAGAGCCCGCCCCAGCTCACCCGCTTCCTCAGCCGCCACGGCAATCAGCAATCCGCCGGCCGTCTGGGGATCGAAGAGGAGGGTTCTTACCTCGTCATTGATTCCGGCTTCATAACCCACCAGGCATTCCGCAAATTCGCGGTTGGTTTTGAGCCCGCCCGGAATGTGCCCTGCGCGAACGCATTCGAGCGCGCCTTCCAGCAGCGGGATGCGGCTGGCGTGCAAGCGCAGGCTTACTTTCGATGCCAGCGCCATTTCGCGTGCGTGCCCGATGAGGCCGAAACCGGTCACATCGGTCATGGAATGAACCGACCACGTAGGGATAGACGCCCTTGTCTGTCCGACGGGGCGAAGCTCGCCTCCGTGGGGAGGGGCGGCCACGCCACCCACGATCAGTTCCGCAGCCGTTTTGTTCAAAGTGGTCATCGATCCGACGGCGGCCTCGATCCACCCGGGTCGCGCCGTACCCTTCTTGATCGCCGTCGAGATGACGCCCGTGCCCAGTGCCTTGGTGAGAAGCAGGCGATCGCCGGGCACCGCCCCGGCATTCGCAAGAACGTGCTTGGGATGAATCACACCCGTGACGGAGTACCCGAACTTGGTCTCGTCATCGCGGATACTGTGCCCGCCCACCACCGTGCACCGCGCCTCCATCATCTTCGAAAGGCCACCCGCGAGGATGCGTTCCAGAATGTTCAAGTCGCCTTTTTCCGGGAAACAAACCATCGCCAGGGACGTGAGCGGCCGTCCGCCCATGGCATAGACGTCGCTCAAAGCGTTGCTAGCCGCAATCTGACCGAACGCGTAAGGGTCGTCGACGATCGGGGTGAAGAAGTCGACCGTCTGCACGAGCGCCATGTCGGGCGCGATTTGATACACGCCGGCGTCGTCGGCGTGATCGAAGCCGACTAGCACATTCGAGTCCTGTTGCCGGGCTAATTTCCCAAGCACTGTGTCCAGCGCCGCCGGACTCAGCTTGGACGCTCAACCCGCAGCTTTTACAGACTCCGTCAGCCGGAATGGTCGGGCTTCTGGCACGAGGACATTGTAACGGAGGGGTCAGTACCGGAGTTGCGAGCACCGGGCACCGAGAGAAGTGCAGATTCCGCACGATTGGGCCCGGCAAGGTTGAGGATGAGTTTTCAGTCGTTTTGAAAGGGCGGGCTTCAGCCCCGCCTTCCCCTGCTCAACCAAGGGCTTTAGAAGCCCCGGAGGGAAGAAGGCTGAACTCTCACTTGGCCTCCTGCGCTGGTTCCGACGGACCGGGGCCACCACCCCACAACATCACCGAAGACCCAGTCTACTTCACGGTCACATCGGTGACTTTCAACTCCGGATATTCGTGGTTCCACTGCGCGGAAATACTTTCGAAGGTGAGTCGGAACGGCTTGCTTTGTCCCGGCGCGAGCGGCGACAGGCTTACGTCAACCGCATCCGGGTAAGGGCCGCTGATCTGGAGAACGTGCAGCGGATCGGTTTCTCGCTGGGCAAGTTGACCGATCGAGTCTCGAAATGTGACTTCGACCACCACGCGAGTCACGGTCTGGTTCCCGGAGTTGGTGACGGTACCGTCGACATAGGAAACCGTCGCGCCGACAAAATTCTCTTTAGCACTCATCTTGGGATCCGACAGTTTCACGTTGGCAACGTAGGGATGCGGACGGGTGGGGGCTTTCTGCTCCGTACGCGAGATAAGAAACAGCACACCAATGATCGCAGCGACGACAGCGATGGCGATGCCAATGGCACGCAAGTTGGTTTCGCGTCCTTCCGTCGTTGGATTCGGCTGGATGAATCCGCCCATGGTGGGATTGTACTATCGGGGATCGGAGCCCAACTGTTCACGGCGGAGAAGCCGAGAGACTCAGCGGGCGCCACGCAAATTTGGAAACGCAACGTTCTTTCTCATGTGCCCCTGCCTCTGTGCCCCTGCCTCTGAGCGGCTGCGTCTCCGGGGTGAAAAAACCTATTCTCCGCCCACGGTAAGCCCGTCGATGCGAATGGTCGGAGACGCCACTGATCCCCGGAACTCCAGATCATTCCCGATTTCCGAGATGTTGAAGAACATTTCCTTCAAATTCCCCGCCACCGTGATCTCTTCCACGGGATACCCAAGTTCTCCGCCAGAAATCCACAGCCCCGAAGCGCCGCGGGAATAGTCCCCGGTCACCAGGTTTGCCCCGTGCCCGAGAAACTCGGTAACGTAAAGGCCTTCCTTCACCTCTCCAATGATCTCCTTGGGCGCCTTCGTCCCTTGCTCGAGGAAGTAATTGCCCGGGCCGATGCCAGGAGTTCCGGCGAGCCCGCGCGAAGCATTCGCGGTAGTCTGAAGGCCCAGCTTCTTCGCGGTGTAAGTATTCAGAAGATACGACTTCAGCACACCATTCTCGATCACCAGGGTGCGCCGGGTCGGAATGCCTTCCCCATCGAACGGGCTGGTACCAAAGCCGCCGGGGATGGTGCCGTCATCGACGACCGTTACGTTCTCGCCGGCGATCTTCTGCCCCAGTTTGCCCGCCAGGAACGAAGCTCCGCGATACACGGAGTCCCCGTTCACCCCCTCAAAGATGTGCTCAAGGATCGAGGCTGCCACCATCGGATCGAAGATGATGGGCACCTGCGCGGTTTTTGCCTTGCGCGCTCCCAGGCGGCGAATGGTGCGCTGGGCAGCGATTCGGCCGACATGTTCCGGAGGATCCAGCCGTCCCAGGTTTCGTGCTACCGAGAACCAGTAGTCGCGCTGCATGCCTCCCTTTTCGTCCTGCGCAATAGGAATCGCGGCTACCGAGCAATAGGAGCGGCGATACTCTCCGACAAACCCGTGCGAGTTTGCCAGCACTTTGTGTCCGGTGGCGGCATCAAAGGACCCGCCTTCGGAGTTCTTGATGCGCGGGTCGTAATCGAGCGCCGCCTTCTCGGCCCGGCGCGCGTATTCAATGCGGTCCGGCCCCGGAAGGGAATACACGTCCTGGTGGTAGAGATCCAGATCCCCGGACAGCGAACCGAGTTGCGCGGCGTCCGGGATTCCTCCGAAGGGATCTTCGGAGGTAATCTTCGCGAGCGAAAGAGCCGACTTGAGCATGCGGTCGAGTCCCTCGCGCGAGAAATCGCTGGAATACGTGCTGGCCGCGCGTTTGCCGAAGAAGACGCGAACTCCGATGGCCCGCGATCCAGCCTCTTTCAGCGTTTCAACCTGCCCGAGGCGAACGCTGGTGGAGAACTCATCCCCTTCGCGCACCACGGCTTCCGCCGCGGTTGCGCCGCCGGCCATGGCGCGGCGGACGGTATCCTGCGCGAGTTCGCGGAGATCAGTTTCGACTTTCGGGCTTCGAGTTTCGAGTTCAGTTTCTGGCATGGTTGTTCAAATCGTTTCCCCGAGAGATCGCTGAGGTAAAGCAGACTTCCGGATCCGGTTGCGCAGGGAAGCAGACTTTCTTCGAGCCGCTGCGTCTCCCTGGTGAATTGAGAGCGTTACTGCATGAACCCGCCCGTATCTTTCTTGGCGGTGCCGCCGACCGTCAGGCGATCGATCTTAATGGTTGGGATCCCGACGCCCACGGGCACGGCCTGTCCGTCCTTGCCGCAGGTGCCGACTCCTTCGTCGAGTTTGAGGTCGTTGCCGACCATGGAGACGCGGGTCAGAACATCAGGACCATTGCCGATCAGTGTAGCGCCCTTGATCGGAGCGGTGATCTTGCCGTCCTCAATCAGGTAGGCTTCCGACGCCGAGAACACGAATTTCCCGTTCGTGATATCGACTTGCCCGCCCCCGAAGTTCACCGCATAGACGCCATGCTTCACCGAGCGAATGATGTCTTCGGGGTTATCGTCGCCCGCGAGCATGTAAGTATTGGTCATGCGCGGCATGGGAATATGCTCATAGCTCTCGCGCCTTCCGTTGCCGGTGTCGGCGATGCCCATCAGCCTGGAAGAAAGCTTATCGCTCAGATAGCCCTTGAGAATTCCGTTCTCGATCAGGACGGTCTCTTGCGTCGGTTCCCCTTCGTCGTCCACGTTGAGTGAGCCGCGACGCCAAGGCATGGTGCCGTTGTCGACGACCGTGCACTTCTCGCTTGCCACTCTTCGTCCAATCAGCCCGGCGAAGGCCGACGTCTTCTTGCGATTGAAGTCCGCCTCGAGGCCATGCCCCACAGCTTCGTGCAGCAGCACTCCAGGCCAGCCCGGACCGAGCACGACTTCCATCTCGCCCGCCGGCGCTTCCCGCGCATCAAGCTGCAAAATGGCCTGCCGCGCAGCTTCTTTCGCAAAGTATTCGGGAGTCTTTTCGCCGAAGAAAAAGTCCAGAGCGACGCGGCCGCCGCCACCCGAGCTGGCGCGCCCGGACTGCTGCTCGGTCTTGGCGATGCAGGAGACGTTCATGCGGGCCAGAGGCTGGGAGTCCTCGGCGAAGGCGCCATCTGAGGTGACGATCAGAATGTTGCGCAGCTCGTCCGCATAGCTCGCGCGCACTTCCTTAACGCGCGCATCGTAAGCGCGGGCAGCCGTATCCGCGCGCATGACGAGTTCAACTTTTGCGCTAATTTCCGCATCCACCGACGGAAGCGTGACCGGATAGAGGCTGCGGGCGGCCTTCTTCTGAAAACCGACCGACGGCGTTTTGGCCGGGCCGCTGGCGATCAGGGCGGCCGTCCGCGATGCGTGCAGGATGCGCTCAGGCGACAGGTCGTCCGTATACGCGTATCCCGTGCGTTCGCCGGAAACCACCCGTATGCCACACCCGGCCGAGATGCCCTGCGAAGCCGACTTGACCATGCTCTCATCCACCATCAACGAGGTGGACGACAGGTACTCAAAATACAGGTCGGCATAATCTCCGCCTGCGGAGAGCGCGGCGGCCAGATAGCGTTCGAGATCCGGCTGCGTCAGGCCATAGTGCTGAAAGAAAAATTGTTCGTGAGTCACGTTTATTGGATGCCCCAGGTCCGGACAGAGACTCCGGCTCTTCGGTGTAATTCTAATTATCCCACACCTGTCAGTCCGGTCCATATCGCCGGATGTTCGTTGGTGACGGGCAGATGGGCTCTTCCACCCGAACCATCCAGACGTGACCCCGGACTCCCTAAGCCGCTGGCTGGAAGACTTTCTGGGCGGTTCCCGCCCTGCGGTCGTGCGGAGGATGGCGCACGGGTCGATGACCTTGCCGAATCGAAAGACTCCATCTGCGGCGAGTTCAACAAGTCCGCCACAGAGACACAGAGGGAGTTCTGTGCGCAGAGCTGCGCGCGGAAGAAGACACGCTTCGTCAGAACTTCTCCCCCGGCGCCTGTCGAGGGCAAGACAAACGATGGCGTTCCCAATCGACCTATTCCTTCCAGGCGCCCAACAGCCTCCTCAAGGCAACCATCTGCCCCAGATGATAAGCGTTGTGATCCGCGACCAGGAGCGCCTCGCGCAGCACCGTCTGCTGTGGTTCACCCCAGGGAAGCGGGGCGTACAGGTTAGTCTTCGGATTGGCAACCAGGGCCTCGATGGCTCTCAGGTCCCTTTGAAAGTTCTTGATGCTGCCGGTCCAGGCTGCTCGATTCGGGGGAGCTTCTCCCGGCCAGTAGGCGGCCGGCCATTCCGGGGAAACGTGTTTGCGGTCGCGGCTGAACTCCAGGATGTCCCGCTGCGCGATCCGGATGTGTTCGAGCAGCATCCAGGCGGTGTAGGGAAGCCCGGAGACCTTCTTGCCGCGCAATTTCGCGGGGAAGTCTCCCATCACGTCTTCGAACTTGGCGTGCGCCCCACCCCCTTTCAAAACGTAGAGAAGGTGCTGGCGGAGGCTGTGATCTTGGCTGGTTTTCATTTCTCCTCGCAGTCGGGATGTTGAAATCTTCTAGCCCGGACCAGCGCCTCCCGGAGCCATCCCTTCGGCTTCCGGTTTTTCTCCGCGATACACGCGGGAGATGCCCCGCACAATCCGGCGCATCGGCAGCACGCCCTTGTCGTCTGCAAAGAAGACTTCGCCGACCCGCGTGCCCCGGTAATACCATCGTTTCAAAATTGCCAAGTGCTCCATCAACTCCAGCGCGGTCCTGGCCTGTGGAGGGGGCGCGGCGTCGAGCGCCTGCTGGATTCGCGACTCCATCGATTGCGACTTTGTGTGCTCGGGTGACTGGATAGAAAACGCCACCGGGCCCGCGATGCAACCGACTTCGAAAGGAAAGAGCGCGACCGACTCTTTCTGTGCGGAAGGCTGCACGATGAGCCCCGTGAGCAGATCCGAACGATGAACGATCTCCGGCAACTGGCCGAGTACCGGCTTCAGTTTGTCCAGGCGCGCGTGTTGCGCCGCGGCATTTTCAAAGTCGAGTTTGTTCGAGGCCTCGTCGCGTTGGTGAGAAATCTCGCGCACCAGCGACTGGCCGCCAGTGTCGAGATATGCCTGCACGCTCGCAACTTCCGCGCGGTATTCATCATCGCTGCAACCCTTGAAGCATGGCGCCAGACACATCTTCATCTCCGAGTAGATGCAGCCTGGAAACGCCGGGTCCGGATGCAAGTCGTCCACACAACGGCGCATCTTGAAGAAGTCGAGCGAGTCGTTGGCAAACTTTTCCGCAGCCACACGCGACGGAAAAGGACCGTAATAGAACGACTTGCCATTTCTGCGACCCAGACGCGTCGTGACGGAAGCCCGCGGATATTCGTTCTCCATGTGCAGCTTCACCAGGGGCGCGAAACGCAGCCGCAGCCGATCGGCATAAGTCTTCGGAAAGGTGCTGCGCAGGAGCCGGTAGAGCAAGAACCCGGATTCGAAGTCCGAACCGGTGGTCGCGTATTCGATCCAGCGGACCAGGCCGCGCAGATTCAGCCGTTTCGAGCGTTCTTCGGGAGAGCCCAGCAGCCGAAGCAAGCGTCGCCGCAGGTTGGCGGTTTTGCTGACGTAAGGCTCCGCGCCGCCCTCTCCACGCAGAAGGAAGATCGCGGAGCCCGCCGGGATGGCGGCGAAGAGCTCATGGTCGCGGCCTGCATCGAACTCAAGCCGGTTAGGCAGCACACTGGAATTCTAGACGGAATCCGCCCGCGAGGCACGCAGCGGTTGGCGGGGCCTTTCGCCGAAGTTTATCGACATGGCGCGCCCGGCAGGGGGAGTATCAGAATTCGGTGCAGCAGCTGGGTGAAGAACTCGACCGCCAGGGGACCCGGTGCAGCGGGCCAATGGGCGAACCTCCCGCGGGGCGGCTCCGCCCGTCGCATGGTAGCCGACCGCAAGCCTCCCACGGCAAGGACGCCGGAAGTCGAGGGATGGCATCATGCTCGGCCCGCTGGCATGGCGGACGGGCCCATGCCGCCGCAAAAGTTCAGCGGAAATTCGCGCTGCGGAACTTCTGACGGAAGTCGAGCCCGTCGAGCTTCGTGATTCGACACATCTCGTGCAGCCGGGAGCGCATGCGTTCTCCGATGCGGTCGCCCAGCGTCTCCTCGCGCGCTGCGGCCCGGGCGGAGGAAAGCGAGCTACTCGCCCCGGCCGCGGCTTGATCCTCGAAGTTGGTCGTGATGATCGTGGTGCGATTGTTGTTGTAGCGGGCGTTGAGGATGAGGCTCACCGTGTCCCACACCCATTCGGTCGGCTTGACGGCGCCCAGTTCATCCAGCGCCAGCACGTCGGTTTCAAAGACCGGACCAAGCACGTCCAACTCGGTGGTCTGCACCGAGGCATTGTAGGAATTCTGGATTTGCTTCAGCAGATCGCGATAATCGTAGAAGAGACAGGGAATCCCCTTACCCAAGATCAGTTCCTTGATAATTCCCACGGCCAGATGAGTCTTGCCCGTGCCGATCTTACCGATCAGCAAGAGCCCGGTACCATCGCGAAGCTCAAAGTCTTCCGCGAACTTGGCCGCAGCAATAAGTCCCAGCGCGAGCGACGGATCTGCCCCGGGAAAATCCGTGGTGTAGCTCGACAACTCACAGTGTTCATAGCGTTTCGGGATGCGTGCCGCCGCCAGCAATGTCTGCGCGCGCGCCTTGAGGCGGCAGTCGCAGCGCGCCACCCGCCGGTCCGCTCCGTTTGAAACGCTCTTCCACCCGGTCCCATCACACAGCGGACAAACTTCAACAGAAACCTTCATCAACCCAGCCTTCCCTGTTTCGACTCTGCACCCGCGAACCGACTTCGTGCAAGTGCAAATCCTTGGGCCGCTGTGCACATCCTGTGGAGTAGCGTCCCCGCTTGTGGAGGACAGAGGAAAACAGGAACACCTGGCCGGCACATCAGTCGCCAACCGTCGCAAACACCCCATCTCGATCGTCAAAATGCCCGGGTCGCAATCAAGCTTAAGAGCGCTCGGAATCAAGATCATCACTGGCTCAGGGGAAGGCTGCAGCCCGTCTTACCCAGTAAAAGTACCCACTGCAAGAGGGCGATGGTTGTGCGACCTGCGGCCTGACCGCATTTTCGCAGTTGACAATGCGAGAACTCGGGGGAGAATAGCATCCATCAGGATTTCGCCTCAGCCATGGCTCCACCTCCCCCAGGGTCGCTGGGGCAGACACGAAATTCTGTCTAGGAGAAAAGATGAACAAAGCTGATCTCGTGGACCGTATCGCGGGAGCCTGTGAAATCAGCAAGACGCAGGCGACGACGGCGATCGACACTGCTGTGGACAGCGTTACCGCTGCCCTCAAAAAGGGAGACCGGGTAGCTTTGATCGGTTTTGGCACTTTCTCGGTTTCGCAGAGAAAGGCCCGTAACGGGCGCAACCCGCAAACGGGTGCCACGATCAAGATCGCTGCCCGCAGAGTCGCGAAGTTCACCCCTGGAGCTGAACTCAAAAAGGCAGTCAACAAGAAATAAGGACTCGTCAAAACGGCAGGAGGTCGGTCCTGCCGTCTTCTTTTGCCGTCAAAACACCCGCGGAATCAGCGCTCCCGTCCGTTTGCAGTACTCCTGGTAAGCCGCGCCGAACTGCTCCGTCAGCAGTGCCTCTTCCCGCTGCGCCTTTTGCCAATGCGCCACGAAGACCAGCAGAACCCCCACCAGGGCACGCCACTCACCCACAAAGAGTGCAGTCCCGAGCATCGCAACCAGCAATCCGGAATAAATCGGATGCCGCACCCGGGCATATGGTCCCGACTGGATTAACTGGTGGTCGACCTTCAGCGTTACCCGCGCGCTCCAGAACTCTCCGAGATGCCGCCGGGCCCAGATGGCAATGCCCACTCCGGCAGCGACCAGCAGGATTGCACTCCCCTTGATCCACTCGCTCTCCGGCACGAAGCGCTCACTGAGCGTCCCGAAGCGGGCCGACTGCGAGAAGATGAGGGTGGCGCCGACCGCCAGCGCCGCCAGGCGCCACCAGGACGTTTCCATGCGCTGCATCCGCTTCACCCGCAGAGCGCTGATCGCCCAGTAGACACCAAAGATGATCCACAGCGACGCCACCGTGTTCCAAGAGACCAGCACACTCATCCCGGCTCCTCCGGGCCGATGGCGTGAGATCCATCGGCGAGCGCCGCCTGAACATCCCGGTACTTCTCGGTAGTGCGCCGTGCGGATTCCGGACGCGCCCCCGTGTCTTTCATCTCGGCCAAGCCGAGGCCGCAGGACCCCAGTCATGCACGGGGTACATCTCGATTCCCCCGGCGGCAGGCGATGTCTGGGGCATGGCCTGCTGCGCGAGCGCGGCGAAGCGGCACAGCGTGAACATCACGAGGGTCAATCGAACGATTTTCACGATTCTTGCCTTTGTTCCGGGAAATTCAAGCGGCGCAGGCCGCGGATCCAGGACAGCTCCGAAGCAATCTGCTCGCGCATGAAAGTGACAACTTCCGCGCCGTAAAGGCCCAGGTTCAGGGCGTTCTCGAGCGTGGCAAAGCGTCCCTCGCGGGAGTGCAAGAACTCTTCGCGCAGGCTGAGAATTCGCCCGCGCACCTCCGCAGGCAGCAACTCGAAGAATCCCACCCGGATGTGAAAGGCATCCCAGGAGCGGGCGTCCTGCTCGGTGAAAGCACTGAGGCGATTTAGCAAGGTTCGGCGGCCCAGCTCCGTGAGGGCATACTGCTGCCGGTTCTGCCCACGGTCCCCGGGCACGGTTTTCTTGGTGACCCATCCATCGGCGGTGAAGCGACGCAACAGCGGATAGACCAGGTTGTTATGCAACGCGCCCTGCCCAAGAAGCTTTCCCGCATCCTGCTTCAGCCGGTACCCGTGTTTCGGGCCGTCGAGCAGCATCGCCAGGATTATTAGATCAGTCATGACAGTGTCAACAGTGTACTAGTAATCCAGAATGTCATGAGGAATTCCTTGCATCCGGCGAGGGCGGTCCAACCCGCCCGGCGCACCGCCGAGGAGCGACGCTCGCCGGCCTGGCGTGGGCCAACAGCTGCGCCATCAATCACTTGGAAGGTTGCTGAATCCCGGGCGATTCCTGTAGAATCAAACCGCTCGAATCGAGGTTGAAATCGACATGAAGGCAGCCATCCATCCCGCATACAACGAAATCCGTGTCCTGTGCGCGTGCGGCAACAATTTCACGACCCGCTCAACCCACCGGGGCGACCTGCACGTAGAAATCTGCTCCGCCTGCCATCCGTTCTTCACCGGCAAGCAGAAGTTGCTGGACACCGCCGGTCGCGTGGAGCGCTTCCGCCGCAAGTACGCCAAGAGCGATGCAGCGAAGAGTGAAGCCGCCAAGAAGGACGCTGCGAAGGGTTAGCGCCAGTTCCAGCGGTTTTCCGCAAACCATCAAGGCCCTCGCCCCATAGCGAGGGCTTTCTCTTGCCTGCCCAGCTAGAATAAGCAAGTGCGCAAGTACTGGGACAATTCGGGGCCGCCCGGCCAGGTTCCGGAGCCGACAGAATCCCTTCTGCGGCCCGTGCCGGGTCGTGTTGCTCTGGGCGGAGTGGGAATCTCCCCCGCCACCGTTCTTGCCCCCATGGCCGGCGTCACCGACACCGTCTTCCGGCGCTTCATTCGCAACCTGACCGGCTGCGGACTGATCATGACCGAGTTCACCTCGGCCGATGGCGTCCTGCGCGCCAAGGACAGGAAGGCCAAGCGCTACCTGCACTTCTACCCGGACGAGCATCCGATTTCTGCGCAGCTTTTCGGCAGCAATCCGCGAGTGATGGCCGAAGCGGCGCGCATGGTCGAAGGGCTGGGGTTCGATCTAGTAGATCTGAATCTTGGCTGTCCCGCAAAGAAAGTCGTGAAGTGCAACGGGGGATCGGGTCTGTTGCGCGATCTGCCGGCGATCGGCGAAATCTTCGAAGCCGTTCGGGCGGTCGTGAAAATTCCCTTCACCGTGAAGTTCCGCGCGGGCTGGAGCGAGCAGGAAATCGTTTGCGTCGAGCTAGCCAAACTTGCGGAAGCCTGCGGTCTGTGCGGGGTTGCCTTGCACGCCCGCACGCGCGAGCAGGGATACAGCGGCAACGCTCGCTGGGAATGGATCGCGGCTGTGAAGCAGGCAGTCAAGATTCCGGTCATTGGCAATGGCGACATCCGCACGCCAGAAGACGCCTGTGCCATGGTCACGCAAACCGGTTGTGATGCGGTGATGATTGGCCGCACGGCCGCCTCCAATCCGTGGATCTTTCGCCAGATCGCGCAGTACACCGCCACCGGCCGCTACGATCAGCCGGCGGAATCGGATCGCTATGAAATGATCCGCACTTACTTCCGGATGCTGATAGCAGAACAGTTCCCGGATGCGCCGGGCAAGATGAAGCAGTTCGCCTCCTGGTTCACGCACGGAGTCCCGGGCGGAGCCGCGCTGCGCAAGGCGATTTACGAGGCGCGCGAGGCGCCCGAGATCCTCGAGCGCGTGGAAGAATTCTTCGAAAGCCGTTTGCGTGGCGCTGACCCCTCTGTCCGCGAACCTGCCGACTCGAGCACGATCTCAATTCCAGCGTTGCCCGCCTAGGCCCAGACGCCCTCCGGTCCGGCCAGCCGGGCAGCAGCCCGACCAAGATTCCTACGAGCTCGATTCCAGTGCCGGTGCCGCCAACCGCCCCGCGCCATCCTTCTCGATGTAAGTCCACGGCCTGCCAGCGTCGTGGGTAAACACCGTGAGCCACTTCTCCGGCAGAGCCTGCGCGTAGTAACGCCTGCGGCTGTCGATGGTGCTGATCGGAAAAAGGTCAAACGCCATCACCCAGGTGAGATCAATGTGCGCCGAGGTCGGAATCAGGTCCGAAATGTAGCCGGCAGTCTTCCCTCCGCTGGTTACGATCACAGCCTGCATATGCTCAGTATGTCCAGGGAATACTTTCACTGAGACCCCGGGCACGATCGGCTCGTCACCCCGCAGCAATTGCATCTGCCCGCTCCGGATTAGCGGGTCGTAGTTGTCGCTGATGTAGCTGATCGAATCGCGGATGTGATGTTCGCACGCGTGCTGCCACTCGCCTTCCTGCACGTAGTACTTCGCCCTGGGAAAGGTCGCAACCACTTCGCCGTTCTTGCGCACGGTGTTCCAGCCGCAGTGGTCAAAATGCAGATGGGTGTTGATCACGACGTCGATGTCATCGGGGGAGACGCCGCCCGCGGCCAGATCATCGAGCAGCTTGGCGGGCTGGCCGTAAATGGCGACCATCTTTTCCGGGAGCTTGTTCCCGATTCCAGTTTCCACCAGAACGTTGTGGTCGCCTGTTCGTATGAGCAAGGAATTGAGCCCAGCCGCAACCAGGTTCTGCTCGTCGGCGACCACCTTTTTCGACCACATCACCTTCGGCACCACGCCGAAAAAGGCGCCTCCGTCGAGCGGGTAAGTCCCATCCGAGAAGACGCTGAGTTCGAAGTCGCCGAGATCCATCCGATCCATCGCAACCGTGCCTCCAATGCGGAACGGGCAACCGCGTAGTGCGCCGCTACTTCAGTTCGTGCTCGAAGTGCTCTTCGATCAACTGGAACAGGTGCGTACGGGCAGCCTTACCGGAAATGCTGTGGGTCTTGCCGGGATAGATCATCAGGTGGAAGGGCTTGTCCGCCTTGATGAGCGCGTCGATCATCTGGATGCTGTTCTGGAGGTGCACGTTGTCGTCGCTGGTGCCGTGAACTAGGAACAGAGCGCCATGCAGTTTGTCGGCGACCCGCGGCAGGGAGGAATCCTCGTAGCCCTTCACGTTGTCCTTGGGAAGGCCCATGTAGCGTTCGGTGTAGATGGTGTCGTAGTTGCGCTGGTCCGTCACCGGCGCCACCGAAACTCCCGCCTTGAACCTATCGGAGTGGGTCATCGCATAGAGGGTCATCGAGCCTCCATTGGACCAGCCCCAGATTGCGACCCGATCTTGATCGAGCTGCGGGTACTGCGCCAACACCTGGCTCAGCGCCGCCAACTGGTCTTTCAGTTCGACTCCGCCGAACTGATGGCGAATGGCGGTGCTGAATTTCCGGCCACGATTCGGCGTGCCGCGATTGTCGACCGTGAAGATGGCGAAGCCCTTCTTCAACAAGATCTGGTGGAACAATTCGGTCGACCCGCCCCAATCGTCGCGCACGAGCTGAGCAGCCGGCCCTCCGTAGACGTACACGATCAACGGAATCTTTCCCGCCGCCGCGTCCGGCGGAAGCTCGAGCTGACCGTAGAGCCGTGTGCCGTCATCCGCCGTGAACTCCAAGTACTTGGGCGCAACCAGGCCGTAGTCGGCGACGCTGCGGGCCTCCCAGACTTTGCTGCACGGCCCACCCGTCCCACACAGGGACCAGCGCGGCGGCGTCAGGGTCGCTGAGAAACGATCCATCCAGTGCTTGCCATCGTCGGAGAAGTCGGCGAAATGCACGCCTTCCTCCGACGACAGACGATGAAAATCGGAGCCGTCGAACTTCACCGAAAAGACATGCTGCTGGTGAAAGTCACCCTGATTCGCTGTGAAGTACACCGCGTTACCGTCCACGGCCTCGAGGCCCAAGACCTCGTAGTTCCCTCCCTCCAGTTGCCGTTCGAGTTTCGCGTCCGCCGAAAGCGGGTTCTGCTGGTCGAAACTGTAAAGGTACAAATGGGTGTCGCCGTCCCGCCAGCTTGACCAGATGAATCGGTCGCCCGACTTCAGGACGTGGAAATCATCGTTCACGTTCACCCAGGCATCCGGGCTGGTTTCGGTCAGAACTTTGCGCGAGCGTCCAGACTTCGCTTCGATGAAATACAAATCGATCGTGTCCTGTGCGCGGTTCATCACCTGGGCCCACAGGATGCCGTCGCGCACCCAGCCAAAGCGCGGGATGTAGCTGTCCGTGTCGCTGGTCAGGGAAATCCATTTCGGTTTGCCGCCCTTGGCCGCAACGACGCCCAGCCGCACCAGAGGATTCGGGTCGCCGGCCTTGGGATACTTCTCCATGTCAACTTTGGGATGGGTGGGCAACCAGTCGGTGATCGGGTAGGTTGGCACCGGTTTCTCGTCCATCCGCAGAAAGGCGATCTGGCTGCTGTCTGGCGACCAGAAGTAGTTGCTGCGCACGCTCAACTCTTCCGCGTACACCCAATCCACTTCGCCGTTCAGAATGTTCTCGTCGGTGTCGTTGGTGAGTTGTTTCGCCGCCCGTCCGGAGATCGGCTCGACATACAGGTTGTGCTTGCGCAGGTAGGCGATGTGATTGCCATCGGGAGAGAACTTCGGATCTTCACTTGGATCCGGAGAAGAAGTGAATTGCACCGCCGTCCCGTTGTCCAGGTCGAAGAGCCAAAGCTGGCCGTGGGAATCAAACAGCAGGTGCTTTGAGTCGGGTGCCCACAAGTAAGCGGCCACGTGGTAGCGCGTGACCCGCTCCTTCTCGCGCTCGTCCTTGATCTTGTTGGCGTCGGGAGCCAGGCCGGCGAGCTTCGCTTCGCTGACCAGCACCTTCTTCTCGCCCGTCGCGGCATCCACGTACCAGAGTTCTCCGTGCTCGCCGGCATCGTCCCGCTGCACGAAGGAGACTTTCGCGCCGTCGGGACTCCACTTGAGGGTTTCCGGTCCGCGCCCGGTCAGGCCGCCTTCCGCGAAGATCGCCTCGATGGTTAAAGGCTTCTTCGCGGAGGGGTCAGCCGCCGACTGGGCGAAGCAGGATGAGAGCGCGAATCGCGCGACCAGAATCGAGACCGCAAGAAATCTGTTCAAGAGCAACTCCAGGAAGAAATCGTTTCAAATTGCAGGGCTCAGCAGTTTACACCGGCGAGCAATTGTCCTGCACCGGCGACGGTGAAAATGGCAAAGACTGCAGAGCGGAGTGGGCAAGGAGCGGACAGGACGCGCACCGACGGACGAGAGTGCCCGGCTTATTTTTTTCGCGTCCTCCCCGCGAGTGCAAGTTACGCGGAATGCCGAGAGTCGGGCGATGGGTCTCGATCCGACGGGCGCTCCATTTCTCGAGTCCACAATCTCAATTTGGGTCGCTTCGAGTTAAGTACTGAAAGTTCGCTGGAGCGCAGCTTGTAGGGCCAAACCGCACCACAGGTTCCGACAAATGCACGCCGGTTCGGTGGGGAGGCCGGCCAAAGCGCAGGTTGGGGGAGTGCAGGTGGGTTTTCCGTTGGGCGCTGGCCGATCGAACAGCGGGCCGCTCGACGCGAAAGCTTGTCGGCAGGCTATTCCATTTCGGGAAAGATTCGGCTGCGTTACCAGGGGTTGTGCGGCGGACAGTGCTTGCCCAAAATCAATCCCGGCTAAGAGGAGACTGGGATGAAAACCGATGGGTGGGTGAAGACGGGTGGCTCGCGATCGCCCTTTTCTCTCGGCATGCTTCCATTTCGCCAGCTCGTCTGGCCCCTTCCGGCAGGGGCGCAGTCCGCCGATGCCTATCCCCATTCTAGATGGAGCCGGGCGCACGCATGCTGCGGGCCCCGGACGGGGCCCGAGGTCTATGGCAAGGTGGTGATCGAGCTGGCCAACGGCCCGGTCTGGGCCTTCCTGCCCGCCTCTCCCACAGGAGCCTACCCTATTGATTCGACTGGTACGACACCCCCGGTGTCGCACCCGTTCGGGCTTGGAAGATTGGTCTTTGGCGATGCCGACAGCCCGACGCCGAGCAAGTCGCAGTCGCCCCATCCTGGCCTTCCGGGGGTGGCTCGGGGCTACATGCTAAAATCATGCCAGTCTTGTTTTCATGCTTTCTGACCTTCAAAACCTGGTGGAATTGCAGATTGCCGACAAGGAGATCCTGCGGCTGAAGGAAGAAATCGCCGCGCTCCCGAAGCGCGTGGCCGTGATCGAGGAAAAGCTGGCCAAGACCAGGGCCAAGCTGGAAAAGGCGAAAGCCACCGCCAAGGCCGACGAGGCCGCCCGCAAAAAGCACGAAACCGCTATTGCGGATCTGCAAAGCAAGATCTCCAAGTATCGCGACCAGTCGCTCGACGTAAAAACCAACGACCAGTACAAGGCGCTGCTGCACGAGATCCAGTTTGCCGAGCAGGAGATCCGAGCGAACGAAGACAAGATTCTCGACCTGATGGTCAACGCCGAGGCCCGCGACAAGGATGTGAAGGCAGCCGAAGGCGAACTCAAGGCCGAAACCGCCGAAATCGAAAACGAAAAGGCGCAAGCCCGCGAGCGTACTGCGGAAGACGAGAAGCAGCTGGCAGAGTGGGGCGGCAAGCGGGAAAAACTGCGCGGGGGCGTCAATCCCGACACGCTGCGTCATTACGAGCGCGTCATGAAATTTCGGGGCTCGGGCCTTTCCGAGGTGCGGGATCAGCAGTGCATGACGTGCCGAGTGAGGCTGCGCCCGCAGACTTACAACGAGGTGCGGACCGGCAATACCATCATCGAGTGCGAATCCTGTCAGCGGATCCTGTACTTCAATCCGGAGAACGAAGCCACGATCGAGCGGACGAATTTCACCACCAAACGGCGAGCGCGCCCCAAAATCGATTCCCAACAGGCCTGGTTTTATCACCCGTCTTACGGCGAAACGGGCGAGGCCTTTCTGGCTTTCGTGAACGGCTCGAGCAATTCCACCCGGCGCGTCTATGAACTTCATACCGGTCGGCAGTTTGGCGATATCGTCCAGCGGGAAGGCAGCTTCCGCCTGGCCTTTCCGGAGGACCTGAACGGGGTGATCCGGCTGAACGGAAACTGGGACCAAGAAGAGATCGACGGTTGGGGCGCTGAACTTCCCATGGTCGTGCTGGACTCCCTGATCTCCGATCTGGCCGCCGCTCGGGCCGAGTCCAGACACTCTTCGCACGCGGCCGCTTCCGGGTCCGCCTCGTCCGAACACCCCGCCGCCAGCTAGAGCCCAAGTCCCGTAAGTGGGTGACACGTCGAAGCGCCTCTCGAACGGCCAGGGGGAGCGCCCCGGGGCCAGCCATCGCCAAAGCCCAACGCCAAGGCGTCCCGATGCGGCTCGGCTGAAGCCGCGCCCCTTCGAATCCCGTCTAACCCGATTCCGGGAGTTTGCGGGCGCACACTGGTTTCCTGGCCCCTCGAGAGCCGGCCTGTTCTCAGGCTGGGGTCTGCTCCGTTTAAGATGAAGCATGACCGCTCACGCCTCTGGTCCCATCGAGCCCAAGAAAGCCCGCGAAAAACCCGTGTGGCCCGCGGCCCCTGCGGGTGCAGCAGTGGTCATCACGCTACGCGGCGCCCACCGACTGAAAGCCGGACACCTCTGGGTCTACCGCTCGGACGTTATTTCTGCGGAAGGGGTTGCGCCGGGTGCGGTCGTTACCGTGAGCGACGAACGCGGCCGACCTTTCGGATCGGCGCTCTATTCCAGCAGCTCAGAAATCGCTGTGCGGATGATTTCCTCCGGTCCGGTCCCGAATTTCCCGGCCCTTCTGCGGGAACGCATACGGCAGGCGATCGCCTACCGCGAACCGCTGGTGCGCGAAACTGACGCTTACCGGGTGATTTTCAGCGAGGCGGATTTCCTGCCCGGCCTGATGGTCGACCGCTATAACGAGATCCTCGCGCTGCAGATCCTAACCCAGGGCATGGATCGAGAGCCCGTGCGTGCCGCCCTGCTCTCCGAATTGTCCGAACGAATGGAGCCGGCGTCGATCGTCGAGCGTGTTGACCCTCACATCCGCGAACTGGAGCAGTTGCCGCCCCGCGAATCCGGCCTGCTGCAAGGCGAAAGGAGCTCGACCATTTTCTCGATGAACGGCGTGCGCTTCCACTACCAGGCGGGTGAAGGCCAGAAGACCGGCGCCTTCCTCGACCAACGGGAGAACCACCGAGCTGCAGCACAGTATGCTCGCGGCGATGCGCTGGACGTGTTCTGCTATCAGGGCGCCTTTGCCTTGCATCTCGCCCCACGCTGCGCCAGGGTGACCGGCGTCGACAGCTCACTCCCCGCCCTCGAAATCGCCGACAAGAACGCCCTCCTCAACCAGAGCGAAATCGAATGGATCGAGGCCAATGCTTTCGACCTGCTAAAAGACTACTCGGTCGCCGGACACCAGTACGACACCATCGTGCTCGACCCGCCCGCCTTCGCCAAGACGAAGAAAAATCTGGAAACCGCCCGGCGCGGCTACAAGGAGCTCAACCTCCGGGCTCTGAAAATGCTGCGCCCGGGCGGGACGCTGGTCACCTGCTCCTGCTCCTACCACGTGAGTGAGGAGGAATTCCTGCAGGTGGTCGCCGAGGCGGCTCGGGACGCCCACAAAACCCTCCGCCTGCTTGAAAAGCGGGGCCAGGCGAAAGACCATCCAGTGGTCCTTTCGGTCCCGGAAACGAGCTACCTGAAGTGCCTGATATTCAATGTAAGTAACTGAAAAATATATAAATAAAATAGTTGACAACAATACACTCACATTTTATGCTTCGTTTGTGCTAATCACTCATCTAAATCAAATGAGTGAAGGCAGCAGCAGCACTCATTCAACATCACCTAAATTAGGAGGATTACGAGTCATGACTGTAATTACCCGTTGGGCTCCCTTGCGTGAGATCAGCAGCCTGCAGGACCGCGTGAACCGGTTGTTTCACGAGTCCTACGGACCGGAGGGTCGGGAGGAACCACTGACCTCCACGGGCTTCGCTCCGCCGGTGGATGTATACGAAGACGAGCACAGTGTCACCCTAAAGATCGAAGTTCCGGGAATTGACGAAAAGGACATCGACGTACGCATCGAGAACAACGTTCTCACGGTGCACGGCGAGCGCAAGTTCGAGAAGGAAGAGAAGGAAGAGAACTTCCGCCGCGTGGAGCGCCAGTACGGCAGCTTCACCCGCACCTTCACGCTGCCCACGACCGTGGATGCCGAGAAGGTTTCCGCAAACTACGACAAGGGCATCCTGAAGATCGCCCTGCCGAAGAAAGCCGAAGCCAAGCCCAAGCAGATCAAGGTGAACGTCGGCAGCGAACAGACCCTGGAAAGCAAAGGCCCCAGCAAAGCGGCATAACCGAAGGCGGCACAGGGTTATTGCGGGGGGCGGTCGCGGTAGCCGTCTCCCGTTTTTGTTGGCGGTTTAGCATTTGGCGCTAAGACTTAAGTTGTAACCGCGCACCCGACCCAAGGGGGGAGCGGTCGGCCCAATGTTGAGCGATAAATGCCAGTTGCTTTTTGAAGTCGTTCGCACTGCCAAAACCATCATAAGAGAGAGTCCAGGAGTCTCCCATGGCGATTCGTTGGGACAAATTTACAGTCAAAGCGCAGGAAGCGGTGCAGCGGGCGAACGATATCGCATCCGAACACGGCAACCCCGAGCTGTTGCCCATGCACTTGCTCGCGGCCCTGATCGAAGACCAGGAAGGCATCGTAGTTCCGGTGCTCGAAAAGATCGGCGTCGGCGCGCAGGCCGTACTGAGCGAGATCTACCGCGAGATCGGGCGCCTGCCCAAAGTGTCAGGCGAAGGCGCTACCCAGGCGGCCATGTCGCCCGCGCTGAACCAGCTGATCGAGCGCGCCTTCCAAGAGGCTGCCAATTTCAAGGACGAGTATGTTTCAACCGAGCACCTGCTGCTCGCCTCCGCGCGGTCGAAGAAAGACGCTGCCCAGGAAATCCTGGCCCGTCAGGGCGCGACCCACGACGCCATCCTCAAAGCGCTGACCTCCGTGCGCGGATCGCAGAAGGTCACCGACCAGAATCCCGAAGCCAAGTACCAGGCGCTGGAACGCTATGCCCGTGACCTGACCGAGCAGGCCCGGCGGGGCAAGCTCGATCCCGTCATCGGCCGTGACGAGGAAATCCGGAGGGTTGTTCAGGTGCTCTCCCGCCGCACCAAGAACAACCCCGTGCTGATCGGGGAGCCCGGTGTGGGCAAGACGGCCATCGTGGAAGGCTTGGCCCAGCGCATCATCTCCGGCGACGTGCCCGAAGTTCTGAAGAACAAGCGCTTAATCGCGCTCGACCTGGGCGCCATGCTGGCAGGCGCCAAGTACCGTGGCGAGTTCGAAGACCGATTGAAAGCCGTTCTCAAGGAGATTGAAGACTCCCAGGGACAAATCATCCTGTTCATCGACGAGCTGCACACTCTGGTCGGGGCCGGCGCGGCCGAAGGCGCGATCGACGCCTCGAACATGCTGAAGCCCGCGCTCGCGCGTGGGGAGCTGCGTGCCATCGGTGCCACTACGCTCAACGAGTACCGCAAGCACATCGAAAAGGACGCCGCCCTGGAACGCCGCTTCCAGCCGGTGCTGGTCGGCGAACCCAATGTCGAAGACACGATCGCGATCCTGCGTGGCCTGAAAGAACGCTATGAAGTGCATCATGGCGTCCGGATCAAGGATTCGGCGATCGTCGCCGCCGCGACGCTCTCGCACCGCTACATCAGCGACCGCTTCCTGCCCGACAAGGCGATCGATCTGATCGACGAGGCGGCGGCTTCGCTGCGCATCCAGATCGACTCGCTGCCGACCGAGATTGATCAGTTCGAACGCCGCGCCACGCAGCTCGAAATCGAAAAACAGGCACTCAAGAAGGAAGAGGATCCCAATTCGCGCGAACGCCTGGCCGTGATCGACAAGGAGTTGGCCGAGATTCGCGAGCGGGCCAACGCGTTGAAGGCGAAGTGGAAAAAAGAAAAAGATCTAATCGCCCGGCAGCGCCAGCTGAAGGAACAACTCGAGCAGCTCAAAATCGAAGAGCAAGCCGAAGAGCGCAAGGGCAACCTGCAGCGCGTGGCCGAAATCCGGTATGGCCTCATCCGACAAACCGAGGAAGAACTGAAGAAGCTCACCGCGCAGATGGAAAAAACCGGCGCGCTGCGCATGCTCAAGGAAGAAGTGGACGAAGAAGACGTCGCCCGCATCGTCTCCAAGTGGACGGGCATTCCAGTCTCGAAGATGCTCGAAGGCGAAGTCAAGAAGCTCATCACGATGGAAGAGCGCCTGCGCCAGCGCGTCGTTGGCCAGGACGAAGCCCTTGGACGCGTGGCCAATGCCATCCGCCGTTCGCGCGCGGGGCTGAGCGACCCCAAGCGGCCGATCGGCTCGTTCATCTTCCTGGGACCCACGGGCGTCGGGAAGACCGAACTGGCTCGAGCCCTGGCCGAGTTCCTGTTCGACGATGAGCACGCCATGGTGCGCATCGATATGTCCGAGTACATGGAGAAGCACTCCGTCTCGCGTCTGATCGGTGCGCCCCCGGGCTACGTCGGCTACGACGAGGGCGGCCAACTTACCGAACAGGTCCGCCGCCGCCCCTACGCGGTGGTGCTCTTCGACGAAATCGAAAAGGCGCATCCTGATGTCTTTAACGTCATGCTGCAGATCATGGACGACGGCCGACTCACCGACGGCAAGGGCCGGCAGGTGGACTTCCGCAACGCGATCATCATCATGACCTCGAACATCGGATCGTCGTACCTGGTCGCCGAGAACCTGCGCACTGCGGAGGATTTCGAAAAAGCCGCCGCGCAGGTGACAAATTTACTGCACGGCCATTTCAAGCCCGAGTTCCTCAATCGCGTGGACGATATCATCGTCTTCCACCCGCTGGGCAAGGAACAGCTGGTCAAGATCATCGAGTTGCGCCTGGAAGACGTGCGCCGCCTGCTGGCGGACCGCAAGATCTCGCTCGAGCTGACCGACGCCGCCAAGGATCTGTTGTTTAGGGAAGGGTACGACCCCAATTTCGGCGCCCGCCCGCTGAAGCGCGCTATTCAGAAGCTGGTGCAGGATCCGCTCGCCTTGAAGATCCTGGACGGCGAGGTGCTGCATGGGGATCACATCATCGTGGATGCGGACAAGAAAAGCGGCGCGATGAAGTTTGAGGTCAGCAAGCGAGTGGGAGAGAAGGAGCCGGCCGGGACGAAGCACTCAGCGTGACCTGTCCGGTGCTGAACGCAAGAAGTGTCCGATGAACGCGCACCAGCCTGCTTTTGTGCACGTAATCAATGAAGCCCGATTCCTTGAACCTCTTCATGAAGAAGCAAACGCGCGATCGTGTAGTCCCCACCATTTCCGCCAGCGTCTGATGACTAATCCTGGGAATCAGGGCCTCGAGTCCTCTATGCCCATCAAGGTGGGCGAGCAGCACAAGAATGCGCGCCAGTCTTTTCTCGCTGGTATTGCAATGTTGGTCAACCAAGTCCTGCTGGTATCGGATATTCCTCGCCAACACATAAGCCCAAAACATATTTGCCAGCTTCACTTGCCGCGTCAGCGCGAGAATCATGGCGTCCTTTTCAATGCGCAGGAGGCTGCAGTCTGTCATTGCCCTGGCAGACGCCATGCGGGAAGGCTGACCGGCGATGGAATCCTTGCCCACAAAATCACCATCACTCAATAGGTCGAGAGTCGCGTGTTTCCCGGCTTGAGATTTAACGCTGAGTTGTACCGTTCCTTTTAGAATGACAAACAAGGCATCCGCCACCTCCCCCTGAGCGAAGATGGTTTGTCCTTTCCGGAAAGACCTGAGCTCCCTGCCCGCGCTCGGGGTGGAGAGAAAGGTTTTCGGGTCGAAAGCACGGGTTTGCCTAGCCATGGGGCGCCAGTTCCCTCGCACAATTAACTTTTTATTCAAGCACACCTACGAAGGTTGAAGATGGTCTCTATTGCTCACCATGGGCGGGAACCCGACGGAAGCGTGGATGTTTGCCCGCGGCGCGGAAATTCCCGTCGAACCAATCAAGACCTGTTGGTTACGCAAGGTCGAACAAAAGCACTTCACTGTCCTCGGCGCCCTGGATGGTCAGCTGCTGCTGGTCACTGATCGCGGCGCCATCGCCCTGGCCCAGTTTCAGACCCTTCAATTCCACGCCGCCCTTGGCGACCTGCAGCCAGCCATGCCGGCCTGTTCCGAAGTTGTGCACAACTTCCTCGCCCGGCTCAAGTAGCGTGACGAACAAGCGCGCATCCTGGTTGATCTTGACCGACCCATCTTTCGCGTCCGGCGAAGCGATCAGGCGCAGCTTGCCCTGTTTCTCTTTGGCCGGGAAGCTCTTCTGTTCATAGCTTGGCTCAAGGCCCTTCTTTTCCGGCAAAATCCAGATCTGGTAGAGGTGCACCCGGTCAGTCCTGGACGGGTTGTACTCGCTATGGCGAATGCCGCGGCCCGCCGTCATACGCTGGCCATCGCCCGGCAGAATCACCGATCCCGTGCCCAGGCTGTCCCTGTGCTCCAGCTTGCCCTCGAGGACGTAGGTAATGATCTCCATATCGTCGTGAGAATGGGTCGGGAATCCCGAAGCCGCCGCCAAGTAGTCCTCGTTGATCACGCGCAGGCAGCGAAATCCCATCCAGCGCGGATCCCAGTAGTCGCTGAAGCTGAAAGAGTGCTTCGTGTTCAACCAGCCGTGGTCGCCTCCGCCCCGTTGGTTGCTGCGCCGTACCGTGATCATGGGTAAACCTCCTCGATATTCCTTACAACGATCATTTATTAGTCAAGCGTTTGGATGAGGCCTGGGTGGAAAGGATTCATCGCCAGGCCAAGCCGATAAGTCACTATTATTCAATCTCTTGCAGGGCGGAACAGGGGTCCCGAGGGCTGCCTGCCTACCCGGCTCGGAGCGCTCTATGCCATCCTCGTCCAAAGCAAAAGGCCGCGGATCTTTATCATCCGCAGCCTCTTGCTGGAAGCCGTATTCCCCGAATTCCGCGGCTTAAGACTTTTTCTTCTTGGGCGAAGGGTCGGACTTCGAAGAACTCTCAGACCCGGAACTCTCAGACCTGGAACTCTCAGACCTGGAACTCTCGGACCTGGAACTCTCGGACCTGGAACTCTCAGATTTGGAACTCTCAGACTTGCTTTCTTTCTTCTCGTTCTGGTTGCTGCCGGAATCGCCGGCGCGCGAATCCCCGTTGGAAGAAGACGAACCGGAGCCGGTGGACTTCTTGGCGTAGTCGGTGACGTACCAGCCCGAGCCCTTGAACTGCACGGCGGGCGCCGAGACGACTTGTTCGACTGCTCCGCCGCAGTCCGGACACTTCTTCACATGGGGATCGGAGTACTTCTGGATCCGCTCAAACCGGTGATGGCATTTCTTGCACTCGTATTCGTAAAGTGGCATCGAACTCCGAAATTTCTCAGGAAACCGCCGGGCCGCGCGCGGGACCTGCGTGGCTGGCCCTCTCGACTACTTAGATTCTAGGGGCTGGCCGCGGGTCGCGTCAATTTGAAGCCGTGGGCCGGCCTTCGGCTCCTAGCGGTCCGCATTCAGCCCAATCCAGACTTGCGAGATTTCAACTGGGCGCTCGGTTGGCCAAAGTGGGGAAGGCCGACTCCCGGGCGTCCCGGCCGCTGGTGTTATTCTTCCCGCCATGAAGCCGGAAGGCGAAGACTCACCGAAGTCGGCAGCACTCGATCCCGGCCCGACCCTCTACCTAGTCGCTACCCCGATCGGCAATCTTGAGGACATCACCCTGCGCGCCCTGCGCGTGCTCAAGGGGGTCGACCTGATCGCCTGCGAGGACACGCGTCAGACCCAGAAACTGCTCAACCATTATGGCATCACCACCCGCACCGTCAGCTACCACCAGCACAACGAGATGATCCGCGCCGCCGAGTTGATCGTCGACCTCGAACAGGGCACGCGCATTGCGCTGGTCACCGACGCCGGCATGCCCGGCATCTCCGACCCGGGCTTCCGCCTGATCACCCTTGCCATCCGCCATCGCGTCCCGGTGGTGCCCATTCCGGGAGCTTCCGCGTATCTGGCGGCTCTGGTCGCAAGCGGCCTGCCCACGGACTCATTCCGCTTCAGCGGCTTCCTCCCGGCCAAACGCGGAGAGCGGCGCACCGTGCTTGAAAGCATCGGGAGGTCGCCGCGCACCCAAGTCTTCTATGAAGCCCCGCATCGCCTGCTCGAGACGGTCGAAGATATGGTGGAAGTGCTAGGAGGAGAACGCCATGTGGTGATCGCCCGCGAGGTCACCAAGCTGCACGAAGAGTTCCTGCGCGGGCGGGCGGAGGAACTGCTCGAGACTTTGAAGGCGCGCGGCCCAGTCAAAGGGGAGATCACGCTGCTGATTGGGAAGGCCGAGGAGGCTGCTCAAATCGTGACCCCCACCCGCGTGTCGGTGCGTCAGCGTGTCAACCAGATCATGGCGGAAGAGAGTGTCGACGAGAAAGCTGCGCTGAAGAAGGTCGCGAAGGAAATGGGCGTGTCGAAGAGCGAGGCCTATCGGGAACTGCAGCGCAGCAAATAACCAGGGAGGGCGCCGAGCGCGTCCGTCCCCACAGGATGGGTCAGAACGTGTAGTCGGGCGGCTTGATTCCTTTGACGCGGAGATAGACCTCGCCCTGTGCTCGGTGATGCGCCGTGTGCACCAACCTGTTGAGGATCATCGCACGACCGTCCGGGTCATTGCGGCCTTTCCACGACGGAATGTGCCAAGTCCGCTTGAGTTGCTCGGAGGTAATTCCGGGCAGCACGCTGATGAGGAAGTCAAAAGACTGCCGCAGCATCCTTACAGCCGACGCCTTGTCGGTCGGCATTCTTCCCGGGTCAAATTCAAACGGAGGCTTCGCCCCGGTAATCTTCGCGAAGCGACCTGCGTTGGCCCGGCGGTGTGTGCGATCCCCGAAGGTCATTTCATCCGGGTTGGGCTTGAAGTTGTAGAACTCGGCCGGCATGGCGCTGGCCACCTCGAGCGTGAACCGCTTGGAGATTTTCCAGTCCCCCACGAACGCGGACATATCCAGCACCGAATTCAGGGTTCAAGTCTCAGCGCCTGCGCAGCATACGAAAAGGGAGAGCCCAGCCAGAAGACGAAGTCCGGGTGACATTTCTGAGTCCGATCGGAAACCAGGGTCGCTCAAAAGCAGCCTGTGGAGAGGCGAAAGGCCGAGAATGAGGGTGAGCAGCCGACTATTTTCCCGCCAGCTCCTTTTTCACAGTCTCGCTGACGAATTTTCCGTCCACCCGCATGCCGGCGGCCGCAAACCGCGCCATCGCATTCTTCATGACGGTCCCCATGTCTTTCATGGCGGGCGATCCCATCTCGGCGATGGTGGCCTTCACGCCCGCGACGATCTCCTCGTCGCCCGCGGCCTTGGGCAGATACGTTTCGATCAGCTTGATCTCGGCGGCTTCCCGGTCGGCCATCTCCTGGCGACCACCCTTGGTGAACTGCTCCACCGAGTCCTTGCGCTGCTTGATCAGTGTGCTGAGCACCTGTTGCGATTCCTTGTCGTCGAGGGGGCCCATCGTTTCGGTTTCACGCAGCTTCAGCGCGGTCTTGACCATGCGCAGGCAGGAGAGGCGCTGCTGGTCGCGCGCTTTCATGGCATCCACCAGGTCTTTTTGTATCTGATCGATCAGGCTCATGGTGCGGCCATTATAGCTGCCCGTCAGCGCAAATTTTCGGATAGGCCCACCCACAATCGGAGTGCCGAAAAACGGCCGTCCGCGATACACTTGTTTATCATCGCGACAAAAGGGATGATCCCTGAGTTTGCGCCGGTATTCGTGTCCCCCGCGATGCGGGCGGCTTTCGGATCGGGATCTCCCGGATGAAATCATGCAAAGGACCCGGACTCATGCTTCGCAAGAACCGCCTCTTTACCCCCGGCCCTACGCCCCTGCTGCCCGCCGCCCAGTTTGCCGAGGCATCTTTCACTGCGCACCACCGCACCGCGGACTTCCGCAACCTGTTCACGCGCGTGCTGGCCGACATGAAGGAGTTCATCGGCACCAACAACGATGTGCTCGTGCTGGCCTGCTCCGGCAGCGGCGTGATGGAAGCCAGCGTCTCGAACCTGACTTCGCCGGGCGACAAGATCCTGGTCCTCACCGCCGGCAAGTTTGGCGAGCGTTGGACGGCTCTGGGCAAGGCTTTCAGCTGCAAGGTGGAGACGGTCAGCAAACCCTACGGCGAGACCTTCTCGCTCGATGAAGTCGGCTCCAAGCTGACACCCGATGTTCGCGCGGTCTATATGCAGGCGACCGAAACTTCAACCGGCGCGCGTCATGACGTGAAGGGAATCGCGCGGCTGGTGCGCGCAGCTGGCGACGACGCAGTTCTCGTCGTAGACGCCATCACCGGCCTCGGCACCAGCCACTTGGACGTCGACGCCTGGGGTGTCGACCTCATCATCGGTGGATCGCAGAAAGCGCTCATGATCCCGCCCGGGCTGGCCTACTGCGGCGTCAGCGAGCGCGCCTGGCAGCGCATGGAGACCACGAAGTCCCCGCGCTACTACTTCGACCTGCGCAAGGAGCGGAAGTCCGCCGCGAAGGGTGAATCCGCCTACACTCCCGCGACTTCGCTGTTTGCGGCCCTGGGCGCGGCGCTCGATTACGTCCGCCAGATGGGGGGCGGGGATCTTGCTGCGGGGCGCAAAGACTTGATCGACAACGCGGAACTGATGGCGGAGTTGACGCGCGCCGGCGCGCAAGCCCTCGGCCTGAAGTTGTTTGCGGCGGCGTCCCCGGCAGCCGCTGTCACCGCCCTTGAAGCCCCCGCGGGTGTCGATTCAGGCGCCATCGTGAAAGAATTCCGGGAGTCGTTCAACGCCGTGGTGGCCAACGGGCAGGGCGAAATGAAAGGCAAGCTGTTCCGCATGGCGCATATCGGATACTACGACTACCTCGACACAATCGGCGGACTGGCGGCGCTCGAGCATGTGCTGGCTCACGTGACCGGCAAGCCGGTCGAGTTCGGGAGGGCGGTGCGCGCTGCGCAGGAACTGTACGCACGGCAAACCGAAACGGCCGGCGCCGCGGGGTAGCGGGATTGGCAATCGCAGCCCCGCGGAGGTATCCGGTCGGGGTGTGCCGGAATCGAATCCTTGTTGTAGGGGAGCGCACGCTTGCGATCCACTCGAAACCTTAAGTCCCCGATACCACGAGAATGGGAGGGTCTATGTTTTGGCAGAGAAGTAGGGCCCTGCTGACCGCGCTGATCCTGTTGTGCGGCGTCTGCCGCGCGGACTTCAAGTACTCGGAAACTACAAAGATGACCGGTGGCGCGATGATGAGCGCCGTCAAAATGGCGGGCATGTTCAGCAAAGATGCACGGCAAGCGACGGCACCCACCACCCGCACCGTCATGGTGAAGGGCAACAAGATGCGGGATGAGCATTCCGACGGCCGCATCCAGATCATCGATCTGGACGGCAAGCGTTTCATCGAGATCGATCCTAAGACCAAGACCTACGGCATCACGACATTTGAAGAATTCAGGCAGGCCGTTCAGCGCCAGCAGCAGGAAGCTCAGGAGAAAATGAAGGAAGAGCAGGCGAAACGCAGCGCCAAGGACAAGAACACGAACCTGAAGATCACGCCCCGGTTCGAAAGCAGTGAAACCGGGGCCACGAAGACCGTCCTGGGCCTGGCCACGAAAGAGGTGAAAGCCAAGGTGGAGATGCAGATCGAGTCGGACGATCCCACGACCCAGGGACAACAGGTCTCGACCGTCGTCAATACCGACCAGTGGATTGCGCAGGATGTGCCGGGCTACAGTGAGATCCGCGATTTCTACTTGAAGATGGCGCAGGAACTGGACTGGGTGCCCGGGCAGATGATGCAGGGCATGGCCAACAGCAACGTTCAGCTCAGCCTCGGGGAACTGCGGAAAAGCAACCTGGCGCACATCACCGGAATGCCGATGGTCTCCTACGTGAGCATGACCATGGCGGGAAGCGGCGCTACCCCGCCGGCCGCGCAGACTCAGCAGCAGGCTCCGCCGCCTCAAAAAGACGACGACGATTCGATTCCGACCTCGACCGGCGCCGCCGTCGCGAAAGGTTTGGGAGGACTGTTCGGGAAGAAGAAGCCACCGCAGCAAGACTCGCAGGCCAGTGCTTCGAGCAGTAAGTCGACGAACCCGGCCAGTACTCCTGGATCGCTCATGGACATGCAGACCGAGGTGACCAGCTATTCGAGCGATTCGCTGGATGCGAGCATGTTCGGGCCTCCGGCGGGGTACACGCAGGCCCAAAAGAGCGCCGACGATGGGTTCGGCGGCAGCCCTCATCCGTAAGGAAAGCAGCCCCGGATCGGCGCAGATCTGCACGGAGACTTCGGCCGCGGGAGGAGTCGACTGCGGGCTGATCCGTCGAAATCCGGGGCCGGAATTTCAATCTCCCGGGAAGCCCAACAGGAATGAAAATCGTCGTAGCCGAGAAAATATCTGCCTCCGCGGTGGAGCTGCTGCGGGAGCCGCGCTGGACCGTCATCACCCCCGATCAGCTTGAAGGAAAGCTGACTTCGCACCTGGAATCGGCCGACGCTCTGATCGTGCGCTCCGCCGTCCAGGTCAATGCTGCGCTGCTTGAACACGCCCACAAACTGCGAGTGGTGGGCCGCGCCGGCGTGGGCGTGGACAACGTCGACCTCGACGCCGCCACCCGCAAAGGCATCGCGGTCATGAACACACCCGGCGCCAATGCCGTGGCGGTGGCCGAACTGACCGTTGGCCTGATGCTCGGCATGGCTCGTCTGCTTCCGCGCGCCGATGCTCTCATGCACGCGGGCAAGTGGGAAAAGAAATCCCTCGAAGGCACGGAGCTGAGCGGAAAGACGTTAGGTGTGATCGGGCTCGGCAAGATTGGCATGGAAGTGGCTCGCCGTGCGAAAGCATTCGGGATGGAAATCGTCGGCCACGATCCGTTTGTGTCCGCCACCGTGGTCAAAGACCAGGGCATCCGCACGGGCAAGTTGGAGGAAGTCTACGCGGCCGCTGACTACCTCACGCTGCATGTCGGGCTGACGCCGCGAACGACCGGCATGATCAATGCCGACTCCCTCAAGAAAATGAAGAAAGGCGTCCGCATCGTGAACTGCGCCCGCGGGGAACTGGTCGACGAGGCCGCGCTGGCGCAGGCTTTGAAGCAGGGCCACGTGGCGGGCGCCGCGCTCGACGTCTTCCAGGAAGAGCCGCTGAAGAATTCCCCGCTCACCGCGCTCGACAACGTAATTCTGACGCCCCACATCGGCGGCTCCACCCACGAAGCGCAGGAGGCGGTGGGCTATCAGATTGCACTGCAAGTGAAGGAGTACCTGAAAAGCGGGGTGATTCAGAATGCGGTCAATGTCCCCTCGGTATCGCACGAGGAATACGCAGAAATGCAGCCCTATGTCGTGCTGGCGGAGCGACTGGGTTCGTTCCTGGCCCAAGTCAGCGACGGCACGCTGGAAGAAATTTCCCTGCGCTACAGCGGCCACATCGCCGAATGGAAAACGGAACTCATCCGCAATGCCGCGGTCAAGGGCGTCCTGAACCAGATGCTCGACGAGAAAGCGAATTTGGTAAATGCGGCCTCGATCGCATCGTCACGCGGGCTGCGGATTCACGAACTGCACAAGCCCAAGAGTTCGACCGGCGGCTCGGGCAGCGTGCTGTCGGTGTTGCTGAAGACCGGCAGCGGAGAACATCGCGTAAAGGGGGCCGTGTTGCACGGCGATGCGCCGCGCCTGCTCTCCGTGGACGACATCGACGTGGAAGCTCCGCTCGAGCGCAACCTGATCTACCTGCGCAACCGGGACGTGCCCGGCGTCATCGGGAAAGTCGGCACGATTCTGGGAGAACACAAGATCAACATCGCCAACTTCTCGCTGGGACGCCAGTCCGGCAATGGAGGCGCGGAAAAGAAAGGTGAGCCGCGCAAGGCCGTCGCCGTGGTGCACGTAGACGGGCGCGTGCCGGATGACGTCCTCAAGGCGCTGAGGAAGGTTGCGGCCGTGGAGCAGGCCAAGGCGATCCGACTGTTCTGAAGAGCCAGAAGCCGCAGGAAGCCGAGAAATCTTCAAGTTTGCGATACCGATCGCCCATTGCAAAACGGCCATGCATCGATCGGACGGTGGCAACGGAAAAGGTTCCTTAGGATCCCAGGGCCGCCTTGCGCAGCTTACGGCTTTCCGCCAGCAGCGCCATGGAATGCATCAGATTCTGCAGGGTGATGATCCCCACCAGGTGCTGGTCTTCCACGACAGGAATGATGCTGAGATGGCGCGAATTCAATTTGCGGAAGGCCGAGGCCAGCGACTCCTGCCGCGTCGAAACTTCAAAGAGCCGGTTCATCACCGACTGCACGTATCCGTTGCCCTCCGCGCGCAGAGCCTGAAGGATATTGGCCTTTGAAATTACACCGACCATGTCGCCGCCGCGCACCACGGGGAAGTCATCCTGCAGCGTGTGGACGGCGATCTCGAGCGCGTCCTCGAGGGTATCTGCCGCCGACAGCGTTTTGAATTCCGTGAGCATCACGTCTTCAAGGCGCACCGTTTCGAGCACCGACTGGAAAACCGCCGAGCGCTCTTCGAATTGTGCGCCGATCAGCAGAAAGAAGCCCAGTAGCACCAGCCATGATTTATCCGGATGGCCACCCTGGAGGAGCAACAGCATGCCGACCACCACCATCAGGGTCGCCAAGGCGTGAGCGATTGAAACCGCGCGTCGGGTCGCCTGTCCAATGTCCATGCGGCGCGAAAACAACGCCCGCAGCACCCGGCCACCATCGGTCGGGTAAGCCGGAAGCAGGTTAAACACGCCCAGGCACAAATTCGACCACACCAGGCTGCGCAGCAGGTGGTTGGAATGAAAGAACGGCTCAGTCCAAAGCCGAGCCTCAGGAAACCAGGTCAACACGACGGCGCTCGAAATCAGTGCAATGGCGATGTTCACGAACGGACCCGCCAACGCGATCCGGATGTCGCGCCTCCAGGCGAGCACCCCCGGCGCGGAGCTTGCCGCTGCGTCGTCCAGCAGCGTAATGCCGCCGATCGGAAACAGGATAATGGCCTTCGCCAGCAAGCCTTCGCGTTTTGCAACCAGGGCGTGCCCCAGTTCGTGCAACACCACGGAAGCAAAGACCATGGCAACCAGGATCAACACTCGGCCGGGCGTGCTGTTGCTCTTCATGGCCGATTCCGCCATCCACACGAACGCCAGCAAGAACACGAACGTCAGGTGAACTCGGATCTCGACTCCGAACAGTCGTCCCACCGGAATGGACCAGCTTCTCATCCGTCGCCTGCCAGGCACTGCCCTCCACCCATTCTATATAGTTAGATTCGATTGGGAGCTCGCCAGTTGCGATTTTGCTGTAACGGGCTGTAACGGAAGGACAGAGCCTCTGAGGGTGATTGCGGGCCAGTACCGAAGCCGTCCTCTGCGTTCGCTGCGCGGCATGGATCTTCGACCCACCGCGGACCGCTTGCGCGAGACGCTATTCAACGTGTTGACGGCCGGGAATCCCGCGAGCCTGGAGGGGTCGGTCTGGATCGATCTGTACGCGGGGACGGGAGCCGTGGGAATCGAGGCCTTGAGCCGAGGCGCGGCGAGGATTTACTTCGTGGAGTCATCGCCGGCCGCGGCGAAGCTGATTCGCGAGAATCTTGGCTCGCTCCAGGTCGCGGACGGATTCGAGATCGTCCAGAACGACGCCTTGAAAGCGCTGCGACAGTTGGAGGCGAAGGCCAGGGCTGCAGACTTCGTGTTTCTCGATCCGCCTTACCGAATGGAGCACGCGTACCGCAATGCGCTGGAATTCCTGGAGAAGTCTACTCTGGTGAAGCAGACGGCTGCGGTGATTGCCGAGCACGAGAAGCGGTTTGATCCCGGAGAGGAGTTTGGTTCCCTGAGGAGATATCGGAAGCTGACGCAGGGAGATGCGGCGTTGAGCTTCTACCAGTCAACCTCGAAGTTGGGCTGAAACCGGCCGCACCGTCATGCCCGCTTGCCGATGGAGACGACCGGCTACATCAGGAACTCGTTGGTACTCCGCACGATCGGGTGCTGCATCTCTTGGAGTTCGTTCTTGACCCGATTGAGGCCGTACACACATTCCTCAAAGTTCCTGGACAGGTTGGCAAACAGCGGCGCAACCTTGGCGTACTCAAAGTGCTCGAATTTGGAGACGATGTAGTAGCTCTCCTTGCCGGCCTTCACCCAGTCGACCAGATTCTCCAGGCGCTGGCGTCGCAACCGGTAGCGGTTCACGCTTTCCGGGAACATCCCCGCGAAGAACAGGGTGAAGTCGCCGATGTGCTTGCGCACCTGGCGCTCGCGGTCGAAAGAAGGCGCAGGTCCGTACACGGGATCGGATTCGAGCAGCATCTCGCCCACATCGCCCAGCGGGCGATTGGCCGCGTTGCGAATCTTAAAGAGCTGTTCCGTGTCGCAGAATTCCGTCAGCAAGTGCGCAACGTAGCTGATCAACTGCGGATCGCGGATGCCGATCTCTTCGGCATAGTGACGTCCCACAAGTTCGACAAAAAGCTGCTGCAGCGGATGCGATTCCGGAATCATGGTCTTTGGGCCCCCGTACTCCGCGCCCCGCGCGGATTCTGTACCTGTTGCCTGACTCATTAACTCACCTCCATAAGCAAACGCAAGTGACTTTTGTAAGCAAACACAAAAAACTGATGCTGAGTATTTAGTGCGTTAACCCCGCGACTTCGTTGCACGCGGAGATTATTGGCACTCGCGCCGCATGGCTGCTAGTGACAACTCGCGCGCCCAGAGACTGTTTCCGCTAGAATGATCGGCCAAGGAGAAGCCCTTTCTTTCCGTCATGGAACGTAGAAACATCTCCAGTGGTACTCCCTGGGAGCCGGTCGTTGGTTACTCCCGTGCAGTCCGAATAGGGCCTTACGTGCACGTCGCCGGCACGACCGCGACCGGCCCGGATGGAACGATCGTGGGCGCGGGCGATCCTTACGCTCAGGCCATCCAGATATTCAGGAACATCGAGTCGGCTCTAGAGAAAGCCGGCGCCAGCCTGAAGGACGTGGTGCGCACCCGCACCTTCGTCACGAACATTGCCGACTGGGAGAAAGTCGGCCGCGCCCACGGTGAGTTTTTTCGCGACATTCGCCCGGTCGCCACCCTGGTCGGCGTAACCGGCCTGGTCGATCCCGCCATGCTAGTGGAGATCGAGGCGGACGCCTACGTGGGAGAATCGCACCGGTAAAGACCCACCCGCCGCATTGCGAATGAGAGATTTCGAGGCGGTCGCCGTCGTACAATCCCCACTCTCAGGAGAACGACATGAGAACTGTGTGCTGGGTGGTCCTGGTCACGCTGGCCCCGAGGGTGCCGCTCGTGGCCCAGGATAAAGGCGCAATGCCCCCCATGAAGGCCTTCACCGTCATCCGTGCGGGCACGCTGATCGACGGCAAATCCGACACACCGCGCCGCGACCAGATCATTGTGATCCGCGGCAACCGCATCGACAGCGTTTCCGACGGGGCCGGCACGCAGATCCCGCAAGGGGCGACGGTGATCGACCTGTCGAAGGCCACGGTTCTCCCCGGACTCATCGACTCGCATACCCACATCTTTCTTCAGGGAGAGGACCCGGCCGAGGGTGGATATGACGCGAACATCCTGAAATATCCACTCGCGTTGCGAGCGGCGCGGGCAACGGTTGCGGCGCGGCGTGCGCTCGAGCAGGGCTTCACCGTCCTGCGCGACGTTGAGACCGAGGGCGCCGGCTACGGCGATGTCGGCATCAAGCAGGCGATTGAGGCTGGTTACATTCCCGGGCCGAGGCTGCGGGTCGCCACCCGCGCCCTTTCGACCACGGGCGGATATCCGCTGGAGGGCTACGCGCCCGAACTGGTGATGCCCAAGGGTGTGCAGGTGATCGACGGCCCGGTTGAGGCGCGCAAAGCCGCGCGCGAACAACTCGATCATGGCGCGGACTGGATCAAGGTCTACATGACGCACCGCTCCTGGGTGGGGAAGAACGGCGAACTTGCCTCCCAGCCCACACTCACGGTGGAAGAGCTGAATGCCATCGTCGATGAAGCGCATGGCTGGGGTAAAAAGGTCGCCTGTCATGCCTACAGTGGAATCGGAATGCAGCGTGCCCTCGACGGCGGCTGCGACTCTATTGAACACGGCCTCGAAATCAGCGATCGACAGATCGCGCAGATGGTGAAGCAGGGCACTTGGTACTGTCCCACGATCAGCGTGTACTACACCGACTGGGCTCCTCCCGACACGCCCGAGGGGCAACGCGACCGCCTGCGCGCCTCGGCGCACGCAGAGTCGTTCAAGAAAGCGCTCAAGGTGGGGGTAAAGATCGTCTTCGGCACCGACATGGGCGGCATCCCCTGGACCGAACCCATCGCCCAGGAATTCCCGCGTATGGTTGACTTGGGCATGTCGCCGATGGACGCGATCAAGAGCGCGACCTCGCGTGCGGCCGAAATGCTCGACATGACCGGCCAGGTCGGTGTCGTAGCGCCCGGCGCCTACGCCGACATCGTCGCGGTGCAGGGCGATCCGCTGAAGGATGTCAAAGAATTGGGGAACATACAATTCGTGATGAAGGACGGGAAGGTGTTCAAGGGTGAGGGCCGCCCGAACTAACGGCGGAGGCCGTTGGAGGGCCGGGTCCAAAGTCCCCCGCGATCTGAGATCGAAAACTCCGCTTTTCCGGAACGGATTTATTCCGCTCTGCTGCAGATAGAAACTCTTGACACCGGCTGCGCGAGGTTCATAATGCCCCAGTCTTTCCGAGACCCAGGTTGAGCGCGAGTGTAGCCAGGGAGGACCCTATGAACGCACTACAGCTTTGCGATCCGGAGGCGGCGGCGGTTCCGGTAGAAGCCAGTGTGGCGGATGCAATCCGCAAGATGCTGCACTATCACGTCGGTGCGGTCGGGGTGGTTGACCGGGAAGGCCGGGTGGCCGGTATCTTTACCGAGCGCGACGTGCTGCGCAAGCTTGCGCTCAGCAAACTCGATCCGGAACGGACCCCGGTGCGCGACCTGATGACCACGCCCGTAGAGATGGCGACCCAGGTCACCGGCGCGGGCGAGGCGATGGCCACTATGGTGGAGCGCCATTTCCGCCATCTGCCAGTTGTCGATGGCGACGGGAAGCTGCTCGGCATCCTCTCCATCCGCAATCTGCTGGAGTGGCGCATCGACGGCCTTACCCAGGAGCTGGACTCGCTCGAACAATACGTCAGCAACGACGGCCCGGGAGGCTAGACCGCCCCGAAGCGCGGTCGAGGGTGAGTCCGGCGGGTCGAAGGGGGCCTTCGGCGGTAGTTTCTGCCAGCAAAATGGGAATGCCTGATCCACCGGCTGCTCTCTTGAAGACAACGGCTGCGGTCCGCATCGCGACCGGAATTCTTTTCCTTCTTTTCGGCCAGTACAAGGTCGCTGGCCGCGAATTCGCCCACCATGGTTTCCCGCAATCTCTGCAGGGCTACATCCGTGGAGACGCGCTCGCCTTCTATCGTCCGTTTCTGGCACACCTGGTCCTGCCCCACCCGGTGTTCTTCGGCTACGCGGTCGGAGTGCTGGAGGTGTTGATCGGAGTATCGCTGCTGGTGGGAGTGTGGGTGCGGCCAGCCTCGGTGCTGGGCGCGTTGTTCATGCTGAACCTGATCTTCGCCACCTGGTGGGAGCCGGGGCACGAAATTCCCGTGTGGCGATACTTCGGAGCGGAACTCGACAAGATCCCGCTCCTGTTTCTCTTCCTGATTTTCTACGCCGCACACGCCGGGCGAACCTGGGGCTTTGACCCGGTCCCGCGCGAGCGGGCATAAGACTCGCCCGCGCCCTCGGATTTTGGTTATTCTTGCTTCCCACATTTCGTTTTGAGGAGACCCATGGCAAATCAAGTCCGGCACTCCGTTGTGCGCTGTCTTCCCACGTGGCTGCTAAGCACGACGATCGCGCTGGCGCAGGCCGCTCCCACCCCAGGCCCGCGCCAGGTCATCATCCGCGCCGGACATCTTCTGGACGTGAAGAACGGCAATACCCTCACCGGCCAGGCGATCGTCATCGAAGGCGACAAGATCGTTAGGGTGGGCCCGGCGGCGGACGTGAAATCCGCGCCGGGCACGGAGATCATCGATCTTCCCAACGCCACCGTGCTCCCCGGCCTCATCGACGCGCACACGCACCTGACCTTCGAACCCGACCAGCTGGGCTACGAGTCGCTGGGAATCTCGGTGCCGCGGGAGGCGCTCACCGGGGCGAAGAATGCCCGCATCACATTGGAAGCCGGATTCACGACCGTGCGCAACCTTGGCGCCAGCGGCTATAGCGATGTCGCCCTGCGCGATGCCATCAATAGCGGCGATGTTCCCGGCCCACGCATGCTGGTGAGTGGTCCCGCGCTCGGCATTACGGGCGGCCACTGCGATGACAATTTGCTTCCCTTTGAATATCACCACCAGGCGGAGGGCGTGGCCGATGGCATCGATGCCGTGCAGCACAAAGTCCGTGAAGTCATCAAGTATGGTGCCGACGTCATCAAGATCTGCGCTACCGGTGGCGTGATGTCGAAAGGTGACGATCCGAACGCGTCCCAGTACACGCTCGAAGAAATGAAAGCCATCGTGGCTGAAGCGCACCGCCTGGGCCGGAAAGTCGCCGCCCATGCCCACGGGGCTGAGGGCGTGCGCTGGGCGTCCATCGCGGGCGTGGACTCGATCGAGCACGGACACCTGATGGACGACGACTCGATCGCGACCCTCCATAAGAACGGCACCTACATCGTGCCAACGCTCTACCTGATGGACTGGAACCGCGACAACCTGGGCAAGCGCAACGCTCCCGACTACATCATTCGTAAAATGCAGACGGTCTCCGCCGTCGGGCAGAACAATTTGAAGAGAGCCTTCGCGGCAGGACTGAAGGTAGGCTTCGGTACCGACGCGGCCGTCTATCCCCACGGGCTGAATGCGCATGAGTTCGCCGTATATGTGAGGCTCGGCATGACGCCCTTGCAGGCCATTCAGACCTCGACCCTCAACGACGCAGATCTGCTGGGCTGGTCGAACAAAGTCGGCACCGTCGAGCCTGGCAAGTGGGCCGACGTCATTGCGGTCGACGGCGATCCGCTGAGAGACGTCACCACGCTCGAGCACGTGAAGTTCGTGATGAAGGGCGGAACCGTGGTGAAGAACGAATTCGGAAAGTAGCGCGGGCAGGGCGGTCGCCCCTGTCGAGGAGCGAAGCTCCACGATCGGAGCATCGAGTTTTTATATGGGAAGAATCGAAAAGGCCGGCTGCCAAGCCGGCCTTCGGGTCTCGACTCAACCGCGGAACTACTTCTTGGGCGCGATCGCGTCCTTCGCGGCCTTGGCGACGCGGAACTTCACTACCGTCTTGGCCTTGATCTGAATCGGCTCACCCGTTTGTGGGTTGCGTCCCACGCGAGCCTTCCGATGCGCTTTCACCAAGCGGCCGAGGCCGGGAACGACGAACACGCCATTCTTCTTGGTCTCTTTGATGGCGGTGTCGGCGAGATGCTCCAAAAACGACGCTGCCGTCTTGTTGTTAGTCTCGAGCTTCTCCGCCAGGTGGCGCACCAGTTGGGTCTTGGTTAAACCTGAAGCCATGAATCCTCCTCAATGGAA
>Ga0137418_10000173_pt1 | contig 50458 bp, 44 predicted proteins | sample CZODoug3_1_2_16f_FD_122242 | JGI IMG/M metagenome (GOLD analysis project Ga0137418, IMG submission 122242) | Vadose zone soil fungal communities from Angelo Coast Range Reserve, California, USA - CZODoug3_1_2_16fungal (Hybrid Assembly) | ecosystem: Environmental > Terrestrial > Soil > Vadose...
CGGGAAGTGGTTCTCTTGACGAAGGAATATAGTTGCTGCGAAAGGAGACCGAAATGGCTGCCGCGACCCTGACCTCGAAAGGCCAAATCACGATCCCCGCATCCGTGCGCGCTGAACTCGGCCTTGATACGGGCAGCCGAGTTGAGTTTGTGAAGATTGCCGAGGGTCGATATGCCATGGTCCCCGCGACCCTCCCTGTCCAGGCCTCGAAAGGAATGTTCCGCCGACGCGGCATCGCCCCAACGGTTGAGCAGATGAATCGTGCCGTAGCGAAGCGTGGGGCTTTGGCGCGGTGATCGGGCTGGATACCAACGTCCTGGTCCGCTACATCACCCAGGACGATCCCAGGCAGTCCTTGCGAGCCACGAAACTCATCGACTCGCTTTCCACGGAAAACCAGGGCTTCATTGCAGCCGTTTCCGTTGTGGAACTGGTCTGGGTCCTGCAAGGTTGCTACGATGCCACAAAATCGCAAGTCGTGTCCGTCCTGGAAAAGTTATTGCGCGCCAAAGAAATGACGGTCGAGAATGCCGAGATCGTTTGGCAAGCCCTACATGCCTATGCCCGCTCGAATGCCGATTTCTCCGATTGCCTGCTTGAGCGTTCCGGGGCCAATGCCAAGTGCGTGCACACCGTGACGCTCGACAGTAAAGCGGCTAAATCGGCCGGAATGGTTCTCCTGGATTCGTAGGCTCTCTCGGATCCGCCGCCTATCTTCCCCCCAACCTGCGCCCAAACCCGAATGGAAGGCTTCGCTTCATTTTCTTCTTGACACGTATACTTCACGTGATATAGTTCACACGAACTATATGAAGAATGAATCAGATCAACATCATGGGCTCTGGGATCTTGCGGTGCTCTGTTTCCTGCGCGAGCGTCCCATGCACCCTTACGAAATGCAGCGCTTGTTCCTCGAGCGCCATTGGGACGAGGTTCTGGTCCTCAAGCGCGGGTCTCTTTATCACGCCATCAGCCGTCTCCTCGCGTCGCGCCTGATCACCGCGACGGGCGTGAGCCGGGACGGCCGCCGGCCCGAGCGCACCACCTATCAAATTGCTCCGGAGGGAAGGCAGGAACTGGTTCGCTGGCTCCGAGAGATGGTAGCCCTTCCCGTACGTGAGCCTTCCACGTTCATGGCGGCCATCAACTTCCTCATCCACCTCGAGCCGAGCGATGCCATTGCCCAGCTCGACCGTCGAGCGCAACGCCTCGAGCAGGAACTCGCCACCACCGAAAACGTAATGAAGCAGGTGGTGATCCACGTCCCGCGGTTGCACTTGCTGGAAGCCGAGTATCAGCTCTGGATGCGCAGATCTGAGCTGCAATGGGTTCGCGCCCTACTGGCTGACTTGCGCTCCGGCCAATTGAATTGGAACTTGCAACAGATCTTTCAGGAAATCCAGGGGGCCGCTGCCGCGCCGACACAGCCTCCGCCGGGAGCGCGACCAAAGACCAAGTCAATAAGCAGATTGAAGAAAGGATGACCACGTCCATGCTTACCACAACTATGTCCGCGACGCTGCCCGCCGCTGACGGTCCATCGAATAACCGGCTCGCCATCGCGAGCCTACTTCTACTGTCGCCGCTGATTGGCGAGGTTCTTTCCGGCGCCACTCGTATCAGTTTCATTTTTGCTTTCATCCCCGAGATCATGGTCTGGGGCTGCGGAGCTCTTCTCATCCGTGAAGCCGTGCGGCGCTGGGGCGGCGGATGGATCAGCGTGCTCTCCCTGGGGCTTGCATTGTCCATCGCCGAGGAGTTCATCATCCAGCAGACGTCCCTGGCGCCGCTCAACTGGATGGGCGCGACCGGCAATGGACGCCTCTGGGGAGTGAACCTGTTCTACTTCCTTTTCATGTTGGCTTACGAGTCGGTCTGGATTGTCCTGGTCCCGATCCAGATCACCGAGCTAATTTTCCCGCAGCGGCGTGAGCAACCGTGGCTGCGCACCACGCGCGGCATCGTGATCTCCGCTCTATTCTTCGTGCTGGGTGCTTACATAGCCTGGTTCTTGTGGATCAAGCAGGCTCGACCCAAGGCTTTCCATGTGCCGGACTACAATCCGCCGGTGGCCACATTCGTGGTGGGAATTGCGGCAATCGTTGCTTTCGTTCTTTTCGCCTATCGCGTGCGCACACTGCGGGCCGAGCCGACTACCCGTACAGCTCCCGCGATCTGGCGGACTACACTCACAACTGTGGGTCTTGTCCTGCCGTGGTATGTCCTCATGGTCCTCATGTTCATCCCAAAGCCGGTTCCGGCGTGGCCAGCACTCGTCGCTGGGTTGGCATGGGCTGGGCTCGCTATCTTTGTGATTCGACGTTGGTCTTCGTCCTCTGGCTGGCAGGACATGCATCGCTGGGCCTTGTCGTTTGGAGCGCTGTTGTCCTCAATGGCTGCGGGATTCCTGGGCAGCAGTCTTTGGCCCAAGATGGATGTGATGGGCAAATTGATTCTGAACATCCTCGCGGTCGCGGGAATGATCTTGCTCGCACGCTCGATCCGGCGGCGGGCCGGACTTGCCTCGCAGGGATAGCTTTGTTTGCTTCAAGACCGGAACGTCACTGTCCGCGTCCTTCCAAAAGGGAGGAAGTCCTGATAGGCGGCAAACAAGCTGACTCCCTTTTTCGAGGTGATCCTCGACAAGGTGCAGCGGCGAATGCTAGGGCTTCAGTGTTGCCAGGTACGCCGCCACGTCCCTCATTTCGTCCGTGCTCAGCCGAGCCATCGCTACCTTCATTAGCTTCACGCCGCTCCCGGTGCGGATGCCGTTTTGCATTTCATAGAGCTGGCGAAAGACATAACTTGGTGAGCGCCCGGCGATCGAAGGCGCAAGCTCGTGGCCTCGATAGTCGCGGCCGTGGCACGAGGCGCAGGGCGGCCCGAGTCTTTGTCCGCGGACAATGGCCGCGCCATTGAGAAGGCTGCGCATGGGCACATACGCAACAAACTTCGCGCGCGTGTCGCGGTTCTCGAACTGTTCCAACTTTTCAGGCGCCTCGACAATGCGGCCTCCGAGGGCTTCGGTTTCCTTGCCCTCCTGCATTGCCAGCACCCAGCCCGCCACGTGCGTTTTGGGGATGTTTACCCGTTCCAACACGCGAATGTTCTGCCTGGGTTTCAGGGAAGAAAAATACTTGGCTGCGACCTGAACTTCCTCATCTGTGGCAGCTTTGGCTAGAGCAATCATGTTCGCCTGCGGGAGGCGATTGGGTAGCGCGGTCGAGCGGCGGCCGTTCTTGTAATCCGACATCTGTTCCACAATGTAGTCATACGGAAGTCCCGCTAAACTTGCATTCTCTGGGCCTCCCGGACCATCGGCGCGATGGCAATACCCGCAGGCCAGGACGGCTGGCTTGTGGCCATGCGCCACAATCTCTGGCATTTTGGGGTGATCCGCGGGATGCCAGTCCGGCGCCAGAAAAGGATCGCTGATCTGCTTCAACGTATAACCGGCTGTGCTGTCGGGAACCCGGAGAACCTTGCCGCTGTCTAGCCGTGGCTTGGCGTCCGCAGGAGGTACGATGTAGGCCCATGCCGGCGGTTCGGGGACGCCCGGCTTGCCGGCGGGAGAGAGAACTGCGAGTGCAACCAAAGCTGCGAGCAAATACCCCAGGCGCTTTCCGATCATGCACTCCCTCGAGAAAATCTCACCCTAACGCAAAGTAGCTTCATCAGCGCCCCGTCTCAGCTTCGGCGTGGCCGGCAGATGTTGCCATGATAAACGACAGACGTTGCTTGGAAAGTAATGACGGACTACTCGGCCAGATATACCCACGCAATGTGACGGCAACTGCCCCGACTAGTAAGTCGCCCGTCCGCCGCTCAGATCAAACACGGCGCCGGTGGTGAATGAGTTCTCTTCGGAGACCAGCCATGCCACCATCGCGGCAATCTCCTCAACTCCCACAAAGCGCCCACGGGGAATCTTCGCCAACATGAAGTCGATGTGCTCCTGCGTCATCTGATCGAAGAACCGCGTACGGGCCGCGGCGGGGGTAATGCAGTTCACGGCGATATTCTGCGAGGCTGTTTCTTTGCCCAGTGACTTCGTCAGAGCAATCACGCCGGCCTTCGACGCGCTGTAGGCGGAGGCATTCGGGTTTCCTTCTTTTCCAGCAATGGATGCGACGTTCACGATGCGTCCGTAGTTCTTCCGTAACATGTGCGGGACAACCGCTCGGCAACATAGGAAAATCCCGATCAGGTTGATGTCGATCACCTGCTTCCAGTCGTCGACCGGGTATTCCCAAGTCTTCACATTCGGCCCCGCAATGCCGGCGTTGGCCACGAGAATATCGATCGCGCCGTGCCTGGCAACTGTCGTATCCGCGGCCCTGGCGACCGCGTCTGCATCCGTTACGTCTACCTCTTGCACCGACACCGGGCCGGAGCCTTCCAACTTCGCAACCGCGGTCTTGAGAACATCGGCATCACGGTCCCAAAGCGATATGGATGCTCCCGAGGCCAGGAGACGGCTGGCAATGGCGAAGCCGATTCCCTGCCCGCCTCCGGTAACGACGGCGTGACGACCACGAAGATCGATTTGATTCATGATTTCCTCGAACAATCGGAGACGGCGCCGGATCGGCTTCCGAGGAGTATAGAATCTTTTGCTGCCAAGCATTCGCTGTCATTGCTTAGAGAGCGATGCTTAGAAACGAGCCGCATGAACGAAGGCAAAAAGCAGTTTCGCTCCGCCGCATGGTTCGGCCGCACCGACAAGGATGGCTTCATCCACCGCAGCTGGATGCGCAACCAAGGCTTTCCTGGGGACGTCTTCGACGGACGGCCGGTGATCGGCATCTGCAACACATGGTCGGAGTTGACGCCCTGCAACGCTCACCTGCGCCAACTGGCGGAACGCGTGAAGCGGGGTGTGTGGGAGGCTGGCGGGCTTCCGCTGGAGTTCCCCGTCATGTCCATGGGCGAAACCAACCTACGTCCCACGGCCATGCTCTTCCGCAATCTGGTCAGCATGGATGTGGAGGAAAGTATTCGCGGCAATCCGGTGGACGGAGTTGTGTTGATGTGCGGGTGCGATAAGACCACGCCGTCGCTGGTGATGGGCGCGGCCAGTTGCGACATCCCAGCCATGGTTGTTTCCGGCGGGCCTATGTTGAACGGCAAGTTTCACGGCAAGGATATTGGGTCGGGTACGGACGTTTGGCGCTTCAGCGAAGCAGTGAAAGCCGGGACCATGTCGCAGGAGGAGTTCAGTGAGGCCGAGTCCTGCATGTCGCGCTCGGCGGGCCATTGCATGACCATGGGAACCGCGTCGACCATGAGCGCCATGGCAGAGTCTCTGGGGCTGACGCTGCCGCATAATTCCGCCATCCCTGCCGTAGATTCGCGCCGCTCGGTTTTGGCGCACATGTCGGGACGGCGCATTGTGGAAATGGTGCATGAAGACCTGAAACTTTCGAAGATTCTGACGCGCGAGGCCTTTGAAAATGCAATTCGCGTCAACGGTGCGCTGGGCGGATCGACCAACGCCGTGATTCACTTAATCGCGATTGCAGGACGAGTCGGCGTGCCCATGACCCTCGAGGATTGGGACCGCATCGGGCGCGACACTCCTACGCTGGTGGACATCATGCCTTCCGGACGCTTCTTGATGGAAGACTTTTACTACGCCGGGGGAGTTCCGGCTGTCGTCCGAATGCTGGCGGAACACAGACTACTGCATGAAGGCACGCTCACGGTTACTGGAAAGACGATCACCGAAAATTGCCTCGACGCGCCGAATTGGAACGAAGAGGTGATTCGACCCGTGGAGAAACCGCTGGTCGAGCATGGCGGCATCGCCGTCCTGCGCGGCAATCTGGCTCCGGATGGGGCCGTGCTGAAGCCGTCAGCGGCTTCGCCTCACCTGATGAAGCACCGGGGACGTGCGGTCGTGTTCCAGACCATCGAGCAATACAATGAGCGGATTCTGGACCCTTATCTCGACATTGACGAGAATTCCGTGATGGTTTTGCAGAACTGCGGCCCCAAAGGCTATCCCGGCATGGCCGAGGTCGGCAACATGGGCTTACCTCCCAAGCTGCTAGCGCGTGGTATCACAGATATGGTGCGGATCTCCGACGCGCGCATGAGCGGTACGGCTTACGGCACCGTGGTTCTGCACGTGTGCCCGGAAGCGGCGGCTGGTGGGCCGCTCGCTCTGGTTCGTGACGGCGATTTCATCGAATTGGATGTTGCTGAACGCCGGCTGCATCTGGAAGTTTCAGATGAAGAACTGGCGCTCCGCCGTACGAAATGGAAGCCTCAGCTGCCGGAAGCCAAGGGAGGCTACCAACAGTTGTACATCCAGCACGTGATGCAAGCATCGGAAGGTGCGGATTTGGATTTCCTGGTTGGCTGCCGCGGCATGACGGTGACGCGCGAGTCTCATTAGCCCCGAAAAACCCTTATGTCCAACCCTGGAGCATTCGCGACCTACCCAAGCCTGCGGGACCGCGTTGTCGTGATCACGGGCGGGGCCAGTGGGATCGGTGAAGCCATCGTCGAAGCCTTTTGCGCTCAGAGTTCGCGCGTTATCTTTTTGGATATTCAAGATTCGGCGGCCAACACGCTCCTAAGGAGGATTGGTGCAGCCGGCCTCCCTGCTCCGACTTACTTTCCCTGCGACCTCACGGACATCGCCGCGCTCGAAGGCACGATGAATCAGGTATTGCAGCGTTTCACCGAGGTCGATGTGCTGGTCAATAACGCGGCCAACGACTCGCGCCACAAGATCGAGGAAGTCACGTCAGACTTTTGGGACCGTACGATAGCGGTAAATCTGAAACATCAATTCTTCATGGCCAAGGCCGTAATCCCATCCATGAAAAAAGCTCGCCGGGGGTCAATCATCAACATGAGCTCGATCGGCTGGATGATCCCTTCGACGGATGTTCCGGTCTACGTCACCGCCAAGGCTGCCGTCGTCGGGATGACACGCACACTGGCTCACGAACTGGGCGCAGACAATATCCGCGTGAACAGTATCCTTCCCGGAGCAATTCAGACCGAACGCCAGAAACAACTCTGGTTCACCGACGCTTACAAGGCTGAGATTCTGGCTAATCAGGCGTTACAGAGAATGCTGATGCCGGAAGATGTAGCGCGACTCGTTCTATTTCTGGCCGCGGACGATAGCTCGGCGATTACCAATCAGGCGTACGTAATTGACGGTGGATGGGTGTAGAGGTTTTGCGTTGACACGCAGATGACCCAATGCGAGAATAACGCGACTGGTACGCTGGTTCCCTTCCCCGTCTCGACATTTTGTTCCCGGAGATCCAATGAAACGCCTTGCTACGCTCTCTGTCGTATTCGCCCTCGCTGCCGCTCCTTGCGCTTTTGCCGCCACCATCAACGTACCCGGCGATCAGCCGACGATCCAATCCGGCATCAATGCTGCGCTGAAAGGGGATGTTGTGCTGGTCGCCCCGGGCACATACGTCGAGAACATCAACTTTATGGGAAAGGCGATAACGGTCAAGAGCAGCGCTGGGCCCGCCAAGACAATCATCGACGGGAACGCGGCGGCGCCGGTAGTCGTTTTCCTCACTAACGAGAGTGTTCACTCAGTTTTGAGTGGGTTTACGCTGCAGAACGGGGTCGGCACATTCCCGTTTCAATATGAGGGTGGAGGCATTTTCATTTACTACGCTTCACCGACGATTACAAAGAACATAATCCGGAATAACAACGCACCCTACGGCGGCGGAGTTGGAGTGTCCTTCGGTTCGCCGGTCATCAGCTACAACACGGTTACCATCAACTCGGCCACGTTTGGCGGAGGCATCTCCATCGGGGGCGCTTCGAACGCACAGGTTGTGCACAACACGATTAGCAAGAACACCGCTGCAATTGGGGCCGGTCTTCAGCTGTTTGCCGCCGCTAACGGAACTGTTGCAAACAATAAGATTGTCAGCAACGTGGCCTCGAGCGAGGGAGGCGGGATTGATATCGTGAATGAGTCCGACGAGATCATTGTTCAGAACCTAATCGCCTTGAACAGGGCCCCCTCCGGATCCCAAATTTACAGCGGAGTACCGCAAAGCGCGCGAGGATTTCAACTCATTAGCAACACCATCGTAAGTTTCCCAACTGGCGGAGCGGACGCCGCTGTCATTGCCGACGGATTCAATATGAATGTTGTGATCGAGAATAATGTTATCAACGCGGCTGGAGACAACGCGGCAATTGTCTGCAATCCCGTCTATAAGTATGGCCCACCCATTGTGCAGTTCAATGACGCGTTCAATGGCACACTTGCCTATGGCGGCAGTTGCGCGGGCTTTGATGGGACGAACGGAAACATTTCCAGCGACCCCGCGTTGGTGAATGTGGCCAAAGGCAACTACCAGCTAGCGGTGGGATCTCCGGCGATCAACGCCGGTTCGAACTCCGCCCCAGTGGTGTTGAAGAAGGACTACGCCGGGCATACGCGGATCGTCGCGGTAACGATTGACATGGGAGCGTACGAGGTGCAGTAGGCTTGCACGGACGAGCACATTCAGGGGCATGACCCCCAGAGATACCTTGCTTCCGACTAACACGTTGAAAACAGCCGCTCTGTTTGGCTTTGCGGGGTGTCTCTCTGCTTATTGGTTCGCCGGATATCACACGTGGCTCGCTGGCCTGTACCATGCCCTCCCAGCACCATGACCCCGGCGTGGACTCGGAGACGGCCTATCACAGTTGGTACCGCGCAAACGTCGCTCTAGCTCAGTACTCGACCAACCAATGGGTAATTTTCTGCGTAGGCTTTCCCATCGCGATTACCGTTGGCATGATCCTCACCCGAATGGCTGGCTGGCTCGAACACCTCCGCATTGAAAGGATGCTGGGAATTGTTTTGACTTATGTTGCGCCTGCCTTTGGATTGTCCGTGAGTGCTTTTGGCTTGCCGTTGGCAATTCTTGGCGTGCTGATCGCAGCCTCTTGCCTCGGGTTGTCACTCAAGATCATCACTTCCAAATGGTCGAGGGATCATTTCCTGAGGTTTTTGGTCACGGGCTTCACCTGCATCGTCCTAGTCGTCATACTTGATCCGCTGCTGAAAAGCGAACCGGGATATACCGGGGCAATATTTGTCATATTGTTGGAAACAGCTTGGGGGACGACATTTGGCATGTGGGTGGCATCTCCCGCAGCCCTGGGCATGTCCGATGCCGGGGTGGACAGCCATCTGCAAGCAACTCCGAAATTCTAATCGGCGGAGCCCAGTCCAGGAAATCCGATACCTGACAGCCGATAGGCGAGCGGCCAGCTACAATCTTCCCGTGCGAATTCTGATCTCCGCCGGGGAGGCGTCCGGTGAAATGTACGGCGCTCAGCTCATCGCGGCTTTGCGTCGGCTGGAGCCGAGCTTCGAGTTCTTCGGCGTGGGTGGAGACCGCATGCGTGCCGCCGGGTGCGACACGGTTTTCGATTCGAAAGACCTTGCCGTCGTCGGCATCACGGAAATCCTGGGCCACTTGCCGAAAATCTGGGGGCTTTTCCGCAAGCTGGTCGCCGAAGGCGACCGCCGCAAGCCAGACTTAGCTATCGTCATCGATGCCCCCGCCTTCAATTGGCGCGTCGCCCGAGCGATGCACGAGCGTGGGACTCCGGTCGTCTATTACGTCTGCCCGCAATTCTGGGCGTGGCGACAAGGGCGAGTGAAGCTTTTGCGCAAGTACGTCACGAAGGCGCTAGCGATCTTTCCGTTCGAGGAACAGTTCTTCCGCGAGCGCGGTGTGGACACGACTTTCGTCGGACATCCGCTAGCGAGCTTGCCTCTCCCAACCATCACCCGCGAAGCCTACGCGCAACAACACCAACTCGACCCGGCAAAATCTTGGATCACGCTCATGCCGGGCAGCCGCCGCAAGGAGGTGGCGATGAATCTGCCCACCATCCTCACCGCCGCGGTGCAGCTCGGTGCCGGTTATGAATTTCTCCTTCCCGTCGCGCCCACGCTTGATCCCAACTTCGTACTCTCAATGGCTCAAGCCGTACCAGCCCTCAAGAACAGCCTCCACCTCGTCCCCGATTCCCTACCGGCTCTGCGCCATTCCCGCGCCGGAATCATTGCTAGCGGCACGGCTACGGTCGAGGCCGCGCTGATGAACACGCCTTTCGTCATGGTCTACCGCGTGTCCCCGCTGACCTACTTGCTAGGCCGATCTCAGGTCAAAGTCCCCTTCTTCGCGATGGTGAACTTGATCGCCGGAACCGCAGTCGTCCCGGAGCTAGTGCAGCACGACTTCACGGCCGAAAACATAGTGAGCCATGTGCAAGAACTCCTTCCGGAACGTCCCGACCGGCAAACGATGCTTGCAGGTCTGGCCCAAGTGCGGGCTCGATTGGAAGGCCCACTGGGAGCAATATCGGCTCCAGATCGGGCCGCCGCCATCATTCATACGATGTTGGCACCCCAGACCAGCCACCCAAGGTCGTAAAGCGCGCCGACAAGGCCTCTGTACGCGGATTGAATATTCCGAGTGCACGCTTCTTGTGTCAACGCATCTTTTGCGCAACAATCTTCATCAGACCCATTAGGCTATATTGCCAGGAGACCTCCAACCGCATGTTCCAGGCCCGACTTTCCCGCCAGGCCCTAGTTAGCTGTCTAGCTTTGTTTGCGCTGGTTGCCGTTAACATCTTTACTTTCCCCGTATTGGCGGCCGAAAAAGCGCGCCTGCGGGTGGAAAACTATGACATCGATGCCGAGCTCAACCCGCGCGCCCACAAGCTCACCGCCAAAGCCAAAGTCCGCTTCACTGCGCTCGACGATCTGAGCGCTGCCACGTTCGAACTGCACAACGCCCTTCGCCCAACCAAGGTGACCGACGAGACGGGCAAAGCGCTGCAGGTCGAGCGGATTTCGCAGGACAACGCTATCCGGGTGGGCCTGCCAGACGGGTTGGCGAAGGGCAAGACGACCACCCTGGATTTCGAATATGAAGGCACGCTGGAGTCGGCCGACGACAGCCCGGTTCCCGGCGTAAAGCTGGCGTCAATAGGCGAGGATACATCCTACCTCCTTTACGCAGGACGTTGGTTTCCCGTAAGTAACTATGGAATCAATCGCTTCACGGCAACAATTCGAGTAACTCTTCCGGCGCATATGACGGTGATCGGCAGCGGAACGCCCACCGTCACCAACTTCGGCGAGAGCAGGCCCATTGCCGCATCCGCCGAAAGGCCGGTGCCGAGCCCGGAAAGACCTGTGCTCTCGCGAAAGAAAACAACGGCATCAAACTCGAAGAAGACGATTGCGACAAAGAAGGCAACTGCTTCGCCGGACGGCAAGAGTGAAGCTGAAAAGAAGGACAAGGCACCGCCAGAAAAAACAGACGCCGCCCAACCGGTCCCGGGTTCGGCCCTTCCCCGCAAGACTTGGACCTTTACTTGGGATAAGCCCAGCTTCCCCGGCACCATCATCGCGGGCATCTTTACCGAAACCAAGCCAGCCGGCACGGGTGCGAATGTCCACGTATTTTTCAAGCCTGCGAAACAGGTCTACGCCAACGCCTATGGAGAGACGGCTGGCAAGGAATTCGTCTACTTCGCGGGGCTGTACTCGGCTTCGCTGACACCCAACCTGAATCTGGTCGAGATCCCGGACGACTCAGTCCCCTCGGCTTGGGCACCTGAAATTGCGGCCATTTCCAGCCGCGCCATTCAGCAGAAGACCAACTACCGGCTCCTCGCCAATACGATTTCGCGGCAGTGGTGGGGCGGCGTTGTTAGTCCGGCAACCCGCGATGACTGGTGGATCACAGACGGCTGTGCCCGCTTCTCCGAAGCGCGCTACGTGGAGAACGCCGTCGGAGCCACCGGATACGAGGAAGTTGCCAAAGATATGGCCGTAGGCTCACTGGCCTATGACACTGTGCCGCTTTCGAGTCTGGGCAAGCTGGATCCGTTCTCCCCCGAGTTTCAGTCGCTGGCCACCGACAAGGGCGCAGCCATTCTGCATATGCTGCGTTACGTGATGGGCGACGAGAAGTTCGACAACACCATGCGCGGATTTGTTTTGAAGTACTCGTTGAAATCCGCCGGCGAGGAAGACTTCCGTAAGGAAGCTGAGGAACATCAGGGATCATCGCTGGTATGGTTCTTCTCGCAATGGCTGGATTCCACCGGCGCGCCGGAATTCAAGACCAAGTACACCGTTTACCGCCTTGGCACCAACAAGGGGTTCCGCACGGTCGGTGAGATCACGCAGGACCTGGACTTATTCCGCATGCCGGTGACTTTGCGCATCGACACCGACGGAAAAACCGAAGAACGGACCATTGACGTTTCCGGCACGGATTCCCCGTTCACGGTGGAGACGTTTGGGCGCCCGCGTCGGATTGTCATTGATCCCGATAATCACGTACTGAAGAACTCTCCCGATATCCGCCTGCGCACTGCCCTCCTGCGCGGACAGCAGATGGTGCAGACCGGTGAGCTTTCCGAAGCGCTCAAGGAATTCGCCGCCGCGCTTGACGCCAATAAGAATAGCTCTCTGGCTCATTACCGTATCGCCGAAGTGTTTTTCCAACAGCGCAACTATCAGGCGGCGGCGAATGCCTACCGCGAATCCATCAATGGCGATGGAGATCCGCGTTGGACGGAGGTCTGGTCGCATGTCCAATTGGGAAAGATCTTCGACGTCACCGGCCAGCGTGAGCGCGCGACCAACGAATACCGCCACGCCCTCGAAACCAACGACAACACCGAAGGGGCTCAGGATGAGGCGAGGAAGTATTTGAAGCAGCCATACGAAAAACAGAAATCGACGCCCGGCAGCTAAGCCGTTCTTAAGACCTTATGGGCTCGACGACGTATAATGCTGGCCCATGCGTACGATTCGTCTTGCCGCGCTACCCGCTTTGCTCCTAGTCTTGTCCCATCTGTGGGCCGCCGATGCCGACTCATCTCGGACTCTCCGCTACACCGTCCTGAGTAACGCCACGACCGCTGGCAGCGAGGTCGATACCTACTCAACCGGCGGTCGCATCGACTCAAACTTTGAATTCAACGATCGAGGGCGTGGCCCCAAGGTCGCTGCTCACTATCTAGTCGGCGCTGATGGCTTCCCTCAGCGCACGGACATAAACGGCAACGACTACTTGAAAGCCCCCGTCGATGAACACTTCGCGCTTGAAAACGGTATTGCCCATTGGAAAAGTACTTCTGAAAACTCCCAAGCGAAGGGAACAGCATTCTATGTCAGCAACAACGGACCGGCACTTGAGGCTGCGTTGCTGGTCGCTGCCCTTGTGCATGCGAAGGGAGCTGTGGTGCCTCTCCTTCCTGCGGGTGAAGCACATTTGGAAAAATTGACCGAAGTAACGGTCGAGAATCACGGTGATGAAAAGAAGCACGTCACTGACTACGCCATCACAGGCCTTTCTTACGAACCTCAAACCATCTGGCTGGATGATGATCTGCATTTTTTCGGTACTCCGGGAAAGTGGTTTGCGGTTCTGCGGGAAGGTTGGGAAAGCACAAATGATCAGCTTTACGCACTGGATCGTGCCGCCGAAGATGCGCGCAACGCCCGACTTTCGCGGGAATTAGCACACCGTCCGGATCATCCGGTTGCTGTGGAACACGTTCGGCTCTTTGATTCCGAGAATGCTGCAAACCTGGAGGATCAAACCGTCGTTATTAGCGGCGACCGCATAGCAGCAGTTGGTCCATCTGCGGATACCAAGGTTCCGAGCAATGCAGAGCATATCGATGGCAGGGGTAAGACTCTGCTGCCCGGCCTCTTTGATATGCATGCTCACGTCCAGCCGGTGGATGGCTTGCTGAATATTGCGAGCGGAGTAACCAGCGTTCGCGATATGGGAAACGACACCGAGGAGCTGAACCATCTCCAATTCCAATGGGATAACGGAGCTGCGGTAGGTCCTCGCGTCTGGAAAGCGGGTCTCATTGATGGGCGTGGACCCTTCCAGGCGCCTACGGGTCTGTACGCGGATACGCCGGAGGAGGCCCAGGCAGCCGTCAACAAGTATGCCGATCTTGGCTACATTCAAATCAAGGTTTATAGCTCCCTGAAACCCGAACTCGTTCCAGTCATCGTGAAGGCAGCCCATGCGCGCAAATTACGCGTAAGTGGTCACGTTCCGAATGGGATGATCGCGAGTGAGTTCGTAAGCGACGGAGCCGACGAAGTTCAGCACATTAATTTCATCTTCCTGAATTTTCTTGCGCCGTTCGTGAAGGACACTCGCACACCTGAGCGTTTTACGGCTGTCGGCGCGAACGCGGCCAAGCTCGACTTACAGTCGCAACCTGTCAGTGACTTCATCGATCTTCTTCGGAAACGAGGTACCACGGTCGATGTGACCTTGGCTGCGTTTGAAGGCATGTTCACGGGGCGTCCCGGGAAGGTGTCACCGGATTTTGCCCCCGTTCTGAGCCGGCTCCCGGCGCAAGTTCAGCGCTCCGCCTTCACAGGAGGACTTCCCGTATCAGATGCGACCGACCAGTTGTACAAGGATTCCTACGAAAACATGTTACGCATGACCAAGCGAATGTATGATGCCGGCGTTCCCTTGCTAGCGGGAACCGACGCGACCGCGGGCCTCATGTTGCATCGCGAATTGGAGTTGGAGGTACGAGGCGGCATCCCGGCGCCAAAAGCCTTGCAGATTGCCACTCTGCGGGCGGCCCAGTTGTTGGGACAGCAAGCGGAACTGGGGTCGATCGCACCAGGCAAGAGGGCTGATTTCCTGCTCGTTGATGGCAATCCTGCCGAGAATATCAGCGACATTCGCCACTGCCGGCTGGTTATGAAGAACGGTGTGTTGTATCAAAGCGCGGAGGTTTATGGCGCCGTCGGTATCAAGCCGGACTGACTATTCCTACGTAAAATCCTTGAACACGCCTCTCGTACGGCGTAAGTCGACAGTGGGGTTCTCTACCTGGCCTAGCTTTTCCTTGGGCTGGTAGGGCAAACTGGTGGTATATGGAAACGCGGTACCTGGAACTCTGCAGGTGGTATTGGAGGTGGGTGGGGCTGCTTGGGATTCTTGCCGTCAGCAGCTTGGCGCAGGAGAGGCCGCTGTCACTCGCGGGGCACTCGCCCGACACTGGGCTCATCGGACGGCCATTCCACCTGCAACTGGAAGCGTCTGGCGGCGTTACCTCTTACAGCTGGCGAGTGGTTGATGGTTCGGGCCCGCTACCTCCAGGGCTGCAACTGGATGCGAAATCCGGCCTGATTTCTGGGGTCCCAACCTCGCCCGGAAGTTTCAGCGTGAGGGTCGTTGTAACGGACTCCGCCGACCCACCCGATACGGACACCCAGACCTTTATTATCGAAGTGCCGGATGCCTTGCTTCTGGAGTGGAAACAAGCTCCCCACGCTTCGAAGGAGGGCATTGCCGGGTCCGTGGTCGTGTCGAATCAGACTGGTCACACGATCGATTTGACAGTCATCATCGTGGCCGTCAATGAGGTAGGAAAAGCCTTTGCGCTGGCGGAGCAACATTTCTCATTGACTGCGGAATCCGATAGTCCAGCGATTCCGTTCGGTGCGGACAACGTGTTGCCTTTCGGAAAGTACACCATTCACGCCGACGCGGTAGGCGAGGTCGCGAGTGAGAATCAGATTTACCGTACTCGTAAGCAGACCGCGGATGATTTCGTGATCAAGCAGCAGTAGCGATTTAGCGCCCGTGGCTCGATTTTCGATAAACTCACATTCATGCCAGCCAAAGTTCCCACGTTATACGAATGGCTCGGTGGCAGCGAAGTGCTGTCACGATTGATCGAGCGCTTTTACGAAAAGGTCCCATCCGATCCACTGCTCGCGCCTTTGTTCGCGTCCATGCCTAAAGAACATTTCGTGCACGTAGCGCAATTCATCGCCGAGGTTTTTGGCGGGCCTGCCGATTACTCGGCGCTCCACGGCGGACACTCGGCCATGATTCGGCACCATTTGGGGAAGGGCATCACCGAACCGCAACGGAAACGTTGGGTTGCGCTTCTATTGGAGACCGTGGACGAGTTGCAACTGCCGGGTGATCCGGAATTTCGTTCGGCTCTCGTAGCGTATCTGGAATGGGGTTCGCGGCTGGCCGTCATCAACTCAGCCCTATCGCCGGATACGGTCGTCACGGAGCTACCGATGCCTTCGTGGAACTGGGGAGTTCCGGGTGGACCTTACCAGCCGGAGAATAGCAAGCCCTAAACCGCAAGCTTCTTGCTGGCAGGCCGTCCGTCAATCTTCAGTTCGTCGACGACCCTTTCGCCAAGTAACGATGCCCGCGAAGGTTCCCAACACTCCGATCAGAACGGCGAATGGCGCGAACACTGCGCCGCCCCAATAGTTCGAATATTGCAGTCTTCCCTTAGCCAAAGTTCCGATTCCTAGGCAGAGAACAAGCATCGAGACCGCGATTCCGGCGTATCCGGGTTTGTTGAGCCGCGTAACGAAAGCCGCTTTCGGGTGCATTTTGGGCTGTCTGGATCTACGATGATGCATTGGGTCGATGTTCGCGGATCAGGTCGAGATTGTCAATGCGGCCCGCTGTCGGTCGAAGGAACTTGCGGGGTAGAATGTCGAGACTGTCGGCGGAGTGACGCATGTTCGTTGTTCACGGAGCCTACTATTGGTGGCCGAAGCGGGTTGGGTTTCGGAACGACTACTGTCTGCGATGCAAGGCCGAACGGCGTGCGGTGTGCATTCGCACCTTCGACGTTGGGCACGTCTTTTGGATTCCCTGTCTGCCGGTTGGGTTCTGGAAGCACTGGAAGTGCAGTGTTTGCGGGTACGATCCGCACAAGAATCCCAAGACAACTCGCTTCGCTAAGTGGTTTTGTCTCTGTGTGCTCATTGGAATCTCGGCCCTATTCTGGAGCGAGCCGGCGACCGGGCCGGATACGGCGATTGATTGGACATTTCGCATCGGAGGGGCGGCCGGGGCTCTATTGTTGCTCGTTCACCTACTTCGTACGCCTGCGGATCCTTCCCTCAGGGAAAAGATGGAAAGAGTCCTGCCGGCGACGGACAGCACCTGCCCATTTTGCCGGACGCCGCTGCTGGGCGGGGAGCGCTGGTCGTGTCCGGGGTGCGGGGTAGTGAGGTACTAGAGAGGTGAGAATTCTCCGCACGGGCGGGACGCCTGTGCCTTCCACCGTCTTTAGATTTTAGAACCTTCCGAGGAGAACCTTTACCACCGCGGGCGAGCCGTGGAATTGCAGGCCGCGATCGGTTTCGTCTCCGTTCCATAAGCGCAATGGCTTCCAAGCGCCGCTTTCGTAGACGCCCTCTTCGGCGGAGAGAATCTGCATGCGGATACCCGGAAGGCGTCCGGGCAAGTGGAAGCTGACGCTGGAGTCGAGGCCGGTCACAAGGAACTCATCCGGCCCGAGCTGCGCGACCAGTGCGGTACCGTGAAAGTCTTTGTTGCCCGGTGGGCGGCGTCCGTCGTATTGCGGAAAGCCGTAGTTCACCGAAGCTTGCCACGAGCCAAAATCGAGTTCCTGCTGCGCTTGTCCGGGTTCCTCCACCGACGTCTTCAGTTTGCCCTCGAAATTCAGCCGAGCAATTTCGCCACTCATGGGGCTCAACAGGGCAAAGTTGCTAGCGTGCGCTTTGACCGGATCGTCGCCCAGAGAGTTCCATCCGCTTGGATCCACGCCAAACGGCGAGAACCCGATAGCGCCATTCCCTAGCGCGTAGAACAGCAACTTGGCGAATTCGTCGTTGCGATTGGTTTCCGGAATCCAGAGAGGATTGTCGGGTCTGGCGTAAGCGTGCATGACTTCGAGCGCGAAGCCGGAATCGCTGGCATAGATATCGGGGCCGATCATGTCTATGGCGGGCGCCAGGGCGCGCCAGAGGCCGACGAACTTCTGCACGGCTCCGCCGCTGGGATACTGAATGCCGGGGATTGGAATGCGGCGCTCGGGAAGCTCGGCGGGAGGATAGCTTAACCAGACGTTGATGTAGACGGGAATGGCGAATTCCGCCTTGCCTGCTGCGGCAATCTCATTCACGTAGCGCGCTTGATGGTAGGCCTGGAAGGTTTCATCTGCCTCGGCACCGAAAACTTGGCTCCAAGTGCCGGGCTGTTTGTGCACGATGGTCAGCAGGCCTGCGGGAACCTGTCCGGCAAAAGCTGCGTTCGCTTCGGGAGAGAAGTCGCGCACTGACCCGATGCCGCCTGACTCATTTTCAACTTGCACCATCAGGATGGTGTGGTCGTCTCCGTCGACCGACTTCAAGTGCCGCATCAGGGCCGTAAAAACCTTCTTATCGGCATCGAGATTGGTGTGAGCATTGGCGGAGAGTACGTCAATCGGGTCGCCGCTGGGGTTGATCATGCGCGGATAGCGTTTGGGGTCGGTCTTGATCCATTGGGGAACGTAGTGCATGTTGCCGTTCTTCCATGTTCCGAACCAGAGCAACACCAAGTGCAGGTTATGTGCCCGAGCACCCTGCAGGAGCTGGTCGACGTTTCCGAAATCGAAATGACCCTGCTGGGCTTCGATTTGCTCCCAGTACACCGGCGCTTCCACCGTGTTGGCGTGCAAAACCGCCAGTGACGTCCAAACCTGAGGCAGCTCCGACGGCCAGGAACTGGAGTTGTGAATCTGCCCGCCCAGGATCAAGTAGGGTCGGCCTTCCACCAAGAATGCCCAGCGACCGTCCTTCTGAACCAGCTTCGGAGCCTCAACGCCAAAGGAGAAGGCGAACGCCGAAACAAAGAAAATGAGTGCAACAAGACCGCGCAAACATCGAGCCACAACCGCACCTCGTTAGAACAAGTCTCGAGAACGAAAGTGGCGCACAGCATAGCACGGGCAACTTGAAATGGCACGGTTTCAACGTGTATAACCAATGCAGCCGCTACGAGATCCAACCTCGCGGCGAACAGCATTCCAAGCGGAAGTGGTGGAATTGGCAGACACACCATCTTGAGGGGGTGGCGCCGCAAGGCGTGGGGGTTCAAATCCCCCCTTCCGCACCAAGTTTTGTTTTTTCGTCGTTTTGGCGGCCTGCCTGACGATAGACTCCACGAGTGATTTGAGGTGCACCATCCGGCTCGCCAGTTATAGGGTCCACGGTCGCGACAGCTATGGCGTTGTCCACGGGGATCGCATCTCCGACCTGAGTGGTGGGAGCTATGGCGATCTGAGGAGTTGGCTGGGCGGAAACGACGGCGTCGAAACCGCGAAGAGCGTTGCTGCCGTGTCGGTTTCCGAAGTTGTGTGGCGGCCAGTCATTCCCAATCCCGATAAGATTCTTTGCGTCGGGCTTAATTTCCTGGAACACATTCGCGAGGTTGGGAAGAAGGTCGAGGATTATCCGCTGATTTTCTTGCGGCTCACTTCGACGCAGGTGGGGCATTTGCAGCCGATTATTCGGCCTCGAGCTTCGGAGAACCTTGATTTTGAGGGCGAACTGGCGGTGATCGTCGGCAAGGGCGGGCGCCATATCAGCAAGGAAGCCGCGTTGCAGCACGTTGCGGGATACTCGATTTACAACGACGCTTCCCTGCGAGACTGGCAGCGCCATACGACGCAGTACACACCTGGGAAGAACTTCCCTTCCACCGGCGGATTTGGTCCCTGGATGGTCACCGCCGACGAGATTCCCGATTCCACGAAACTCCATTTGACTACGCGTCTGAACGGCGAAGTTGTGCAGGATTCCGGACTTGATGATCTGCGGTTTTCCATTCCCGAAATTATCAGCTATATTTCGATCTTCACTGAACTGGTTCCAGGTGACGTGATCATTACAGGCACGCCCAAGGGTGTTGGTGCTGCGAGGAAACCGCCGCTTTGGATGAAGCCTGGAGATTCGGTGGAAGTAGAGATCAGTTCGATCGGGACGCTGCAGAATCCGATTGTTCCGGAGACTTAAAGCTGCTGCGTTAAGACCACGCGGGCGAGGGCGCCCGCGACTACACGAACTGCGGCTGCACGAACTGCGGCTACACTAGCCTTGGATGCCTCAACTCTTGACTCTCTGCAAATGGCTCGAACAGACTTCCGTCGGTGCTGGTGTGCGCGAATCGCTCTGGCTGTTTCCCGCGATTGAAACGGTGCATCTTTTCGGAATTATTCTTCTGGTCGGATCGACCGTGGCTTTTGATCTGCGCCTCCTGAGTTTCGCTTTACGAGAACAGTCTGTTTCTAGGCTGGCTTCAAGGCTTTTGCCTTGGGCGTGGATTGGATTCGCAGTGCAGGTGCTCACGGGATTGCTTCTGTTCGCGTCGGAGGCGACGAAGTGCTACGGGAATCCGGCTTTTCGAATCAAGATGCTGCTGCTGTTGCTGGCAGGTGCGAATGCTTTGGTGTTTCACCTGGGATCGTTCCGCAGGGTTTCTGCGTGGGACAGCGCTGCGGCCCCGCCGCTCGGAGCCAAGTTCGCTGGCGTTTTGTCGATCCTGCTGTGGCTCGGCATCGTGGCCGCGGGCCGGTGGATTGGCTTCACTTAGCTGCCTTCTACCCGGCCGCTTTCGGTTTGTGTTCCGCGGCGCTGGCATCGTACAATACAAGAGTCTGAAGGATTGGGACTGTACGACGGTTGCTCGTTTCGTCCGAACAAGTAGCGTGTTATCAACACTTTCGCTTCGTTTGCATCCCCCTTCCACACGACTTTGGGTTTCCAGAAAGACGGGATTTTCGCGCTTATGACTTTTCTCTATTACGTCACGGTTGTTGTGCACGTTTTTGTGTGCTTGTTCTTGATTATCGTCGTGCTGCTCCAGAGTGGTAAGGGTTCGGATATTGCCGCGGCCTTCAGTGGGCAGGGCAGCCAGACGGCATTTGGGCCGCGCGGAGCGGCGACAGCACTTTCACGCGCCACAACGTGGTCGGCGATTTTGTTCATGGTCACCTCACTCTCCCTCGGGGTGATGGCTACACGGCAGGGGCCGAAGTCGCTGTTCAGCGGCGAAAAGGCTCCGGTATCCTCGACGCCGCCTGCTCCGGCAGCGCCACCGGCGCCGGCTAAGTAAGTTTCGGTTAGGCAGTAGCAGCATTTGGAAGGAGCCTCATTGCGAGGCTCTTTTGCTTTGGGGCTGTTGTGTACGGACAAGCGTCATTCGGTGCCCTTATGATCCACGAAATTCTTCCGGTTGGCCCTCTGCGATGTAATTGCTCCGTGATTGGTGACGAGGCGACGCACGAGGCGATGGTCATTGATCCTGGGGATGACATCTCCAAGATTGTGGCCCTGTTGGACAAGCACAACCTCAAGGTGAAGCAGATTGTGATTACGCACGCGCACATCGATCACGTGGGCGGGGCGATGAAGCTTCGAGCGCTGACCGGAGCGCCGATTTTGCTCAACGAGAATGACTACGCGCTCTTGAAGATGCTGGACGTACAGGCGGCTTGGCTGGGGATGGCCGCGCCGGATGCGGTGAAGATTGACCAAAGTTTGGCGCAAGGGGACTCGCTAACGACGGGGTCGCTGGTGGCGACCGTGCTGCATACGCCGGGTCACACAGAGGGGAGCATCTGCCTGTACTTCCCTGCTGAAAAAAAGCTGATCGCTGGGGATACGTTGTTTGCCGGGAACATTGGTCGGACGGATCTGCCTGGCGGATCGATGGCGAAGATTCTTGCGTCGCTGAAGGGGAAGTTGATGGAGTTGCCGGATGAGACTCTGGTGGTTCCTGGGCATGGGTCGTTGACTACGATTGGGGATGAGCGCGAGTTGAATCCGTATTTGCAGGATTGAAAGCGGCTTCCTTACGCCTGCACGGGCGAGGACGCCCGTGCCTCCATCAAACGTTATTCTGGTTGCAAGTGCTTGAGGATGCGGCGGACGCCGGTGCGGAAGTCTTCGCGGGTGGGGAGAAGGCTTAGGACGAGATAGCCGTCGCTGGGGAAATCGTAGAAGTGGCCGGGATGGACCAGCACAGATTGTTTTTCCAGCAATTCAATCGCTAGATCTTCGTCGGAGCGCGTAGCGGGGACGCGCAGGGGAACGTACCAGCCGCCTTCGACTTCCAGCCGTTCGAGCAGCATTTGGTCCGCCAGTTGACGATCGAGTTCTTTCAGGTTGGCCCGTAGGCGGACCCGCAACTGGTGTTGAAATGCGCTGCGCTGCTCCAGCAGCGTAGGAAGCGCGTGCTGGATGGGGGCGTTCATCGATAGGAACGTATCGGCGATGACCTCGAGGCGCGCCATAGCTTGGGCCGCGAGCGCTTCCGGGCCGCCGGTCAATAGCCATGCCACTTTCATTTGCGGAAGGCCCGCGAGTTTCGAGAGACCGCTCAGCGTGAAGGTGAGGGCACGGGCATTTCCGGCGAAACTGGGGTGCGGCGGACCCTGCAGCGTGTAGTCGAGGAAGACCTCATCGGCGACGATGGCCATGCTGCGGCGGGCGCACATCCAACTCAGCATACGCATTTCTTTCGGACGGACGTAGGAACCGGTGGGGTTATTGGGATGAACAACGAGAATTGCCCGGGAACGTTCGGTGAATTTTTTCTCCAGACCGCGAAGATCGATTTGCCAGCCGCGATCGTAGATGAGTTGATAGGGGACTAGTTTTACATCTTGCAGATCGGCCAAGAATTGGAACAGAGGATAACTGGGGGCGGGGACGAGAACTTCGTCGCCGGGATCGCAGAGCAGGCGGAAAACGAAGGAATAGGCCTCGCTGGTACTTGTGGTGAGAAGAATGCGTTCCGGGGTAACGTTGCAAGTGAGGGACTGGTAGTAGGCGGCGACGGCCTGGCGGGCGCTGAGAAGGCCCTTTGCCTCGGGTTGATAGCGGAGTGCATCGGCGGAGGATAGCGACTTGAGGATGGCGGCATCGTCGTAGGAAAGGTTGACGCGGGTGGGGTTGGAGGCGGTGAGGTCAAGAGCGTGGCGGCCTTCAGCGCGGAAGCGGTCGGTGGCTTCGGTGTAGCGGTTGGGCGTGAGGTGCCAGTCGGTGCGTTGCGAGAACATGGGTCGATGTGGAACTATCCTAATGGGTTATCGGCACTCAGGGGCGAGTTTGTGAGAACTCGAGGTAGTGGGAGGAGCAATTGTGGTAGATACCTCAATCGGGCAGCTCAAGAGAATGTTCGACGATATGCGGAGGGAGTCTGGGTGGAATGCGACCGGTGACCTCCTCTGGGGTTATTTCTTCACCGATCCGAAGCTGGATAAACTGAAGCCTCTCGCCGCCCATTTGGTTAGCCTCGGATATCGCTTTGTGTCGATATATGAGACCGATGACCGAAGCACACACTTCCTGCACGTCGAACGCGTCGAGGCGCACACTCCGGCCTCCCTATTCGAACACACTGCACGGATGAACGCGCTTGCGTCAGAGTTTGGCATCGCGAGTTACGATGGCATGGATGTGGGTCCGGTCTCAAGTGCTGGGCCGCGAGATTAATTAGCAGGTCGTGCAATTCGGAGCCGTTTGTTTCTAGAAGGCTTCTTTGTTGACCACATAGGGCATCTTTGTGAGGACGCCGCCGTAGTTTTTCTCCAGGACATCGATCAGACCTTGAACACAGCGTCCGGCCATGCCCTTGGCTGGATCGGTGGAGAGGCGGGTGATGCGTCCGGCACTGGCGAAGTGGGGATAGAGGCGGCAGCGGTCTTCGATGGCGGGATCGCGCAGGGGCGAGTCGGCGGCGAGGGGTTCTTTTTCGTAAACATCAAGGGCGGCACCGGCGATCCAGTTCTGACGTAGTGCTTTGGCCAGAGCGGCCTCGTCGATCACGGGGCCGCGCGAGGTGTTGACCAGGTAGGCAGTGGGCTTCATCTTGCGAAGGTTGGTTTCGTTAAAGAGGTGGTAGGTGGGCATCGGGCTTTCGCCTTCACGAACTAGCGGGACGTGGATGCTGACGAAGTCGGCTTGCGCGAGGGCGGTTTCGAAGTCGACATATTTGATCCATGTCTTCTCTTTGGACAGGCCGCGCTCGAAGGTTAGATCTTTGACTTCCTGCACGCCCTTCACGAATTCGTGATTTTGGAAGACGGGGTCGTAACAGAGGATGTTCATGTCGAATCCGGCGCATTTGCGCATCATGGACAAGCCGATTCTTCCTGTTCCAATAATGGCAACAGTCTTTCCGGCAACTTCGTCCCCGAGGAACGGCAGATAGGGGTGCCAGAATCCCCATTGGTGCTCGCGGAGGAGGCGCTCCGCGTTCCATAGGCGGCGGGAGACCGCGCCCATGAGGAAGAAGGCGAACTCGGCAGTGGCGTCGGTGAGGACGTCAGCGGTGTTGGTGAAGGGGATCTTGTAGCGGTTGGCGTCGGCGCGGTTGATGTTATCGAAGCCAACGGCGAGTTGGGCGACGACCTTGAGCGTGGGTGCGCCAGCGGCGAAGACTTCGGCGTCGATAGGGTCGCGGAGCGTTGTCATAAGGCCGTCGATGCCGGAACGGAGTTTTTCGAGGATCAGGGCCTTGGGCGGGGCTTCCGGGCCTGGATAAACTTCGAGCTGGTAGCCGCGAGCGCGAAGCAGATTGAGCGCTTCACCCATATCGCAGGTAGAGAAGATGCGGAAGGCGTTAGTCATTGGGAATTGATTGGCGGCGAAGTGCGGCTAGAGGTTCTTTCCAGCCCAGCTTCCGATTCGTTCGAGAGCTTGCTCAAGATTTTCGTACGAATTGGCGATACTCAAGCGTAAATAGCCTTCACCTGATGACCCAAAAGCTGTGCCGGAGAGAGCGGCTACACCGGCTTGTTCGAGCAGGGCGTCGGCCAATTTTTTCGAGGTCCAGCCGGTCTTCTGAATGTTTGGGAAGGCGTAGAAGGCACCCTTGGGTACTCGGCAGGAGAAGCCTTTGATTCGATTCAGGCCGGGGATGAACATGTCACGACGGCGCTGGAATTCGACGCGCATCTTTTCCACCGAAGCCTGATCGCCTTCGAGGGCCTCGACGCCGGCGACTTGGGTGAAGCTGGCGGTGCAAGAGTTCGAATTCGTCATGAGCAGAGAGACTTGTGCAGCCAGATCCGGACGCATGACGCCGTACCCAAGGCGCCAGCCCGTCATGGCATAGGTCTTGGAGAAACCATCGAGGATGATAGTGCGTTCCTTAAGACCGGGGACGCTGGCGATGGAATGATGCTTACCCTCGAACAGGAGGCGGCAGTAGATTTCGTCGGAGAGAACGAGGATGTTGCGGTCGCCGATCAAGCGCGCGACCTCCTGAACGTCTTGCGCCGTCATCACGCCGCCCGTGGGGTTCTGCGGGGAGTTCAGGATGATCATGCGCGTACGGTCGGTGATCAGAGAAGCGAGCTCGTCGAGATCAAAGCGAAAATCCATCTCTTCGCGGAGGCGCAGAGGCACGGGCTTGGCTCCGGCGAAGTTGATCATGGATTCATAGATGGGAAAACCCGGATTCGGGTAGATGACTTCGTCTCCAGCCTCGGCGAGTGCAAGCAGGGCGAAGAACATGACGGGCTTGCCGCCCGGAACTACGACGACTTCTTCGGGACCGACCGAGATACCCCGCGAGCGGCTTACGTGGTCGGCAATGGCTTGGCGAAGCTGAGGCAGTCCGGGCGACGGGCCGTAGTGGGTCCAGCCTTGGCGGAGGGCGTCGACGGCCGAATCTACGACGTTTGCGGGAGTATCGAAGTCGGGCTCGCCGATTTCGAGGTGAATGATGCTTTTGCCTTGGGCTTCGAGCGCACGGGCTTTGACCAGGACTTCAAAAGCGGTTTCGGTACCCAGGCGCGACATGCGCTGCGCCAACTTCAGAGGATGAGTCACGGCACTGACGGGAGTCATATGTGGCCAAACCGCCTAATTATACCCCTGCCGTTGACGAGAGTAGGTAGGCTGAAGGGAGCGGGCGCAGTTTGCTACACTGCACCGGTGAAAATACCCTACTTTCCTCTGACCACCACCGATTGGAGCAGCGTCCCCAGGACCGAGCACCCCGGTGAATCGGGCACAGCCTACTGGCGAACTCTGTCGTTTGGTGAGATACGTGTCCGTATGGTGGAATATTCCGCCGCATATTTGGCGGATCACTGGTGCTCGAAGGGACACATTTTGCTTTGCCTTGAGGGAGAACTGGAGACGGAGCTGGCGGATGGCAAATCATTCATACTGCAACCGGGAATGAGCTATCAGGCTGGGGATGGAGATCCCCCGCACCGTTCGGCGACGACGGGCGGGGCAAGGTTGTTTGTCGTGGATTAGGGCCTGTGGTATTTAGGACCGTAGTGGAGCGTTGCTCGGTTGGGCAGGCGAGGGCGCCTGCTCCTAGATGATTTCAGATGAGTCTCGTCGCGTTATTCCGAAATAGGAGATTCTTCGCTCTCGGTGCGGAGAATGCGATCCACCGAGTATGGTGCACGGCGTAGCGGCGAGTGGTAGTGGCGCACCTGCATTTCGCCGAGGAGGCCGATCGCGAGCAGGTTCATGCCGAGCACCAGAAGAACCGCTCCGAAGAGCATCAAGGGGCCGTGCGTGGCCGCTACGTCAATGTGGTGCAGCAGCTTCTGCGCCATGAGCCATACGGCGATCCCGCTGCCCGCGAAGATGCTGATCATGCCGCCAGTCCCGAAAAAGTGGAGCGGCCGTGAGAGGTAGCGAAGCAGGAATCGGATGGTGATGAGGTCAAAGAATACGCGGAATGTGCGCGAAATGCCGTAGTGCGAAACGCCGCGCTCGCGGTTGACATTGCGGATGGGCACTTCGCAGATGGACGCCCCATGCCACGAAGCTAGCGCGGGAATGAAGCGGTGCAGTTCGCCATAAAGCGGGACCTGCTCAAGGATTTCGCGGCGATAGGCTTTGAACGTGGTGCCGAAATCGTGGATGTCCACTCCGCTCAGCTTGGCCATGATCCAGTTGGCAATACGCGATGGAAAGCGGCGCAGCCAGAAGTTGTCAATGCGCTGCTTGCGCCAGCCGCTGACAATGTCATAGCCCTCGGCAATTTTTTCGATGAACAGCGGGATATCCGCCGGGTCGTGCTGCAGGTCGCCATCCATGGCGATGATGTATTCGCCACGCACGTGGTCGAAACCGGCGGCGAGGCCTGCAGTCTGGCCGAAGTTGCGACGCAACTTCACGACCGTCACCCGGCTATCTACTGATGCAATCTCGCGAAGGAGCTCGAACGTCTGATCGTCACTGCCGTCATCGACCAGCACGATCTCAAACGACTCACCGTTGGCTTCCATGACGGCCTTGAGGCGGTCGTAGAGGTCGGTGATGTTCTCCTGCTCGTTATGCAGGGGGACCACAATCGAATATTTGAGCATGCGTGTGCCTTAATTATACCTAATCCTGGCTGATTTCAAGGCGTTTCTCGTGACCAAAAGTATCTAGCCGGAGACCTCTGAGCGGGCCTTTTGAATTGCAAAATGAGATGCTTCGTGGGTCTGGAACGTTGTCTTTGGCCGCCCTCCTACGCCCGCTTGCTCCTTTTGCTGAAACAGGGGATACTGTCCCGTCTTCAGAATAGGAGTTCTCGATGGCGCGCCAAGCTTGGGCTGGACTGGTTCTCGGGATACTACTCGTTAGCCTCGCCGTTTTGGCACCAGGAGCGGACACGCCTACCTCGGCGAACTCCGATCCCACCTACCGCCAACTACGCGACCTTGGGCTAGGTGGAGAGGCGGTCGCGGTCGGCAACCTCACCTTCCGGCGTGACGCCGCTACCTTTCATTTGCGCTCGGGGACGGTATGTTTTGTTACGCCGGTGCAGGGGAAGGTCACAGGAGCGGTTTTTGTTGGCGACGGCAATATGATCCTCGATGCCCCGCTGGCCATGGAACGTGCGAGCCTTAAGCTTCTGACCAAAGAGGACGAATTCAGCGAGACCTTTAGTCAGGCTGTGTTTCGCTTCACCGACAACACTTACGACGAGATCAAGAAAGCAGGCAGTCCCGCCTCCACGGGCTGCGATGGCGGCCTCCTTCGCAGCACTATGGACAGCATGCGCCATGACCACATGCTGAAATGGAACCTGGAGGAACGCCTCCTGCAAGACGTTCTCAGCACCGAGCCGGGCGGATTCTTCCTCGCCTTTGTTCACGGCAAGAAGTACAACGGCAAAGAGATCTTTGCGCTCGACCCTCATGGTGCGCCACCGCTCCTACTGCCCGTGGAACCGGAGGAGGTCGAACTCCTGACCTATGACGAAAACAAACTCGGTGTGTGGGCCGCCTTCCACCTGTCAGACGAATACAAGAGTGGAACCGCCACGGGTTCTCAGAAAAATGGGACGATTCACATCGAGCACCAACAGCTCGACTCCACCATCGAGAAGAGCGCCAACTTCAGGGGCAAGGCTGTCACTACTTTTGTTTCCAATGTCAATGGATTGCGGGTAGTGCCCTTCGATCTTTTTCGCACCCTCCGCGTGGAGAGTGTAACCGGTAAAGACAATCAGCCCCTGGCCTTCATCCAGGAAGAGAAGAACGATGACGCCGAGTTCTCCGTGGTCCTCCCCAAGCCCTTAGCAGTGGGCGAGGAGTACTCAGTCACAACCACATACGCCGGCAAGGAAGCAGTCAGGAATGAAGGCAATGGCAACTACTTCCCCATCGCCCGCGAGAACTGGTATCCCAATAACGGTAGCGCGAACTTGGGCGAGTACGCCGGCTACGATATGATCTTTCGAATTCCGAAGGGCATGAAGATCGCCGCGACAGGGACGATGGCGAGCGAGAGTAATGACGGCGGACAGAATGTCTCCGTGTGGAAAAGCGAAGTTCCGCAAACTGTCGCCGGGTTCAATTTTGGGCGGTTCAAAATGGAGGAAGCACACCTCGCAACCCCCGACTATCTGGTGCGCTCTTATGCCAACGAAGAACCTCCCGACTGGGTAACGAATTTGCTTCGCAGCGCGTCCGCCAATGACGACTTACCCACGCAAGGCTCCCACAGGGGTGCCCCCGTGGCCCTGGGTAACATGGACACCACAGGCATGCTCAAGCATGCGCTTTCGGAAGCGCAGGTGGCAGTGCCGCTCTACTCGGAGTACTTTGGCGCCCTCCCATATAAGCGGCTGGCAGTAACACAGCAAACCGCCTGCAATTTTGGGCAGTCCTGGCCCACGTTAGTCTGGCTGCCCATCTGCTCGTTTTTTGATTCCACGGTGCGCCACAGCCTAGGTCTTGATTTTGGCGATCACGGTTACTGGAAGGTCGTTGCACCCCACGAAGTTGCGCACCAATGGTGGGGCCATATGGTCGGCTTTAATTCCTATCGCGATCAGTGGATGAGCGAAGGCTTTGCGGAAATGTCGGCGTCCCTGTTTATTCAGCTCGTCGAAAAGAATCCGAAAAAGTTCAACGAGTTCTGGAATGACGAGCACGAGCTAATCACCCAAAGGAATCGGGAGGGTTTTCGAGCTATTGACGTTGGCCCCGTTACCATGGGCTACCGGCTCAACAACAGCAAGACCGGGAACATCACCCGGGACCTCATTTATCCCAAGGGCGCCTTCATTCTCCACATGATCCGGATGATGATGTGGGATGGCAAGGCTGGAGACCAGAACTTCAAGGCCACCATGCAGGATTTCGTCAAGACCTATGGCGGCAAGGCTGCCACAACCGAGGACTTCAAGGCCATGGTGGAAAAACACATGACCTCCGTGATGGACCTCGACGGCAACCACCGCATGGATTGGTTCTTCAACGAATACGTGTATGGAACCGCGTTGCCCAGTTACAGCATGACGTCAAATGTAAGCCAGGATACGGACGGGTCTCCGCTGGTCAGCTTCAAGATCACGCAATCGGACGTGGACAAGGACTTTCGAATGACCGTGCCGATTTACCTTGAGCTGGCGGATGGCCGAACTGTGGGCATCGCTCACGCCAATTTGATAGGAAATACCTCAGTGGAAGGCAAGTTCCCACTCAAGGGCATGAAAACTCCTCCCAGGCGAGCCCTGATCAACTACAACCACGACGTGCTGGCGGCCAATTGAGAATCAAGCGGGGCCACTAGTGTTTGAATCCATCAGCGCACCACGACGCCCGAACTGGAAGGCGCGTTGGCTGATTTTGGCGTTGGGTATCGCTTTGGCTGGCCTATTGGTTTGGGTATTTCGAATGACCCAGATGCCGCTGAAGTCATACTCCCTTCCATTGCTTCCGCTATCCCGCGAACAAACAGAGATTCGCGACCGCCTGGCTGCTCACGTGAAGTATTTGTCCACAACTATCGGCGAAAGAAATCTACCACGGGGAACCTTGCCAGCCAGTGTTGACTACCTCCGGCGAAACCTTCAGGCGGCGGGTTATGCTGTGACGGAACAAACATTTCAAGTCGAAGGCCAAACAGTTAGCAATCTTGAGGTGATCCTGCCTGGGAATAGCCAAGCAGAGACGATTGTGGTTGGAGCGCACTACGATACAGCCGCAGGTGCTCCAGGTGCAAACGACAACGGCAGCGGCGTTGCCGGCGTGTTGGAGCTTGCCCGCCTACTCCGGGGCAGCAAACTCCGGAGGAGCGTGCGCTTCGTCCTTTTCGCGAACGAGGAACCACCGCACTTCCAAACAGAAAACATGGGCAGCGTCGTTTACGCCCGTCAGCTCCGGAAGGATCACGTCGTGGTTTCTGCGATGATCTCGCTGGAAACGATTGGTTACTATTCTGAAATCCCAGGCAGCCAAAAGTATCCGGCACTCTTGGGACTGTTCTATCCCAATCGCGGCAACTTTCTGGGGTTTGTCGGAAATCCGGAGTCTAGAGACCTAGTACGCCGTGCCATTCGCACCTTTCGCGAGTCTGCCAACTTTCCGTCCGAAGGAATCGCGGCGCCGGCGGAATGGCCGGGCATCGGATGGTCGGATCAGTGGTCCTTTTGGCAGCAACAGTATCCAGCAATCATGGTCACGGATACCGCTCCCTTCCGCTATCGTTACTACCACACGCCGGGTGACACTGGGGACCACGTCGATTTCGAAAGAATGGCAAGGGTGGTGGACGGGATTCGCAAGGTGGTTGAGTCGCTGGCGATGGACCGGTAATACCGTCAACAGCTGTCAAAACTGGGGGGCCCATTAGCCCGTTCCAGGAGCCATTGCATCTCGGTTGGTGTCCAAACAACCTGTGATGCTAAAACGTAACCGCAAGTCGCTGACACCGATCCTAAAGATTGACGCGACTGGTTTCGCAAGCGTTATGGTGGTGCTTGTAGTTGCCATCATGTTCATTGATTTCACTGCCACCAGTCCACATCATGGGTCAAGCTCGGCGCTGCCGAAGGTTGCATATCCGGTAGCTATGCCCGGTGCCTTGCGAGAGAACGCCGTGAATATCACAGTTCGACGCGATGGCAGGATCTATCTGGGCCCCGACGAGCTTATGGCCAACCAACTCCCCGCCAGACTTCGGCTGCAGTTTCGCAGCGGCGCGGAGCAGAAGGCGTACATTCGCGCGGACGCTCGCGCGAAGTACGTCGACGTGAAGTCCGTGCTAGACGCGATACGTACGGTGGGCATCGAAAAGATTGGCTTCATGGTCGAAAAAAGACGCCCGATCGTTTAGGGCTACCTTAAGTAACCCGCCATGCGTTCGCTCACTCTCACCACCGGCGCGCCCACAAAATCCGGTTTGGCTCCGGTCCCGCTTTCCCACCGCGTGCCGGGTGGATACACAGCCACGGCATCCCAAACATACTCGTTTTTCACGAGCTGATCTTGTCCGGTGACACCGTGGGCGAGCATCTGCGCTTGCAGCGCCTTTGAAACGAAGTGGTTGCGGTCGTAATACTGCGCCGCTCGCGCATCCGTGACTCGCCGTAACACCGAATCCGACGGCGCCGTCAGGTCACTAAAGGTGATCGGTTCCCAGATAACAAACACCTTCACTTTTGCGTTCGGCGCGCTTTGCAAAAGTGCATTGGTTGCAGAGGCCCCCTGCAGGCAGCCGCTTCAAGTGGGAGACACCCAGAGCACGATGCGCATCTGGCCATCCGCGGCGTTGAACGCTCGGCGTAGCTCCTCAACCTTCTGCGCGTCGAGTTCGACGAAGGCGGGTTGGCCCGGTGGAGTGTGGCCTTTGGGGCTGAAGACGCCGTTGATTCCGAGAAAGAACAAGACGGCCACCGCGCCGAGGATCAGCAGTGTTCGCGCTCGCTTCATCACAACCCTCCCTACACCACAAAATACTTCGCCGCCGGATGATGCACCACGATGGCCGACGTAGACTGCTCGGGGTCGAGCAGGAAGCCTGAGGTCAGGCGCACACCGACGTTCTCCACCGGCTTGAGCAACTGGAACAACTTTGTCTGGTCTTCCAGGTTTGGGCAAGCTGGGTAGCCGAACGAATACCGCGAACCGTGATACTTCTGATGGAAGAGGTCGGAAATTCGTTCCGCGTCCTCGCCAGCGATACCGAGTTCTTCGCGCATCTTTTTATGTAGAAGCTCAGCTAGCGCTTCGGCCGTTTCCACGCCCAGGCCGTGCAGGTAAAGGTATTTGGTGTACTCCCCCTCTTCAAAGAGTTTCTGCGCGGCGAGAGACACCTTTTCGCCCATCGTGACCAGGGACATTCCAATCACGTCCATCCGGCCGGAGTCTTTTCTCATGAAGAAGTCGGAGATGCAGAGGCGGCGGCCTTCGCGTTGGCGGGGGAACGTGAACCGGACCGCTTCTTTCGGGAAAGCCGGATTGAATCCCTCCGGCTCGTACACAATCACGTCATTGCCTTCGGCCTGGCAAGGGAAGTAGCCCCAGACGGCTTTGGGCTCCAGAACTCCGCTGGCGATGGCTTCTTCCTGCATCTTCGCCAGGATTGGACGGTACTTGTCTTTCACGATGCGGACGTAGTCTTCCTGGGAAGCGGTCTTCAATTGCCACTGATTCTTGAAGAGCGCAGTTTCGTTGATATAGGGAAAGACTTCGCGCAGGTCCCAGTCTTTCTTGACGCGCACGCCGTAGAAGGGCGCGACGGGGATGCTGGGTGCGTCCTGCACGACTGCGCTTCGCTCGGAGAAGGCCGGGCCATCTTCCGCATCGAGAACGACAGCCTTGGCAAATGTCTTCGGCGTACGACCCTCTTCCAGGCGCTTTTCCTTTGCGCCGTTGGGAGAAATCAAATCTTCCATAATGTGCAGGCCATCGAAGGCGTCGTTCGCGTAAAAGACGGCCGAGGAGTATTCCCTGCGCAGATCGTCTTCCACGTACTTGCGCGTTAGCGCCGCGCCGCCGCAAATTACCGGGATATTCAGCTCGCGCAGTTGCAGGTCCTGGATGACATACTTCATCTCCAGCGTCGACTTCACCAACAGTCCGCTGAGCCCGATGGCATCGGCTTTGTGCTCCAGCGCCGCGTGAAGGATGGTTTCGGCGGGCTGCTTGATGCCGAGGTTTACAACCTTGAAGCCGTTATTGCTTAAGATAATATCGACTAAGTTCTTACCGATATCGTGAACATCGCCCTTAACCGTGGCCAGGACAAGAGTTCCCTTCTGCGAGCCGGCTTTCTTCTCCATCTTCGGCTCAAGATAAGCAACGGCGTGCTTCATGACGCCCGCCGAATCGAGCACTGATGGTAGCTGCATTTTGCGTGCACCAAAGAGTTCACCGACGGTCCGCATGCCATCGAGCAGGACGTTGTTGATGATGTCGAGTGGGGTGTAGCCCTTCAGTCCTTCCTCTAGCAGCTGTTCCAGGCTTTGCTTGTGCTCGCCATCTCCCACGCTCTTTTCGCCGTTGATTATGGCGTACTTGAGCTTGTCTTCAATGGCGAGCGTTTCCACATGCGCGCGACTGGCGACGTCCTGCTTGCCCTTGGTTCCGGCAAAATGCGCCATGTACACCTGCAACGGGTCGCCCGCCGAACGATCCTGATGGATCAGTTTTTGCGCCAGCGCGACTTCCTCTTGCGGAATCTTGTACAGCGGATAAATCTTGCTGTAGTTGACGATGGCAAGATCGAGGCCATTGTCCGTCGCTTCATGCATGAAAACGCTGTTGAGGACGCGGCGCGGGTAGGCATCGAGCCCGAAGGAAATATTGCTGACGCCGAGAATTGTGCGGACTTCCGGAATTTCCTGCTTGATCCGCTTGATCGCCTCCAGCGTTTCCATTCCGGCGGTGCGGTAGTCTTCCTGGCCGGTGGAAATCGGTAAGGTTAGCGGATCGAAGATCAGATCTACCGGACGGATGCCATATTTCGTTGTCGCCAGCTCAAAGATGCGCTTGGCGATGGCAACCTTGCGATCCGCAGTCAGCGCCATGCCTGCTTCGTCGATCGTGAGCGCGATGACGGCGGCGCCATAGCGCTTCGCCATCGGCAGCACTTTGGATGTGCGCTTTTCGCCGTCTTCGAGGTTGATGGAGTTGATAATCGCTTTGCCCGGGATGCGCTTGAGCGCTTCTTCGATGACGTCCGCTTCCGTGCTATCGACGAGGATCGGGGCGGGCACGCGGGTGGCAATCTTCTCCAGCACGCCGCAGATGTAGGCCTTCTCGTCTTCGCCCACGATGGCGCAGCACAGATCGAGCATGTGCGAGCCGTCGTTGGCCAGCTTTTTGGCAAGCGTAAGGATGTCGTCGTATTTCTGTGCCCGTACGAGATTGCGGAAGTGCTCCACTCGCGTCGTGGTATTGAGCTCTTCCGCCACGATCAACGGCTTGGGTTCCAAATCGAGCGGCACAGATGTGTAAGCGCTCGACGCGGCGCCCGCAGGCCTTACGCCGCGTTTGGCCGGCTCCAATCCAGAAACCGAATCTACTACAGCTTTCAGATGCTCCGGCGTGGTCCCGCAGCACCCGCCGACAATGCGTACACCGTAGTCGGCGACGAAGTGCCGGTGGTAGTCCGCCAATTCCTTGGGTGTGAGCTTGTAGACAGCCCGGCCGCCTTCATTTTGAGGTAGGCCCGCATTCGGCAACACCGAGACGTCTTTCGTGGAATTCAGCCCCAGGTAGCGAACCGCGTCGTTCATCTCCACTGGACCGGTGGCGCAGTTCAGACCTAGGATGTCGATGTCGTAAGGCTCCAAGGCCGCGTGCGCCGCCCCAATCTCCGTGCCCAGCAGCATGGTTCCAGTCGCTTCCAGAGTGATCTGCATCTGCACCGGAAGCCGCTTGCCTGCCTTGTTCATCGCGTCGGAGACACCCGCCAACGCCGCTTTCGCTTGCAACAAGTCCTGGCAAGTTTCGATGAGCAGGATGTCCACGCCACCTTCGATTAGTGCCAAGGCTTGTTCTTCGAACGCCGCAGCCATGTCGTCAAATCCAATGTGGCCTAGCGATGGCAGCTTGGTTGTCGGGCCGATCGATCCGGCCACAAATCGCGGGCGCTCCGGCGTGGAAAACTGCGTGGCTACATCTTTTGCCAGGCGGGCCGCCGCTTGATTGATTTCCGCAGTCCGATCTTGCAAGCCGTATTCCGCGAGCACTGTCCGCGTTGCGCCGAACGTGTCCGTCTCCACGACGTCGCAGCCCACCCGCAAGAATGACGCGTGGATATCTCGAATCAAGTCCGGCCGGCTGAGAACAAGAATCTCGTTGCAACCTTCATTCCCCCAAAAGTCATCCACCGAGGGCTGGCGCACTTGTACACTCGTCCCCATCGCCCCGTCGTAGACGATGACGCGCTCGCGCAAGGTTTTCAGAAAGTCCGACATGATTCCCTAACAATCTCCAGATACAACAAAGCCGGTCCAAATTGCAGGACCGGCTCGCGAAAGACAACGAAGACGCGGCCGATTAGCCCGGCATGGCGCGCTGCGTATCCATGTCAGTCTTGTTAAACACGGCATTCTCACCCATCTGCGCCGGTTTGATCGCCAGCAACTGCTCCTTGCGGTAGACCAAAGTCCCCGCGTTGAACGTCGCCAGCTCAAATCCGTGCCCATGCGTAATTGCATCGGTCGGGCACGCTTCCACGCAATAGCCACAAAAAATGCACCGGTTGTAGTCGATGTTATAGACGGCGGCGTAACGTTCGGCACCACTTACGCGTTTTTCAGCAGTATTTTCAGCAGCCTCGATGTAGATGCAGTTCGAAGGGCAGGCGGCGGCGCAGAGGAAGCAGGCAACGCACTTTTCCAGGCCGTTTTCGTCGCGCTGGAGGACATGAACGCCGCGGAAACGTTCCTGAAACTTGGCTCCGCGGAAAACGCCGGGGCCGTCGGGATAGTTTTCCACCACCGTGGGCGCGAACATCTCGCGGAACGTGATGCTCATTCCCTTGGCGATTTCACTGATGTCTTGAATCATCGACATGGCTTCCTCAGTATACCGGAAGCAGCGGGAAGGGCGCTTGTGGGGGAGCCCGCCCCCACGGTTGGGGAGGGGGTGCGTAACCAGTGTTTTTGTGACCAAGCCCCGCCCGGAGGGGGAGCATCACCCCACTGGTGGGTAGTCTCTGAGGATGCGCGTTTGCGTTACTTCCGTATCTGAAACATAATGTTCAATCCTGACATCCCATGCTAGCCTTGAAACGTGCAAAAAGGTTCCGTCACGACGGTGCTCTTCGACGTGGGCAACACGCTCACCTACGTGGATTTGGAGGTGGTCTTGCGGCCTCTGACCAAGCGGGGCGTGAAGGCCAGCGAAGGCCAGTACCGCATGGCGTCGGTCTTGGCACGGCGGGCCATGGACCGGTTGTGCGCTTCCGGGCAGCAGGCGAATCCAGACGCGCAATATTGGAAGCTTTTTCTGGACGGGTTTCTCGAGTTGGTGGACGTGCACGATCCCGGCATCGCCATGGAGATGGCGTTTGAGTGGCGCAGCGCGCGCAATTGGACTCGCATCGCTCCAGGTACGACCGAGGTACTCGACCGGCTGGCCAAACGGTATGAGTTGGGTGTGATCAGCAATTCCGATGGCACCATGGATCGCCTGCTGAAGGCGGTCGGGCTGTCGCGGTACTTCCGGGCGATTGTGGATTCAGGTACGGTCGGACATCAGAAGCCTTCGCCGGAGATCTTTCGCGTAGCGCTGGAATCGATGGGCGCCGAGCCTCAACGAAGCGTCTATGTGGGCGACATTTATTCCGTGGACTATCTGGGGGCGACAGGGGCAGGAATGAATGCCGTGCTGATTGATGAGTTGGGTACGTATGACGGGCTGGACTTGCCGCGGATTGGTAAGTTGGCGGAATTAGAGGCGGTTTTAGAAACGCTCTAGTAACACCATGAGGCCTGCGGGCAGGCGAGGGCGCCTGCCCCTATACGAGACTTGCTACCAACCGCGGGTTTGCAGCATTTCTGAGTCGGGCAGACCGGCTACCGACAATCCCTTCATCGCCCCTGGCACGTTGGCACTCACTTCGAGCAGCACTTTCGGATCGTTGAAGTGCGTAGCCGCCTTCACGATGGCTCCCGCGCGCAAGGCCGCTTCTTCCTTGCTGGCCAGTTCGCTGGAGCTGTTCATGAAGATGCCAGAGCCCACGAACACCGCCTCCGCTCCGAGCTGCATGACTAAGGCAGCATCGGCCGCCGTAGCTATCCCGCCAGCCGAAAAGTTCGGCACCGGCAGCTTTCCAGATTTCGCCACCATCTGCACCAGTTCATACGGAGCCTGCAATTCCTTGGCGCGGGAGTAGAGTTCGTCCTCGCGCATCGACGTAAGCTGCCGAATGTCCTTCATGATCTGGCGCATGTGTTTCACCGCGTGAACAACGTCCCCGGTGCCAGCCTCGCCCTTGGTCCGAATCATCGCCGCGCCTTCGTTCACTCGCCGCAGTGCCTCGCCCAAATTACGCGCTCCGCAGACGAACGGAACTTTAAAGTCGTGCTTGTCCACATGGTGCTCTTCATCGGCTGGGGTCAGCACTTCAGATTCGTCAATGTAATCGACGCCCAGCTCTTCCAGAATACGGGCTTCCATGAAGTGGCCGATGCGGCACTTGGCCATCACCGGAATCGACACGGCGTTCATGATCCCCTTGATCATTGTTGGATTGGCCATGCGGGCCACGCCACCCTCGGCGCGGATCTGCGCCGGGACGCGCTCCAGCGCCATGACGGCAACGGCTCCAGCGTCTTCCGCGATCTTGGCCTGTTCGACGGTGACCACGTCCATGATGACGCCGCCCTTAAGCATTTCGGCGAGGCCGACTTTGAGGCGGGGGCTGGTGTGACCAAGATTAGTATCCCCGGGATTGGAGTTGCCGTTGTTTTGCGACATGATTTGCACTCTTTCTGGAGCTTGAAAGCTGTCCGGCATGGGCCGGGAGCGTGAGAGGGGTTGGTGCTTGTCCCACTGTTTATTCTACAGGCTGGAGGCGGCGTGAAGCACGTACCCAACGGGCAGCCTTTGCAATGAGTATCGCCGGGACCTCAATTTCTGCTTCTGCCGGGTTCTGCTTCTGCCGAGCAAACCAGCCCATCACTTCCCTTTCTGCTCCGCGATCCATTTGTCCGTGCGTGCGTCGAGCAGATCAAGGGGCAGGGTCCCGCCGTCGAGCATCTCGTCGTGGAACGTCCGGATGTCGAACTTGGGGCCCAATTCTTTCTGGGCACGTTCGCGGAGTTCGCGAATCTTGAGCTGGCCGAGCTTGTAACTGAGTGCTTGCGCGGGCCAAGCAATATATCGGTCGGTTTCAGACTGGACAGTCGGCTCGTCGACCGCGCCGGACTTGCGGAAGAAGTCGACCACTTGTTCGCGGGTCCACCCTTTCGCATGAATTCCGGTGTCAACAACTAGGCGCACGGCGCGGAACAGTTCCGAAGACAGCCGACCATAGTCCGAAACAGGATCTTGGTAAAAGCCAACCTCTTTGCCCAATTGCTCTGCATACAAGGCCCAACCTTCGCTGTACGCATTGAAGCCGAGACCATGCAGCCGGAACTTGGGCAGCCCGGTGAGCTGTTGCTGCACAGACAACTGCATGTGATGTCCGGGGACGCCTTCGTGGTAGGCGATCGCCTCGTCGTCGACCAGCGAGCGGTCAGCGAAGTTGGAGGTGGCGACGACGACGCGGCCCGGTCGCTTGCCGTCCGGCGTTCCGGTAACGTAATGGGTGGCAGCCGCAGCCTGGAAGCCGGGTATGGCCTCGACTGTGACGGGCGACTTCGGAAGCAGATGAAACAGATCCGGAAGCTTGGATTCCATCTGGCCGATGTAGTGGCGGAAATCGTCGAGTATCTGTTCAGCCGAAGTCGGAATGTATTTGCGATTGGTCTTTAGAGATGCGCGAAAAGAGGCAAGGTCGGCGAACCCCTGCTTCTTGGCGATCACGGTCATCTCTGCCTGAATGCGCTCAATCTCCCGGAGTCCGAGTTGATGAATCTCGTCCGCCGTCATCCGCGTCGTCGTCCGAGCGTAGATGTCGTTTTGGTAGCGCTTCTCGCCGTCCGGCAGAGACGTGACCGAGAGGGTGGTACGACCCATAGGCGCGTATTCCGTTCGGAGGAACGCAGCGAAGGTCTTGTAGGCCGGGAGCACGTCGAGGTTGATGGCGTCCGTAATCTCCTGCGTCAAGTGCTTTTGGTCCTCGGGAGAAATGTCCGCGGGATACTTCTTTGTCGGAGTCAGAAAAGGGTCTGCTTCGATAATCCCCTGACACTGAACGGGGAGCTTTTCCAGAAGAAATCGGACTGGCATGAGCTTGTCCTTCATGCCCGCCCGCAACACTTCGGTGGTCTGGCCGAGCACGCGCGGGATTTGGTGCAGCCGCGCGATGTAGTCCTCGTAGTGCTTGACCGAGTCGAGCGGTACCGACAGCGGCAGATCCGCCAGGCCAGTATGGACGCCATTCTGCTGATTGATGGGCATCTCGTACTCTTTAAGATCGAAGTCGGCGATGCGCTGCCCGAGGACGCGAATCAGAAGATCGTGAGAAAGCTGGTCCTGGCCGGAGAATCCCTCACTCGGGATGGCTTCAAGCCGGCTCAGAAAAGCCTGGTCGGTCTTGTGACGCTGAACGATGGCTTCGATGGAGTGTTCAGCAAGCTTGTCGTTGTAGCGATAGTCGCCGTATGCGGTAGCACGCTCGGGAAAATTGCGAAGATCGGACTCGTACTGCTCTTCGAAGAGAGCATTCTGTGCGGCGGCGCGGTCGGCCACCGGTTTCAGATCTTGCGCAAAAATGGAACCAGCCGCGGCACACAGAAGAACCAGACTCTGGCGAAAGCGCATAGGTATGCAGCCTACCAAAGGCAAAGGCGGCCGCGCAAAGAAACGGGTTCTATTGAGCCACTCCACGACTTCGCTACGCTATTTCCCTTTCGCGCCTGTTCTGAAGTACAAGGTTGGTGTAGTCCCCAACATCTTTCTGAACATGCAAATAAACGCGCTCGGCGTACTATAGCCCGACTCCAGAGCCGCGTGCGTGACCTTCGCTCCTTCCGCCAAAAGTCGCATCGCCTGCATCAGCCGAAGTTGCTGCCGCCACTTGCCGAAGGCCATGCCCACGTCTTCCTGAAAGAGCCTTTCCACCGTTCTCTTGCTGGCACCCACTTCTTTGCAGATGTGCGCAAGCGGGCGACGGTCACTCGCATCGGCCAAGAGCATTTCAGCAACCCGCAGCGCCCTTGGATCCGATGGATTCGGAAGTTGCAAAGGAACTACCTGGATGGCCTGCAACTGGTCCACAATCATGTCGATCAAATGACCCTGCCGCTGGATCGTCTTCTTCAGCGCTGCGTAGGTGCAAGCATGAAGAATCAGTTCCCGCAACAGCGGCGATACGTTGACCACGCAACAACCTCGCGGCAGGGATTTCACCAACCGCGTTCGTAGGTACAGAGTTCGCATCGCCACCGCACCTGACATCGTAATGGTGTGCGGAATCGCTGCCGGAATCCATACTGCCCGGTGTGTCGGAACAACCCACATCCCGTCGCGGGTGCGCACGGTCATCACTCCGTGCGAAGCATAGACAAGTTGGTCCCGGTCGTGAAAGTGCAACGGGACCACGTGCATCGCAGGGTAATCGTGCGTCAGGGGCTTGATTTGGGAGTGGCTATCTCCTAAGCGATCGAAATAAGCTAATTGCCGCTTTTGCGACATATATTGTCACAATATCGAAAGTGTGCAACCTCGGCAACCACTATGCTGAGGCATCTTAAGTTCAGCATAAAGGGGAAATAGATGAACCGCCTGCACTACTGGTTGTGCCGCTCTCCGAGATGGCGAAAGATCGTTCATCAGCGAGTACCGTGGGCCCTTTCGGACACCGATCTCGGGCCGAATGTCCTCGAGCTCGGACCGGGGCCCGGCCTTACAACAGATCTTTTGCGCCTCGCCGCGCAGCGTGTCACGGCTCTTGAAATCGATCCCCACTTGGCGGAGTCCTTGAGCTCCCGCTTGGGCGGGGGCAACGTTAAGGTCGTAACGGGCGATGCCACTGCCATGCCGTTCTCGGACGCTCAGTTTTCCGGAAGTGTCTCGTTCACAATGCTTCATCACGTTCCTTCTCCAGAGCTACAAGACAGAGTCCTCCGCGAAGTCTGGCGCGTCCTCGAACCGGGAGGAGTCTTCGTAGGCAGCGACAGCCTGCAAAGCCTGTTCATGCGGCTGATCCACATTGGAGACACGCTTGTGCCAGTGAACCCCGACACGTTCGGCCGGCGGCTCGAGGCCGCAGGATTCGAGGTTTTGGAAATAGAAAGGAACTGTGACGCATTTAGGTTCCATGCACGGCGGCCGCAGGTACAGCCCTTGATTCACAACAACAACTGACTTGCAGGAGGATACAGCCATGAAGCAAGACACAATTGTTCGAACTTCAGGATGGTTCAGAGGGACACTCTTTACGCTGCTCGTCTGCTTGGCCGTCCCCATGATGATTTTGGCGGCCGACAACCCGGACTCCACCGCAGTGGGGACACGCACAGTATCGGGACTCGTGCGCGACATCGCCTGCCCGCTGCAAAACAAGAAGTCCACTTCGACTTCCTACAGCAAGGAATGCATCACAATGTGCGCGAAGTCAGGCTCACCGATGGGGATACTGAGCGAGGACGGCACAGTGTACGTTCCGGTCACCGAATCCATGCCGGACACAGGGCAGGATGCGCTGAAACCTTTCATTGGCGAGCACGTGCAGGCAACGGGCAAAGTGTTCGAAAGGAACGGCGGGCATGCTATCGAAATCAGCGAAATCCACAAGCTCCCCGGTGACACGCCCGCCAAGTAAAGCCCTGCCGCGCAGCAAGCGAAGCTAGCGAGCACCCATCATGTTTAGAGTGGTATTATGCCCTCGCCCAGCGGGTGAAACCGGCTGGCGAGGGTCTTCCATGGTCTCCACCACGATCGCCGAACCTCCGCAAATCGCTACCCCAGCAAGCGGTGCGGCGGGTCTGCTCCGTTCGGACCGCATTGTCTCAGTAGACCTGATGCGCGGGATCGTTATGGTGATCATGGCGCTTGATCATGTGCGTGATTATTTCTCGTTTCTGCAATTCCAGCCGGAAGACTTGACGCAGACCTATGGATGGCTCTTCTTCACGCGCTGGATCACGCACCTCTGCGCGCCGACGTTTTTCTTTCTGGCGGGGACGGGGGCGTATCTGGCCCTCGGGCGCGGGAAGACTGTGGGGGAGATTTCACGCTTTTTCTGGACGCGAGGGTTGTGGCTGGTGTTTCTGGAATTGACGGTGCTGAGCTATGCGTGGACGTTTGTGCCGGGCATGGTGATCGGCTTCGGTGTGATCTGTTGCCTCGGCGCCTGCATGATATTGATGGCGCTACTGGTGCGGCTACCCATCAAATGGTTGGGCGCGTTTGGTGTGGCGGTGATCGCGCTGCACAACCTTACGGACCGGGTCGGTCCGGATCAATTTGGAAGGTTCGCGTGGCTGTGGACATTGCTGCACGTGCCGGGGCCAATTGCGATTCCGGGGACAAAGTCGGTTTTCATCGTTCTTTACGCCTTGATTCCTTGGGTAGGGGTGATGGCGGCAGGGTATGCCTTTGGCGCGATTGTGCGGCGGCCGCCGGAGGAACGGCAGCGAATTATATTTGCGATTGGTGCTGTGGCAACGATTGTGTTCGTTGTGTTGCGCGCCACAGGAGTGTACGGCAATCTGGCCAACGGGCTGATGTTCGGGTTTCAGGTATCCCCGGGGCTCTGGCAGCATTTTCCCAGCCTGACGCTGACCGTGATTTCTTTCCTCAACGTGGCCAAGTATCCGCCGTCGTTGCAGTACCTACTGATGACGCTGGGGCCGATGCTGATGGTGCTGGCATGGCTCGATCGCGTGACGCAGGGCGGACGGCTCAACGCGTTAGGTCGATGGATTTTGGTGTTTGGCCGGGTGCCGCTGTTCTACTACGTGTTACACGTCTTCCTGATTCACCTGATGGCTCTGGCGGTGGCGGTGGTGTGTCATCAGCCGACGGATTGGTTACTGCATGGGGCGTTCTGGGCGGCTCCCAACCCACCGGGATATGGGCATGGGTTACCGTTTGTGTATGCCATGTGGGCGTTTGCGATTGTTTTTCTGTATTTTCCTTGCGCGTGGTTCGCGGACGTAAAGGCGCGACACGAGGATTGGTGGTTGAGCTACATGTAGCTCTTGCCGTGTGAACGTGTCGATGCGCCAACGGTGTGTTCGCGCCGCCACGGAATTCGTTTCAGCCGTCACCGTGAACCCTTGCCGAATCAATTACTTCCCCCTTGGCTTCCCTCTTGCACTCAGCGTAGGTGCTGCTCAGCAGCAGGAGGTGGTTGCCATGAAAAGCTTTGAAGCGGTAGCGAAAAATGCAGAAGCCCCGACCTCGGTGGTTTGGGGTAGCAAGATGAAGATCGGCGCGGTGACGTTGGCTGCGCTGTTGGTAGCTTGTTCCATAACCGTTGGTTGCTCGAACGATAAGCCGAAGGCAGCCAGCGCTAGCAGTCAGATTCCCTTGACGCCGCCGCAGACGATGGCGTCGAATTTGCCGATGCCGGATAGTACCAAGGAAGTCGCGAAGCCGGCGGTCAAGAAAGTTCAGAGGAAACGCCCTGCGACCAAGATGTATGCGGACAAGACCTACGGTGTTTCGTTTGAGTACCCAAAGAAGTATGAAATTGAAACTGGGGACAAGGCGAAAGATCTCTTGGCTTCGGGTGCGGTCACAGCCAAGCAGGACGGCGAAGTGTTGGCTGCGGTGGAATTGCCGGGGACGGTGTTTCCCAATACCGACTTTGCCGGTGCATTTTTCAGCGTGAGTGTCGATAAGGGGCTTTCAGTGGAGCAGTGCGGCGGTTCCTCGGAACAGAAGGCCGCGGTGACGGAACCGGCTCCAGCTGTGGTTCCGACTACGGACGCGCCCGTTGAGACGAAGCAGGAAGTGTCGTCTACCGGAACATCTGAAGCTCAGCCTGTGATTGAGGATCAGAGCAAGCGCATCCTGGGTGACTCAGAACTGCACGCAACCGAAATGGTGACGGGCGAAGGCGCGCGGCAGAGTGACGCCAAGTACTTCCGCACGTTCCAGAATGGTGCCTGCTACGAGTTCACATTGAACGTTACGACCGTGGGCAACGACGATGCCACCATGAAGCATGTGGATCGCGACCGCGTATTTGACCGGCTAGAGAAGATTTTGGCGACGGTCAAGATTGCTCCGCTTGTGGCCGAACCGGCTCCCGCGGTGCAGACTACAGCCAGCATTCCGGCGGCTCCGACATCGGAGACTCCGGCACAGAAGTAGGCTGCAACTCGTTGAGTATCAAGCGGAGGCACGGGCGGGGACGCCCGTGCCTCCATTTTCTATTGGGCGCGATCCAACTGGAAGGCCGATGCCTGGTAGTCGCCCTTCATGTCGGGCTGGACGCCGTGATTCATCCACCAGGCGCCGGAGGCGCTGGCAGGGGTATCGGGGCGGGCCTTGCCTTCGATCCAGGTGAGCCTGTATTCCACCGCTGGGTCAAGGCCCTGGAGTTGAAGATTTGGGAAGCCAACGCCTTGGATGGTGGCCGTGGAGAAGGCGAAGACCACAGCTTGGGTTTTATCGCCGGAGACAGTTTCCGTGGCCGAAAACTTGCTTCCGTCGCGGGGGCTAATGAGGCGGTAGAGAGCTCCGCGGACGATAGTTTTCTGAACGGCGTGATAGGACGCGATGAGGCGCTTGGCGGTGGCGAAGTCTTCGTCGGTCCAGTGATTGAGATTAGCGCCGATGCCGAGCGACCCTTGCATGGAGCTGAGCATGCGGTAAATGAGCGATGTGTTGCGGCCGTTGAACCAATGCGGCGAGTCCGTGACCCACGCCATCATGATCTGCGGCGTGTAGGCGTAGGTGAAGCCATCCTGCATCGAGATACGGTCGAACGGATCCGTGTTGTCCGAGGGCCAGACTTCATCGGTGTAGCGCAGGATGCCGAGATCGACGCGCCCACCTCCGCCGGAGCAGGATTCGATTTCGATTTTTGGATGCTTCTTGCGTAGCTCCGCGAGGATCGAGTAGACGTTGCGGATGAACGCGACGTAGACCTGGCGCTGCTCATCAACCGGAACCTGGTCCCAGCCGGGCTCCGACCAGTTGCGGTTGTAATCCCACTTGAGAAAGGCGATGTCGTTGTCGGTGAGGATCTTGTCGAGGAAACCCTCGACGTAGTCGCGGACGTCTGGACGTGCCAGGTTGAGAATTAACTGATTGCGGGATTCGGTGCGAGGACGGCCCGGAAAGTTCAGTACCCAGTCGGGGTGTTTGCGATAGAGGTCGGAATCCGGATTAATCATCTCCGGCTCGACCCAGAGACCGAAGTCCATGCCGAGGGAGTGAATCTTGTCGATGAGCGGCTTGAGGCCGTGCGGGAACTTTTCGGGATTGACGTACCAGTCGCCGAGTCCCGCGTGGTCGGTTTTACGCTGGCCGAACCAGCCGTCGTCCATGACGAAGCGATCGACACCGATGGAGGCGGCCTTTTCCGCTAGAGCGATTTGGCCGGGCGCGTCGACTTTGAATTCTGTGGCTTCCCAGGAATTGTAGATTACGGGGCGAGGCTTGGGATCGGGCGCTTGCGGAAGGATATGAGCCAGTTCGAAATGATGAAGCAAGCGCGCCGCGCCGCCCAAGCCGTGCGCGGAATAGCCGCCGTAAAAGATTGGCGTTTCGAGATGTTCGCCTGGTTTGAGTTTGTAGCCGAAATCAAAAGGGTTAAAACCGCCGGTGACCCGGACAACTTCGAAGGGTGTTCGATCGACGGTGATGCGCCAGGAGCCGGACCAAGCTAGCGCGCCGAACCAGACTTGCCCGTGAGTTTCACTGGGTGCGGACCCAGTTGGTTCCAGGCGCGAAACGGCAAACCACGGATTCGCCTGGTGGCCCGTAGTCCCGCGGCGGCTTTCGAGGACGCGTGCGCCACCCTGGATGAGTTCTTGATTAAGCGTCCACTCGCCGCCCCAGCGCCCCGTTAAGTAAGTGAGGGCGTAGCGAGCAGGGGGGAGAGTCCACTGCGCGGCGGCAGCTTGTTCGATCACAACGGGCTGCTTCTCGCCGTTCTCGATGGTTGCTGAGCGGGCTAGGATGCCGCTCTCTGGGTCCATGGCGTAGCGCAGTGTTACGTAGACTTCGCGGGAGATGTCTTTGAGTTGAATCTCTACTGAGTGTGGGTCTTTCTGGGTGGCCTCGACGAAATGCAGAACCAGATCGCGGTTGCCGTCGGCGAAGCTAACCTTGAGAGCAGGCTCTGTGTAGAGGCCTCCGCCCCAGCCGGCGTATTCCTGCGGTGTGGTGGTGTTGGGCGGATCGAAAGAAGCTAGTTCTGGGAAGGAGTGCGCGGAAGAGATGCTGTCATGTTCGCCGAGGCGGCCTCCCCAGTAGAGCGGTTGCAGGTCGCCACGCTCGTTGACGCCGAAAGAATAGGTGACATCGCCTCCGTCGAGGCGGAAGACCTGTTGATTTGTTTGGGCAAGGATAGGGCTAGCGGAGAACGCCAGGATGGCGACGAGAGTCTTGCGTTGAAGAGATTTCATTCGCCCGTATCGTAGCATCGGGTTTGAGGGTTTGTCTTGGCAGCTTTGCTGGGCGAAGCTCCGCTCCGCTGGACAGGCGAGCGGGCCTTTACCGACATGACTCTTGGCTGGCACGGGCGGGGACGCCCGTGCCTCCATGGAATTGTTAGAACTTGCGGCTGTGTTCTTTCGCCCAGCGCTCTACCACTACTTTTTTCTCAGTATAGAACTCGATGGCGTCGCGGCCCTGGCCGTGCATGATGCCGAAGAAACTGTCTTTCCAGCCGCTGAAGGGGAAGTAGGCCATGGGAGCGGCCACGCCGATGTTAATACCGATGTTCCCGGCAGGGGCCTCGTAGCGGAAGCGGCGGGCGGCGGAGCCGCTGGAAGTGAAGAGGGATGCCTGGTTGCCGAAGGGGCTTGCGTTCAGGAATTCCATGGCTTCGTCGAGATCCTTGGCGTGGACCATGCTGAGGACGGGACCGAAGATTTCGGTGTGGGTCAGGTCACTGGTGGCGGGGACGTCGTCGAGGATAGTGGGCTTGACGAAGTTGCCTTCTTCGAATTTGGAAATCTTGGGACCGCGTCCGTCCAGCAAAATCTTTGCGCCTTGTTTCTCGCCCAGGCCGATGAGCGACTCGACGCGGTCTTTACTCTGCTTGGTGATTACAGGACCCATCTGGACACCATCTTCGAGGCCGTAGCCAACCTTGATACTCGAAGCCGCGTGGGCAATCGAGTCGCGGAAGGTCTTTTGGGCTTCGCCTACTGTGACCGCGACCGAGACCGCTAGGCAACGCTGCCCGGCGCACCCAAACGCGCTGTCGGAAATGATTTGTGTGGCCATGTCCATGTCGGCATCGGGGAGGACGATCACGGAATTCTTTGCGCCGCCCTGGCACTGAGCGCGCTTCCCTTTCTCTCCGCTGCGGGCATAGATGTAACGCGCGACTGGAGTAGAGCCGACAAAGCTGATAGCTTTCACATCGGGATGGTCGATAAGCATGTCGACGACGGACTTGCCGCCATTGACGATGTTCGCGACGCCGGTTGGCAGGCCGCACTTTTCGAGTAGTTCGAACGCCAGCTTCATCGTCAGCGGTACGCGCTCGGAGGGCTTGACGATGAGCGTGTTGCCGGTGGCGATGGCGTAGGGCAAGAACCAGAACGGGATCATGCCGGGAAAATTGAAGGCCGTGATGGCGGCTACTACGCCGAGCGGCTGGCGGATCATGAACTCATCGATGCCGCGGGCAACGTCTTCCAGGTTGTAGCCCTGCATCATCATCGGGATGCCACAGGCGACTTCGACGTTCTCGATCGCCCGGCGCATCTCGGCTTTGGCCTCGGTAAAGGTCTTGCCGTTTTCCTGCGTGATGATCCGGCTGATATCGTCGATGTGCTCCTCGAGCAACATCTTCAGCTTGAACAGCGGCTGAATCCGATCTTCGGGCGGGGTGCGGCGCCACGCCGGATAGGCCGCCGCGGCGGCTTCAATGGCCCTGGTAACCTCGGCGGCATCGGAGATCGGGACTTTGCCCAGGCTCTCGCCGCTCGCGGGATTAACGACGTCAGCCCACTCAGGCGCGTTCGATTCAACCCACTCGCCGTTGATGTAATTGGGAACTTTTGTTTCAGTAATGAACGCCGTGCTCATGGCAAATTGCCTCTACAATCGTGAAGAATACGAACCCAGACGGACAAGGCGCGGGCCCGTCAATCCATCCGTTTGGTAATAAGCTTACACCGGCTGCGCGACCGCCTCGTGCTTTCTTTCATGAACGGTCTTGAGCGCGCCTTCGAGTACATCCAGCCCTTCGTCCATTTGCGCGCTGGTGATCACCAGCGGCATGAGCAAGCGAATCACGTTCCCGTAAGAGCCCGCCGAGATGGTGATCAAGCCGTGCTCGTAGCAGTACTGCGTGACCTGCGTGGTTTCCTGCGGAGCGGGTTCGCGCGTCTCCTGCGAGAGCACGAGTTCAATGGCTTGCATCGCGCCCAGCCCGCGCACATCGCCGATCATGGGCCAGCGCTTCTGCCACTCGCGCGCACGCTTCTGGAACTGATCGCCCAGTTCATTCGCGCGGGCGTTCAGATCCTGTTGTTCGAACATATCGAGCACCGCCAGGGCGGCTTCGCAGGCGACAGGATTTCCCGCGAAGGTTCCGCCCAGCCCGCCGGATCCGGGAGCGTCCATGATCTCGGCGCGGCCGGTGATGGCTGCCAAAGGCAGACCACCGCTGATGGATTTCGCGGTGACCAGAATATCCGGCTCGATCCCGTAACGCTCACTGGCGAACAGAGTGCCCGTGCGCCCAAACCCACTCTGCACTTCGTCGGCAATGAACAGCACGCCGTGTTTGCGGCAGATGTCGATCAAGGTGCGGAAGAAGTCTAGGGGCGGCGCGACGAATCCACCTTCCCCGAGAACCGGCTCGGCAATCACCGCCGCCACCCCCTCGTGCGCTACCACGCGCTTGAACGTGTCCTCCAAATGGCGGGCGCAGTAGAGATCGCATGATGGGTACTTCAGGGAATACGAGCAGCGGTAGCAGTAGGCGTACGGAATCCGGTAAACCTCACCCGGGAACGGCTGGAAGCCGGCCTTGTAGGGATGCGTCTTGCTGGTAAGGGACAGCGCCATCATGGTGCGCCCATGGAAGGCGTCTTCAAAAGCGATGATGCCGGGACGTCCGGTGGCCGCGCGCGCGATCTTGACGGCGTTCTCGATTGCTTCGGCGCCGGTGTTGACGAGCAGGGTTTTCTTCGGGAACTTACCCGGTGTCACCTGGTTCAGGCGTTCCGCGAGACGGACGTAGCTCTCGTATCCTGTCACCTGCACGCAGACGTGAAGGAACCGTTCAACTTGCCTTTGGATCGCGCTCACCACTCCGGGCGAGCGGTGCCCGGTGTTGAGGCAACCGATCCCTCCGGCGAAGTCGATGTAGCGATTGCCGTCGACGTCTTCCAGAACGGCGCCGTCCGCCTGCGCGAGATAGATCGGCGTTGCGTGGGAAAGGCCCCGCGGCACGGCCGCGGCACGGCGATCTCCGAGAGCCGTCGACTTCGGCCCGGGAATCCGGGTTTTCAGTTGAATCGTCGCCATCTCAGTACCATCCGATTGGAGCTTCATTGAGATTGATGTGCACCTGCTTGGTTTCCAGGTATTCCTCGATCCCCCATGGCCCGAGTTCTCGTCCAAAGCCCGATTGCTTGTAGCCGCCCCAGGGCGCTTCCACATAGGTAGGCTGCATGTGATTGACCCACACGATGCCCGCGCGCAACGCTTTCACCGCACGGAAGGCCTTGAAGATGTCGCGCGTCCAGACTGCAGCCGCCAGTCCATAGGGAGAATCGTTGGCAATTCCGACCGCGTCTTTCTCGTCTTCGAAGGGGATGACGGCGGCCACGGGACCGAAGATCTCCTCGCGAGCGATGCGCGCACTGTTGTCGACATCGTAGAAGATCGTCGGCTGCACGTAATATCCCTTCGCGAATTGCTCGGCGCGTGCGCCGCCGAAGGCCAGTTTGGCTTCCTTTTTCCCGATTTCCTGATAGGAGCGAACGCGATCGTACTGGTCTTTGCTGACCAGGGGGCCCATTTTGGTTTCGCGATCGAGGGGGGCACCGAGCTTGATTTTCTTCGCCTTCTCGGCCATGGCGTCGACGAATTTCTTGTAGATCGGTTTCTGCACCAGGATGCGGCTGCCGGCGGGACA
>Ga0137418_10000174_pt1 | contig 50279 bp, 36 predicted proteins | sample CZODoug3_1_2_16f_FD_122242 | JGI IMG/M metagenome (GOLD analysis project Ga0137418, IMG submission 122242) | Vadose zone soil fungal communities from Angelo Coast Range Reserve, California, USA - CZODoug3_1_2_16fungal (Hybrid Assembly) | ecosystem: Environmental > Terrestrial > Soil > Vadose...
CCTGCCCCGTCATGCGATAGAGGCCTTCGAGCATGCCCCAGCTGCCCGGCAGGGCGTGATTGATATTCACCGCCGTCTGGAACGCCTCAATCGCCGGCGGTGCCTGCCTGAGCTCGACGAAGCAGCGCCCACGCTCCTCATAGAGGCGACTGAAGCGCGGATGATGACGCTCCAGAAGCGCGAGCGTCTGCAGCCCCTCCGGGATCCGGGCCAGATACCTCTGGGCGATTGCCCTGAAGAGCAGCACGTCACGGTGCGCGGGAGCTTCCGCGAGCAGCGCCTCGCCTGCGGCCAGCGCCTCGGAAAACTTCTGCTGCCTCAGCAGCGCGCGTATCCGCGATACTTCGAAAGCGATCGCTGCGGCCGTGTTGGCGTGCGTAAAATCCATGCGCTTTCACAATAAAGGGGGGGACACTTGCGTCTGCCCTTCATTTCGCCGCAACCGCCCCGGGGCCGGCCGGCAGCAACCGCTGCTCAGAACTTATAATCGAGCTGGAACGTCAGCACGCGCGGACGCAGTGGAATTGTCGCCTTGATGAACTGACCGGACGAAATGTTCGTGGCCGCGTCAGAGTTCGTCAGGTTACTTCCGGTGATCTGCGCCACCCAGTTGTCCTTCGCCACGCCCAGCGCCCCATCATAGGTTGTGTATCCGGGTATCGTGTAACGCTCCGTCGTCGTGGTCGGAGGATTCTGTGACGGACTGTTGCCGTCCGGGAAACTCGCGGGCTGGTTGCTCATTGAAGCGATATGGCTGGCGCCCACCCATGCGAACGGATGGTAGGCGCCGGCCGTGAGATCGTAACGCGCCCGCACGTTGAACATGAGAGATGGTGAGTACGCTGGCGACGTGCCGAGTGCACCGTACGGATTCGAGTAGGGCACGCCTTTGATTTGCGTGATGCAAGTACCGATCGGGGTGGGGTTTCCCGCCGACACAATGTTACTGCGCAAACAAGGCGCGTTCGTCTGTTCCGCGTGGTTCCACGAACTCGATCCCTGCACGGTGAGCCCATCGGTGACGCGCGCCACCAACTGCAGCTCAAAGCCCTTGGTCGTGTAGGTCGCGCCATTGACGACGAAGATCGTGTTGCCAAGATTCACCGGGTCGAACAACGACAACTGCACGTCGGTCCACTTCATGCGGTACGCGGATGCGTTCAGCAACACCCGATGGTCCAGGAATTCGGTCTTCAAGCCGACCTCATTATTGATCAGGTTGTCGGAGTGATAACCTGCCGGCTTGTCGAACTGCTGGGTTCCACTGCCCGTGAACTTAGCCACCGCTTTAAGGATGACGGTACCATTGGAGAGCGAGTCGGTGCGATTGAAGCCACCCGGTCGGAAACCTTGCGAGAAGGTGTAGTACGCCATGATGTCCGGAGTGATGTGCCAGGTCAGGTTGGCGCGCTCGCGGTTTCCGCTTTCGCTATTGGACAGGTTGATGGGGAAACCGCATCTCCCCGCGGCAGTGCAGACCCCATTCAGATGATTGACGGGCAGCACCGAGCCAGTATCCGCGGTGAACCACTCCGAGCCCTCCTCGAACTCGTTGTAGTTGTAGTGACGGATGCCACCGGTCACCGTCAGCATCTTCGGGATGATGTCAAAGTCGAGAGAGGCGAAAAACGCGGTCTGCTTGTAGCCGCGCTGCGAATCCACGCCGAACGCGTTGTTCAGGTTCGTGCGCAGCCTGGGATCGGTCGCAAAGGCACCGGGCACGGGGCCTACGGCCGAGACGCAGTCCGGGCCCCCGGCCAGAGCCTTCGCGAGGTTCGCCTGGTTGCACTGCGGGATGCTCATATAGTTGAGGTCCACCTGGTCGTCGATGACGAACTTCTCCCAGTAAGCGCCAAAGAGGCCGCGTAAACGGTAGTCCTCATTGGTGCTGACGCGTAACTCGTGGCTCTGGTGCTGGTTCTGTACGCTATCGTGCCAATTGCCGACCGGCGCGTAGCACTGCAGCTTATGGCCGGCCAGCTGCGGATAATACGCCGGGCCGAATAGTGCGCCCGGGGCGCCGATACAGCCGTAGTAGTACGCGGCGTTGGCACTGCGCACGTAGTTGGAATAGTCCTGCTGCTCGTCGATGTGGCGGACCATGTAGCTGCCGGCGTACACGGCCTTCAGGTCGCCAATCTTGCCGCTGAGCGTCCAGGCCGTGCTCTCGTAACGGTCTTTGTTGTAAGCCGGCGTGAAAGCGGTGATCTGGTTATGCGCCAGGGCGGCGCCATCCGTGGCCACGGGATAGGCGTAGGAATAGCCGTCCGCACGCATGTCCTGATAGTTCTGCTGAATGAGCAGGTTCCAGTCGTCGTTGATCTTATAGAGTCCTGAGAGCCGAAATCCCTGTACGTCGACCGGGTTACTGTTGGTTTGCAGTACATTGTAGTTGTTGGCAGTCGGGTTTCCCCCGCTCACAGCTGCCGGCGAGCCGGGAAGAAAAGCGATCGTCGCGGGCACGTTCGAGATGTAGCCACCGCGATGGTCGGAGAAAATCACCGCGCGCACAGCCAAGGTATCCGCGATCACCGGGAGGTTGAGCACTGCATTGAGGTTGCTGTTATGGTCGCCGCCGCTGGCCGTGATGCCGTAGCCCGCAGTAACGCTGCCTTCTGTGACATCCAGCTTCGGCTTGTTCGTGATGTAGCGAATTGCACCTGCCTGAGCACCACCGCCAAAGAGCGTGCCCTGCGGGCCCTCGAGCACTTCGACGCGCTCCATGTCGACCATGTAGACGTCGTTGTTGCGGTTCGGGAACTGCATCGACTGGTCATCCAGATACAGCGCGACGTTAGGGAACGGGCCAACCGTTCCCTGCAACTGGTTGCCGAAGCCGGAACCACCCAGACCACGCATGAAAACATTGCCCGTGCCCGGGCCGTTTCCGCTGGAGGTCACGTTCGGGGTGTACTTCAGCAGATCATTGAAAGTGGTCACGTTCAGCTCTTTCAGCTGCGCGCCGGTAATCGCCTGGATCGTGATCGGCACGCTCTGGATGTTCTCGGACCGGCGCTGCGCGGTGACGGTCACCTCCTGCAGCTCACCCGAGGTGGCGGTGGTAGTGGCCGTATCGGCTGGTGCGGCAAAGACCATCGCTGTGTTCGAGGCACTCAGTATTGCCGCCACGGCCGCAGAAATCTTCGGATTAGCCTTCATCGTTGGCCCCTGACGGGTGGTTGTGTATTCCCTGTCGGAAGCGTGCTAGCGAAGCTAGCCAGCACCGCGTTTGAGAAAGTCGCATACGTAGAGCCCTCGTCGCCCTGCCCGACGATGCGGTCGCCACCAGCCGTTGCCGGCTTGCGCCCGTAACTACGCCGTCTGCGGCCACTAGCCGTCTTGTCATCTTTGGTTCCCCCTAGAGTTGCAACAGAAGTCCGTCGTTCCACAGACCAGGGAGCGAGCCACTCACGGGTCTTTGGTTCCTCGAAGCCGACGGTGTCTGCGCATACTCTAGTCATATCTACGATATATTGTCAATATCCTCCGCCGTAACCGTATCGTTTTGTCGTAGTAGGACTGAACCGCTCCGACTACCGCGAAGACGGACCGCGAAGTGTGCGGCTTCGATAAAGGCCCAAGACGCCGCACATCTGATCGGTCACGAATGCATCAATCTTCGTCTGCCGACCCATGGTGGCTTGTACGCGTGGGAGTTCGAGAAGGGTGGCCGCGAGGCTGAAGGTGCGTGTCGAACGTCAGCTCGTCTTCAACGTGACCGACCAGATGCTCATGCGGCACTCGCCGGATTCGGCTTGGCCTATGTGCCGGAGGACCTCGTGGAGCCCATCTTGCCAAAGGGCGTCTCAAGCGGGTGCTTGAAAACTGGTGTGCCACCTTTCCGGGATACCACCTCTATTACCCGAGCCGACGCCAGGTCGTCACCAGCCTTCGCCCTGCTGGTCGATACGCTGCGATATCGGGGTTGACGCTGCGAGCCAGGGTGCGCCCGTAAAGGCCGCTCGGACTCCGCGAATCCTGGTTCGGTGAGTACGTATTGGGAAGAGCGTGTTAGCCCCTCTATTTGCGCTTATAAGCGCGGTGCGGCCGACGGTTCAGCTTGTAGCGCCTACTTGGAGGAGAATTCAACATGCGAGCCTTCATTGGGTCGAAGCTCCTATCGAGCAGAGTGGCTCAGCCCAGCACAAAACCCTTTGAGATTTACGACGCCCGCCTCCCCGGCTTCACATTGCGCGTGCAGCCCACGGGGGTCCGTTCCTACTACGCCCGCCTGGGGCGCAATCACCGGATTGCATTGGGCAAGGTCGGCGCCGTCCTGCCAGACGAGGCGCGGGAAAAGTGTCAGAAGGTGCTGGGCAACATGGCGCTCGGCCGTCACCCGTTGCATGGCCTTCTCGGAGTCGACGGCCTGACGCTCGGGCAGTTCATCGATGAAACCTGTGCGCCCTGGACAAGAGCCAACCGTAGTCGGACCGCCGCGAAGTCGCTCGAGAAGCTTAACCGGCTCTATGGAAGTTGGTTTGCCGAGCCGCTGTCGGCAATTACCCTGGAGCGTCTCGAGTCATGGAAGACCACGCGGCTGAACATCGGCCGCGCTGCCACAACTGTCCTGCGTGACATCTTCACGCTATCTGGCGTTCTCTCCCGCGCGGTGAAACTCGGCAAGCTGGCAGAAACCCCCATTCGGCGGCTGGATAAGCCGCGAATCGATCGCAGACCCAAGGTGCGTTTTCTGGACGAGGAGGAAGAGTCGCGGCTCAGAGCCGCTCTGCATGTGCGCGACGCCGAGATGCGCACGGCTCGTGGGTCGGCTAACACCTGGCGCCAAGAGCGTCAGAAGGAGTTACTTCCTTCCCTGCCCCACTTCGGGGACCACTTGACGCCGGCGGTGCTTCTCTCAATGAACACCGGACTTCGACGCGGCGAGGTCCTTGCACTGCGCTGGAGAAGCATCGACTTCAATCGTCAGCTCCTGACGGTCGAGGGCGCGATCGCGAAGAGTCGGCAGACGCGTCACGTGCCCCTGAACGACGAGGCCATGAGTATCCTCAAACAATGGCGCGAGCAGGTAGACGGTGGACAACGTGTCTTCCAAGTGAAGACGGGGTTCCAATCCGCGTGGCGCCACTACTCGAGCGCGCGAAGATCACCAAATTCCGCTGGCACGACCTGCGCCATCACTTCGCATCGCGCTTAGTCCAGGTCGGAGTACCGCTTAACACGGTGCGCGACCTGCTCGGCCACAGTTCAGTAGCGATGTCACTGCGATACGCGCATCTGGCGCCGGATCAGAGGCGCGAGGCCGTCGCGAAACTGGCTGAAACGCGGCTTCCTGCGCTTACGGTGCGCTTACAGCCGGGCAGCGATTCAAGCAGCCCATCGCTACCATGTTGATTTGATTGGTGGAAAGGGAGGGACTCGAACCCTCGACCCCGGCATTATGAGGCCGGGCCGAAGGATCGGGCTCTCGCCGCTTAGTGGTAGGTACCTGATTGTAGGCACATCTTTTTACTACGGATCTGCTGGACGGGACGGCGTAGCAGCCATTTGGGCACCAAAGAGCACGGTTGGGCTCAGGAGAATCACGCGAATTTCACGCGAACTGTATCCGACGCGCCAGTAGTCGTCGCGGCTGTGCGCGGCGCCGCCGATGCCTGGTCTCGTCAAATGTCCGCCAGCCGACGCACGGTATCCGGGAATCGCTGCACAGTGCGAATGAGCAACGCGGCTTGAGCATTGGGCTTCGCTCACCCCTGCTCCCAATTCTCGAGTGTCCGCACATTTGTGCCAGAGGGTCGAGGCACCCCTCATCATCGCGCGATGAATACCCGTTAGCCTTCACCCAAGTTGTCGCGGGCTTGCCGTCGCAGTTGGCGTATTCATTGGCGGCCCACGCCGTCGGGGCCCCTCATGTTCGCAAGCGCAGTTCAACCTGTTCGCTCGATAGAGCGCTTTGATATGCCCCGCAGCTCGCGAAACACGGAAACAACTTGGCGTGCTGTTTCGGCGATGTCCTTGAGGGCCTTGTGTTTTTGATACAGCGCCGAGCCTAGGCCAAAGCCGGCGGCGCCCGCTTCCACCCATGGTTTCATCGTGCCGGCGCTCACCCCGCCGACAACAAGTACCCGCATTCCAGCCGGAAGCACAGTCAGGTGTGCCCGAAGTACGGACGGCGAGCTTGCCTCCGCCGGAAACAGCTTGAGCGCATGTCCACCCGCGGCGATGGCATCGAGCCCTTCGGTCGGCGTCGCGTACCCTGGCAGGGACGCCAGACCTGCCGCCGCGGTTGCCCTGATGACGCTTGTATCTGTGTTGGGCGACACGATAAGTCGTCCGCCCGCGATTCGAACCGCTTCCACGTCGCGCACCGTCAGCACAGTGCCGGCGCCCACCAGAACGCCGGCGCCGTGTCGCTTTGCGAGCGCCGCGATGCTGCGCAAAGGCTCCGGGGAATTCAGAGGCACCTCGATGAGCGTGAATCCCGCGTCGACTAGCGCATCGCCCACCTCTATGGCCTCAGACGGGTCAACGCCACGAAGGATCGCAATCAGCGGACACTGGGCGAACGCTCGTTCGAAATCATCCGGACCATTCACGTCATGCACCCCCACAATCGGTTTACGCCGGCAATGAACGCACTCCCGCTGTCGACCAGGTGCGCCCGTCCACCGAGTACCTGGATGGCCTTAACATACAATTTCCCAAGCCCAGGCTCGCCGAGCACGTAGATCTCATCCGAACCGGCTTGAAGTTGCGGGTGGACATCGCTGCCGATCAATAGACCACTGACGTACGAAGCGCCGTCGGCAGCGGGTCGCGTATTAAGGAGCCACGCCGCTCGCGCCGCAAAGAGTGAGGTCAGCAGTGTCTTGCGAGCACCCTCCTCTACGCCTGCATTGAAGGCAGAATCGCAGGCAACCGCACCGACAAGCACCTCTGCCAACAGGCTATGTTGGCGAAGCAGGTTGTAGAGTTCTCCGGTCATCGCCGTGGTGAAGTTGACGAGCCGATCGCCTTCCATGCTGGCCCACTTGCAATGCGTCCCCGGCTGACAGAGGCGGCTGCCTGGAGGCGCAAGCCCTGCAGCCACGGCTCCGAGAAATTGCACTTCTTCGCCGCGCATTACGTCTGCACCATCGGATGTTAGCAGGCTGACTCCAGGAGTCAGGGCCGTCATTCTGGGCTCAACCCAGACGGCGGCGCGCGCGAGGTCCAGGAGGCTGGCGGGCACCCCTACGTACGGCGTCTCCTGCCACCCTCGCTTCGAACCGATCATGCCGACACCCAGGACGGGTAACTCGCCGTGCCGTCGGCGCAGCCGGGCTAACTCGTTTTGAAATCCGTTGAGAGGGACGGCAAGAACTCCGAGCTCATCGCGCTCCGTGTGTGTGACCCGACCGTCCTCGATCCGATAGCACCTGCGATTCGTCGTGCCCCAATCGATTGCTATGAAGGATCCGTTCATGAGATCTGATGTGGAACGACCGGCCGAGCAAGTATATTAATCTCTGAGGTCATATTCTTGGATGGCAAAGCGCAAGCAGGCAGCAGCCGCGGCAGGGCCGCCATCCACTCGTACGAGGCGATCGCAAGTCCACTCGCGTAGCCCGAGCCAGACATCCCGACAATCTGCTCGGCCGAAAATATTCCCGGCAATGAGGGAAGCGCCAACGGCCCATCACGGCAGCGATCGGGAAGCCAGGAAATAATCGGTCGAATTCTTGGGTTTGCCGTGCGGGTGCGCAATACCCACTGAGCGAGCGCAAAATCCGCACGGGGCATACACCGAGTACGATCACGTTGAGAGGCGCGAGCTTCACGTGCGCACTGCTCGCTGGCGGTAGCTTACAGGCCACACCCGAACCCGTCATCGAGCATAACTGTTGACGTGGGGTGGCTCTTCGATGAATATAGCGTTCATTTATATGATTAATGAGCTGAACAGGGCATCAAGATGAAAGCATGCGGCCTGCCCTGCGGTGTCGCGCATCGCGTGAGGACGACACGATGACAGACAGAGATCCGGCCCAGATGCGCACCGACCTTGGGCGCAACCTGACGTATGGACTGCTCGATGCGCTGGGGCGCTCCATCGTTACCGGTCACTATGACAAGCGCATTTTCCCAACGGAGGCGGCACTTGCCAAACAACACTCCGTGAGCCGCTCCGTCACGCGCGAAGCGGTCAAGATGTTGACCGCCAAGGGGCTGCTGAGTGCGCGACCGCGACAGGGCACGATCATTCAACCCACGGCGTCTTGGAACTTGTTCGACCCCGACGTACTGCGTTGGCTGCTCGAGCGCAAATTCTCTGTGGAATTGCTGCGACATTTCAATCAACTTCGCGTGGCCATCGAGCCGGAAGCGGCCGCGCTCGCCGCGAGCCATGCGGATGCCGCTCAACTCGAAGCGATTGGTGAGGGATTGGCGCGCATGGACGAGGCCGAGAAGGGTCACGACAGTACCCTCGACGCGGACATTGCCTTCCACATTGCCGTACTGCAGGCTTCGAATAATCCGTTTTTCTTGCAATTTCGGGATGTCGTGCGAACGGCGCTGCGCAGTTCGATCCAGTTTACCAACCGGATCAAGGGCCGCTCCGCGAGCGTGGCCGATCATGCCGCGGTTCGCGATGCCATTGCACGTCACCACCCCGATGGCGCGCGCGTCGCGATGCGACGCATCATTGGCGACGTACTCGAACTGATTGCGAAGGCCGAAACGGGGAAACTGAAGCTCACGCGCTGACTAAACGCCTGCGATGGGCGCGTCGTCTGTGCCCCACCCGCAGGCTCCGCAAGCGGCAGCGACGGTTCCGATTGATGCGCGTGATGCTCAGTTTCGTAAAACTGATGCACGAGCAAATCCCGAACGAGATCGTGCACCAAACCGCGAAAGCCAAGCCTTCTTGCCAAGGGACTCTCTGGGACACATGGGCGACCGAGGAAAATTCGGCATCGACAACGCCGCCGGACCCCCGAACTAGTACCTCAGTCTCACATTGATCGCATACGACGTATCGTCATAGCGATTGTCACGAGGGTTCAGCGCGAGGTTGTAGTAACTCTGGTAGTGCGCCTTGGTTAGATTAGTGCCGTCGATTCCGACGCTAACATATGACGTCACGGCGTAGTTCAATGCAAAATCCAGTCGCCCGTTCGGCCGCACGTAGTTGAGGAAGATCGGCCCATTAGGCGAGTGCAACGACACGCCCACCCCCGAGCGATCCTCGTCGTAGTACCTCGATCGATAGGTATAGGCAAGACGCCCGGATAGGCGGTACTTTTCATAAAGTAACCCGGCATTGAAACTGTTCTTCGACACCCCTTGAAGCTCGTAACCGCGCAACGGATCGCCAGCCGTGTTGATCGTTGACTTGGCTAAAGTGTAGTTACCGAAGACGCCGAAGCCGGATAACGCACCAGGCAAGGCGTCGAAGTACGTCTGCGCGCTCAACTCCACGCCCTGGAGCGTGGCGCTACCCACGTTGCGGGGCCGGCTGATGTTGTAAATGATGCCGTTGATTGTCTCCGCGTCGACGCCGTTCACAATTCGATTTGTGATGTCCTTCCGATATACGGCGACTTCGACGAAGCCGTTGTGCCGGAAGTAGTATTCCAACGTTGCGTCATACGCTGTCGCCTTTTCCGGCGCCAGGTCAGGATTACCGCCATTGCCCGCATTATGGATTTCCGGGTTTGCCGAGACGATGTAAAAGAGCCCCGGATTCAACGATGCGAACGACGGCCGCGCAATCGTACGAGCTACCGAGAAACGAGACTGAAGCTGGTCGGAAAATTTCAGGCGAGCGCTCAGGTTGGGCAGGAAGTCTGAGTCCCCGGTATCGGTATTGACCGGCGTCAGGACCGGCGGGGGATTCGGATTACCGGGTGTCGGTGCCGGCGTCACCAAACCCGTGCCCAGAAGCGAGCGTTGGGTTTCCGTGAAGCGCGATCCCACTAAGCCATCAAGGCTCATGCCGTTGGAAAACGCGAATTTGTAGGCAGCCTGCAGATACCCGGAATAAGTACGTTCCGCCGCGTTGAAACCCTGAACCGGATTGTAAGCGGGGTCCCCGGTCGGCGAACCGTAAATGGTCCTGAGTTCGCTCTGGATCGCAGGATCTCGTAACAAATCGCCATTGGGCACCAGCCAGCCCGCACCGCCGTCGATATTCGGCACTCCGGGCACCGTTACAAGAAAATTCGACGGGAGCGGCAGCGAACTGACCAGAGTATTGTAATCGCCCCCCGGCGCGCCGGGGCCCCCGGTCGTCACGCGATCGATGGCCGTTCGGTCAGCAAACCGAAACCCAAATTGAATGTTTCGTACGAGGGTGTCCAGCTCATATCGACCATCGAAGCGCACAGCGAATTCCGTACCCAGATGATCTTCGAAATCCTGAAATAGCGAATGCGCAAGGCCAATCCCCGCCGGATTGCGCAGCGGATCGTTTGGCGTATTGAAATTCGCGCTGTTGTTATCGTTCGTCACCACGTTGATCGTAGGAATGTTACGCTGGCCGACGTCAACGATGAAGTTTCGGGTCTTCGTATGCGATTTTTGATAAGCGAGATCTGTGCTGATATGCATCCGGCCTTCGTTGAATTTGGCGCCGAACGCCAACAACCCGTCGTTGGTATAGTCGTGGTGTGCCTGGGTACTCGTGAAGCCCGTAAAGTTATTGGATGACAGCGAGGTAGCATTGCAAAGCGTCTCGAGGGCGCCCGCCGGATCATAGAAACCGGCGCCGTTCACCGAATAGGGACCGCAGTTGCCATCGACCTTTACGTTCGACAGGGTTTGCCCCGAGAACAGGTCATCGAGAATGAAAGCCGTATCCCAGTCGGATCGATAGCCGGCAAACAGCCCGTCCATATAGAGTTGAAGCGTCCGGGACACCTGCCACTGCACGGACAGGTTCGCCTGTGGCCGCTGGTATTTTCCGTATTGATTCAGGCCGCCCACGCAAGTTGGCGCCGCCGCGTTCGCGGCGCCCGGAGGCCCGTGGTTCGTGCTGCGCTGGTCGCAATCGAAAACAATCGGGCGGTTGAAGTGTGTGTCCTGCCATGAGACGTCGAGCAGGGCGCCAATCTCTCCCGCCCCCGTTTGCCAGCGGTCGGCGGCCAGGAATCCAACGTTCGGACTGTACTTGCCAGAGTTTTGCTCGCGCGTTACGCGCCCGTTAAATGCGAACGTCGGCTTGTCGAAGTCGAAGGCCTTGTGAAGCTTGAGGTTGATCGTGCCAGCGACTCCGCCCTCAATCAGGTCCGCTGAGCTGGACTTGTAGACGTCCGCTTCCGCCAGAGCCTCAGCCGGAAGATCCTGGAAGGCGAAGCCGCGCCCGGTGCCAGTGAATATCTCGCGCCCATTGAGTGTGGTCAGGATGTCTCCGAGCCCCCGGATAATCGGATTGACGATCTCGTTGTTGTCGCCGACCGTGACCTGTACACCGGGTACTCGCTGCAGCGCGGCCGCCGTCGACACGTCCGGGAATTTCCCGATGTCCTCGGCCACGAGGGCATCGACGACTTGGTCCGCATCCTTTTTGATCTCAGCGGCCTTTTCAAGGCTGGCGCGTTGGCCATATACCACCACTTCCTCGATAGTCGATGCGCTGTTTTCCGTCGCGGCATCACTTGAGGACTGAGCGAGCGCGGTTGGTAGCGTTGCGAGAGCTGCAATAACCGCCGCAGTCCACTGAAAACATCGTTGTGCAAATCCCATGGCCATCCCCCCTCCGACACGGCAGTGACGCGTCGTTTCTCCATGCATTTGAACGATAGCTGAAGCAGATATATAGGACAAGTCAGATTTGTATGATAATTAGAAATTATTGCAGAGCGGCATTGGCGTGACGCCACTACCAGGCGCCAGGGAACTTACTGTGGCGGGACGATGCCCCGGGGCGCTGCCGACAACCGACGAATGAGGTCGACCTCGGCGGCCCGGTAAGGGACGCCGTCAGCCCGCAGCACGTCATGAAACCAGAGCGGGGGCGGATCGCGGATATAGGGCTTCAGCCAAGAATCCCACGGCAGGCGCGTCTGCGTTCGCCCATCGACGAACCCCCAGTTATACATCGCAACGTTGTAGCGCTTGCCGATGGGCAATGAGCCATCAAAGGTCGAACCATTACCGCGCGCCATGTATTCGGTGCACAGCAGCGGTCGGCCATACACAAGGAGCTGTCGCACGCGCTGCGCAAAAATTTCGGGCCAGTTATAGTCGTGAAAGGACAGCACATCCGATTGGTCGATCTGCAGTCTCTCAATGGACGTGAGCTTCGCAGGTGACCAATCCTCGTGATGCCACAGGCCGCTGGTGAGCGGTTGCGCTGGATTTTGGGCCCGCACCCACTCGAAGACCTGGCCTAACAGCCTCTCGACATAGCCCTGCTTTCCCTCGTGGCGCGGGTAGTTCCCACCCCCGTCATTGTCGGGCTCATTCCAGACATCCCAGCCTAAAACTCGATCATCTTTGGCGAACGCAGCGACAACGCCTTCGACATAGGCGCGCAGCTGCGGGTACCGAGAAGCGTCCTCGAGCCGCGCCCGCCCCGGGGCTTGGACCCAACCGGAGTTGTGCACGCCCGGAATCGGCGGATGCTGGGGACCCAGATGCGGTTCCGGATCCCAGCAGCTATCAAAAAATACAAACACCGGCTTGATGCCGTGTTTTGCCGCGATCGCCAGAAACGTGTCGATACGCTTGACGAACCCCTTGGCATCCTGTTCCCACAAGAGGTTATGCAAGAAGACGCGCATAGTGTTCATGCCCAGTGCCTGCGCCCAGCCCAGTTCCTTGTCGATCGTGGCCGGATCAAACGTGTCGGCCTGCCACATCTCGAGCTGATTGATGGCGGTGGCCGGCACGTAGTTACTGCCCAGCCGCCACGGCTGCTGGTCATACCAGCCCGCCGCTTGCATCTCCGACCAGCGCGCACGGGCGTTGGCCGGCGCGCCCAGCAGGCCCGCGATCATCGCAGCAGCGATTAGTATCGAGCTTCGATATGCCATAGGAGCGCTCCTGCTATCCCTTATTGCGGAAGAGCGGATGAGGCTGCGTCCGTCGAACCCTCTCATTCGAGTTTGGCTTCCGGTCGGCCTGTCTTCAGTCGATAGATCATGACGTTTCGATAGGTCACGCCGGGCGACAATCGGGCGGAGCCGAATTCCGGGTGATTAGGCGTATCGGGAAAGAGTTGCGGCTCGAGGACAATGGCATCGCCCTCGCGGTAGAGGCGCTGTGATTTGCCGGTCACGGTGCCATCCAGGAAGTTGCCCGAGTAAAACTGCAAGCCCGGCTGGTTCGACCACAACTCGAAGCCTCGCCCGGACATCGGTTCCTCGACGCGTGCGAGCAGGCGCGGCGCATGCGCAACGTCGTGCGCGATCACAAAATTGTGATCGTACCCGCGACCAAAGACGATTTGCGGGTCATGCCCATCACGCACTCGAACGCCGATCACCGTCGGCTTCCTAAAGTCGAAGACGGTGCCGACAACGGAGCGAAACTCGCCCGTGGGAATCAGAGTCTCATCCACCGGGGTGTAGCTGTCGGCCGGGATCGTGAGAACATGTCCCATCGCGCCACTTGCAGTCCCTTCACCAGCCAGATTCCAGTACGCGTGATTGCTGATGTTCACGATCGTCGGCCGATCGGTCGTCGCCGTGTATTCGATGGTCAGCGCGTTCGTTTCATCGAGCGAATACGTGGTTTTTATCGTGAGCGCGCCGGGATAGCCCTGATCCCCGTCCGGGCTCACGTAGCGCATCACCACACTCGCCGTGGGGCCGTTGTGCACTTCTATGACGTCCCACAATACCTTGTCGAACCCACGCTCACCGCCGTGCAGCGCATTGCCGAGATTGTTCTGGGGCGTCTGATAGGTCTTACCGTCGAGGACGAACCGGCCCTTTGCAAGTCGATTGGCAAAGCGCCCGACGGTGCCACCAAAGTACTCGGGCTTCTTGAGATACCCGTCAATCGTGGCGTAGCCGAGTATCACATCGGCGCTCTTCCCGTCCCGATCCGGCAACGTCAGTCCCTGTAAGGCCGCACCGTAGGTGATGACGGTCACGCTGATCCCATGGCTGTTTCGCAGCCTCACCGCCTCCACTGGGCGCGCATCGGGCAGCGCGCCGAAGGGCGTCCGAGTCACTTCGGCCGCCGCCGCCAGGGAGCTCAGCCCCAACATGAGCGCGCTCACGCCCACGCGGGTGAGTAAGCGGACTATTGCCTTTGACATGACCCTGCCCTCGCCTGTGTGTCGCTGTGGACGCGACACACGTCAGTGGCTGTCGCGCGGCGTGCCCGCCGTCTGTGCCAGGCGTTGATACTTCAACGCGGATTCGAGCACCGCGCCGCCGTCAAACTGCCCGACGAGGGCCCGCTGTATTTCCTGCCATGGCGTCTGCGACTTCGGATAGGCGTAACCCCCCTGAGCCTCGAACTCTTTGCGCCGTTGCGCCCATTCCTCCGCCCCCAAGAGCACATTCACTTCGCGGCGTCGCAGGTCAACCCGAATGCGATCGCCAGTGCGCAGCAGCGCAAGGCCGCCTCCTACCGCGGCTTCCGGCGCGGCATTCAAAATCGAAGGCGAGCCCGACGTGCCCGATTGCCGCCCATCGCCAATGCACGGTAACGCATCCACCCCGGCTCGAATGAGGGCCGCCGGCGGGTTCATGTTCACGACCTCCGCGCCACCGGGGTAGCCGATCGGACCCGTGCCCCGGATCACGAGAAAGGTCCGCTCATCAATAATCAGGGCGGGATCGTTGATGCGCGCGTGATAGTCCTCCGGTCCGTCAAATACCACCGCGCGCCCTTCAAACGCATCGGGGTCGGCCGTGTCGGAGAGAAAGCGCGTCCGGAACTGCGCCGAAATCACGCTCGTCTTCATCACCGCGGCATCGAAGAGATTACCGCGCAAAACCGTCAGGCCCGCCGAAGCCCGCAGGGGATTCTCAAAACGACGGATCACCGCCTCATCAGAGCTTATCGCTTCGGCATAGTTCTCGCGCAGCGTCCGACCGTTTGCTGTGAGAACCTCGCCCGAGAGGATCCCGTGGCGGAGCAGTTCCCCAATGACCGCCGGCACGCCGCCGGCTCGATAGAAGTCCTCCCCGAGGTATTCTCCTGAAGGTTGCAAGTTCACGAGTAGGGGCACCCCCTGACCGTGCACTTCCCAATCCTCCAGCGTCAGTCGAACGCCCATGTGACGAGCGATCGCATTCAAGTGAATCGGCGCGTTGGTGGATCCGCCCAGCGCCGAATTGACGCGAATCGCGTTTAAAAACGCCTCGCGGGTCAAGATGTCCGAGGGTTTGCGATCCGCTCGCACCATCTCCACGATACGCCGCCCGGTTTCCCATGCGCACTGTTGGCGGTCGCGGTACGGGGCCGGAATGGCAGCCGACCCGGGCAACGACATCCCCAACGCTTCGGTCAACGAGTTCATCGTCGTCGCGGTACCCATGGTGTTGCAAAAGCCGGTCGACGGCGCGGAAGATGCGACCATTTCAATGAAACGTTTTTCATCGATCTGTCCGCTCGCGAGCAGTTCTCGCGCCTTCCACACAATCGTGCCGGAGCCCACGCGTTCGCCCTTGTACCACCCGTTGAGCATGGGCCCGACCGAGAGGGCGATCGCCGGAATATTCACGGTCGCAGCTGCCATCAGACACGCCGGCGTCGTCTTATCACACCCGATAGTCAAGACGACCCCGTCGAGCGGGTAACCAAAGAGTACTTCCACCAGACTTAAGTAGGACAGATTCCGATCCAGCATCGGTGTCGGACGCTTGCCGGTTTCCTGAATCGGATGAATCGGAAACTCGAGGGGAATACCACCGGCCTCCCGTATCCCTTCCTTTATCCGTTCGGCCAGCACGAGGTGGTGGCGATTGCACGGCGTAAGATCGCTCCCCGTTTGCGCGATGCCGATAATGGGGCGCTGCGACTGCAACTCCTCAAGCGACAGGCCGTAATTCAAGTACCGCTCCACGTACAGCGCGGTCATTTTGGGGTCGGCCGAATTGTCAAACCAGGATCGGGACCGCAGCGGCGGCATGTTCGCGCTCTTGCTCATGACCGCAACCTTCGCTGCGCTCGAACTGCTATGCCTTGCACCTGAAATACCGTGATCATCGGTCACCTGTCTAATAAGGTCGAATACCTGACTGCCGAGTAGCCCAGCCAGCGCTAGCACTGCCTCGATAGTGTCGCGGCATCGAGAGTTCCGAAAGTTTGATTTTCGGTCGCTCTCGGTCTATAAAGAATATATATCAGATAAAAGGACATTGCGTGCCCAGAATTTCATGCTGGTGCCTGGGCGTCCTATGGCTGAGCTCCCTAGGCGCTGCGACCGCCCAAACGAGAACCCCTCTGAGTAGTGGCGAAGCGCTGTACCCGCGCGTGCTACGGGTCGCGCACAATGCGGTGGCCGCAAACAATGGTGTCTTCGTGGCGAGCGTCACCACGTTCCCTAGCGGGAGCGGTGAGGAGCACATTTTTCAAAGTCCTGACGGCGCCACTTTTGCGCAAGTCGGAACGATCGCAGATCCGGCCTTCTCCGCAGGCCTGTGCTGCGGAACGCTGTACGAGCTGCCAATCGCGATCGGCGCGCTCCCAGCCGGGACATTGCTTTGGGCTGGATCGGTCGGCGGCGATACACCGACGATGCCTATGCAAATTCGGATTTACCGCAGCGCCGATCGTGGCGTCAGCTGGACCTACCTGTCGAATTGCGCCACCGCAACAGTGAATCGCAGCTCGGGGGGACTTTGGGAACCGCAGTTTACGGTCGCCAGTACCGGGGAACTCATCTGCTTCTATTCCGACGAAACCGTCGTTGGCTTCTCGCAATTGATCCAGGCGGTCCATTCCGCGGACAGTCTCAGCTGGTCAACCCCCACTCCCAGTGTGGCAAGTGCCGTTCAGGCGGACCGCCCGGGGATGGCGGTGGTGACCCCCTTGCCTAATGGTCGCTACTTCATGACCTATGAACTGTGCGGTCCGGCGGCGTGCGTGGTGAATGCCAAGACCTCGAGCAACGGTGTGGACTGGACGCCCGCCGGCGATCTGGGGAGTCGCATTCAAACCGGCAACAACCAGTGGTTTGAGCACACACCCACCAATGCCTGGTCCCCCGCGGCAGGGCTCACCAATGGGCGGCTGTACGTCGTTGGGCAGATCCTGATTCACAATGGCGCCGTCGATCCTGACAACGGCAAAGTGGTCTTCGTTAACAACAGCATCGACGGCTCTTCGCCTTGGACAACGCTATCGGCGCCCGTCAAAATCCTGAATCCGCCCGCGACGTCGAACGTCTGCCAGAACTATTCCTCGCCACTTCTGCCCTCGACCGATGGCACCTCAGTACTCGAGCTCGCCAGTGATTACGATTCCTCCAGTGGCACGCAAATCTGCAAGACGTTCTTTGCGAGCGGATCAACGAGCGTTTCGCCAGGGTTCACACTGTCCGTTCCCAATATCACGACCAGCGCGACGAGTAGCGCAACTGCGACCATCACGCTAACCCCGAATACCGGCTATCGCGGAACCGTCAGTTTCGTGGCCTCTATACCGGGGTTCGCGGGGAAGGTTACCGTCGCGCCGGCACAGCTAATCTTCACTTCCGATAGCCCGGCGACCGCGGTGCTCAGCGTGACACCCACCCCCATGGCGGCGTGGGTCCAGCCGAACGGATCGACCTTCACGGCGTCCGGCCATGGGCCGATTCTCATCGCCAGTTCGGGCGCGGGCGGTGGCGCTGCAAGACTTGGGAGCGCAAGCTGCGCGATTCTGATGGGCGCGATCGGGTTGTCAAGATGGCGGCGGCGGCGATACGCGTCGCTGGGCACGGCGATCGTTTTGACCCTCGCGTTGGCCGACTGCGGCGGCGGTTCCTCCTCACCGTCCGTGCCCAGCAGTTCGACGTACACCGGAACCCTAACCGCGTCGGACGTCAGTGACGCCGCCGTAAACGCGCGCACCACCTTTGTTGTAACCGTGACGCACTAAAGCGCAGGCGGTCACCGCGACGCAAGATCTATCATAGGTCCGATGCCACACTGGCGCCTCATTGAACGTCACAATCGCGATGAGCTGGGTGAAGGACCTCTGTGGTCCGCACGTGACCAGGCGCTCTACTGGGTCGATATACTGAGCCGAAAGCTTCATCGCCTGCGGCTCGAGGATGAGCGCGTGGATTCGTGGACTCTCCCCGAGATGACTGGCTGGGTGATCGAACGCCGGGATCATCCGGGCTTTATCGCCGGTCTGCGCAGCGGATTTGCGGAACTCATGCTCGAACCGTTTTCGATTCGTCCGATTATCAGCCCCGAACCGCACCTGCCGACGAACCGACTCAATGACGCCAAAGCCGATGGCGCAGGACGAATCTACGCGGGTTCCATGCCGATCGACGCCGATGAGGCCAGCGGCAGCCTGTATCGATTGGACGCGGACCACACCATCACGCGGCTCGATACCGGCTATTTCATCGCCAACGGACCGGCGTTCAGCGGCGATGAGCGCTGGCTCTATCACACCGACACCGGACGCAGCGTAATCTATCGGTTCCCCGTGGATCCCGACGGATCGGTCGGACCGCGAAGTCACTTCATACATTTCCCTGACGATTGGGGAAAGCCCGATGGAATGACGGTGGACGCCGACGATCACCTGTGGGTGGCCCATTGGGGTGGCTCTCGTGTCAGTCGCTTCTCGCCGCAAGGCGTGTTGGAGCGCTCGATCGCGCTTCCTACGCCTCAAATAACCAGCTGCGCATTCGCAGGTCCTGACCTTGATCGCCTGTTCGTGACCTCCGCAGCAGTCGGACGTGCAGAGGATCCTCTTGCCGGCGCACTCTTTGAAATCAACCCGCGAGCCCGAGGACTTGCGCCGCGTAGCTTCGCTGGCTGAGGCGCAAATCCAATCAATACGAGAAAGGCTCAACCTCGATCCGCCGACCGCACAGAAACGCGTCGGCGACTAACTGCAGGGGGGCGAAATCCACTTCGCTCTGACCTGCACGGATCAGACTGGCAAAGCGTGCGTAGAGCCGCGCGTATTCCGCACTGGCGGGCAGTGGGATAGCGGTGCCCAGGATATATAGCTTCGCTCCGCCATGCGTGAGGGCGATCGCGCCGTCGGTAGTCTCGATCTCGATATCCCACCGTGGTGCTCCCGCGTAGCGAAAGTTGAAAGCGAGCTCCACTGTCGCGCGATGATCATAGGCCATCGTCAGCTGAGCCTCGATCGGGGTGTCGCGATTCCGCGGGTACGACAACGTCGCCGCTGTTAACACTAGATTGCCTGGAAGAATGTGCGTAAGTATCGACAGTGCGTTCACGCCGGGATCGAATACCCCAAAGCCACCGGCCTGCCAAATCCACTCCTGCCCCGGATGCCAAATTCGTACGTCCTCGAGCCAGCTCACGCGAACGGCGGTCACGCGGCGCTGTTGAAGCCATTGACGGGCGGGCTCCACCGCTGGCGCCTCGCGCGAATGCCAACTGGCAAACAACGTCACACTCTTGCGCCTTGCAGACGCCATGAGATCAATGGTCTCGGAGACGGTGACGCCGGGAGGCTTTTCCAGCATCACCGCCAGTCCCGCCGATATCGCCGCACGCGCCATGGACGCGCGGGCGCTCGGTGGGGCACAGAGTGAGACGGCATCGAGTCTTGGCGTTCCCGCAATCATGCGTTCGATATCCGGGAAGCTGGCCAGTCCGGCCACCCCCCCGTGACGGCTCGCAGTGGCAGCCAACTGGAATGCCGGATTCGTCGCTAACGCGGGCAGATGCTGGTCTTTCGCGATCTTGCCGACGCCGACCAAGCCGATCGCAATAGGGTGAGCCGCGGAGATTGAGCTGTCCCGACGGCCGAGCTCATCAGCGACGGAACGTGGAAAATATGACACGTACTAAACCTTCCCCCTATTCGTCTCACTGAGGGCCACCAGCGGCCAACCGCTCTCTTGTGCCAAGCCTTCGCTCGACCGCGTGTGGCATTGTAGGATATTTGTATGATAAATATGTGTTAATAGGAATAGCAGGAATAGCAATGATTGACGATGGGGTGAAGATGACGCAGAGGCCGCGGTAAATGCTAATGGGTCGAATACTGGGAATGGCCGCCTCCCTGATGGTACTGGCGTGCCGCGTACAGGCCGACACCCCGCCGGGGGCTCCTTCGACGCCGTTCATCGATCCGACCAAGGCGTATCTCTTCGCGCATATGACCAAAGCGCAATACGGCGTGCTCTTTTATTCGGTGAGCTTAGACGGCCTGCACTGGCATCAGGTGAACGGCGGACGTCCCGTGTCGCAGGACTATCACGGACATGCCTCGATCGCGCAGGGAGGGGACGGGCACTACTACTTGGTCGGAAACAAAGGGGATGACGACCCGTTGATCCGCTTTTGGGTCTCGGACGATCTGATCCATTGGATGCCGCACGGCACCTACGAGCCCAACCTGAAAGACATACCCGGTCATCCGCATACTCTTCAGAGGATCGGCGCGCCCAAGTTGTTCTATGACACGCCATCGGCGCAATTTCTTTTGACTTGGCATACTCCCAATGTCCCCGGCTCGCGCGAGGATCCTGAACGGTATTGGGCCAGTCAACGCACGCTTTATGTCCTGTCCAAGGACTTGCGGAAATTTGCAGGTGCACCAAAACGACTGTTCGACTGGGACATGGCAACCATCGACACGATCGTACGGCCGAACGACTCAGCAGGATATTGCGCGATCGTCAAGGACGAGCGATACCCATCGTACAACTGGACCACCGGAAAGACGATTCGAATCAGTTGCGCTCCATCACTACTCGGACCCTACCCATTGCCAGGGCCACCGATCAGCCCGAATTTTCGCGAAGCGCCAACGCTCATCCGCGCACCCAACGGCACCGACTGGTTGCTCTATTACGAGCAATATGCCGGAACCAGTTATGGGTTGTCGGTAGCGCCACGGCTTGAAGGACCGTGGTATCAAGTGTCGGGGAACTCGGGCGTTCGGGATTGGGACCGATTCGAGATGCCGGCAGGGCTTCGTCACGGATCCATGATTGCCATCACGCGCCAACAGTACGAGGCAATTGTCGCCGCATTCCCTGACTAATTGTGGGCGTCCGACCTCACCGTTCAACGCGCGACGCCGATTTCCTAGCCTTCGGATCATCCGATCTGTCGAGCATGGCTGCAGCCTTTCGTGAGATTTGCGCGCTGGAAGTCGATGACGGCATCGTCTTTGATCCGACGTCGGTAAGAGCACAGGAGACTCCGCAAGGAAGCGAAGTATGTGTAGCGGAATTCGTCAACCATCTGCAGCAATTGTAGTCGCCTGACGCGCGCAAGCGGGCAGCTTCACTGCCCAGAAACAAGAGTATCGCGTTTAGAGCAAGCAGGTACCCCATCGCTCGCACGTGGTGGCACCGAATAAGAACTAAAGAAGCCAACCCACAACAGCGCTGCAGACACGGCTGTCAATACGACGGCGAGCCATCGGACTGCAAGAACTCCATACTGTTCGGCGATGATGCCACCGAGGATTGGGCCTAATGCATAGAAGTAGATCGACAACGTAAACTGTCCTGCGAGACGCCTACTGGAACCGAGTCGCATTACTGCGCTGAACTGGGCAGAGAAATAGATCGGCAGCGAGGCGTAAAAAACCGAGATCGCAGTCATATATACCCAAGGGATTGGGGAACTGCTAGCCACAATGCCGATGATGTTTAGGACTACACTGGCGACGAGAATTGCCCCATTAATGCGCTCACCAAGAACCAGTACCAATGCGGAACCCAACAGCCCCAGCACCGTCGCAATCGACAGGCCGTTGGAGATATTCTCTTCCGCAACACCTGTCGCAGCCCCGATGCGCTCAAGGTAGGTCCAGAATGCGGCAACTGCCACGTTGAATAGCGCCGACGAAATCAGTCCCAGCCATATAACAGTTGCCGGGGCAGCAAGGGTGCGCGACAAATCCGGTGCGTTGGAGTCCTTGTAGCCCGGCCGCAAACTTCGTGCGAAGACGAGGCAAGGAATTACAAGTAAACCCAGTCCTATGAACACGGACCTCCATTCAAATGCGTGAGCTAGTCTCGGGATCGCCGTAATCACGACGAAAGCTAGGGCAGTCTGACCGAGCATTGAGGCCGCAGCGTTGCGCTCCTGGTCCTCGAGACTGTAAATGTAGTAGCAGGCACTCACGGTCAGTCCTGTGCCTAGGCCGCCTACAGCACGCAGTATCACGATCGCGCCGGCCGAGCTGGAGAAGCTGGAACCGAAATTTGCCGCGAGCAATAGGGTCAAACCGGTCACGATTGTCGCCCGCGGCGAGGAATAGCGCATCAGGCTTATCGCCAATAGCGCACCCAGCGCCATCCCGAGCTGATCGGCCGATCCAAAGGCTCCAAGCGCACCGGGTTCGAATCCGAGCTGCCGGGCGAGCACACCGGTGATTGCAGGTAGCGTATTGGTGACCAGTGTTGCAACTGCCACGGCAACTACAGGCGCGATGCGCGATATCGTCCAGCGGCGCTTCATGTCACTGAGATAACCACCGCTGACACATTTTTCGCTTCGCGTGTCGACCGCGCCACAGACAGGATGTACTGAACCTCACGTGAGAAGGTCCCTAGCTGGGATAGCCTACTGCTCGAGAAAACGCGTCACCGCATCAATGAACGCCGCGTTCTGATCGACGAGGGTCATGTGCGCACTGCGCGGAATCTTGACCAGCGCTGAGCCTGCAAGTGCCGCCTGGGATTCCTGGGCGGTCGCGTCGCTGACCATGTCATGGTCGCCATAGATGATGAGCGCGGGGATCGAGAGCTTCCGCAGCGCCTCCGTGAAGTCGAAGCCCACCAGGTTGCCGTCTATATGAAAATCGCTCTTTGCACCCCACATCTGGTTAAGGACGTCCCAGCCCATGGGTGATCGAGCGCTATCCCACGCCGGCTGCCGGATAAGATAGTTGTAAGGTGCCTCCGCCTGCTCAGCGAGCTTGCGATACTCGGCAAGCTGAGCGCCATCGGCACCAATGATGCCGCGCGCCTCCAATGCAACGATCTGCTTTCGGAGTTCTTCATCGAGCGAACCCTTGATGCGCTCAAAATCCGCGTTGACACGTGTGGCTGACGATCCGGTGCTTGCGAGAATCAGTCGGCGTATGCCGGCCGGATGCTGGGTTGCCACCGCTTGAGCGAGGATGCCGCCGAAGGAATGTCCCAGCAGATCGACCTTGCCGAGACCCAGAGCGACACGCACCGCTTCGATATCCTTCGCCATCCCGGCAAGATTGTATTGAGCAAGATCTTCAAGCCGCTGCGAGCGGCCGCAGCCGCGCTCATCGATCAGCACGAGCTGGTGATTCCTCGCGAGTGGCAGTAGATAAGGCAAGAAGTAGTCGTGCGTCGATCCTGGGCCTCCGTGCAACAGCACCAGTGGCGGACCCGTTCCGATCGTCACGTAATAGATGATCGCACCGTGGGTATCCACATACCCCTGACGGCTCTCGATGCGTGATGGACCCATGAGTACGTCTCTACCAAAAAAGCATCGGCGTGTTGTCCAGCACCTCTGCTCCAGAATCGGTGACGATGATGTTGCGCTCGAAGCCCGCAACGCCGACACCGTCACGGGCGAGGAAGGCTTCGATACCGAGCACCATGCCGGGTTGGATGGGCTCTTCTATGCTTCTATATCCGAGTTCGCCGGCTTCGACATCGCCAAAGGGAACTAGTAATGGTGGGACGGACACACCAAGGTGGTGGCCAAGGAGCGGGAAGGAAATCGGTGGGGGAAAATCGAAATAACCCACGCTGCGCGAGAGCTCCTTCCCCTTACGACCGACGGCCCTCGCGGTGGTGCCTGGTACGACGGCGTGCACCATCCCATTGACAATCTGCGCGCAGTCTTCGATCAGTGACCGTTGCGCCGGCGTCGGATGACTTGCGCAAATGCCCGTGCGGCCGGGATCCATAAAGTAACCTTCGAAGAGAGGACCGTAAATCCACACGGTGAATACATCGCCGGGCGACGGGGCACTCTTGTTATGCCCATAAAGTTCTCGACTGAGGAAATATTTCTCGCTAAAGCGTCCGTGATTGATATCGATGCGATGAAAACCGCCACCGCCGCGCATGATCGCCGCGGCTGCGCGAGCGGCTGCCTCGCACTCCCGCTCGCCCGCGATCATCGCCTCAATGGCCGCGGTCAGGCCCGCGGTCACGAGCTTCCCGCCAACACGATAGGCCTCGAGCTCGCGAGGGCTCTTGATCATCTGAGCTCCGACCAGCAACTGCTCTTCCGAGACCCACTCGATCTGCGGCGCGTGATGTCGCAGGACACGGTCGTACATTCCTGGGAGCACGTCATCGCCCACGATAGCCACCCGTCCTTCGATGCCCGCGGAGCGTAAGTATTCAGCCAACGTCACCATCATCGGCGGCAGATGGCTCACCACCTTGCCACACACTATCCTCGAAATGTCGATGTCCTTCTGGGCAAGGCCGATATGCAGCTCGGGCTCCCGACCTTTACGGATTAGCACGGCGGAGAAGGTGTAAGGCTCACCGAATTCCGGCATCGTTGCCGGTGCCTGGCCGGTTCCGAACGTGTGGAAGTTGGTCAACCAGTACACATCGCCGATTTTGTCGTATGTGCCGGCGGATCGTTGCCACACAAGCAGATTCTCGTATCCAGCCGCGGCCATCGCCGCTTGAACCCGGTCCCATCTCTCGCAGTACTCACTTCTCGCAAAGAACATCTTTTGGCCCCAGTTCTTTAGTGCGCGTCTCACCTCAGAAGCGAAGACTAACGTTTAGGCCGATGGTCCTGGGCGGCACGGAAAACTGAGTTCTGAATACGTTGCCATAACTGTAGACGGATCCCTGCTGAATACTGATGATCCCATTTGATGCAGTTAGATTGTGGCCATACAGCATGAACTCATAGTGTTCGCGACGGAGGCCCAACGCTGCATCCAACTCGTTGTACGCCGGTCTCACATCGCTGAATGTAAATCCGGTCGGAACCGACCCCTGATGCATCCAGTCCGCTCGCAGGAACCCAGAATACGCGCCCATCGTGCGCGTGTACTCAACTGTAATCGCCTCCTTTTGCTTGGGAACATCCGGAACTGCGTCGCCCGCATTTACGGCCGTCGCACCCTGGAAAGGAGCCGCGATCGACTGGAAGGTGACGTCGGTATATGAGCCGCTGAAGGAAAGTAAAAGGAACTTGAAGGGTTTGAAATTGATCTCGGCTTCTATGCCTTTGCTGCGCGCGGTGCCGACGTTGGCGATAAAGAGGGACCCACAACCGGGATCTGTCACCGACTGCTGAACGTTCTTCCAGTCGATGCGGTACCCAGCAACGTTCACTGAGAGCTTTCGATCCCAGAAAGCTGCCTTGGCTCCGAGCTCGTAGTTCCAGACCGAGTCGGGTTCGTATAGCGGCGAGTATGCGTTGGTAAGCGTGCAGCCAATATTGGAAGGTAGGCCAACGTTGGGACCACCGGGGCGATATCCCCGGGCCGCAGTGGCATACAGTGTTGCATCAGCAGCCGGGTGATAACTGAGCACGACGCGTGGGCTATTACCACTTGCGTTAGCGTGCACCAGCGGCTGGCTCGGAGCTGCAATAGCCCCGGACTGTACGTTCTCCAAACTGTCACGCAGCTCGTAGTAGCGATCCCCGGCTGTGAGCTCCAGTTTCGGAAGAATCTTGTAGGTCAAGTCCGCAAAGATCGCGGCCTGCTGGTCGATCACCGCCTGATCAAAGCTGTACAGAATGGAACTGTTGGTCTGACCGATCGCGGTGGCGAAGTCAGAACTTTCGGTGGTTTCATCCGTATGCTGGCGAAAGTGGCTGAAATAAGCGCCTCCCACCCAGCGTAGGCGTTGATCGCTGGGTGATGTGAAACGGAATTCCTGCACGAAACCTGAGTTGTTAGAGGTAACGTGATCCGTGCCCGGGGTGTTTGGCGGATAGGGTACTCCGAAGAACGGAGCAATATTCGCAAAGAACAGTGTGAAATCACTCCAAGTATCGACATCGTCCGAGAGATATGAGGTCGACGATAAGAGAGTGGCAAGGTCCGTTTGATAGGTTATTGCGAGACTGCCGACCGTGAGTCGACTGTTCTGCGGGGATGAAGAGTACGCGGCCGTCGTGAATTCAGACAGATTGGTAAAGTACTGAGAATTGTTGCTGGCGGTGACTTCCGAAAAGACCACGCTGGGCGTGATTGTCAGCGACTCCGTAGCTCGCCAGGTGGCGATAAGCCGTGCGCCTTTGAGATCCGCATCATTGATGCGGCGATCGGCGGCCATATTCGGAGTTGGGTGCGGCGCGCTAAAGTCTCCGGGGATCACTCGATCGATGTAGCCGGGCACATGCTCGTAGGTGCCGACCACTCGCAGGGCGACATCGGACAACACGGGAAGATTGACCGCCGACTTGGCGAAATAGCCATACCCACCCCCCTGCGTGCCAGAGCCTCCAATCTCAGCATTCACCGCGAAGCCTGTGAAACTGGGTTGCGCAGTGAGGACGCGCACGGCGCCTCCTAAGGAGCTGGCGCCATACAGCGTGCCCTGCGGACCGCGAAGCACCTCAACGCGATCAACGTCGAAGAAGTCCAAGTCAGGCGCACCGGTGTAGCCATCAGTGCGCACGTCAAGGGGCGTCTCATTCAAATAGTAGGATACTGTGGGCGCCAGTCCATACGAGCTTCCCAGTCCGCGGATTGCCAGCGTGGACTGACCCGGGCTCAACACACCGACTGAAAGGCTGGGAACCCGCTGCGCGAGGTCCGCATTTCCCTGCAAGTGCAATGCATCTAAGGATTCACCGCTAATCGCCGTAATCGCCGCTGGAACATCCTGAAGTCTCTCGGCGCGTCTCTGCGCGGTAACGACAACCTCTTGTAGAGTATCGTCATCGGCGAAAACCGACTCGACACAAGCCAGCAGTGATACTGCGCCAAGAAATGTCAGACCTAATTTCATGTAATGACCTTGATCCGCTTAACCTTAGGTTGTCTCGATACCCGCGTTCTGGCCTACTCCCTTTTTACAGATGCGCTGCTTACAACATCGCCAACGCCTGTGCTGCGCCCCGCTTTCCTTCCAACATCGCGTGGGCCATGTTCATGTTTCCCTGCAGTTCCGAATGCGCGAATACCACGCGCCCATGAGACTTTCTCAACACCTCGTGAGGTGCGGGATTGTTTGCGGAGCCAAAGAAGAACCCGGGCATGGGAGCCATGTATGCGTGTCCCCAGCGGTTCAGGACGATCGCGGCGATATCGCGCCGCGCGTCGAACCCGGCGCGCCCGAACATCTCGGTCATCTGCTCACGCAGCTGCCGCTCGAAATCCGAGTACGACGTACTCAGTAGTCGACCGCGTGCGACCGGCCCCTGCATTTCGGGCGGTACATCGGGATTCATGAACGGGATGTAAAACGTTAGGACGACCGGACTGTCCGGCGTGAGGGGTCGAGGATTTTTCGCGAGGGTCAGGTTGCGGCGCACGCACACGTGCCAGCCAAGACCGGAGAACCATCGCGCGACCGGGAATCCCAAGCGGTCGAAGAAGCGCCAGTTGCGGACTGCGACGTTCGCCGTCATCACCGGCCCATAGTTGAAGGTTGAATACGCTGCACGGTGTGCTGGCCCAAGGTCGCTCACGATGTTCCTATTGACCCACCCTCCGGAGGCCATCACGACGGCCTTGGCCCGCACCCATCTGGTCCGCCCGTCCTTGACGTACTGCACTAACACCGAATCAGCGCTCTCCGGCGCCCCTTCATGCCTCACGTGAACCGCGGTCGCCCCCGTGCGGAACCGTGCTGGCGCGCCCTCTACATCAAGCGCCGCAAAGTTGAATCGACCCGAGAGCGCCGCCTCGAGCGGGGTATCTCCGCTTAATGCCTGAGGCAGAATCTCGAGCAGCATGCGCCGATAGATGCCGCTGTTGCCTCCCGGGAAAGACACAACGCTGATGTCGACAAACCGGTTCTGCGCGGTACTGGGGATGGTCCCCGGCAAAGTCAGCCGTTTCGCGGCGAGCGCAGAGACTGCATTACTGCAGACGCCGAAGTTACCGACGCACAACAACGGATCGATGTATTTCCTTACCTCGCTGCCGTATCCCAGCTGCTCGAGGAGCTCGTAGTAGGTGATTGAGTCTAGCCACCGGTCTACGTCCGGCTTCTGGGAAGCGAGATCGCGTCGGTTGTTCACGAAGTCGTCCAACTGTCGTTGCACGGGCTCCGGCCAAGGAGTGTTGGCGAACCTCGTTGCGATCGGGTTTCGGACCCAACCGGTCTTCGGGAAGTAGTAGCCGACGTCGTAGGCAGCCTCCACAATCATCGGGTCAAAGTGTTCGGTGGGTAGGCGATACTTCTGCGCGCCCTTTCCTAGGGGCTCGAGAGGATATTCCAGCGGCAGTCCGAGCTCGTGGTAGTAGTCAACGTAGACCTGATAGCGCCCGCCTCCGCCGGTGTACTCCTTGTCCGGTATCAGACCCGCGTTTGACCCTTGAGGTCCGGTGAGATGGATGCCGTCGACCTCAAAGTCGTTCTGCTTGGCCTCCCCGCCAAGGGCAGGGTGGTTCTCCAGGAGCAGGCAGGTCTGGTTTCGCTCTCTGTGCTTGTGGAACTCGTACGCAACCGATAGCCCCGAGAATCCACCGCCCACGATCACGAGGTCGTGGGTCTCTACCGAGTGCCCGGGGTCGAGTTCGGGATACAGGTGGTCGCGAATCGCATGCGCCGCGTCCCGGACTTTCTCTGTATTGCCGTTCGACCACTGATAGTCGCCAATGCCGCCGTACCCCGTCCATGCGGATCCGGAAGGACCAAACGGACCCGCTGCGCTCACCGAGGTGCTTGCGAGACTCCCGGATGCCCCAAGTAACGCGGCGCCCGAGCCCACCAGTACTCCATTTACGAAGTCGCGCCGCGAGATAGAGCTTTGCATGCCAAGGATTCGAGGAATATTCGAGCGTCGTTTCATATCTTGGGGAACTCTTTCATGAGCCGGAGGAATGGACCGGCTGCGCGAATCCGACGCGCGCACGTCCCTCGCGGGCGACAAACGGCCCTGCGAGGAGCAGCGGTGCCACAACCAGGATCGCTAGACATTCCACCGCCACCAGCGAAATCTGAAGTGATTGCTGCCCGAGGCGCGCCGTTAGCGCGTCACTTAAGAGACCCACGACAACCGGGCCGACAGCCAGGCCGGCGATTCCGGCTACCAGTAGCGTGAGGGCGCTCGTCGTCGCTCGCAGCTCCGCCGGTACGTGCACGAAGCACGCCCCCCACAAGGCACCGTTGGTGCTGAAGATCGCGAAGGCGTAGCAAGCATTCAGTACAAGAGCGACGCTTGCGCTCGATGCGAGTAGCATGCATAGGCCGGTGGGAATGGCCGCCATGTACATGATGGCTGGGAACCACACGAGCCACCGCGCGTCCCGCCGCGCGAGCGACGTGACCCACATGCCGCCGAAAACGCTGCCGGGAACCCCACCAACAGCGATTGCAACACCGTAGCGATACCCGACATCCTCAACCGGGAGTGCGAACTGCCGCACGTAGTACGACGGCAGCCACTGATTAAGTCCGTACTCGACCAGCATCGCAAAGCACGCCGCAATGAGCACCAGAACGTATGAGCGCAACGCGACGAGGTGCGGGATAACACGTCGCAATGGCACGTAGCCCGAGTCAACGGGAGCTCGGGCAGCCACAGGCTCGCGCAGAGTGAGCCAAATGATCGCGGCAAACGCCATCCCGCCCAGTGCGAACAAGCCCAACACCGCACGCCATCCGATACGGGGCCCGAGGTACCCGCCAAGCACCATCGCAAGCGTCGCCCCTAAAACTCCCCCGGCCGAGTGCACACCAAGCGCGAACGGCCGGTTCTCGGCCTTCACATAGTCCCCGAGAAGCGAGTGCGAAGTTGGTATGCACATCGATTGACCGGTACCCAGTGCCACACGCGCGGCCAGCATCTCGAGGAAGGTGCGTGCCATTGCGAAGAGCCCGGTCGCCGCGCTCCAGAAAATGATGGCCGTCGAGAGCCACCGCACGCGCCCATGTCGGTCGGCGAAGCGCGCGAGAGGCACCCCGGCAATGGCATAGAAAATGGCAAAGCCGCCGCCCATGAGTAATCCCAGCTGTGCGTCGGTAAGCGCGACGTCCGTCTTGATGGCGGGCAGCAAAATCGAAACCACCATTCGTTGTCCGTAGTTGGCAATGTTGGCCAAACACAGCAGTAGCAGCGCATACACCGCGTAGCCATTGGACACGGCCCGCGTCATTGGGCGGCTGACATCAGGCCGAGATACCGATCGATGAAGTCGACCGTCAGGCTTTCGAGCTTTGAGTAAGGACCAGGTACATACCCGGTGCTCCTCACCCCTGCGGCGTTGAGCTCGATGAGATCCTTGTCCTGCTTTGTCGTCTCATCCCATACAAAGCACAGCTCGGTGACATCGTAGTCCTTGCCGGCAACTGCATCCTCGCGAACTAGCCACCGCATCACGACCTGCGTCGTAAGCGCATTTATCGGCAGGTAACTCACCGCGAGTGCGTAATCGCACGTAGCCATGAGATACGACAGGAATCCTATGCAGCCGGTAGTCACGCTCTCGTCGTACCGGTCCACCTGACCCAGTAGTGGCGCCACGGGTCGGCCATCGCGCGAGGCTGTCTGCTTTCCGGGAGCGAGCGGCCCGGTGCCAGCACGGCATAACTGCCCACCTACGGTCGCCATCTTGCTGCGGCCCGTGGTCAAGCCTCGTGTGCGCATCTGGCATTCCCAACCCTGAAGGTAAGTCGCGAACTCTTCAACTGCAGCTTCCGAGACTCGCTCGTCTGCGCGCACGAACGCGTTCACCGCGTTGTACTCAGGGTGGTTCGGCAGGCAGTGATAGCACTCGAGGTTGTTTTCGATGCACAGCTTCCAATTTCCGCCAATGTGGTAGGTTCGCTCGGCGGCAACTTTGCAGTGCGCAAGGTCATACCGCTGCCAATATGGTTGTATCGGGCTCAGTAGCGCAGTCACATCTGGGGCCTTCGCCACATCGAAGCTCGCAAGGATGAGCCCCTGGAAGACCGCGACACCACATGGCCGCAGGCTATAAAGGCTTCGATCCAGGCCATCGGGCATATGGCGCCAGGCAGCGAGTTCGCCAGACAGCTTGTAGGTCCAGCCGTGATAACGACACCGGAGGAGCGCGGTATGTCCGCGCTGTGCCTCGCATATGCGCGCACCGCGGTGGCGGCACACGTTGTGAAAGGCATGGATGGCGCCGTCGCCGGCGCGCACCACGACCACGGCGCCTCCAATTGCGTCAATAGTGAGGAAATCGCCTGGCGCTGGAATCTGCGAGGTATGGCCTACCAGCAGCCACTGCGCGGCGAGGAATGAGGTCGCTTCGTGAGCAAAAATGCCCTCATCCACATAGAATGGTCGCGCGAGGTTTTCGCCGGGCCTGCGGCTGCTGATAAGACCGTGCACGTCCGCGCGTACGCTCATCGCGTTGTACCCCTTGCGCGGAAGAACCCCGGGCAGTTCTCGGCGCATCACCCCTGCGCGGCAATGTATCCGTCCTTGCGTTCTCAGCGGTAATCGGTACGTACAGCAATGATGAAATCGTACCGCCGACGGGGTGGCGGAGCACTGCCACCGCGGGGAAAAGAGGTTACACTCCGCGCTACCGCTGATTAATCACTACTGACGTCGCGTCCGGCACCTTCCGCAACTCGTGGGAAAGCGCGTTCTCATCAATTCGGACGACCTGGACCTCTGGTCCAAGCTCGAGGCTATCCAGCACATTGACCCCGCCATCAGCGGAGGGATCAAGCATGTTGTCTACGGACGCCAGCCCCACGGACGGGACCAGCCGATTACCTGCCTGGTCGGTTCTGGCTACGAGGAAATACATGAAGTCGAGCCGGGCTGTTGCGTTCACATCACCGACGCCGTGGTGGCGCAGGACTGGCGATTGACGGCAAGCAGCCTGAGCTGCGCGCTGCGACTTCGGCTGGCCTTCGCTGGGGAGGCCGGCTACACCGCCCGGGAGAGCCGAGTCAGCGATGAGACGACCCGTTGTTCATTCATCATTCTGCCGCCCGGAGAACTGCTGACCGCGAGCTTTAGTGGCGGCACCGCGTATCGCTACTGTTCGTTGAGCCTGAGTCAAGACTATTTGACGAAAACGCTCGGACTTGCGGATGAGGAACTGCCACCGGTCCTTCTCACGTACTGGTCTCGACAAGAGACTGGTATGGGCCACTTCGCCGCGTCGAAAACCTCATTCAATCAAGCGAGTCGGCTATTTAACATCCGCTGCAGCCCCGCCTGGCACGACCTGACAGTACGGTCCTTATCGCTGGAACTTCTGCGGATGCTGTTCCGTGACTGGCGAAGTGCCCGCACACATATGCGAGCGTCGATCCGCATCAGCCCGACGGAGCGCGCCCGCCTGATTCGCATCCGTGAACAAATCGACGCCGACCCCGCCTCGCGCTTAACACTTGGGACACTCGCGAGCCGCATGAAACTGAGTCGCAACAAGTTACACTACGGGTTCAAGCAGTGCTTCGGAGTATCGATCCACGAATATCAGACCGAGCGGCGCATGCATACCGCACTCAAGCTTATTCAGGAGACAACGCTCGCAATTGGCGACATCGCTGCTCGCTTGGGGTATGAGGAGCCGACAAATTTCACGGTCGCGTTCAAGAAGCATTTTGCGCTACTACCCCGTGAGGCCCGCGACGGGACCGTGCCACGTGGGGTCGGCGGAGCCGTCTTGAGGTGATGCTGCTCAGAGTTGAGGATGTTGAGGATACCTCTCGCTCGCCACCTACGGTCGTGAAGGCGATGGGGAGCTTTGTCGACGTTCTTACCCTGGTCGGAGGCGATTGGCTGTTTGCGAAGAGACACGCGCGAATTACATCGAAAAGCCGGGTATAGCCGCAGTGTTCAGGTAGACCAAGGTGTCGCCTGCGTGACTACAGCCTACGATCGCGACGATGCCAAAAAGGGCACGAGGCGCGTCACCTTACCCTTGTTCTCCCGCGCAGCCGAAGCAAAGCCCGTCTGCTTCATCGGCTTTCCCACACCCTGAAGGCAACTGTCCGCTCCAACCACTACCCTTCAGTTAACGACTCTGTGCAGAGCTTGCCGCGGGGTTTGCTGAAAATATGAACGTTTGCGGCTTGACGATACCCGTCGTTATCAGCGCCGTACCATCGTCACGCCATGTCATTGCGCCATCCGCGCTGTCATTGCCCGCGGTCTTTCGATTGAGCTGGCCCAACACTTTGCTATTCCTTACAACGGTGTAGGTCTTCGTCGGATCCAGCTGTCTTACTGTGAACTGAACCTGCTGTGCGGTGATCGGACCGGGCTCCAGCGTCAAAATCAGGGCGTCCTTCGATTTGTCATAGAAAGCCTGACTGACGTTGGTGTGCAGCGCATCGACATTGCTAATGTAGGGCTGTCGGTACTGCTCTTCACCCCAGGGCTCATTGTAAAGTCTGTAAAACCCTCCTCCCTGATTTAGCCGCGCCATAGGTATTAGGACATTTCCCGTCCATGGATCAACTCCTTGCGAGTTGCCCTTCGCATCCACTGAGTAATCGTCGTTTCGAGGGTAATAATATTCGCCATCTTTCCAGACCGGGTTAAAGTTGCGCTGGGCGTAAGCGAGCATCTTGTCAACCGCTTCTTTATCTCCGACCTCGGCCGCGTAAGCGAGAAACAGCCCCCACGCGACCGAAGCGTAGGCATGAATCGGGTCGTCGTACGCGTTAGGCGCTTTGGCGTACTCGCCGGTCAAAAAGAAATTCAACGCATCCTCACGATCGCGGTGACCCTCCCCAAAATATGCCGCCTCCACGAATTCCTTATCCCAGGCATGATTGTACGTACCGCTCCATCCGCCGATGTCACGGTCCATCGGCGACAGCGGGACGGGCTTTTGCTGCGCAGCGCGGTCTTCCCACGAAGTGAATACGACCTCGCTGTAGCGATAGGCTTTAGGATCAATAAAGCCCTTTTTGATCCAGGCATTCTTCATCTTTGGCAGGACATCGGCGTAATGCGTACCATGAACTTGGTCATAGTGCATAAAGCCCACGCTGGATGGCGCTTGGCAGGCCCAGAAGATGCGCGCGGGCTCGCATGCAGAGCCCACATAATCGGAATCCACCACTTCCTGATGGATAATCTTGGCGATATCACCCAGTGAATACCGGAATTTGATGAGGCCGTTTCCCATTCCTTGGCCACGATAGAAAAACGTGAATGCTCCCGGCCCATCGTACTTGTTACCACCGTACAACATTTCATGGGCTGCGCCGACTTGCAGGAGGTAGGCCTTTAGCATGATGTTGTCCTTTGCCACCGGATCCGCCCAACCCGGCTGCATATCGGACAAAATCCCGCCTCGCGTACCACTGCGGCTGGAAAACATCCACCGCTCCCATATGTCCGGGTGCTGCAGCTTTTCGATATAAGCTTCGATTGCGTCTCGATACAACTCCCGATACGCAGGTGTGTACTCATGTTGTACGAGGGCCAGCGTCATCCCCGCAAACGCTATTTGAAATTGGAGAGTGCGCTCGGTTAGTAGCCACTGCGAATTGAAGCCTGTCCAATCGCCTGGCAATTGGTGGGCCATCTTCACCATGTGGCGGATGTGTCCCAATTCCATAGCCGTGAGCTTTGGGTAATCGTGCGGATTCACGGCCTGCGCGGATGTCGATGACCAGCTCTCGCCGGAGACGACCCAAGACGCAAGTACGAACGCACAGAACAAGGCACCCTTCATGGTGTTCATAAATTGCATACCCTCAATCACCACCACATTCCACTGCAATCCAGAACCAGGCTCGCGTGATCGTCCTGCTGATACGGCCCCCCCTGTTGCTGATAGCCCCCGCACCTGTAGGTAATCTTGACCTGCTTGCCCAGAAATCCGGAGCCCACGTCAAGATCCTTTCCCGCGGTCAGGTTGAAACCAATGGGTATTTCGCACACCTGCTTTTGAGCGCAGGATTCTAGCGCCTTCTTCGCTTCCGTCATGCAATCGTAGGCCTTGTCGGCGTGTTTCACCGAATAGACGACACACGAGGTAATTTCAATGACTTCGCCCGAGCCGGCTGAAACCTCCTGTGCGAACAGCACCCGTTCCCCGAGAACCGCGGTCAGGATAAACACTAACGTATGTATTCCGAGCTGTCTCATAACACCCCACCTATCATCGTCGTTAGGACAGCTTCCAATCTGCTCCGGTCGCCGAGGGACGATGCGCTGCTTGATCGCGGCCAGTTCGATACTGCGAGAGCGAGAGCCGTCGAGCGGCCTTCGACAAGCTCTACCCGCCACTGCGAGCAGTCGGCTTCGGCGAGCGTCCGGAATGTGGGCTTAACGGGCGGCGCTGAGATGTACGAGCCACAGCGAAGTCGCATCGTTTTTCGGCCAGCCCCGGTTGTCGGCTTCATGGTGTAACACCCGATTCCGCGTCGCCTTTCAGTGCGCTACGTAACGATGCCGCAAGATCCCCAACGCTGGACTCCGCGGACATTTGTCTGCGAAATTGTCCGGAGGGATCCAGGACGTAGAACGTGGCACTGTGGCTCATTCCATAGTCCCCGTTCGCCTTAGCGGCTTGCTTGTCCGCATAGACCCGGAACTTTCGCTCGGTTACCCGGATCGCCTCGGGGCTACCAGTAAGTCCGGCAAATTGCGGATTGAAGGCTTTCAAATATTCTTTCAGCGCTTGAGGCGAGTCGCGTTCCGGGTCGATTGTGATAAAGGCCACTCGCACGTTTGCAGCCTGCTTCCCCAGGACATCCAGAGCCTTCGACAACTTGAAAAGTGCCGTCGGGCATGTGTCACCGCAGTGCGTAAAGCCAAAAAACACAATGAGCCAATTGCCCCGGTATGCACGATCGGTAACCGTCGCCCCACTTGAATCAATGAGCGAAAACGGTCGCTCTCCGTCGCTGCTGATCGGCTCTTTCGTCGCTGCGCCAGCCTGCGCGTACGGCCCGCGCTGCGTTCCGATAATGCCCATGTACGCCACGAGCCCGAGTGAAGCGGCCTTCAACACTGTCCCAACGACACTGCGCTCCTTCATGATGACTTCTTCACAAGGATCGCCTCATCCTTGCTACTGGGGCCCAGGAGCCTTCGCAGCTGCTTCTCCGCAACGCCGCCAATCACGAGCCGGTCGTCAAACAAAAATGCTGGCACGCCGGAAAGCCCCAAATCTTCCGAACATGCTCGTACTTGCTGCAGATAGCGCCGAGTCTCATCGGACTGGGCGTCACGCTCAACCTGATCCATATCGAACTTGAGGGCGCGAACCGCGCCAAGGACTCTCTCTTGTGTTAGATCTCCGCCCTGTTCCATCAAGCGAGTATGGAGCGCTGCGAACCGCTCCGGATCCTGCCGATAAGCGGCGATTGCGATACGCGCCGCGTATTCCGCCAAGGCCCCTCCAATCGGAAGAAAGAAAATAGCGATCCGAACGTCCTGCCTCGATTCAACCTCTTTTCGCACGAGCGGCGCGCTTGTGCGGCAGGGCTCACACGTGTAGTCAGTAAATTCCAGCAGTACCCGTGGTGAATCCGCATTTCCGATCGTCGGGGTAAATGCAACATGCGTTAGAAACTGCCACTTACCGTGCATGAGCTGCACTCGGTGGGCGCCCTCCTCGGCAAGGCGGCGATTCAATAGAACCGTTCGTACCCGTTCGAGTATCTCGGGATGGTCGGCAACAAACTCTGGCTTCACCATCAGTTCCGCCTTGAGTGCGTCCGAACCCGACGTGAGGCGATTAGCGACAGTTACTGCAACTGCACCGGTAATGGCACCCAGAAAGAACGGGATAACGAACGAGAATCGCATAACAATGCTTCGAATTACTCAAAACCCTGGCATTCTCAGGACAGCCTTTACAACCTTCCCGCTCTCGGACTGCGCCACGGCATCCTGGATATCACCAAATTTGAATTCGGTGATCAGCTTGTCGAAGGGGAAGCGTCCTCGTCGGTACAATGCGATCAATCGCGGTATGAACTCTTGGGGAACGCTGTCGCCCTCGATGATCCCGCGCACTCCGCGACCGAAGAGGATGCTATTCATATCGAGCTCCAACTTGGTCCCAAGTCGTGAAACGCCCATGACTCCGCACGTGCCCGTCAAGGTCAACGACTCCACCGCCTGGCGCACCACTTGAGGCAACCCGGTGCACTCGAGCGAGCAATTTGCACCCGAGCCGGTAATCGTCTGGATCGCTTTCACGGGATCTTCGGTCGTGGGATCGATCGCATGCGTCGCCCCCAGCTTCAGTGCGAGTTCACGTCTGTTGGCTAAAGGATCGACCGCGATCACCGTCGCACAACCACAAAGTGCCGCCGCCATGACGGCACTGACACCCACGGTACCAACGCCGAAGATCGCGATCGACGAGCCCGCTTGTGGACGCAAAGCGTTGATGACGGCGCCCGCTCCCGTCTGCACCCCACACCCAAGAGGGCCAAGCAGCCACAGGGGAACGTCTGGGTCTACCTTGACGGTGTTGCGCTCCGACGCCACGGCATAGGTTGCAAACGAGCTTTGCGCAAAGAAGTGTCCGTGAACTACCTGACCGTCTCTAGACAGGGCCCCGCTTCCGTCCGGCCGCGTACCGAGGAAATTGTGGTGATAGAGCTGATGGCAGTACGCCGGCCTGCCCGCAATGCAGTTGGGGCAGATCTGACAGCTGCCGAACGATAGAACGACCGGATCGCCGGGACTGACGCGCGTCACCGCTCGCCCGACCTTTTTAACCACACCAGAGCCCTCATGACCAAAGACGCAGGGCAGCGGGACTGGAAAGTACTGATCTCGGCAAACCAGATCCGTATGACAAATTCCCACACCCGCGATCCTTACCAACACTTCATCATCACGAGGCGATTCGAGCGTAAGCCGCTCTATCTCAAAGGATCCGCCCGACGTGCTAACAACGGCCGCTTCTATATCCATCGACGAACACCCCCACTCGTTCTGTCGCGACGAGCTCCTCCGAGCATATTCATTTTCCCACCAAAACGAACGTGTGTGGTGCGCTCATGGAAGTTGTTATCAGCACTGCGCCATCCTTCAGCCACGTTGCCGACTCGAGCTGGTGCGTGAGCGAGAGTTCGCCAGTCGCCTTGCCATCCTTGATCAACTCGTAGATCTTTCCTGCATCAAGCTGACGTACGACGAAGCTTACGCTACGAGTCTTGATGGGCCCCGGAATCAACGTCACGATCAACGCGTCTTTCTTAGCGTCATAAAAGGCCTGGCTTACACCCGCCGCAAGCATATCCACATCGCTAATATAGGGCTGCTTGTACTGTGCCTCGCCCCATTGCTCCGTATACAATCTGCGCAGGCCACTTCCTCGATTTAGGCGAGCCATGGGAAGCAGTGCACTTCCCGTCCAGACGTCAACGCCATGAACGTTTCCATGCTCATCGACCCCGTAGTCATCATTTCGAGGATAGTAGTACTCGCCGTTCTGCCACACCGGGTTGAAGTTTCGATCAGCGTAATCAAGTAGGTTGTTCTTCGCCTCTTGATCGCCCATCTCCGCCGCGTAAGCGGAGAAAAAACCCACCTGAAAGGATCGAACTGCCATGCGGCCTGCGATCTCATCGGGATTCTTCATTTCGAAGGACGCCGCCAATGCTCGGCTCGAGTCACTCTCACCTATCCTGAAGAGCTTTCCTGTCAGAATTTGCTCCAGCTCTTCATCTCGATGCGCGAGATACTGGGCGCGAGTGTAGTCGTAGTCCCAGGCGACGTTGTACACCGACGCCCAGCCGCCCTCTTCAGCGTCGCCGATCGCCTCAAGAGGTGTCCGAGGTTCGACATTCGAACTCGGATCGCGGAGGCTCGTGCTGACAAACATGACCGTCTTGTAAGTCTTCGGATCGCGATATCCGCTCTTAACCCATTTCGCGTTCATCTTGGGCCCCGCATCGCCGTAATGCGTGCCATAGAGATGGTCGTAGATGATGAAACCGGCGTTGGAGGGTGCATTGCAGATCCAGAACACACGGCCGGGTTCACACGCAGAACCGACAAAGTCGGAATCCACCATTTCCTCATAGATGTTCTTGGTAATATCCGTCAGCGTGTAACGGAAGTTCATTTGTCCGTTGCTCATTCCGCCGGTCCACTTGAATGTGAACGCACCAGGTTGTTCGTACCGCTTGTCCCCGTAGAGCATCTGATAGGCAGCGGCAATCTGCTGGATATAGGCCTTGAACTGAATGTTGTCTTTCAGGATTGGGTCAATCCAGCCCGGATTCGTCATCCAGTCGACCGGCTCGCCCTTGATTTCTTCAACAGACCCGTGTCGTGACTCGAACATCCATGGGTACCACACGTCCGGATGCTGCATTTTCTTAAGAAGATTCTCGATCGAAGTTCTGTAGATTTCGTGATATGCGGGAGTGAGTTCGTGTTGGGCGAGTTCCAACGTATATGCCATGAACGAGATGACGAACATCTTCTCGCCCTGCAGTGGGTTGTAGACCGTATCAAATCCGGTCCAGTCTCCCCACGGGTTAAGTGACAGCCGCGCTATGTGACGGATGTGCCCAATCTCTTTGTCCGTCATCCGGGGATACTCGTTCGGATCCACATTTGGCGTCGCAGCAGCTGCAGAAAAGCTAATAAGTAGCTTGGCCGTTGCACCGCATATGAGCCCCGTCCAAATTCGGGCGTTCGATTTCATGGACGTTCTCCGGCTTAGCAAGCCAAAATCAGCGCCGCATTGTTGTTCTGAAGATTTGGACCACGCTTCTCAGTTGTTGAGCCACACTGAAACACGACGGTCACGACTTTTCCCAACCGCCTCACCATCGGCACTCCGACGGGGTCAATGTCTTCACCGTCGGTGAGATTTAGTCCGATCGGAAGCTCACATCGCGTTGTATTGTCACAAAGCTTGGACACGGACTTTGTGCAATCTCGGCGTATCGCCTTGTCCCTGACCGACGAGACGACACAGGACGTCACTTTGATCTTGATTGCGGGGCCCTGGTTCTGCACAAAGGCATCCACCTGAGCCTGAGCCGATGTGACACCAAGAAGAAGCGCGGCGAGAGCTGGAAGAAGGGATCTCATGCGGATAACCATATTTGCCCCTGTCACGCATCAAAACTTGTAGTTCAGTTCCAGTCCGACCGTCCTGGGCCGATTGACGCTCGCCTGCTGGGAATTGGGAACAGGCGAGTTCCACGAGTGGGTCGATATAGTCAGCGCCGCAGTCTTGTTAGTCACGTTATCGAGATAGAGGGTCCCCGAGAAACGGGCGCCGGCGAGCCCGAGTCGGACATCCATGAGTGTGTAGCTGGGCAGCTGCTGCACGTAGTAGTCGATGTCATAGAACGGGCCCGTGGTCGTCGCACTCAGGCGACCGGTGATCTTCAAACCATTCCGGACAGGAATCGCAAGGGCGATAGCTTCGGAAACTGAGTACTTTGGAACATTGAGCACCGGGATTCCGGGGTGAAGCTGCTCCGTCGTTCCGATGGTATTCCCTGCGACAGTCGAATTGATTGAGGTGATTTCGGAGTTCGTATAGCTACCTGCCAAGGACAGGGTCACATAAGGACTGACCTTGCCCGTCACCTCGATCTCGGGCCCATAAGATCGCGCAGTGCCAATGTTGTCCGTGAACGGATATGAACATGGGAGCGTCAGAAGCTGTTGCACGTCGTTCCAGCGGATGTAGAAAACGTCTGCATTCACCTGCAACGCTCCGCCCCAGAAGCGCATCTTTTCGCCAACCTCATAATCCAAGATTGAGTCGGCGCCGTAGGACGGTATGCCCGCATTGCCGCAGAGAGCGACCGGCGCCGGAGAATTGGCGCCGCCGGGGCGGAACCCCTTCGCGATCTGTGCATACCAAGTCGTATCATCGGACGCGGTGTAGGCGAGGTTCACCTTAGGGCTAGCACCCGTAGAGTCCGTCTTGGTTACGCCCGTCGTTGGGGTCAAGTTGCCACTCGCAGTAAAGAAGCCGCGAACATTGATGTCCTTTTCCGCGTTGTACTTATATCCACGTGCTCCGACCGTCAACTTCCACCGCTCTGTGAATCTATACGAGCCTTCGGCGAAAATTGCATATTGCTTCAGATGGTACGGAGTGTGCTCTTCGTAGGCGACGCCGTCTGGATTCGCTGCTGCGCCTCCTGCGCTAAGGTACGCCAGCTGCGGAAGTGCGTTGTATTGGTCGACTTGGGAGGTTAGGTCACTGTAGAAAAGCCCTGCAACCCACTGGAATGGACCATCGCCCTGGGAAGTAAAGCGATCTTCTTCACTCCACTGCTCCACATGATCGCTGTTGGAGTACGGATTGGGATAGAAAGCCGGGACGCCAAAGAACGTATTGTCTAGGCTCTGCCCCACTTCCGTATCGTCGGTTGTCCACGAGGCATTATGGATCCACTTGGCTGTGGTCGACGTGAACGATACAGCTCCCAAGTCATAGACAATGTTGAGTGAATAAATCTTGAACGTATCGACGAGGCGGTCCGGGATATCGACCGGTTGATAGTGCGCCAACTGATCGAGCCCAACCGATGTGTCTGCCTGCTGAAGGCCGCCCAAGTGAATACCCTGATACATCGCAAAGAGATCGACAGTGAGCTTGTCGTTGGGTGTAAAACGCAGTGCCGTCCGGCCACCGAGTAGTCGTTCCCAGTTGTAGTTGTCGTACTTGGCAATGACAGGAGCGTCTTGAACGTTTCCGCGCGTACATGTGACAAAGCCGCACGTCCCGCCCGGACCGATCGGGAATGGGCTCACTACGATGCGATCGATGAATCCATGGTCGTATTTGTCGGTACCAACCACGCGCAAGGCCAGGACATCATCAATGATGGGGAGGTTCAGCATGCCACTTGCGCCCCAATTCATCCCACCATGCTGCGTATGGCTCGTGTCCGACTGTGCAGCAGCGTCGAAGCCCTTGGCGTTTGGTGGCGCCGTAATCAATCGGATCGTGCCGCCCATGGAGCCCGCCCCGTACAATGTGCCCTGCGGACCACGCAGCACTTCCACACGCTGCAGGTCAAAGAGGTCCGGGTCGATTGCCGCCTTACCCATGTACGAGTTAGCGGAGGCGGCCAGGGGTACGTCATTGACATAGAGACCCACGGTGGCCGATGAACCACCACTAGAGGGTAGCCCGCGCATCTCATACTCGGTCTGTCCCGGTGAGAATGTCTTCATCGAGATGCCCGGGGTTTCAGCGGCAAGTTCCTCGAGGCGCGTAATTCCCCTTTCCTGCAACTGCTCGCCCGTCACTGCCGTGATGCTGAGCGGGATCTTCTGCACGGTCTCTTCGCGTCTTTCAGCGGTCACAATAACTTCCTGAAGGGTGTCGCCCGCGGATGCAGTGGCATTCTTCTCTCGCGCCGGCGATGGGCACGGACTCAGAAGGCCCGCTAGCGCGAGGCATCCCAGCGCGCCCGTCTTCAAATCGCTCAGAGGAATACCCGACAGAATTCTAGTTGCCTTCACTTTCTTCCCTTCTCAACGGTACCGAGTCGTCTCAACAGCTCCGAGCCAAATAAGCGGCTGGTGCGCGTGGCTCAGGCGGCCTTCGGTGCGGCAGTTCGACCGAAATCCACTTTTCGATTGAGCGTGATCGTCTGCCAGTTGGTGTATTCCATTAACCCGTGCAGAGAGTTCTCGCATCCGATCCCGGACTGCTTATGGCCACCAAAAGCCTGTTCCGGCGAGTACTGGTGGATTTCGTTCAGCCAAACCGTTCCTGCTTCGAGCTGCGATCCGATCCGCTCCACCGCCTTGATGTCTTTTCCCCAGACCGAGGCACCAAGACCGTACTCCGTGTGGTTGGCGCGTCGGATGACATCCGCCTCGTCACGCCACCTGAGGACAGGGAGGATCGGACCGAAGGGCTCTTCTCGCACGACCCGGCTGTTTTCCGGCGGGTTGTCGACCAGGGTGACCGGCACGAACCAGCCATGGCCACGCTTGATTTCGCCGCCCAAGGCAAAGCGATAGCCGTTCTTGCGGCAATCTTCGACGTACTCGAGGACTTTCTCGTATTGCGGGGAATTCTGGATGGGTCCCAAGGCCGTGTCCGGGTCGGCGCCGTTTCCAATCTTTTGCGTGCGCGCGTAGGCCACGAGCTCGTTCAGCACCGCCTCATACACGTCCTCGTGAACATAGAGGCGCTTGGTTGCATTGCAGAACTGGGCGTTGTTCTGGAACGCCGCCCAGAATAGCTTGGGCGCGATCGCCTTCGGATCGACATCGGGGAGAACGATTGCCGGATCATTGCCGCCGAGCTCAAGAGTTAGGCGCTTCAGAGACCCTGCCGCGGATCGCATGACGTGCTTGCCCGTCTCCGTGTGGCCCGTGAAGGCAATCTTCGCGATGCCCGGGTGTTCGGTCATCCACTTGCCGAGTTCGTCCCCACCCGAAACGACGTTGAACACGCCAGGCGGTAGAACCGTCCGGCACAGCTCGCCCAATTTGAGCGTGCAGAGGGGGGTGAACGGCGAGGGTTTGACGATGATCGTATTCCCGGTAGCGAGTGCCGGAGCGATCTTCCAAACTGCAAGAAGTACCGGGAAATTCCACGGCACGATGGCGCCCACGACCCCCAGGGGCGTGAATCGGGTGATGACGCGGCGATCGGGTGTCTCCTCAACGGTTTCTTCGGGGAGTGCCTGCTCGGCGATCTTACGCAGCCAGTGAACCGAGCCCAGAATCTCCCACTCTGCACCTGCGCGAGGCTTGCCTTGCTCCCGCGTCAACAGAGCCATGAACTCTTTCGCGTGCTGCTCGATCTGATCGGCAATGGCGTTGAGCGCGTTAGACCGCTGTTCTCGACTGCTCGACTTCCACATCGAATACGCGCGCTGCGCGGCCTGCACGCAGGCGTCAAGCTGCGAACGGGTCGCATCGGGGACGCGGGCGATCTCCTTTCCCGTGGCCGGATCAAAGGCCGGCAGGATTGCGGGCGCATCGACGACGCGCCCATCGACGGTCATGGAGTAGTCCCGATTGAAATTGATCATTTCCGATCCTCCGCCATTGATGTGTACAGGCTCACTTAGATAGTCGCCTCATCCAAGTCTGCGAGGGCGCGACGCATGATCTTGCCGGTGCTGGTCTTCGGAAGATCCCCGACGAAACACACCGCGCGTGGGACCTTATAGGCCGCAAGTTCAGACCTACAGTGATTTAGCAACGTCTGGTCGTCGACCTGTGCGCCTGGTTTGACTACGACGTAGGCCACAGCGAGCTCGCCCTTGACGGCATCGGCGACCCCGCTGACTGCCACCATTTGAACCGCGGGATGGGTAGCGATCACGCGCTCCACCTCGGATGGATAGATGTTGTATCCCCCCGTGATGATCATTTCTTTCAGACGATCCACCACGAATAGGTAGCCCTCTTCGTCTGTGTAGGCGATATCGCCTGTGCGCAACCAACCTCCCGGGAGGAGCACCTCACTGGTCGCTTCCGGGCGCTCAAAGTAGCCTTGCATCACCGTGGGACCGCGGAATAGGAGCTCGCCAGGCTGGCCGACCTCGGCTTCTCGACCCGGATCTTTGATACTCGCAATGCGGCACTGGCTGTATGGGAGCGGCTGCCCAATCGAACCAAGCTTTGGAGGACCATAAGCTGGATGCGTCGTGCCAAGGCCCGCGATCTCGGTCATGCCCCAGAGCTCGATGATCGGACAACCGAGACCGCGCTCGGATTCGCGCAGCTGAGAAACCGGCATCGTCTGCCCCCCAACAGTGGCGCGGGTCAGACTGGACAAGTCCCGCCGTCCGAGAGCGGAAGGGCCAAGCAGGTAGTAGTACATCGTCGGAACGCCCTCGAAAAGGGTGACCCGATGGCGCTCTATGGCTTCAAGAGCAAGCTCGGCGTCGAAGCGCTCGAGCAGAATGAGTTCGTACCCGCAGAGGAAGGCACCATTCATGATGACGTTTCCGTACACGTGGGCGGACGGAAGCGCCGTGAGAACAACATCCTGAGCCGTCCGAACGTGCAGATTGGCCGTCATCGCGGTGTTTAAGATCACCGCCCGATGTGTAAGCACGGCTCCCTTGGCGCGTCCGGTCGTGCCCGATGTGTAGCCAATGGTCGAAACGTCTGACTCCAGAGGCTCTATCGGCTCCGCATTCGACAGCGACCGTCCCGTCAGCTCGAAGGCGGCATCCGGGGTGTGGCCGTTGCGGACCGGCATCAGCTGAATCCGATGCCCCGTAGGCAGGGCGCAGTTGATTGCCCCCATGCGTTCGGTAGGCGCCAGAATCGCGAACGCGTCGCAGTCCTGCGCGATGTACGCGATTTCCGCGGCCGTGAGCATGCTGTTGACGGGGACGACCACGGCACCACAACGCGCGATCGCAAAATAGCCAACGATCCACGCCCACCCATTCGGGAGGTGGAGCAGAACGCGATGGTGACGCGCGACGCCCAGTTGGATAAGGCAGCCCGCTACTTGCCCAATATGGGCTTCCAGCTCCGCGAAGGAATAGCAGTGGCCATTGTGGCGCAGCGCGATTTTGTCGCCGAACCGGCCAGCCGCATACGAAGGCAGCGTGGCGAGGTTCTGTGGCCGCTCTAGCACGTTGGCGCTCGCTCTGGCTGGGACCTGAGGGAGTTTGGCTCAGAATATGGATAAAAACAAGCGCTCGTTCATTTACAATGAATGCTAGAGTGATTGGGCGATGTCCACGCCCTTAGTCACTCAGCTCCTGGACCAGGCGACAGGCCAGTTCGGATTCAAGCCTGCGGTCATCACGCCCGAACGGACGCTCAGCTTTGCCGAGCTTCACCGCCTCTCTTCCCGCTTCGCAGCAGGACTGGCGGCCGCCGGATTGGCGTCAGGGGAACGGGTTACGCTCTGGATTCGCAACAGCTGGAAGTGGCCTGTGGCTTACTTCGGGATCCTGCGGGCGGGATGTGTTGCGGTACCCCTGAACGCGCTCGCGAGCCTTCCAGAGGCTTGCTTTGCATCTACCGATTGCGATTCGGTGGTTACCGTCGTCTGCAATCCGCCCGCAGTTTCCGTTGGACATCCAGCGGACGAGCCTGCGTTTCAGGGGCTGCGGAATGCATTGCTTTTCGAGGAACTCCTTGATCGCGGAGCGGGAGCGTTGCACGCCTGGCGCGAACCCGCTATCTCGCCGCATGAGCTTTGTGCGGTTTGCTACACATCGGGAACGACCGGTTTCGTCAAGGGCGCCGCGCTCCGGCATGAGTCGGTGGCGATCAATGCGACGATGACCGGGCTAATGCATGGTCTGCATCCGGGGGATACCGTCGTTACCCCCCTCCCGGCGGCTCATGTGTACGGCAACACCGTTCTGAATGCCTGCGTTATCGTCGGCGCTACCCTTGTTATGCTACCCCGCTTGGAGGAACGAAACGTCCTGGATGCCATCGAGCGTTACCGCGCGACCGTGCTGTACGGGGTACCCTCCATGTACCTAACCCTCCTTATTCTTGCGGACCTGGAGCGATTCGATCTTCGAAGCCTCCGGATGTGCGCAGTCGGCGGTCAGGGCATGGCGATCGCCAAAATGAGGGAAGTTGAAGCTCGCCTTCGCTGCCGACTGATCGAGCTTTGGGGCATGACCGAGATCGCAGGCCTCGGCACAACTCATCCTCACAATGGCCCGAGCAGTCTCGGATCGATCGGCATTCCACTCCCTTTCACTCAAACTCGCATCAGCGCACCCGACGGAAGCGACAAGCCAGTCGCGCAGGGCGAGATCGGAGAGCTGCTGGTGCGCGGACCGCACGTAATGAACGGGTACTGGAACGCCCCAGGGGAGACCGAGATTGTGCTTGGATCTGACGGCTGGCTCCGCACCGGGGATCTCGTACGCGAGGATGAAAGGGGCTATCTGTATCTCGTCGACCGCATAAAGGACGTCATACTGAGTGGAGGGTACACGCTGTATCCGGCGGAAATAGAGCGGGCGCTCGCTGAGCATCCTTCCGTCTCGGCCTGCCTGGTCACTGCCATTTCGGACAACGTGCGCGGCCATACCCTCAAGGCTTCAGTCGTACTGCGACCCGGTAGTCAGTGCGAACCTGAAGACCTGCTGCGCTTCTGCCGGCAGCAATTGGCCAGCTACAAAGTTCCTCGTACTCTCGAGTTCGTGCCCAATCTCCCGACAGGCGTAACCGGTAAGGTATTGCGTCGCGGCGCCGCAACGCGAGCCCTTGAGCCGAGCCTCCGTGCGTAAAGTCGGTTCAATAGGCGAGGTCACCGCGCGGGCCGTCCGCCGTGCAGCAGCCGACCTAATTGCTGAACACGGCTATGAGGCAATGAGCATGCGGCAGCTCGCTGCACGAGTGGGACTCACATCCGGTGCCCTCTACAATCATTTTGGCAGTAAACAGGCGCTTCTCAGTGGCTTGCTCGAGTCCGTCATGACGGACCTGCTGGCCGCGGTTCAGCGCGACGTGCTTTGCCTGTCGGACCCCGTCGAGCAGTTGCGCGTCTTTATCGAGCTTCACATTGGGTTTCATGTCAGTCGAAAAAACGACGTCCTGATAGCCACGACTGAGTTGCGAAGCCTTGATGCCACAAACCTTGCCAAGGTCGTGCGGCTGCGAAACCGCTACGAGGTTATTCTCAGTTCCATCCTGAGGCGCGGAGTCCGACTGCGTATATTCTCACTTAGCGACGTCAAGACCACGACGCTCGCCATCATTCCCATGTTGACCGGGGTAGCACAGTGGTACCGACCGGGGCGAAGAATGACCCGAGAGCAATTAATCGAGCGCTATATCGCACTCTGCATGGCCATGGTCGGCGCTACTGAGATGCATGCGCGTGACCGGTCCCAACGCAAGCCGGCGGATGTCAATCAAGAATCAACGCAGCCGGATGCAGTTTTGCAGCTTGAGTAAGTCCCTTAGGTCATTCAGCGAGCGCCACAACGTCCCGGGACAGTTTTCCACTTACGACCTAGTCTTCGGCTGGCCCTGCCTTGGTCGTTTCTGGCACTTGGCGGCTTTTGACCCGAACTGTTTTTCCTACGAATGGAGCTGACGCGTGGCATCGGCGCTGAACCGTCCGAATGCGAGCCTGTTCCGCACCGCACCCAGGATCTCAACTTCTCAACTTCACTGTGGTGCGCGCTTATAAGCGCAGCTGCGAATGCGTGGATTCCGTGATCAAGATCGGCAGAAGGTCTACCTTCTGCGCTTACCATGCGCTTACCATGCGCTTACGGCGGGCCAGCCGATCTCAGCGGCGAGCGCTATCACTCTGATTTGATTGGTGGAAAGGGAGGGACTCGAACCCTCGACCCCGGCATTATGAGCTTTCGCCATTGGATTAAAAGTCGTGCACTCTACTCTGGGCCACTCAGAGCGACACCGCGGCGCTCCGCGTACTTTGAGGCTTCATACCGAAGATCTGAAAATCGTCTTGCCTTGTACGCAGCGCATGCGTTGGGCGGCCCTGCAGGCGAGCAGCTTGGCTCACACCGCAGAATAGCCTCCATCGACCACGATCTCCGAACCTGTCATGAACGAAGATTCGTCCGAGGCAAGATAGACGACCATGCTCGATATTTCGACAGGCTGGCCCACGCGCCTGACCGGGGCCGGGCCAAGCAGCCGATCAATCGATTCCTGGTCGACGATGAGGTCCCGCGTCATTTCGGTTGCCACGAGTCCCGGATGAAGCGAGTTCGCTCGAATCTTGTCTACAGCCAATTCCGCGGCAATGGCCTTGGTGAAGAGGCGGACGGCCCCTTTTGAAGCGCAGTAGGCAGAAAACCCTGCTCGGCCGACGAGCGCGAAGTTCGAGGACACGTTGATGATGGATCCGCCGCCAGCCGCCTTCATTGCCGGGATCGCAGCGCGACAGCCCAAGAATGTTCCTTTTGCGTTTACCGAAAGCACAAAGTCCCATTGCTCGACGGTCATATCCGCGGCATTGCTATAGATGTACACCCCGGCGTTGTTCACGAGCACATCCAGTTTGCCATAGGTATCAATCGTTTCCGCGACCACGGTCTGCCACTGATCGGCGCTACAAACGTCGAGCGGCAGAAACATTGCGCTACCGCCGCCGCTGACGATCTCCCTCGCCGCGGCCTGTCCGGGTTCTGCCCTGACGTCCGTCAAGACGACCTGCGCACCTTCGCGCACTAATTCGACGGCATGCGATCGCCCCATGCCCGACGCCGCTCCGGTGACTATGGCGACCTTACCCTTAACCCGTTTCATTTGCTCTGTCGTGCGAACCTTTGACCCGTCAGACTGGAGCCGAGTTGGCTGCGAGAGCTCGCTAGCAGTCGACCAGCCTTCTCGCTGTCTCGGCTACTAACTTCCCTTGATGCCGCGCACCATCTAGTTCGATCGCGCTCGGCATCCGACGACCATCGACGCCGGCTATGGACGTGGCCCCGTATGGGCTGCATCCGGAAATCTCATCAAGCGTCATCTGGCCCCGAAAGCTGTAGGGCAACCCAACAATCAGCATACCGAAATGCATTAAATTCGTCAGAATCGAGAACAGCGTCGTCTCCTGACCCCCGTGTTGTGTCGCGGTCGATGTGAACGCGCTGCCTACTTTTCCGTGCAGAGCACCGCGCATCCATAATCCTCCGGCGCGATCCAGGAAGCTCGCCATCTGAGACGCCATGCGCCCATATCGCGTTGGGCAACCAACGGCGATCGCATGATAATCTGGCAACTCTTCGACTGATGCAATCGGCGCCGGCTGCTCGAGCTTGAAATGCGCAGCCTTGGCAATCGCTTCGGACACCGTTTCTGGCACCCGCTTGACGTCGACAGCGGCGCCCGCGACTCGCGCGCCCTCAGCGAGCGCACCAGCCATGACCTCAACGTGCCCATAACTGGAATAGTAGAGCACCAATACCTTGGGCGGTGCCATTTACCCGCTCACCGCTTGACGCGGTTCTCCGCGGCAAACACCTGGGCCATGATTTTGATCAGCCCCGGATCATTAAAATCAAACAATGCGCCGTTGCCGCTCACCCACTGGTAGGTATGAAGGAGGCGGGTGATCTTCCACTCTCCGTCTATGCAGCCAAAGGTGTTCTCGTACCACCCCACTTGGGTGTACTCCGCGGACCCGCTGTCAGTGGCCTTCCAATGGCGGGCAACCATATAGATCACCGCCTCGGCGCGCTCACCGTCCACCGACACGGTCAGATTGGAGTATTGATGGTG
>Ga0137418_10000175_pt1 | contig 50246 bp, 43 predicted proteins | sample CZODoug3_1_2_16f_FD_122242 | JGI IMG/M metagenome (GOLD analysis project Ga0137418, IMG submission 122242) | Vadose zone soil fungal communities from Angelo Coast Range Reserve, California, USA - CZODoug3_1_2_16fungal (Hybrid Assembly) | ecosystem: Environmental > Terrestrial > Soil > Vadose...
AACAAAATCCTGCAATCGAGAAAAAAGCTCCATTTTTCGATATAGGCGAGATCCAGCATCATGCAAATTTCAAAGGAAGGATTTGAGCGGGCCATGACCTGCCAAAGCCCGGTGATACCGGGTTTCACGTTGAGGCGCCGGCAATCTTCGGAACTGTAGCGAGCACAGTCCTCTACCGGGTGCGGGCGCGGGCCAACCAAGGACATGTCGCCTTTCAGGACGTTCCACAGTTGTGGCAGTTCGTCGAGACTGTATTTGCGAAGAAACCGGCCAAGGCGAGTGACACGCGGATCATCGGCGATCTTAAAGAATGGGCCGCGGCGCTGGTTGAGCCGACGCAAGTTTTCTTTCAGCCCGTCCGAGCCTGCAATCATCGTCCGAAACTTGAAGCAATCAAATTCACGACCAAATTTGCCCAAACGCAGCGAGCGATAGATGGCAGGACCATGCGACTCCAGCTTGATGACAATGCCGATCACCAGCATCAGCGGCCAGAGGAAAAATAAAGCAAGAGAGGACACGAATACGTCCACGATCCGCTTCAGGGACCTCCCCATCCCCGTGACAGGTTCCGCGAGCCGTCCAGTGCCATCGCGATCCAAGACAAATTGGGCGAGTGGTCGCCGGTCAGTCGCAGGGAAATAAGGGCTAAGTGCCCTTGCTCTTGGTTGAGAAGAGCGGTGGCCGACAATCGGGGATTTGTTACGGGTCGGTTTGGGAAGCGGCCAAAGCGGCGCCCCTTCTGCGCGTGGATCGAAGGTTCGTCGCTTGACGGACATGAGAAGCCACCAATACCCATTGCACTCTGAGAGAGTGGGATCCGGGGCCGAGAATTGAAGCGTAGAGGCAACGAAGGAAATCGTCGATGGGGCAAACTCTGTATTTGAAATACGGGTGAAAACCTTATAGGCCAGCGATAGTGCCTTTGATAAATTATCCGTGCCAGCCTTCGTGAGATCCCTGAGCGGAGAGACGATGGTTCTTAGCTCAAGCACGCGGCGGGAGAAGGGGAAAAGGCGAAGTGGAAGTTTGATAGTTCCCCTGTGCTTCCTCAATCTCTTTGCTTTACTGATGCTTTCAACATCGTGTTATGCGCACGCTCCGCGGCAAGATCAACAGAGGGAACCCCTGGGATCGTTGAGCAGTGTTGGGGAAGTGTATGTAAACGATTCGGCGGCACCGGGTGAATCCACGATTTTCTCTGGGGATAGACTTCGGACGGGAGAAAACGGTACTGCCACTTTTACCGTAAGCGGCAAAGGTACGCTGAAAATCTCTCCGCGAAGCGAAGTGGCGTTCCCCGGCAACTACCAGTTCACGACGGAATTGAAGAGCGGGACGGTGGTGTTAAGCGCCATCAGCGGACCGGGGGGAATCACCTTACGCGCCGGTAACTATGTCCTGGTCTCGTCGTTTCGGCAACAATCGGCGACGACAAAAATTGAGGGGGCGGGAAACGGCTCTTTCCTGGTTTCGTGCCTGGATGGCAGCGTGGGGGTGCTTACCGTAGATGCGAAGTCCGGACAATTTCTCCAGGCAGGTCAGTCTCTAAATATTTCCGGCGGACAAACATTATCGTCGGTATCCGGCGCTACAAATGCGACCGCCGCACACAGTTTCCATTCAAACTGGCTCTATCTCGGTTTAGGCGGAGCGGCAGCCGCCGCACTAGCGGCCGGATTGGGTCGCGGCGGGGGAAAGCAATCGATCAGTCCGTCAGGGCCTTGAGGGGAAACTGCTGGCGGTTCGACCCGGAGGAAAAAAGGACTCGCAGTGTCCGTTGGCATTGCTCTTGGCAGTTGTTCGGCAGAGAACGGTATCCTACTGACCCTCTATTTATAAGCTCGCCAGATGAATCGCGGCAAATCCAAGAACAGATCAAGCTAATTCCTGGGTGCCCCCGGATTGGAAATTCGGAAGACGATATTAATGTCTTCTTCGGTTTCGACCGATTGGCCAGCCAGCAACGTTTCCGAAAAACGCCACTGCCGAACGGCATTGATGGCCGCTGCAGCGAGAACAGGGTGGCCATTGACGGACTGCAAGCTCTGCACCGACCCATGACGGTCAATAACAGCGTGCAGCTTGACAGTGCCTTGGATGCCTTGCTGTTTTGCATCTTCGGGATAAACGGGCTCGACGCGGGAGAGCAGGTGGCCGAGCTGGAGGCTCGTTCCCTGGTGTTGCTTTTTCGAATTACCACTAGGTATGCGAAGGGAAGGATAGGGATCGGCAACGATTGCAACCGCCCCCGTGATGTTCGCCGGAGTCACTGGTTGCTTTGCCGCCGGCAGCGAACTTGCTTTACTCTCGGCTTCGGGAGGCCGAACATCATTCGAAGGAATCGGAGCCGGAATCGCCGGCTGCACGATATTCGCCGCTAGCTGCGGAGATGTTGGGGCCGGGCCGGAAGCAGTTTGCGGCTGTGTTTTCCCGACTGGGGAGATAATCGCGGTGGCTGGGACGCGCGGTGACGTGTTCGTCGTGCGGCCGCTAGTGAGTACTTTTTCCACGCGAGGGCCTGGAGTTTTGGCCGTGATTCGCGGTGAAAGGTTTTTCGCAGCATTTGTTGGTTTGAGAGGGCGTTTCGGCGGGATATTTTGGTAGCTGTTGACAATGCTGTCGACTTCTTCAAAAGGCATGGGTTTGACAGTGGAAGTTTGTGCCGGCGTCTTGTTGGCCTCTGGATTGGGAACGCCCGGAGTTGTGGCCGCCGGGGAAGGCGCTATCGATTTCACCGCTTGGCTCAATACTGCGGGCTTCTGCGCGACGGCGGTGGCAATTTCACTTCGATCATTGCGTTGGAGCGTCACCGACTGCACGGTCCATGAGATCAGCCCGACCAGAGAACATAGAAAAAGAAGCGTTCCCCACCTTCGACGCAACACTGCAGGAATCCCGCGATCAACCGCCAATCTCCATCTGGGCCGGAGGGCGTTTTTGTTTGGCCGTATTCCGGTTCGCGCGTAAGTCCGCGGTGCTTTCAGCGTTGGGTTGGCGCTACTTGAGGTGGGGGCAGCAGCAGGAGAGAAAATCGGTGCCTTTTCATGATTATCAAGAACCGCAGGGGAACCTGAAGTGTCAGGGATTGCGTTCTCTGAACGGGAAGTGTTTGGAGCTTCCATGCGCGGGTTCTGCTTCTCCAATACCCCGCCTGATTGTCCCGAAAGATTATTCGGAGTGGCGTGTACTGAAATCCAATTTCTGATATTCTGACGCGCCTCTTCCGTCAAGCCGACAAATTGTATCCCTACTTCTTTCTCGGAATTGCTTTTCCAAGCGATCTGGCAGCAGACGTCCAAGGGATGAGAAGATCCCAGGAACTCGACCTGCATATTCTGAAGAGGAAGGATGGACAAAATTGTGGCTGCCGACAGGGCCAATCCATCTTCGCTAATGTTTAAGACGCTGGCATTATTTCCCCCGTCCAGGTCTATTAAGATGGGTGAAGATGGGCACTTTCGTCCGCGGGCACGGCGTTCCGTAAATCGAACCGGAGTGTCCTTTTCCCCGGATTCCTGAGCCAATTGTTCCCTGCATTCCTGAGCCAATTTTGCAATACGCAGTCGAATTTCCTCGAAGACCCGCTGATGAGTGCCGGGATCCTTACCATAGGGATCCTCGATATTCCAATCCTCGACCCTGGAATAATCATCAAATGCCATTTCCCGGGAGTGGCCACTCATGTTGATGACGATGTCTACCTGCTCCCAAACTTTGGGCGAGATGCTCGTGGACTCCAGGTCTTCCACCCAGCATCCGTTTCTTATGAGGGTTTGCTTGGTCAACTCGGTGACAAAGCCAATGGGCGCCAAGCCCGCGCTGAACGCGTCGATGGCATCGTAAGCATCAACGCGCGCGATTGCCTCTGCCATCGGACTGCGGCAGGCATTCCCGATACAAATGAACAAGACCTTTTTGCGGCGGTATTTGCTCATCAGGAGGTTTCTCTCAAACCATTAGTTCCTAACGGCTGGGGCGTGGCGCCTCGAAGTGCGTCCGGCATGCTGTTGAACTGCTCTGGCCAACTACAAGATCACTTCAAAGCAGAATTATAGGCCTGCTCTGCCCCTCTTTCAATAAGGCAAAGACCCGCGCAAATAAATATAGGCCCAAGGCCACAAAATGCGGGAAACACACGATTTCGGGGGGTATTTTGGCGCAAATTTATCGATCCCGGGTTTACCGGGACCCTGAGGTAAGGCGGATATCATCGATCCAGACGGTGCCCGCAATTTGGTTGTCCAACTTGCCGCTAGCAGGCCGGATCACCCTTACGAGCAGAAGGCGAGTATCGGCGAAGGTCGTAAATTCAGCGTGCTGTTCCGACCAACCAGAGGTGCCAACGAGGTTTTCCGAAGATACGAAGATATTGCCCAGATTGTAAGCATCACACACCTGAAGCCCCAGCCCGCTGTCGGTGGTGATCCCATGCACGCGCATGTGGCTCGAAAATCGGTATCGCGTTTTCGGTTGAACCGGGACGTATTGGAACACGTGACCATAATCGAGGTTGCGGGACCCGTCGAAGGTGATTCGAAGTGCATGCGCACCCTCAAGCACACCGACGGAGTCGAGACTGACAACGGCCCCTTCGATGGGGAAAACGCGCCAGTCCAATCCCCCATTGAGAATTTCGGACTCGAAGCCGCCGTTTGTAACCAGATTCGAACTGTGCACCGGGAGTTGTACTTGCGCCGGAAATCGCTGCGCTAATGCGGACCAGACTTTTGACATCTGTCCGAGCTCCGCGTGTTGAATAAGCGCATCGACATAGGGGAAGGCCTGGCGCAAGTCGAAGGGCAAGCCGAGTTGAAGAATGCGGTCCCAAACCAGTTCGGCGCCGGCGATGTCGCCCCTTTCGATCAGAAAATCAAGGTAGTCAAAAAAAACGGGTGACTGAGCCGGAAGCATTTTCAGAAGTGCATTTTTGTCGCGCGTCGCGTTCGTTGCGAGCGTGAAAACTCTCCTGCCGGCTGTGCCATCTTCCTGAAGAACTAGTTCCAAGGTGCGGAGCGCATCGGGAGCCTTACCGGCTCGAACATAAAAATTGGCCAGTCTCCAGTTGATCTCCGGTGAATTTGGAAAGAGGCGTTGGGCGTGCTGGAAAGCATCAAGAGCATCATTGGAGCGTCCTGCCCAATCGTAGGCCGCGCCAAGGTCAGCCCAGAATTGCGCATCGTGAGGGCTCAGGCGGGTCGCATTCTGATAGAGCTGGACAATTTCGGTGGAATTCCCGCGATCGGCGTACAAGTGAATGAGGGTTCCCAAGGCGTCGTAATATTCCGGGTTAGCAGGATCCCACCTCATCGCCGTTTGAACTGCATTCGGTGTCCCCGTTCGAAAATACGCGGAACCCACCGCTCTTCTGGCGGCCAGATAGATGAAGAAAAACAAGCTCGCCAGCAGGAGAATTCGAATCGAAAAGGCATGCCAGCTTGTTTTTCTCAAGTTCGTCCACCGCCCAATTTAATGCCGAGAATAGCACTATCCTGAAACTGACTCTACCAGTGACGGGGGATGAAAATCGGTCTGCGCCAGCTAATGCCAAAGGGGGCGGCGAGCGCGAGTGTCTAAAATCCGTCTGGAATTTGTCAAAAGATTGCAAAATCAGAGCGCTGCTGGTGCGTTACCACTCTAGGAAAGTTAGCATTCAGGCGTAAAAGTCTTCGCGCCCGCCTCACAACCTGTGGTGGGCGTGCTTCACCCGTCTTGCCCAGTCGGGTACTCAATTCGCTTTGAAGGAGGGTAAGATGAAGGCTCGTTTGATGAATCCGCTGTACATATTGATTGGGCTCTTGTTAGCACTGGCGCTTCTTTCTGTTCCACTGCAAGCAAATGAGAACAATTCGATTCTGAAGAACCGCAACACCATAGACACAATTTCCTCCACGGTGCCGGCAAACGGGGATGTCAATCCATACGGACTGGTCCGCGTTTCCAGGAGTATCGGGAATCTGCGTGAAGGGCACTATCTGGTGAGCAATTTCAATGCGAGTTCGAATCTGCAAGGCACGGGCACAACGATCGTGGATGTGTCGCCCAGCGGGTCGCTCTCCGTATTTGCTCAACTGAGTTCGAACTCGTTACCCGGGCCTTGTCCCGGCGGAGTTGGACTGACGACGGCGCTGGCAGTATTGCAGACGGGCTGGGTGATTGTCGGGAGTCTCCCGACGGCGGATGGGACGTCTGCGACTGCGCAGGCTGGGTGTCTGATTGTGCTGGACAATCTGGGCAACCCAGTGGAGACCATACAGGGATCCTTGATTAACGGACCCTGGGATATGACATGGTTCGACAATGAGCAGCAAGCGGCGCTCTTTGTCACCAACGTGCTGAATGGAACGGTGGCGGCGAATGGCAGCGTGGTGAATCAGGGGACTGTCGTTCGAGTCAATCTCCGGGTTTCAGAAACCAAGATGCCGGTTCTCGAGTCCCTTACCGTGGTGGGTGCGGGTTTCCCTGAACGCACAGATCCTGCTGCACTGGTGATAGGACCGACGGGACTGGGGCTATCCCCATTTTGTCAGGGCGAGGAGAACGAGTGCGAGTCTCGTTCACCTGGAGATGAGCCAGTTCTCTATGTCGCAGACAGTCTGAATAATCGGGTGGTGGTGATTACCAATCCGCTGACGCGTACAAGACCTTCCGCAGCGGGAATGGTGCTCAGCAGCGGTGGGAGCCTGAATGATCCTTTGGGACTGACCGTTGCGCCGAACGGCCACATTCTTGTGGTGAATGGGAACGATGGTTTCATTACCGAGATTACGGCGCGTGGCGCACAGATAGCCAGCAAACTGATCGACAATAATGGTAATCCGCCGGGAGCCGGCGCTTTATTTGGCGTGATATTCGATCCGGAAAATGGCGTTGTTTTCGTGGACGATGCCACGAATACGCTGAATCTGCTTCACTAGCGATACGGAAGAGGAGAATTCGACGGTTGTACTGGTGTCGAATTCCAACTTTTTAGAGCTCACAGGGCGTCCGGAGTTGGCGGCCGGCTTTGGTGACTTCTTAGTGCGGGTGCGCTGAGGGGCGAAGAGCGGTGTGCCCAATTTAGGGATGCGCGTGCAATTCTGGACCTGCGCTTAGGGCGGTCCGGTTTCCAGAGTGCTGGTGTGAATTCGCAATTTAAAGCTTGGCGCTGGGCAAATCAGGGCAATAATTGATTGTCAGTTAGAAACTGAGGTCGAGGAATGGCATCTCAGTTCCCAGGGACATGAGACGACTCTGCCTTGGTGTAGAAAAGACCCGGGTTTTACAAAATATGTTCTCTCGGATTACCTTGCTTGGATTGTGCAGGAGGCCATGCATCTAACTCCCTGAAATGCCCCCGATCGCACATAGGTGGGCGGCCCTGCCGAACACCGGGACCTGAAGCTTCTTAGATCGATCATTTTTCCATCGCCATGGGGCGAAGTGCTGCTTGAACAGGAGGCAGTTATGCGAGGCAAAGTGTGGGCGAAGCGCATAATAGGGGCGGGAGCGGTTGTTGCTGCGTTGCTGACCCAAGCGACCCCATCCTGGGGACAGGGCCCGGAGCAACCTGTCGGCCAGCAAATGGACCTGGCAACTGTTGGCGCACTGTTGCAAAAGCTGCAGGCGCAGGTTCAGGACTTGCACGCACAGGTAAGCGACCTGAAGGCGGAGCAGCAATCGGCGAAGGCGGAGTCCGCGGTATTGAAGAAAGAGCTGGAGATCGCGAAATCGCAACTGGGAGCAATGGCGGCTCCGGCAAGCGGCAGCTCAGCAGCTCAGGCGGTTGCCGCGGCGCCCGCAAGCATCGCTACGACGGAAGAACGCATCAGTAGACTCGAGGAAAGCCAGCAACTCGCCGATTCCAAAATAGCAGAGCAGAGCCAGACGAAGGTGGAAAGCGGGTCAAAATACCGGTTGCGCCTCACTGGCATCGTTCTGCTTAACATGTTTGAAAATCGTGGCCCCGTCGAAAACTTGGACTTTCCTTTGCTGGCTGAGAATCCACAATTCCAGTTTCTGCCTTCGGGAGGTTCCTTCGGAGGTTCGATTCGACAATCGCAGATCGGAATTGAAGCGTTCGGCCCTACCGTTGCCGGGGCGCAGACCAGCGCCAATATCCAGTTCGATTTTGCCGGCGGATTCCCCGAGGTTCCAAACGGGACAAGTTTCGGAATTATGCGGCTGCGAACGGGCACGGTGCGGCTTGACTGGCCGAAAACGTCGTTCGTGGCGGGGCAGGACACTTTGTTTTTTGTGCCGAATAACCCGACTTCGCTCGCGACGCTGGCGGTTCCGGCGCTGGCTTACTCGGGAACCCTTTGGAATTGGGCGCCGCAGGTTCGCATCGAGCACAAGGTTGCAGTGTCCGAGTCTGGTTCGTTGCTGATCCAGGGCGGAATACTTGATTCGTTCAGCGGTGACACACCGCCATCAACCTATTATCGAGTGCCGACGTGGGGCGAGAGATCCGCCCAACCGGCGTATGCGGCGCGAGTTTCCTGGACGCAAGACATTCACGGGCAGAATCTTACGCTGGGGGCGGGCGGCTACTACGGCCGGCAGGCGTGGGGTTTCGGGCGGCATGTGGATGGATGGGCTGGTACAGTGGATGCCAGCTTGCCACTGGGCAGAAAATTTGAACTGACGACTGAGTTCTTTCGCGGGCGCGCGATTGGCGGCCTGGGCGGCGGCATCGGGCAAAGCGTGCTATGGCAGGGTTCCCTTACGGATCCTGCAACGGATGTTTACGGATTAGATTCCATAGGCGGTTGGTCACAGTTGAAATTCAAAGCGACCTCCAAGTTGCAGTTCAATGGAGCGTACGGCCTGGACAATCCGTACGCGCGCGAACTGCGTTTGCACGGAGGGAATACGAATTACTATCCGGTGCCTTTGTCGAAAAATGAAAGCGGGTTTGTGAACTTCATTTATCAACCGCGATCCGATATTGTGTTCTCCATGGAATACCGGCGGATCAAAACGTTTACACTGGATAGCAACGCAAATGTAGCTAACGTAACCAGCTTCAGTGTGGGATACATATTCTAGTGGGAATGTTTGACACGGCTCAAAAGCCCGGGTTAGTGATCGCCGCCTGCATTGTTTGCGCTTGCACCGCGACCCCCGCGCGCGGGCAAGACGCCGCTGTGACAATGCGGATGGCAGTCCGGAGCCCGGCTGTGGCGAAGCAGGAGAAATCGGCCAGGGCAGCGGTGGATGCCTCGGACATTGTGGTCTGGTTGAAGCCTTTGGATCCGGTGACCAGGAGCGAACCAGAGGGCACAGCTAATCCAAAGAAATTTCGACTGGTTCAACACAATAAGAGTTTCCAACCGCATGTGCTGGTGGTTCCGGTGGGTTCGGTGGTGGATTTCCCGAATCACGACCCATTTTTTCACAATGTGTTTTCGCTGTTCGACGGGAAGCGGTTTGACCTTGGCCTTTATGAAGCTGGAGCGACCAACTCTGTGCGGTTTGACCGGCTCGGTGTGAGCTTTCTTTTTTGCAACATTCATCCGGAGATGAGCGCGGTGGTGGTGGCCGTGGATACTCCTTATTACGGGCTATCTGACAGAAAGGGAAGTGTCGCCATCCAAAATGTACCTGACGGAAGATATGAACTTCACGTCTGGTACGAACGAAGCCTTCCTGAGGATCTGAAGAACCTGACGCACGCCGTAACCATTTCCTCCACTTCAAGAGAGCTAGGGACTATTCAAGTTCCGGAAAATCCCAGCTTCACGTCCGCGCACAAGAACAAGTACGGGCAAGACTACACACCGCCTTCCGTTCCAAGTTACTCGCATCCCTGATTGCGTGTTGAGGAAACGCAGCGACTGCGATCCGGGGAGACTAGCGGATTGGCGATATGGCGCGGTCGGTCACGCCCTGCTCTGCGGCGGGGAGGCGAACGAGGACCGTGGTTCCCGACTCGGAAGTCTGCTCGATGGAGACGCTGCCCGAATGATCCTGGACAATCTTGCTGACGATGGCCAGGCCCAGTCCAGTTCCGTTTGGTTTGCCGGAACTTACAAAGGGGTCAAACAGGGAGTCGCGGATGCCATTGGGGATGCCTTGCCCCGAATCGTGGACCCGGACCTCAAATCCCTTAGAGGTGTTCTTCGCATCAACGACGATTGAACCTTCCGTCTCCCCCATCGCCTCGCAGGCATTCAGGATCAGATTAAAGAAGACCCGCTCCAGCTTCCGTGCATCGAACATACCCTCCAGGTCCCCCGAAGACGACAGCACAATCCGCGTCTCGCGGAATTCGGGTTTCGAGTGGATGGCTTCGATGGCGCGGCGGATCACCTGATCGATCCGAGTGCGCGTGGGGGTAATCGCGCTGCGCTGATAAGAGAGTTCGCGCAGAGAATCGATCAAGTCGGTCATCTGGTTAGCCGCGGTCTTGATCTCCTCATAGATTTCGTCTTTCTTGAGTTTGAGTTGGTCGGCCTCGTAAAGGAATTCGGCGTTCGCCACAACCGCAGCAAGATAGTGACGCAAATCATGGGAGATCGAGCCGGCGGCCCGGGCCAGGGCGGCGATGCGCTCGTGCTCAATGCGATCCTGCTGCAGGGCGAGCAGTTGGCTGCGCATCTGGGCAAACGAGGTGCTGAGCTCCACGAGTTCTGTACTCCCCCGGGGAGTAATCGAATACGTGAAATCACCCGCCGCAAGGGCTTTGACGCCGGCCACGAGATTGTCCAACGGGTGTGTGATGGTGCGCGCCACGAAACCAAACAGGATCATTCCGAAAAGAACCGCGAGGCCGCCGGCCACGTAGATCGAGTAATTCAAGCGCTTGATAAAAGAGTTTACCGGCACAAGCGGCATCATCACGTAACAGCGGACGGGTACAGGCGACGATCCGTGGAGCAGCACGGAAGAATAAGCGTATTGATCCGTATCCAGCGCGATGTCGCCTGAGGTGCTGGTGGAAGAAAACGCACCGGAGCGCATGCGGCGCTGAAGTTCAGCCGTATCGCGCCCGGGAAGAGTAGAGGCGATGACGGTGTTGTTGGTTGCCAAAGCAATCTGATTCTGTGCAGCAACAGAAAGTTGCTGGGCGACGGCGGAATCCACCTGGTAGCCAACTGCGAGAAATCCCAGAGGTTGCATGGTTGGGCCTGCACCGGAAGTTATAGGGTGAAGGAAAATCCAATAGAGCCGCCCATCGTCGTACCACCAAGATGCATCTTCGCCCGCATCCGTGGAGCGTTTCAGGTCACCTTCGACGGTCTGGATCGACCAACCCGGTTTGGTCATGTGGAGGGCGACGATATTTCCGTTTGGTTTTGCCAAAACCAATAGATCACTCTCCGCGAGCTTCCAGAAGGATTCGGAGCCGTCCTGAATGGTTGGGGCATGTTGCGTCGACATCAAGGCTTTCATTGTGGGGAGATCCGCGAGCATTGCTCCCATGCGCGACAATTGCAGTTCCCTCTGCCGCTGGAAACTTTCGAACGCACGGACGGACTCGTCGGTTCCGTCTTTCACCTGCTTTTGAATCTCAGAATCAACGGTGTGGCGAATGAAATAGAGAAGAGAACCCGTGAGACCAAGAATGATCAACAGGGCAGCGACAAAGAGCTGGGATCGTAGTCGAAACGTAGTCATGAAGCGTCAGCGAACGAATTCATACAACAGTTCCGGCGGCTGAACCTCCGGGAGAAAATTTGTATCCGGCGCCGTGCATGGTCATCAGAAAACGGGGAGTGGCGGGATCGGGCTCAAGCTTCTGGCGAAGACGAAGCACGTGGTTGTCGACGGTCCGCGTGGAAGGATAATTCTGATAGCCCCACACTTCGTTGAGCAACTCCTCGCGGGAGACGACCCGGCCGGCGGAAGCCGCCAGATATTTCAGCAGCTTAAATTCCTGAGAGGTCAGGGTGATGGCTTTGCCCGCTCGCGTGGCTTCCATGCTGGTGAAATCAATGCGCGCGTCACCGAAGGTGAGGACTTCGTGCTGGACGGATTTTGCGGCAATTTGAGTTACAGCGGGTGATCCTGGGCCCGCGCGGCGCATTGCGCGGCGAACCCGGGCGAGAAGCTCCTTTGGGCTGAAAGGCTTGGTTACATAGTCATCCGCGCCGAGTTCCAGCAACAGAACTTTATCTTCCACCTCGGAATTAGCGCTGAGGACTACGATCGGTACGGAGGCGGCCAGCGCCTTGAATTCCCGGCAGAGATCTTTGCCGGACATTCCCGGAAGCTTCAGATCAAGAACCACCGCGCAGGGAAGTTGTTTGCGGAAAAGTTCCAAGCCGGCGGGGCCATCGGAAGCGATTTGTACCTGGAGTGAGTCGGATTCGAAGAGCCGCTGGAGCGTACGCTGCATGGCGCGGCTGTCTTCCACAACCAGAACGGTATCCACGGACATCGAAATCGAGCCTCCTGGCAAAACGTCCCTTTCGTCCGCCCTAGGCGTCCCCCAAGTAGATGCGTTGATCGTTCTCATAATGATAACCCTCTCCGGTCGTCTGACCACTCATGAATGCGCTTGGCCCAGTCCAGCCCTGGTGGAGCCCTGTGCACGCTGCCAACGCAATTGTTCCAGGGCAACCGGACCAAGTCCCTAAGATGGACCCCGGCGCGATGGGCCGTTTCGATTGATCGCTCGTCCAAGGTTCAATGGTGAATCGCAATTATTTCCGAATCCGTTGGCACATGAACTGGGCTATTCGCGTTGGATCACTGCCCACTGTACCGCGAAATCAAGCGTTCAGTTTACCGCGGGATAAGAAATGACAGTCGAGTGACACGACCGTGACAATTTGAAACTAGCTTCGAGGTAGAGTTTGTTCTCGACCAGAAGGGCCGCCTAATCTTTATCAACTGCGCGGAAGATGGGAGTGGGTAACTCTTCTGGTCGAACCTATAAACCCCGCAACGAAGGTACCAACCACCCCAATCGAATCCAGACAATAATTAATTGATTGCGGAGAATCATTCGTTCACGACTGAACCACTTCGAATGCGGCAAGGTCGCCTGGACGGATTTCAGACTGTTTGAGTGGCTTGCGGTGTGGCTTTAAGCCCTGTTAATTGTTCTTCGAGTGCGCCGCGATCGAGTTCGTTTTCCCAACGAGCCACGACAACCGTGGCGACCGCGTTTCCAATCATGTTCACAACTGCACGGCACATGCTGAGGAAACGATCGATTCCGAGGATCAGGGCCATTCCGGCGACGGGGATGGTTGGAATCACCATCATCGTGGCGACTAGAGCGATGAAGGCGGCTCCCTGTACGCCGCTGGCGCCCTTCGAAGTGAGCAGAGCGACTCCGAGAATTGTGAATTGCTGAATCAGCGTCAAATGCGTGCCGGTCGCTTGAGCAACGAACAGGGCGGCGAGCGTCATGTACAGGCTTGTGCCGTCCGCGTTGAATGTGTAACCGGTTGGGACCACCAGGCCGACGAGGGCCTTCGAGCAGCCCAACCTCTGGAGCTTGGCCATAAGATTCGGCAGGGCGGGCTCGGAAGAACTGGTGGCCAGAACGAGCAGAATTTCTTCCCGAATAAACCACAAAAACTTCAGAATTCCGAAGCCTGCAAGGCGCGCGATGAGTCCCAGCACCACCACTACGAAAAAGATGGACGTGATGTAGAGCGTGGCGATTAATTTTACCAGCGGGCCCAACGAAGCCAGCCCGTACTTTCCAATGGTGAAAGCCATCGCGCCAAAAGCGCCAATCGGGGCGAAGCGCATGAGGATCGCTACCACGCCAAAGACGGCGCGTGTGAGGCTGTCCATCACATCGAGCAGAGGTTTGCAGCGTGGACCGGCAATTGACAGCGCGAAACCGAAGAGTACCGACACGAGCAGGACCTGCAGAATATCTCCTTTGCTGAACGCATCAACGACGGTGTTGGGAATAATGTGGACCAGAAAGTCGGTGATGTTCTGCGCTTTTGCTTGCCCCGCGTATTCGGCAACTGCCCGGGCATCGAGTGTTTTGGGATCGACATTGAATCCGCTGCCAGGATGGGCGAGGTTGCCAACGAGCAGGCCAATCAGCAAGGCCATGGTGGAGACGAGTTCGAAATAAAGCAGCGCCTTGCCGCCGACGCGGCCGACCTTCTTCATATCCTCCATGCCCGCAATGCCGGTCACCAGGGTGCAGAAGATGACCAAGGTGATGATCATGGTGATCATGCGGATAAACACGTCGCCCAGGGGCTTCATGGAAACGGCCATGGCCGGATTTACGTAACCGAGAATAACCGCAATGGCGACGCCGGCCAGCACTTGAAACGAAAGGCCGGTATAGAAGGCCTTCTTGCGCGGCAACGGAGAATCTTCAATCGGGAGGGTGGTGTCGGAGAGCATTGGTTGGACTAGCTCCTTTGAAGGTCGGGTCTCAATTCGCGGACATCCTTCAACGTCTCGAGCGCGAGTAATTTGTTGATGAGAGCCGTGGATGTGGCGGAGCCAAGGACCGGGGCGATGAGGTCGCGGGCTTTATCCACGACTTCCTGGCGGGTCATGGGATTATCCGCAGTGCCGCGAACATCGCGAACCCATTCGGAGAGTTGCGTTCCGTCTTTCAAGGTTAGTTCGACAATGGCCTCGCGCCTGGGGCGGCGAGCGTCGATGCGCGGGTCGGCGACCACTTCGATTTTGGCGCGAACTCGGAGAACAGCGGGGTCCTTCATACGCGCCTTGTCGTGGACCGATTGAAAAGTGACTGTTTTGTCGAGGAGCATGACCGCGAGCATATGTTCCAAGCAAATGTCGGGAATGTCGCGATTGCTGACGGTGTTTGCTTCATCGGTGGCGATGCGGACGACCACTTTCTGAACGTCATCGGCCGTAAACGATCGCTGCTTGAAGAAAATGACCATAGCGTCCAGCGGCGCCTGGATCGGAGAGCCCACGGTCCATTTCTTGATGTTGGTGCGGGCGATTTCGTATCGCTCTCCCAACTTATCCACGAGGAGCGACGGATCGGCTTTGATCGCTCCGTTTTCCCGCGGGGCCAGAGCTTCGTAAAAATTGTCCGAGCCGGAAAAGATATCTTCCACGCCGCTCCAACCAGAGCGGATTATTGAAGCGGTCAGAACCGCGACGCCCGCCGGTTTTCCCGCGAAGAGAAATGCCTTCTCCATGTGTTCCGCGTCGCGCGACCAGGCACCGATTCCAGAGGTTTGTTGCGTTGTATAGTCCAGCAGCAAGCGCATCTGTTCCGCACTCAAGCCTGCCGCGCATCCTGCCGCGGCTCCCGCGCAAAAACACGCTGCGGTGCCGTGCGTGCTGCGGTGAGTCGCCGCCTGGTAGCCAGGGCCACCGAGACTCATGGACACGCGCGTGCCAATGTCGTAGCCGAGAGTGACCGCCCGGATAAAATGCGCGCCGCTGATTTCGTACTGTTCACCGGACGCAAAACCCGCAGGAACCGTGGACACCCCGGGATGTGAGCGCGAAGGGCCATGCGAGTCGTCGGTTTCGTCGGAGTGCGCAAGCACGCCGTTCGCAAAGGCAGCCTCAATCGGGCCGCAAACAATCTTGGACGCCACAACGGTAGCAATTTCCTTTCCACCGTAAGCGCGCGCAAATTCCAATGCGGCGCGACCCGGTGGCAGCCCAGAGCCGGAAATCATTGCGGCAAACGTATCCAAAATATGCTGCTTAGCCTTCTCCACCACTTCTTCAGGCAGTGCGCGCGTGCCCGCTGCGCTCATGTACGCGCTAAGTTGCTGCATGATGGGGCTTACGGCGTTCGATGACTGATCTGAACCCAGAAAGGCGGCGGCTTTTAAGAAACCTGGAGAGATCGCCACACCGGCGCCGGACAAGCCAGCCAACTTGATTAAGCGGCGGCGGGAAAATTGTGCCGGCCGGTTCTTGAATTTCTCATTTTCGGGCGAATAGGTCATTCCTGTCCCCTCTCATCGAAATCTTGCGCTTGCTACTCGACCATTGCCTTCATGACACGAAACAATTCGTTTTTTGCTTCGAACCCGATACCAGGAATTTCCGGAAGCCGCACATAACTGTCTTCCACGGGAATGCCGTCCGCGAATCCCCCAAAAGGCTGGAAGATTCCCGGGTAGGATTCATTTCCGCCCAGCCCCAATCCCGCGGCGATGTTCAGGGACATCTGGTGGCCACCGTGGGGAATGCAGCGTTTAGCTGACCATCCGTGTTCGCGCAGCATCTCCAAAATGCGAAGGTATTCCACCAGTCCGTAGCTGAGCGCGCAGTCGAACTGCAAAACGTCTCGATCCGGCCGGAGTCCGCCGTAGCGGATCAGATTGCGCGCGTCTTGCACTGAAAACAGGTTCTCGCCCGTTGCCAGGGGCGGAGCATAAAACGGCGCAAGTCTTGCCAGAAGCTCGTAATCAAGCGGATCGCCCGGCTCCTCGTACCAGCGCAGCCCAAGCGGGGCAAGCGCGTGTGCGTAGGAAATCGCCGTCTGCACGTCGAACCGGCCGTTAGCATCCACAGCCAGTTGATCGGGGGTCTTCAGAATTTTGAGGACGGCTTCGATACGCTCGATGTCCTCGGCGAGCGAAGCCCCGCCAATTTTTATTTTCACGACGGAATAGCCGAGATCAAGATAACTGGCCATTTCATCGCGAAGCCCGTTCAAATCTTTGCCCGGATAGTAATAGCCGCCAGCCGCATAAACAAAAACCTTGCTTTCCGTGATTCCACCGCGATACCGGTCTGCGAGAAGCCGGAACAACGGGACACCCGCAACTTTCGCTGTTGCATCCCAGACGGCCATGTCCAACACTCCAACGGCTACCGACCGTTCGCCGTGACCGCCGGGCTTCTCATTGCGCATGAGAACGTCCCAGATGCGGGCTGGATCAAAGTTGTTGCCAGTGTCATCCAGAAGCGTTTTGCAGTCCGCGGCACGAAGGCGCGGAATGAAGCGGTCGCGCAAGAGGCCGCTCGGCGCGTAACGCCCGTTGGAATTAAAGCCGAATCCGACCACAGGTTTGCCGTCGCGAATCACGTCGGTGATGAGAGCAAGGACACTGACCGTCATCTGGCTGAAATCAATGAAAGCGTTGCGGATCGGCGATTTGATCGGCACGACCGTTTCGCGGATGTCAACAATCTTCACGAGTTCACCTGTCGTATGTGGCGGTAGCGGGTCATGAGAGTTGCAGCAGAGGCCGCAGCTCGCGAATGTCGGCAACGCTTTCGAGATCGAATATCTTGAGAAGCAGGGCTGAGCATTTCTCCGCGCCGAGGACGGGTGTGACCAGGTCGCGGGCCTTGGCAAGGATTTCGTCGCGGGTCATGGGATTTTCGGGGGTGCCGCGCACGTTGTCCACGCGCTGGCGAAGGTGAGTGCCGTCCGCCAGCGCTATCTCCACGATGGCGACACGCAACGGCATCAGGCGCTCAAGGTCGGCGTCGGGTATCAGATTAATTTTGGCGCGTTCCCGCAGCACGGCAGGATCTTTCATTTTGGACGGGTCATGCGCTGAGGCGAAGCTGACTGTCTTATCCAGCAGTGCAACCGCCATCATGTGCTGAACGCAGATGTCTGGAATCTCTCGATTGTTGACGATGGCGGCTTCATCGGTTGCAAGGCGGACGTCCACTTGTTTCACTTCACCGGCTTCAAAAGGCCGCTGTTTGCGCAAAAGCTCGAGGGCATCGAGTGCCGCCTGGATTGGCGAGCCGACCGGCCATTTCTTGATGTTTGTGCGCGCAACTTCGTAACGCGAGCCAAGTTTATCGAGCAATCCGGAAGGATCTGCCTTCGGGTTGTAGGCCAGGAAAAAGCTATCCTTGCCCGAAAATATATCGTCAACACCGGTCCATCCGGATTTGACCAACAACGCAGACGTGACTCCGTTCCGAGCCGTCATCCCGCCAAAGTGAAATGCTTTCTGGATATGTTCGGTATCGCGATTCCAGGAACCCAGACCCGACGATTGGTGCCCGGTATAACCCAGCATCCACCGCATCTGTTGCGCGTTCAGCCCCGCGGCGCAACTCGCGGCCGCCGCCGCTCCGAAGAGAGGCGCGATGCTGTGCGTGCTCCAGTGGCTCTCGGCTTCGAATTGCTGGCTGCCGAGCGTCATCGTCACACGGGTGCCAACGTCGTAGCCAAGTGTGACCGCGCGAATGAAGCGGGTGCCATTGATGTGAAATTGTTCGCCGGCGGCAAGGGCTGCCGGAATCACTGCACAACCTGGGTGCGACTGAGACGGCGAGTGCGAATCGTCAGTTTCGTCGGAATGAGCAAGCATGCCGTTGGTCATCGCGGCTTCGATCGCTCCGCGCGACAGCTTGGAGGCGACCACGGTGCAGGTTTCATCGCCGCTGTAATTCTGCGCAAATTCCAGCGCGCGTTTCCCGGGAAGCAAAGTCGAGCCGGAAATCATCGCTGCCAGAGTGTCCAGAATGTGGTGTTTTGCCTTTTCGGTGATTTCCTCGGGCAGAGGATGATTTGCCGCGTCGCTCATATAGGTGCTTAGCGGACCCATCACTGGACCAGGGGATTTTGCTGATTTGTCCTGTCCCACGGAATGCAGTCCAAAGGTAGATGAGGAAGGAAACACCGCTGCGCCGATAGTCAATCCCGCCAATTCCAGGACATTGCGGCGGGAGAGCGCCCGCGGTTTGCGGCCGATATTTTCATTGCGGTCTGATTTCATGTGAGTCGGCGATCTCGATTCAGGGTCCGTATGCGCTCCCGCTGACTTTCACAAAAAGCTAGTTAACTTACGCTGACCTGCTTTGCGATCGCTTCGCCAAGTTCTTGCGTTGATGAACTCCCTCCGATATCGGGCGTGCGAACCTTTGCGTTGGCCAGAATCGCGGCGATCGCGTGTTCCACGGCGTCCGCAGCTTCGGCGGCTCCGAAATGACGCAGCATCATCGCGCCGGACCAGATCTGGCCGATGGGATTGGCGATTCCTTTGCCCGCAATATCAGGCGCCGAGCCGTGAACGGGCTCGAACATCGAGGGAAACTCTTTCTCCGGATTGAGATTCGCCGAAGGAGCAATTCCGATGGAACCCACGACCGCGGGGCCCAGGTCCGACAAAATGTCGCCAAAAAGGTTGGAGCCCACCACCACATCGAACCAATCCGGATGACGAACGAAGTGCGCCGAAAGAATGTCGATATGGTATTGGTCCGTTCGAATGTCCGGGAATTTCGCCGCCATTTCGCGGAAACACTCATCCCAAAAGGGCATGGTGTGGATAATGCCGTTTGATTTCGTGGCCGACGTCACGTGCTTGTTTCGTCCGCGCGCGAGTTCAAACGCGAAACGCAGCACACGGTTCACGCCTCGACGCGTGAACACCGCCTGCTGCACGGCCATCTCGTCTTCAGTGCCTTGATAAATCCTTCCGCCGATATTCGAATATTCGCCTTCGTTGTTCTCGCGAACGATCGTGAAATCAATTTCGCCGGGCTTCCAGTTCTTCAGGGGGGAATCGATGCCCTCGAACAGACGCACGGGACGCAGATTGGCGTACTGCCGAAAAGTTCTGCGGATCGGAATCAGCAATCCCCAAAGAGAAACGTGATCCGGTACGCCGGGGTAGCCGACTGCGCCCAGAAAGATCGCGTCGAATGGCCGCAGTTGTTCCAAGCCGTCGTCGGGCATCATTTTCCCGGTTCGCGCGTAGGTTTCGCAGCTCCAGTCGAATGACCGCCAGTTCAATCCAAAACCGAAGCGCTTTCCCGCGGCTTCCAGCACACGGATGCCCTCGGGAACCACCTCTTTCCCGATTCCGTCGCCCGCGATCACCGCAATGTTGAACATTTTCATTGTTCGTTTTTCACCCTGCATTCGCGGAGAGGAGCGGCGACAGCACGGAGATATCGGCAGCCGTTTCCAGAGTCCGGACGAACGCAATTATTTTGTCAGTTTTGTCTTGCGGCCAATCAACATACTCCGCGCAGCCACGGAATTTTGTTGCTGCTTCGTCAAAAGTCATCGGGTTAGCCGGGCTTCCCTTGCCGAAGGCGGCCTGCCCGGTGATCACTCTGCCGTCTTTCAGCGTGAGTTTCAGAAGGGAAGTCATTTTGTCGAAGCCCGCCCTTTCCGCTTCGGGGTCGACATAGAAATTAATCTTCCGCATCATCGCCTGAACATCGGCGCGCCGCACAACCTTATCGGAAAACTGGCCGAGCCCGGCCTTGCGCTCGAGCAGTAAAATCGCCATGCAGAATTCCATGCTGAATTTGGCTTGAAGCCCGGTCTTGGGATCGTGATGGAGAAGCGTCGTGGTCATGTTGTGATTGGCGCCCACGTCCACTTTTTCCACTTGGGACGCTTCGATATTGCCGACCTGAATCAGCCGCGCCAGTTCCGTCATGGCCGGATGGGTGAGGGAGCCTGAGGGATATGGCTTCAAGGAAACTCCGGGCGAGGCAAAAGTCCATGGATTGCCGAGGCGATCCATGATCGCGGTGGCATCGTAGGATCCGCCCGCCGCGTGGAAGAATCCTCGATCCGCTTCCAGGATTTGCTCCGCTGCGGTCCAACCCAGGCCCACAAGTTCCGTGGAAACGATTCCGCTCTCTGCCGCATGCCCGGCTTGATACGGCTTGGTCATGGTGCCGAAGTTTTCGCGCAGACCTCCCGAATTGCTGGCCGCCAGGCCGAAAGTCTTTAAAGTTTTCGAAAGATCGAAATTAAGAAGCTTGGCGCAAGCCGCCGCGGAGCCAAATGGCCCGCATGTTCCCGTAGTGTGAAAGCCATCCTCGTAGTGTCGCGGCGCAATCGCTTCCGCGATTTTGCATTCGACTTCAACACCCAGGTGATACGCCAGCATCCACTCTTTTCCGTTGATCGCACGTTGTTCCGCAAGCGCAAAGATTGCGGGCAGCACGGGAACAGTTGGATGCATCAGCAATCCATACACGCGGTCCTTCGCGGCAGCGAGTTGCGTATCGTCGAAATCGTCGGCGTGAATCGAAATCCCGTTTACAAGCGCGGCAAATCGAGCGGAAGTTTTTTGCGGGGTGCCAATAATCGTTGACTTCCCAATGCATGCCCCGGATTGCTCAACGAACTTGCGGGAAATCGGGCCGCTCTCCGCCCGCGACCCTGCAAGCGCCAAACCCAAGCCGTCCAGGATGGATTTTTTGCCCAGTTCAATTACGTTTGACGGAATGTCTTCGTACTTCGTCCGAATGACAAAATTGCCGACATAATTTGTGAGGCCCGGAGTTTTTGGGAAATCGCCACTCTCTGGCCTTTTCCCAGCGTTCGCCGAGCTCGCGAATACCGAGGCGCCAATCGCTGCGAGAGAGGTCTTGCCGAAATCACGCCGTCGCATGGTTCACCGGGAGCTCGGACGATTTATGGTTGAATGTCATACACGCGAACTTCGGCTTCCTTACCCGCATGATGCGGGACAGCCAGATAGTAGCGATTGAGTTCGGGCACCAGAATCCCGGTCTTGGCCCGAAACGCACCAGGAATCCTGGCGAGGAGAGCGTAGTGATCCGCATCCTTCTGTTCAAAAACATCAAGGAACTGGTCGCCGGCAAGATAGATGCGTTTATGCTGCGCGTCATAAGCTGCATCGTCCACCATGCCCACGGCAGGAAGGTCAGCGATAACTTTTCCGTCGTCCGAATTCATGACAATCAATTTCCCCGGATTTCGAGTGACAACGAACAGCCGGTGATTCGCTTCATCAAAGGCCATGGCAACGTTGAGTTTATCACCGGCGGGCAAAGGCCACTTCGCGCTGAGCTCGGATTTGTTGCGGTCCATGACTCCCACGGCGTTCTGGCCGGTGATGTTGATAAACATGCGCGGGCCGGATTTCTCGAGCATGATCGCTTCCACGTGCTCCGAAGGAATCTTGATGTCGCGCAATTTCTTCGCATTGTTGGTGTCAATCACACTGATCAGCGAATAAGGCGTATGCGCTTCTCGCCCGCCATTCACGACATACAAGTTTGATGTTGCGGCATCGTAGGCGATCGAGTCAGCGTCGATGGAAACTTTCGCTTCGCCAAGCGGCTTGTAAGTCTCGCTGTCATAGATTTTCACAGCCGAGGCGTCACCTTCAACTACAAACAGCTTCTTCAAATCTTTGCGGAAGAGAATCGCGTGCGGGGCTTTTATCTCTTGCATTGTGTGGAGAAGTTGATTGGTTTTTGTGTCCAGGATCTCGAGCTTGTCGTTCTCTTCCGCGGTCAGAAATAAGCGGTGGCCGTCAATGTCTGCGGCAAAATGGTCGAAGTCTCCATCTTTGAGCCCCGGCAAAGGAATGGTCGCGGCAAGCTTTAGGGGGTCTTTGTCCTGCGCCGCCGCGAAGAAAGGCAGGGACAACAACAGGGTGAACAGGATCGAGACAGTGCGTTTCATATGTTCCGCTCCGAAAGGAAGGATGTGAACTGTTTCCAAAACAATACAGAGGCCGTTCAAAACCACGCGGATGCTATGCCACACCGGGATTTGCGTCAACGCCACAGCGCAATCGTTACGAGGCAGATGCATGGAGGGAGCCGGGAATAGTCAGTATTTGAAAGGGATTTCTCTTCTCGCGCAGGCAGACGGCTAAACAGAAATTAATGTTGCCTTAAGTTCGATTGGGTGTGGATAGATATTATGCTTTGACGTGCCGGATGCGGGCTTTATCGCGAGCCCGGTAATCAGCCGTTTTCAAATTACGATTGACTCAGCCTTCGGGGGAAAAGATGAAGAGAACGATTGCGATTCTGCTGCTGATGTGCGGCTTTTTTGCAGCGAAGATGCAAAGCCAGGAAGCCGCTCCGCTGAAACTGGCGCAGACTTACAAGCTTCCTGCGGATGTGAAGGGGAATTTCGATCACTTCGCAATCGATCTGGCCGGCAACCGGTTGTTCGCCACCCCGGAGGCATATAAGGCCGTCCTGGTGTTCGACCTCAAAACGGGAAATATCATTCACAAGATTTCTGGAATCGAGAAGCCGCACGCGATTCTTTATCGGGACGATCTGAAGCGCCTCTATGTCACCGATGGCGAAGCAGGCGATTTGAAAATCGCGGACAGTGAAAGCTACAAGATCGTTTCCAGCGTAAAGCTGCTCGAGGACGCAGACTCGATTGGCTACGATCCCGCCACCAAGCTTCTTTACATTGACAATGGTGGAGGCGACGTTCACCAAACCTATTCCATGTTGAGCGTCGTGGACACCACGGCAGGCAAGAAGGTCGTGGACATAAAAGTCGACGGCGATACGCTCGAGGCGATGGCGTTGGATAAGTCGAGCTCGCGGCTTTATTTGAACAACAAAGCCAAGAGCCAGGTGGACGTAATCGATCGCGAGAAGCGTACGCTCATCGCAAGCTGGCCGATAACCCTAGCGAAAACCAATGTGGCTATGGCGTATGACGAAGCCAATCACCGGCTCTTCATCGCATGCCGGAGCGGAGGCATCGTCGTGATCGACACCCAATCGGGGAAAGAGCTTTCCGTTCTGCCGATCACCAAAGGAGTTGACGATCTCGTTTTCGACGCCGCAAGCAAGCGCTTGTATGCATCGTGTGATGGGGACGTATCGGTTTACGAGCAGAACACCCCTGACAGCTACAAACTACTTGGAAAAGTTCCGACCGGTCCGCTCGCGAGGACGGCGCTTCTGGTGCCTCAAATGAACCGTTATTTCGTTGCCGTGCCACAACACGGAACCACAAGCGCTGAAATTATGGTCTTCGAGGTGCACTGACAGCCTCGAACAAGCCGAGGAAGGGTGGGCGGTCCACCCGCGCCCACCCTCTTCGCAAAATTCGTTTATGCAGAGCGTTCAAATCCGAAATTGTGAAATCTCAAGAATTGTTAGCGGTGAACCCTGGAGGAGTGCATGAAAAGTTTGAAGCGCCTTGCGGCGGGTCTGTTGATCTTCGTCGCAACAGTCAGTACAGCGAAAGCGCAGACCGGAAGCGTCATCGCGATACGCGCGGGACATTTGTTTGACAGCAAGTCCGGCAAATTGCTTGACAATCAAATCGTCCTCGTCAAAGACGACAAGATTGCCGCGGCCGGTCCCGCCGAATCAGTGCAGATCCCTTCCGATGCGCAAGTGATTGACCTCAGCAAATCCACCGTACTTCCAGGACTGATTGACGGACACACCCACGTATTTGGATTCGGACTCGATGGCATCAAGCCTGGCGGACCTCCTTTCGCCAGTCCGATTAACGACACGCGCGAATATCGAACCCTCCTTGCTCTCGCCAACGCGCAGAAAGACCTTCGAGCGGGCTTTACGACAGTGCGCGATCTGATGAGCCACGGCGGCGGCTACGCGGATGTCGACATCAAGAAGGCGATCAACCGTGGGTACTTTCAGGGGCCGCGCATGCAGGTGTCCACCATGGGGCTTGTGGCAACCGGCGAAGGCATCCTGGGCTCCCCGGAAGTAAATTTGCCGAGAAATTATCAGACGGTGGATGGACCCTGGGCCGCGCGACAAGCGGTGCGCGAGCAAATCCACTACGGCGCAGACTGGATCAAGTTTCATGCGACCGCGGACTATGAATTCGAACCTGATGGCGCCCTGAACAGCGATCCGACTTTCACGAAGGAGGAAGTCCTGGCTATCGTGGACGAAGCACATCGACACGGTAAGAAAGCTGCTTGCCATGCATTCGGTGGCGAGGGGCTGCGGAACTGCGTTGAAGCCGGCGCTGACACGATCGAGCATGCGATCGAACTCGACGAAGCCACTGCGGACCTGATGAAAAAGAAAGGCATCTACCTGGAGCTTACTGCATACCACTATTCGCTCAGCGACTACACCGCGCGCGATGCCAAGTCCACCGGCGGAAAATACAGCCTGCAGGCGTTGCGCGAAAAGAGCGGACGAATGGCAATTTCTCGTGGCGTGAAGATTTCCTTCGGAAGCGGCGTCGGTCCGTTTCCCCATGGCACGCAAGCCGCCGAGTTCACGTACCTGGTCAAATATGGAATGTCTCCGAGCCAGGCCATCCAGGCAGCGACGACCGTAGCGGCGGAAATGATGGGATGGCAGGATCGCATTGGCTCAATCGAGAAAGGGAAGTTTGCGGACATCATCGCCGTTTCCGGCGATCCCCTGAAGGACATTACCGAGCTCGAGCGAGTAAAATTCGTGATGAAGGCCGGGCAGGTAGTCCGCGACGATACGAAATAAGCCGGGCCGCCCTGACAGGTGTTTTCGCATTGAGTAGTGCTATGATTTCCGCCTGCGAGTTATATTAGGAACGTCAGCCTATGCGTATCCTGCTGGTCGAAGACGAACGAAAAGTGGCCAGTTTCATCGCACGAGCGCTGCGTGAAAACTCCTATGCGGTTGATATTGCCGAGAGCGGCGAGAAGGCGCTGGAGCTTACCACCGACGTAACTTACGACGCCATTCTCCTGGATGTGCGCTTGCCGGGACTCAGCGGCATTCAAGTCTGCCGGGAATTGCGCCAGCAGGGAATGGAAGCTCCCGTTCTTATGTTGACGGCCCGCGGCTTGGTCGAGCAGCGTGTCGAGGGGCTCGACGCCGGAGCGGACGACTACCTTACGAAGCCGTTTGTGCTTGCGGAACTCCTCGCGCGCGTGCGTGCTCTCGTCCGGCGGGGCCTGCACAGCGGCAATGCCAAGCTCCACTATGCCGACCTGGAGCTTGACCGCCATCGCCGCAGGGCTACCCGCGGGAAGATGGCCGTTCCACTTACCTCCAAGGAATTCGCCTTGTTGGAACTTTTTCTGCTCCATGCTCCGGACCTGGTGACCCGCAGCGAAATCGTCGAGCATGTGTGGGATCGCCATTTTGACAGCGAAACCAACCTCGTCGAAGTGTATGTAAATCGCCTTCGCCAAAAAGTCGATCAAAATCGCACCGTGAAGCTGATCCACACCGTGCGAGGCATCGGGTACCGCCTCGGGGCCGTGGAGCCGTGAAAACCAAAACACTTCGTTTCCGGATGATGGTTTTGTTCTGTACGGTCGTCAGCGTTTTGCTGGTCGCGTCATATTTGGCCTTCTGGGGATTGCTCGCCCACGAGATTCCTTCCCAGCTCAATCATCAATTGCAGGAAACGGGTCGCCTGCTGATTGCTGATGTCGCGGCGGAGCCCGAGGCTCGAGATATTGAACGGCTCGATATCCCTGGAGAATTTTTCGAACTGCTGGATGCGAACGGGCATGTACTGCAGCAATCGCGCAATCTGCCCGCTCCCATCAACTTGAAAAACGTTGATCCCTCGGCCATGCATTCCACCTTTCAGGTGGCCGATATCGGTGGAGAACAGTCTGTTCGCGTGGCGGTTATTCCCTTTGAGCAAGCCAACCAGAAGCGTTTTCTTGCCGTCGCTATTCCCACGTTTGGCACCAACCGGGTGCTGGACACCTTTGGGCGGATCGTTCTGATTTTGTTTCCCATCAGCCTGTTGCTCACCGCCGGGATCTCCATGATTTATGTGGGCCGAAGCCTCGCTCCAATCACGGACCTGACTCGGCACGCCGCTTCCATGGCCAAGCGGGTCACCCAAAGCCAGGGATTCTGGGAGCCGCTGCCGGTTACCACGCCGCATGATGAATTGGGCCAACTGGCGGAAACTTTCAATGATCTGTTCCGCGGCGTGGACTCTGCCGTGCGCCAGTTGCGGCAGTTCGTCACCGACGCTTCCCACGAGTTGCGCACCCCCATCGCGGTTCTACATGGAGAAACGGAGCTCCTGCTTTCCAAGCCGCGCACGGCGGAGGAATACCAAAAAACACTCGCCGTTTTTGATGATGAACTGAAAAAGCTCACGCGAATGGTCGAGGGACTTTTTACGCTTTCCATCGCCGATGCCGGGCAATTGCATGTGGAGTCTGAGCCGCTTTACATCAACGAAGTTTTGGAAGAGGCCTGCGCGCTGGTCTCTTCACGCGGGAAAAGAAAGGGAATTGCCATCCTGCGCCAATTGGACCAAGAGCTTCCTTACACCGGCGACGAGGCGTTTCTACATCAGCTGTTTCTAATCTTTCTGGACAATGCGATCAAATACTCCCCCGACAGAAGCGCGATTCACGTGACACTTGAGCAGTTTGATGGGGCCATCCGGGTCTGCTTCCAAGACCATGGCATCGGCATCTCCGCCGAACATTTGCCATTCATTTTTGAGCGTTTTTATCGGGCAGCCCCCTCCGCAGCCGGCGATTCCCAGAGTGGCGGGCTGGGATTGGCCATTGCTCAGGCGATCGCACGCGCCCACGACGGGGCTATTGAATGCACCAGCACGGTGGGCATCGGCTCAAGTTTTACCGTTGTTCTTCCATTGATTCCTACGGGCAAGATTGACGCCCTGGAGCCATCTAAACAGAAATTAATCATTGGTTAAGGCATCCGAATAATCTGACGATAACCAAAGACGGCCGTCGGGTGTTGCTTGGCATTCGAGAAGATCCAGGCTCTGTCGACGTCATCGACACCAGTTCGCTCGAGCGCACGGAAAGCATTTCCGTCGATGGAAGTGTGCACAACATCTTCGTGACACCGGATGGCAAGTATGCAGTCAGCGGCTCGATTGAAAACAAGGCCGCGACGGTGATTGACTTGAGCACGGAAAAAGTTGCCTGGGAAGTCAAATTCGATCGTGGTGTACGTCCCATGACATTCGAGGCGAACCCTGACGGTTCGACACGCAGGATTTTCGTCCAACTCTCTGGCCTGAATGGCTTCGCGGTTGTCGACTTTGCCAGCCGAAAAGAAGTTGCGCGAATCGTATTGCCAGAGCAACCTGGCGGGTTTGGCAGCGCCGAAGAGCGCCTGGGCACGCCTTCCCACGGCATAGGCGTTGCTCCGGATGGAAAATCGCTCTGGGTGAACAGTACGGTCGCCAATGCGATTTTCAAATATTCGGTGCCCGACCTGCAACTGCTAGGGTATTGCGCGCTACCGGTCCAGCAACCCCCGAATCGGGCGGCCCTGGGAGCCGTGCCCGAATGGATCACTTTCACGCCGGATAGTCTGAGAGTTTATGATTCAAACTCCGGAGCGCGCTCCGTCTCAGTCATCGATGCGAAAACTCTTAAGCTGATTGATGTCGTGAATGTCGGCGAGGTCCCCAAGCGTATCAACACGCTCACCCTGCCCTGAGAAGTGTAGGAACTCACTCTGTGTCGTAGGTACGGTGGGTACACGGGGAGGAGCCGGGACACAAGTCGAACGGGCTTCCGCCACCGCGCGGGCTTACTCCTGCGTCTCCGGCTCCACGGGGATTTCCGTCTGTTCGACGCCGGCTTCCTTTTCCGCGCGCTTCGCAATCTTTTTCTGTGCGCGGCGCTCGGCCTTTTCGCGCTGCTTTTCCAATCGCTTCATTTCCTTCTGGCGTTTTTGGAATGTAATGGCCATAAAAATCTCCTTAAATTCACACTTCAATCCGTTACCGCGGTAAACCCGCCGCGGACTCTACCAGCGGGGTTCCCGAGGCTGGCGGGCGGCTTCCCGGTAATCTTCGTTTGAAAAACGCTCGCGGTTTCCGCCACGGTTTCCGCCGCCGTTCTCGAATCGAGGCGCGCGCGTGGCTTCTTTGGGACGTGCTTCGTTAACTTTCAGATTTCTGCCGCCAACCTGCTTGCCATCCAGTCCTGCAACGGCCTTGGCAGCTTCCTCGTCGTTTGGCATCTCCACGAAGGCAAATCCCCGCGCGCGACCGGTTTCGCGATCCTTCACCAGGTTAACGCGGCCCACCTGTCCGAACGGCTTGAACAGATCGTTTAATTCGCTTTCCGTTGTTTGAAAACTCAAGTTGCCTACAAATAGACTCTTCATCCTTCTTCTCCTTCAAAGATTTGCAGCCGCCGGCAATTATTTTTGCTCGCGGCTGCAGGCACTTCGACTCTACCTTAGTATGAGCCCCGAATAAATATCTGAAACCTGCCGGAACGCGACGGATGCCGCAACTTCCGCAGTGCCTTCGCTTCAATTTGCCGGATGCGCTCTCGTGTGACCGCGAATACCTCGCCGACTTCCTCGAGCGTATGCTGGCTCCCGTCATCCAGACCGAATCTCATCCGGATGATGCGCTCCTCGCGCGGTGTCAGAGTTCTGAGTATTGACGCAATCTGGTCTTTCAAATTCAGATCAATGGCCGCGTCAGAAGGCGACAGCACGCCCTTGTCCTCGATGAAGTCGCCCAGGTGCGATTCACCCTCATCCCCCAGCGGCGTTTCAAACGACATCGGCAGCTGCGCGATTTTCTTTGTCTTGCGCACCGCGTCCACGGGAATATCCATGCGCCGGGCAATTTCATCGGAAGTGGGTTCGCGCCCCAATTCCTGCACCAATTGCTGGCTTGTGCGCACTTGCTTGTTGATCATTTCGATCATGTGCACGGGCACGCGGATCGTGCGTGCCTGGTCCGCGATGGCGCGAGTGATCGCCTGGCGGATCCACCAGGTGGCATACGTGGAAAATTTGTATCCGCGACGCCAGTCAAACTTGTCGGTGCCGCGCATCAGGCCGATGTTGCCTTCCTGGATCAAATCCAGAAACTGCAGCCCGCGATTCGTATATTTTTTGGCAATGGAGACTACCAGGCGCAGGTTTGCTGCTGTCAATTCGCTCTTGGCCTGTTGTGCTTCGGTCTCGCCCCGGTGAATCAGCGTAAGAGCCCGCTTCAGCGTGCTCGCTCCCACTTCGCTCGACTCTTCAATCTCTTTTACCTTGGTGCGGCAGATACGCAATTCCTTGCGCGCTTCCATCGAAGCGTCACCGTGACTCGCCCTGGCGCGCCGCTCCAGGCGGGCCGCCTCGCGCTCCAGGAACTCCAGCCGCTCGACCGTGTGGCGGAGCAATTCGATCAGCCTTTTGCGCTCGCGCTCCTTGAATTCAATGGAACGGGCGAGCAACGACATCTCCACTCGAGTGCGGGACAACCGCCATTTTGCCCGGCGAAAGGCGCGCTTGTCCGAAATGCCGGTCGCTTCCAGCTTTGCCAGTTGTTTCAACCCCAATTCGTGCAGCTTTGCTATCTTGTCGATGGTTCGCAGCGTTTGCCGGGTTTTTTCTTCTATCTTTTCCTCGGTCAAATCTTCTTCGTCGATCTGCACAATCTCCTTGATCGATCGATTTCCCGCGCGCAACTCCTCGGCAACGGTAATCAACGCCTTTAGCACGATGGGCGATCGGGAAACGATCTTCAGCACGCGCAGGCTTCCGCGTTCCAGCCGTTTGGCGATAATCACTTCCTGCTCGCGAGTTAAAAGGGGTACGAGCCCCATCTCGCGCAAATACACGCGCACCGGATCACTGGTCTTTTCCGGAGGCGAGGCGGTCTGGTCCAGTTCCGCATCTTCGTTGGCCGCGGCTTCGTGGTGCGGCCGGCCATCTGTCGGCTCCGCAATGTCAGGGGCGGGGTGCGCCAACTTGGCGTCGGAAGCGTCTTCGTAAAGCGCTATACCTTCGCTCTCGAAGGCGGTGAAGGCGCTGTCAATCTCTTCGTTGGTATGCTCTTCCGCTGCGAAGGCGTCGTTCACCTGATCGTAGAGCAGGTACCCTTGTTCCTTGCCCAGTTTAATGAGCAGCCGGACTTGATCTTGTTGTTCCTGAATTTCCCGTGACAATGGTTTCTCCCCTCATCCACTGCCAGTTTTGCCCGGGCATTCTTCTCTGCAGACTTTCACCCGGCAGACACACTTGGACGAGGATTGGCTCGCTTGAATCGTTTTGCGGATTGCAGCTGTGGCTACCTGCGCTGCGTTCTGTGGACAGGACTCCGGGTGTCCCGATGCTCTTGGGTGCTGCGGCATTTGCAGCTCTAGAATCAGATGCCTACCATCATACACTACCTGCCTGTCCGCAGGTTGACTTCGCTCGCGTCCCGCTGAACCCGCAGGATCTACCGAGGGCACATCACGCAACGGTTCTACGCTCGAATCGCCCTCTTTCTCGATGTTCTCCGCTTTGCGTCGTCGGTTCCTCTTGCGCCCCGCCGCGGAAACTTGCCGCTTTTGGGGCCGGCAGGGAAGTGCAGCGGGTCCCTCAGACTCTGTAACTCTCGATAATAGTAAAGCGCGCTAGGTCTTTTCCGAACGAATTTCAGACTTTTGAGGAAATTGATCTCTTCCTCGCTTGCGTCGCTGCTCATGCCCGGGTTTCGAAGAAACTCCCTTAGCCCCGGCTCTTCATTCACCGTCGGTATGCCGTTTGTTTCCACGAATTGAAAACGTACTGTCCTCGCGGAGGCCAGGCGGTTGCTCAAAAGCACCTCCACCGAGAACGTCTTTAGATCGATGTCCCAGGACTCGATAACCGGATCCAGGAAGGCGGAGGAGTGCTCGATGGAAACGTTGAAAACATCCGTGTCCAGAAACTCCAGGACCATCGCTCGAACCTCTTCGTAAGATTGGCGCCGAGGCTTCCCCATACTGCGCAGCCATTTCTCGTTCTTCAACTCTTCCCGCGCGATTCCCTTGGCCACATCCAGCAGTGTCTGGCTCACCAGCCGCTCAAGCTCTCCGAAGGCCTGCTTTTCAAAAATCTCCCGCACCTGTCCGCGCTTTTCCGGCTTGCATTTCCGGATGATCAATTCCCGCACTTCCGGGAACAGCGGCGCGGGCGGTTCGGCCAGCTTCTTCTTCAACTCTTCGTGCCGCTGTGCCTGCACCATCGAAGAGAGATGGCCTCTTGGAAATTCCAGGAAAGCGTCCATTCTGTCGTAGAGGTCCGTTCGATCGACGGCCGGCGGCGCTTTCTTCCGGGAAAGCAGCTGCGAGATATAGGATTCCGTCACCTGTGCCGCGGCAGCCAGGTCGCGTTGTTCGAGACCCAGCTCCTTGAGTCTCTGTCGAATGATGAAGCTTACGTCCACAGGCGCGATCCTTTCGATTAACCAAAGTAGTTAAAGTGAAGTGTAAGCGAACCTATATTACTTGACAAGAACTGTGAAGTAGCCCATGCTGGATAGGTGATCCCAAGGCTGCCTTCAGGTTTGGAAAACCCGCGGGGGTTCCTGAAATACTCCCTTGCTCATGAACCGAAGGAGCATCCTATGTTTGTTCGCAAAGTATCCATGCGGCTCAAGTCCGAAGCTGCGGCGCAATTTATCCGCAAGATGGAAGACGAGATCATTCCCCTGCTACGAAAGCAAAAGGGCTTCCTGGACGAAATGACCCTCATCGCGCAAAGCGGCAAGGAAGTCTACGCCTACAGCTTCTGGGAAAGCAGCACCGACGCCGAAAATTACGAAAAGAACGAATTTGCCCAAGTTACCGGCATGCTCGCTGGCGTGATTGAGGGTGCGCTGCGCATCCATACCTACATGGTTGCCAACTCCACTTTCCACAAGATGGCTGCCGCGGTCGCTTCCTGAGCCCGCAGGCGTTTCACCGGACAAGGCCGCCGCTGGCTGAAGCCCGCTGACTTTTCTGAAGAGGGCAGGCGCCGAGCCTCTCCCGGTTTTCTCTTCGCAGGTTCTCGGCAGAGGAGAATACATGCAAATTGCGATCTGGATTTTCGTTGGGCTCGCCGCTGGATGGCTTGCCGGCAAAAGCCTTGAGGGGAAGGGCTACGGTATGTGGATGGATCTGGCGATGGGTGTCGCGGGCGCTCTGGTTGGCGGCATTCTTACTCGTTCAATCGGCTTCTCCGGCTATGGCGGAGTGTTTGTTTCCACCTTCATGGCCATCGGATGTGCCGCACTCTTGACGATTCTTGTGGCAATGGTAAACGGCAGAGCCATTCGCGCCAGGGCGTTTTAATTGATCCCGTTGCCGAATATTGATTTCAACCCTGATCGGGCCGATGCACGAAATGAGTGAATCCAACATGATCCTAATCCGCGAAGGCGCGCTCTTGCCGCCGGATTTTGTATTGGACAGCGAAGCATTTTTGCCCGGGTGGAGGGTGGTCAAGAATTTCGACGGCTACACCCTGAATCGGAAGATCAGCCAGGCAAACTGGAATTTCGTTCGTTTCACCGGCGAGCACAAGGCCAGAGTCGTAGGGCGCGCCTATGCCGGAACCCTCCGAAAGGGCATTGCCCAGATTTTGACCGGGCTGCGGGGCAAAAAGTTCAACTCTCTCGAGATAACCGTGGTGGGCCTAAAACGTTTTGTGGGTCTCGCTTTTGTCAGCATATCGGCGAACCGGCGGCACATCCAGGGCGGGCTCCGGGTTTCTCCTTAAGGTTTCTTGACTCACCCGATTGAGGGCGCCCACCCTTTCTCAGGATCGTCAGAAAGTAGCGGTTGTTTATCTTTCGTAATGAACCAGGAAAAGGAAACGCGTATGACAAAACTATATGTTGGCAATCTCTCTTTCGGCATGAACGATGAATCCCTTCAGCAGTTGTTCGTCGATAAGGGCTATCAGGTGTCGTCGGCTCGAGTTATCACCGACCGGGAAACGGGACGCTCGCGAGGCTTCGGCTTTGTCGAGTTGGGTGATGGCGGCGACGCAGCTAAGGCCATTGGTGAGTTCAATGGGCTCGATGTGGATGGCCGGCAGCTTCAGGTGAACGAAGCGCGCCCGCAGGAATCGCGCGGCGGCGGTGGTGGAGATCGCTCGGGTGGCCGCGGTGGTTATTCCGGCGGTCGTTCGGGGGGCGGCGGGCGTCGCAACTATTAAGGGGAGAGAACCTTGCGCGCCGGTCTCAGGAAATTTGTGACGTTGTGTTAGTCCAATCTTTTACTTTCTTAAGGTGACAGGAGGAAGTTTTGGAGAATCTCTCGACAGGCCAGTACATCAAGCATTTTCAGTACGGTTGCGGCGTGATTACCGAATCGAAATCGGACCGCACTACAATTGATTTCGACGCTCATGGAATCAAGATCTTTGTCACGAGCCTGATGGTTGTCGAACTTGCCGAAGGCACGCCGCCAAAGCGGCGCCGCGCCAAGCGTCCCAAGGCGCCCAAGCCGGCTCCCACGCTGAATGCCCGCGTCTTCGTCCCCGGTGCAAAATGAGTGGAAGTATTCTCGTGCAGTACGTCGGCTTTCGCACAAACGGACTCTCACGAGAGTACACATTCAATGTTCGCGGAGACGGCGAAGACCGTGCATTCACTTTAAATATTGCCAACGAGGCGTTCGTCTCTCATCGTGCGCGTTATCAGGATGCGCCGGCAATCTGCGCCGAACGCCTGCAAGCGGAGCTGGCCGCTCACGAAAACCATCCGATTGAGACGCAGTACGTCATAACCAGCGCGGAGCTCGAAACCTTTCGCGCCGCCCGCTCTCCAAAAGAGGGGCAAAAGCTCTGGAGCCGTAAGCCGCAGGAGGATTACTAGCGGCAGTAGACATCCGCAAGAAGCCGAAGTCTCCACCAGCCCGCTGTTCGACCGCCTCGTAAAGCCCCCCGTTGCCAACTCCATTTGCACGTAATAGTGTCGCCGCATGTCCAGGAACATTCTCCGTGGGGAAGACCAGCGTCGTTCCCCACTTCGTCGAAGTGGTGATCTTGCGGCGGCCCAGGAGATCCTCATTTCGCTGAAGGAAGACATTGCGAAACTGCAAGCAAACCTGAGAGGATACGCAAATCAAACCCCCGCCAGGCCCAAGTCGGACCATGCCAAGCGACAAAGGCCTCCCCGGAATCGGGGTAAACGCCGGCGGTGAAGTTTGCGCGCGGCGATTCCGAGTTCATTCCACGGGAGTTCCTAGCATGCCCCATATTCTGGTTGCGGAAGATGACGCCACAACGCGCGAAATGATCCGCGGCATCCTGACAAAAGAAGGCTACGATGTGAGCGTCGCCGCCGACGGCATGAGCGCGCTTCGGATTCTCAAGAAAAAGAATTTTGATCTTGTGCTGCTCGATATCTGGATGCCCAGAATGTCCGGGTTGGGCCTGATTGGCACTCTCCACGGAGAACAGCACATTCCAAAAATCATCGTGATGACGTCGGATAAGACCTCCGACACCGTTCTGAATTCGCTGCGCGGGCAGGTTTATCAGTTTCTCCCGAAGCCGGTCGATGCCAACACGCTTATTTCTACCGTTGAAAATGCGCTTTCGGAGGATCCATCCGTACCTCCCATCGAAGTTCTTTCCGCCAACAAGCATTGGGTGGAATTGCTAGTCCCCTGCGAACGCTCCGTAGTCAGTCGCGTGCAGAGTTTTCTCTCGCGTCTTGAAACCGATTTGCCCGCTGACGTGATGGAAAAAGTTGGCTACGCCTTCCGCGAGCTTCTGAACAACGCGATTGAATGGGGCGGCCACCTGGACCCCAACCTGAAAGTTCGCATCTCTTACATTCGCACCCGAAAGCTGCTGATGTATCGCCTGGATGACCCCGGCCCCGGCTTCAAGATGGAAGATCTCAAGCACGCCGCCGTAAGCAATCCCGCCGATGATCCCATGGCCCATATGACCATCCGCGAGCAAAAAGGTCTCCGCCCTGGGGGCCTGGGCCTCATGCTGACGCAACAACTAGTCGACGAGTTGGTGTACAACGAAGCACGCAACGAAGTCGTCTTGATCAAATATCTCTGACGCCTCCTGTGCTCCAGTCCTTCCTGCTCGTTACTCGCCTACCGCCCTCCCATCCTTTACCAAACGCCTCCCGGAAGCATCAAATTAAGCTCAAACGCAATTCACCGCTGCGCCAAATTATGCCGTTCCGAAGGGTCTAAAGTGTCCGTCGAACGCTCCAAGTCCGAGCCAACAATGAAGCTAAAGAATTGGGGCAACCGCCCGTGGACCGTAAACTTTCGCGCAAAATCGCAACCCCTGCCCGAAAGCGTTGATTTCGCCGTAATAGGCGGCGGTTTCACCGGTCTTGCCGCCGCCGCATGGCTCAAGCGCCTGGCGCCCGAAAAATCTGTGGCCCTTCTGGAGGCCGAAACCTTTGGCTCAGGGGCCAGCGGCCACACGGGCGGCATGGCCCTTGCTGAATCTGCCGCGGGGAATCTGCCGGGACTCGGCGACGTGTTGTCCGGATACCAGAAAATCCTCGACGAATTGCGCGTCGAAGGCGACTTGCACCTTCCCGGCGTGTATGAACTCGGTCGCACAACGCCGCTTAAGAATTCCCCTGTTCGCTGGAGCGACTCTGGCGAGCTGCGCGCCGTCAACGAAGTCGCCGGCGGCACAATTGATCCCGGAAAGGTCGTTACCGGACTGGCCGGAGCTGCGGAGCGCTCCGGCGCTCTTCTCTTCGAACATGCCAACGTTGAGCGTTGCGAATTTCAAAGTCCGCTTCTCTTGCATACGCCGCTGGGGATTCTCCGCGCGAGACAAGTCTTGTTTGCCACCAACGCCTACTCCCTCGAACTAACTCGCTGGGAGCAACGCACCGAATCTTGTTTCACCCTCGCCGTCGCCACGGAAAATCTCACCGACCCCGCCCTGCAGGAAATCGGTCTCGGTGAAGGGAAACCCTTCTATACCGTGGATCTCCCATATCTTTGGGGTCGACTTCTGGGTAAGCAAGTCATTTTTGGCAGCGGCCTCGTCCACTTTTCCGATTGGCGTGAAATGTATTCGCTTAATGTTGAAACAGGCCCGGCCGCCGAAGCCTTCTCCCGCCTCGAAAACCGGATTCGCAGCCTGCATCCGAAACTTCGCGGCGCGTCCTTCACCAACCGTTGGGGTGGCCCAATCAGCATTTCCGAAGGATGGATACCGATCTTCGAGCGTCATCCGGAAAGCGCGGATGCAGTTGTTCTGGGCGGGTACTCTGGGCACGGAGTTGCGCAATCCGTCTACCTCGGCGCATGGGCCGCGGAAGCGCTTCTTGGAAAACGCGAATTGCCGAAGTGGAAGTCGCCCGGTTAGAAGCGAAAAGCCGGGGACTGAAACGACCCTATCCCGGATGGCCCGTAACGGGCAGCGATTTCAGCATCGCCGACAGCCCATTCCAGATGATCTGGGTTCCGATGCAGACCAGCAAAAATGAAGACAGCCGCATGATCACGCTCATTGAAGTGGCCCCCAATACCTGGGCCAGCCGATCGGAAAACGCGTAGCAAAGATAGACGCTGCCTGCGATTAAGACCGCTCCGATCACTGCCCCGAGCATGGAAAAGATAAGTGAGTGCTGCCGGTGAGGCTCATTAGCACCGAGTGTGATCGCCACGGAAATCGATCCCGGCCCCACGGTGAGCGGAAGCGTCAGCGGGTAAAACGCTTTTTGAAAGAGGTCGTTCGTATCCACGTTCCGATGTACACCCGCCTTGGTGTCGTCCTCGTCCTTCTGTTTCAACATCGACCAACCAGTCGAGGCCAGCACCAGCCCGCCGCCCACCTGGACCACAGGTATGGAGATTCCAAAAAAATCGAGGATATGCGAGCCCACAAAATAAGAAGCGACGATCAGCGCAATGCTGTTCAATGCGATTCGCCGCGACAGCATCTTTCGTTGGTCTGCGGAATAGTAGCGCGTAAGCGAGAGAAAGAGCGGCGCGCTTCCGAGCGGGTTTACGATCGGAAACAACGCTGTCAGGACCAGAAGTGTTGACGTAATCAGTTGGGGCATAGGCGCAGCAAAAGTATATCTAGAAAACTTTCGAAGCCGAAACGAGTTTCGCCGTAGTGATTGCTTGTCCCACGTGACGCTGCGTGTGGTCGGCGATGTGAACCAGCAGTCCACCCAGCGTGGTGGGCAACCGTTTCGTTCCGACAACTCTCGGAAGTGAGAGATCGTCCGAAGCCAGAGCTCGAATGCGCGAGCTACCGGTCGAAATTGCTGCCGCTAATTCTGACAACACTTCCTTCGCGGAACCGTCAGCCCTTCCCTCGGCCTTCAACCTCTGCAACTGCTCCTCCGACAACGCATGCCCTTCCGCATAGGTTAGCAATCGGTCGAGGCTCCCGGCGATGTGCCGCAATTGGAATGCCACCGAAGGTAGCCCCGTCGGCCGCGCGTGAATCTGGATGTCACTCAGGCCGCCACACCATTTATTTGCATCCTCCCATGCAAGTTCCAGCGCGTGCAAAACTCCCCGGGCAACGACAGGCACATCCGCCAGCGTTCCGCGAAGCCACGGTTCGGGAAGGGAAGGCTTGCTCGCGTTCATCCGCATCTCCTCATAAGGACAATCGGTAAAAGCAGGAAGTCCATCCCAACTGGGGACATCGGCTATGCCTGAACTTAAGCCTCTCGGGACATCTCTCGAGCGAATTGACATGCGAAAGTACAGCACATAGGATGGGAAACTTCCCGCTAAAGATACAATAGTGTCTTTGCGCCGAGGGCTCTTCCCGCGTGAAAATGCATCTATCGCTCTTCTGCTCCGTCACAGTTGTCTCCTGGCCGCTGCGATGTCCATGCCAGTTCTGTCGAATAAGATGTCTTCACTGCCGTCCCAAGGAGGATTGCATCCTTGCCCACTAAGGCGACAAAACGATCTGCAAAGGCAAAACCTGGCCAACGAAGCGATGAGACGGTGCGCGTGCTCATCTCTCACAAACGCATCCGCGAGCGCGTGCGGCAGATGGCGCAGGAAATTCGCCGCGATTTTCCCAATGAACCCGTGCATCTTGTCGGGGTGTTGAAAGGCTCCATATTGTTCCTCGCCGACCTCGCGCGCGAACTTGGTGGCGAAGTCTCCTTCGACTTCATCTCCGTCTCCAGTTATGGCAAAGGCATGGATTCCACCGGAGAGGTGAAGATGAACAAGGACCTCGACGTCACAATTGAGGGGCGTTCTGTCCTGGTCGTCGAAGACATCCTAGACACCGGTCTGACCTTGAAATATTTGTTGCGGCTCTTCGAGGAACGTAAGCCAAAACATCTTCGCGTGGCTGTGCTGCTTGACAAGGTGGAGCGGCGAATCGCCGACGTCAAAGCCGACTACACCGGCTTCGTCATCCCCAATGAGTTTGTGGTTGGCTATGGCCTGGATTATGACGAGCGCTACCGCAACCTTCCCGACGTCTGCGTCGTCCGTCTGGGCCCCCGCGGCAAGACCAAAATTGAGGCGTAAGGTGGGATTTTCGCTTATTCTTCGGAGCTAAATTCGCCTGCTATAATAAACAATTCATGAATGTCACAGGCTCGAATCCAACAACACCGGCGACAACGGAGCATTCCGACGTCTCAGCCGAAGTACTCGCGACCCTTTCCGAAATCGGTGAAGAGGTTAACGCTTCCTTGGACCTCGACGAGGTCCTCTCCCATACCGCAGTCTTAATCAAGCGGCATATCGACTACGAATTTTTCGGCGTGCTGTTGCTCGATGAATCGGGCTCCTATCTCACTCATCGCTTCGCCATCGGGTATCCTCCCGGACTCGCGGAAAATCTGCGAATTCCTGTGGGGCAGGGAATCACCGGCACCGCGGTTTCAACGGGCCAACCCGTTCGTGTCAGCGACACTTCCCAGGATCCCCGGTACATCAACGCCATCGAAAGTGTGAAGTCCGAGCTCGCCGTGCCGCTTCTCTTTCGCGGAAAATGCGTCGGCGTCCTGGACATTCAGAGCCGCCACCTGAATTACTTCACGAAAGACCAGCAAAGAATCGTGACCTTGCTCGCCAGCCGCCTGGTGGTGGCCATTGAGAATGCGCGCCTTTTTCAAAGAGTCAGGGCCCAGGCGGAAACGCTCCTGGTCCTCAATGAGGTGAGCCGGGAAATCAGTTCCATTCTTGATGTGGAAGAGCTTCTTCGTCGCGCCGCGGAACTCGTCAAGCGCGTTATCGACTATCAGATCGTCAGCATCATGCTCTACGACGAAGAGCAGAAAGTCTTTCGCCATCGGCTGGACGTCAAGCACGGCCAGCGCGTTCAGGGAAAGCTGCGTGTCGCCGCCACGGAAGGTATCGTCGGCGCAGCCGCCACCCTGCGCGAACCGGTTCTCGTTCCCGATGTCACCACCGATCCGCGCTACCTCATGGTGAATCCGGAAACTCGTTCGGAACTCGCCATCCCGATGATCTTCAAGGGCAAGGTGATCGGCGTTCTCGATCTCGAAAGCCCACAATTGCATTACTTCACGGAAGAGCACGTGCAGACGCTGACCATTCTCGCGGCAAATCTTGCGGTGTCATTGGAAAACGCCCGACTCTACGAACAGGTCGCGCGTGATGAAGCCCGCATGGAGCGGGACCTTCAGGCCGCCAAGCGCATTCAAGGCGCACTCCTTCGCCCCGTTCCTGCCGATGATTATGGCCTCGACGTTGCCGCGCGGTACCTCTCGGCGCGCGAAGTTTGCGGCGACCTTTATGATTTCCTGCGGTACGGTCCTCAGCAGCTTGGCATCGCGCTCGGCGACGTCAGCGGGAAGGGAACGGCCGCCGCACTTTACGGCGCCGTGTCCATCGGCATCATGCGCAGCCTTGCCCCACAGAAACTTCAGCCTGCCGAAATGCTGCGCCAGATGAACCAGTTGGTCGGCGAGCGCCGCATCGAAGGCAGATTTATGACCGCTTGTTTTGCCACGTGGCAAAAAGGGCGCCAAAAGCTCCGCGTCGCAAATGCCGGCCAGTCACAACCACTTCTTTACAAAGATGGCCGCTGCGACCGCATCGAACTCACCGGATTTCCCCTGGGAATATTTGAAGATGTAACGTACGACGAGTGGGGAGTCACCCTGGAAACTGGCGATATCCTTGTCTTCCATTCCGATGGCATCGCGGAAACCTACAACAGCGAAGGCCAGTTGTTCGGCACGGAGCGCCTGCGCAAGCTGATTGAACAGCATCACGAAATCTCCGCCGCCGAGATGGCCGACCGCGTCCTCAACGAAGTCGACTGGTTCTCGCAGAACGCCCCTCTTTCCGATGACCGCACGCTGGTGGTCATGAAGGTGAAATGAGCGCCCCCGGCAAGGCTCGGCGCGGGTTGCCTTACGTCGACCCCGCAACCCACACTCCGCAATTTTCCTGGAAAAAGGCGGGAAAATCCTCCCGCGAAGTTTTCTGTGAAGGCGTGCCGCTCCCCGAAATTGCACGCCGTTACGAAACGCCCACATATGTTTACAGCCGGCGCGCTATCACCGACGCGTTCCAGGAAATTGATCGTGGACTCGGCCGTGTTCCTCATCTCCTCTGCTTTGCGGTCAAGGCCAACGGAAATCTTTCTATCCTCAAGCTACTCGGTGACCTCGGCAGTGGCTTCGACATTGTCTCCGGCGGCGAACTCGAACACCTCGGGCACATCGGTATCCCCGGTAGTCGCATTGTATTTTCTGGAGTGGGAAAGACCCGCGAAGAAATCCGTGAAGCGCTGCGTTATCAAGGCAAACAGAGTGGCGACCCGGGAATTCTGCAATTCAATGTTGAATCCGCTGCGGAACTTGAAATCTTGATTGAGGAATCATCGCGCCGCGTGCATCGAAAGCCTCCCGGCGTCTCCATCCGCGTGAATCCTGATGTAAAAGCTGGGGGCCACCCGCATATCGCCACCGGCCTTCAGTACCACAAATTCGGCGTGGCCTGGCCCGAAGCGCGCAAACTTTATCTCGAGCATCGAAACACAAAGGCCATCCGCTGGCAGGGAATGAGCGCCCACATCGGTTCGCAGATTGTCGAACTTGCTCCATTCCGCCGCGCGTTGCAACGCCTCGCCGGATACTTGCTCGACTTGCGCCAACAAGGTATCGTCCTGAAAATTCTGGATGTCGGTGGCGGCCTCGGCGTGCGTTACACAGGTGAGCATCCTGCATCGCGCCAAGCCTATGCAAAAATGATCGCTGACGTCGTGCGCCCTCTCGATGTTCAACTTCTCCTCGAGCCTGGGCGCTCCATCATTGCCGAGTCTTGCGTTCTCCTCTCTCGGGTCATCTACACCAAGCAAAATTCACGGAAATCCTTCGTCATCGTTGATGCGGCCATGAACGATCTTATGCGTCCTGTGCTCTACGACGCGCCGCATCCCATCACGCGCGTTGTGAAAAGCCATGCCCCGCAAGCGAATGTGGCAAAGCGCGCCGACATCGTTGGCCCCGTTTGCGAGACAGGAGACACTTTCTTATTCGATTGGCCCTTGGGAAGTGTTTCGCAAGGCGATCTGGTCGCCATCTGGGTAACCGGCGCTTATGGTTTCGCCCAGTCGTCCAACTACAATGGCCGCGGCCGCCCCGCTGAGGTGCTCGTCGACCGCGATACGGCAAAAGTCATCCGGCGCCGCGAAACGAGCAAGGACCTTTTGCGCACCGACGTTCTTGCCTGAAAACTACGCTTCGCCCCACTTCAACTTATTCCGCAAAATCTCAAAATACGTTTTGTTCGGCGGCTGGATCAATTTCAACCGCTCCGCCGCCAGCGTGATTCGCACGTGGTCCCCGATCTGCATGGGCACGCCGGTCTGCCCGTCCAGTGTTAGAAATACGGAATCCGAGCTTTCTGACAAATACAATTCAATCAGCGAAGTGTCCTGCACCACCACCGGCCGGTCGCTCAGGGTGTGCGGGCAAATCGGAGTGATCAAAATCGATTCCACGCCGGGTTGCACAATCGGTCCGCCAGCCGAAAGCGAGTAGGCCGTCGAACCGGTCGGCGACGCCACAATCAATCCGTCGGCGCGGTAGCGGCAAACAAACGCCCCATTGATGTACAGCTCGACTTCGATCATGCGAGCCAGCGTTCCCTTGTGCACCACGGCATCGTTTAACACCCGCTGCTGCGTCAGAAGTTCACCATTGTGCGTGCGTTCCACCAACAGCAAAACCCGCTCTTCAATCGTAGCCTTTCCCGCAAGGGTGCTCTCCAGTGCCGGATAAAGCTCTTCGACCGTGAAGCTGGTCAGAAATCCAAGGCTGCCCATGTTGATCGGAAGAATTGGAATCCCGTGGTACGCCGCCTCACGCGCTGCCGCCAGAATCGTTCCGTCACCGCCCAGAACCAGCAGCAGATCCGACTCCTGTGCCACTTGATGCCGCGTTTTCCCAGCGTTCTCTTTCTTCAGCACCGTCGCGGTCTCGTTGTCATACACGGCGGGCACGCCGCGCTCCTCCAGCCACTTCAGCAGCGGTGGAACCACTTCCGCAATGTTCGAGCGTCTTGGCCGGGAGATGATGCCGATTCTTTTGAAGGTGGGTTCAGGCCGCATGGATTACCGCGATTCTACCCCAGACGGTTTTCGAGCGTGAAGGAAATACTCCTGGTTGCCTTCGGCTCCCGGCAGACGGCTGGGTGCAACGCCGAGCACGCTCAGCTCCAACGCTTCCATCGCGCTCCGGACGTCAGCAATGGCCTTGTCGTGCAACGCCTTCTCTCGAACGATTCCTCCTTTACCCACGTCCTCGCGCTCCAGCTCAAACTGCGGCTTGACCAGGATCAAGAGGTCGGCCCCCGGCTTCGCGCAAGCCGCTGCACCCGGCAAAATCCTCTTGACCGAAATGAAGGAAACATCAGCCGCCACTAAATCGACTGTCTCCGGCAAATCCTGCGCCAGCAATTCGCGCGCATTCTTTTCTATGCGCACCACACGCCCATCGCCACGAAGTTTCCACGCCAGCTGGTCCGTGTTCACATCCACCGCATAAACGCGGGTGGCACCATTCTGCAACAGGCAATCCGTGAACCCGCCCGTGGAGGCTCCAATATCCAGGCACGTTTTGGCCGCGGCACTGATGTGGAAATCCTCCAGCGCGCCCTCCAGCTTCATTCCTCCTCTGCTCGCGTATTTCTGTTGCCGGCTGTGGACCTCGATATGTGCGGTTTCCGGCAGGATTACCCCGGCCTTGTCTGCGCGCTGCTGTTCCACTTCCACCTCGCCGGCAAGGATCATCGCCTGGGCTTTGTGGCTGGATTCGGCCAATCCCCGCTCCACAAGAAGCACGTCCAGCCGCTTGCGCTCAGTTTTTGCTTTCATGGAAAGTGTGGCTAGGCGCGGCGAAGAACAAGGAACTCCGCGATAGTTCGCAACCGGCCGGCGCGCTCGCCGTAGGCGTCCAGCTCGGCAATGCCTTTGTCGGCCAGCTCTTTGGCAATCTGGTGCGAGCGTTCCAGCCCATATACTGCGGGATATGTCGCCTTTTGTTGCGCGATGTCCTTGCCCGCCGTCTTGCCAAGCGCCGCCGAGGACTCTTCGACGTCCAGAATATCGTCCGTAACCTGAAATGCCCAGCCAATCGTTTCTCCGAATCGCCGCAGCCGTGCTACGTCGTCCGCCGGCGCTCCAGCGCAAAGTGCCCCGGCGGTGATCGAAGCGCGAATCAACGCCGCCGTTTTCGACCGGTGAATGTACTCAAGCATCTCGGGGCTGACCGGCTTGCCTTCCGCTTCCAGGTCCGCCACCTGCCCGCCTACCATCCCTTTCACCGTTCCCGCGGCGATGGCAATTTCCGTCACCATCGCTACGCGGCGCTCCGCTGAAACCGGCGTTGCTGCAATCGTTTCAAACGCCAGCGTCAGCAGCGCATCACCCGCTAGAATTGCCGTGGCCTCTCCAAATTTCTTGTGGCTTGTCGGTTTTCCCCGGCGCAAATCGTCGTTGTCCAGCGCGGGCAGGTCGTCGTGAATCAGCGAATAAGTGTGGATGAATTCAATCGCGCAACCCGGATAAAGCGCCGGAGAAACCTCCGCCTCAAAAATCCGCGCCGATTCCAGGCACAGGATTGGCCGGATACGCTTGCCGCCGGCAAACACCGAATACCGCATCGCCGTATGGATAGATGGGGGCTGCATGGAATCCGCCGGCAACAGTTTTTCAAGTTGTGCGTCGACTGCAAGCCGGTCTTCTTCAAAAAAGGGAGGGAGCTTCATCGGATTGGGGGAGAATCCAGTTTGGGCCATTGGCACTCGCTCACGATTCGTTCTCGCCTTCGGCCTCAAACGCCTCGGCGACCATCTTGCCGTCCGCCTTCTTCAGCAGAATTTCCACGCGCCCTTCGGCTTCTTCAAGCTGTTTCTGGCATTCTCGCGACAGGCCAACGCCTTCCTCAAACAGCTTCATCGCTTCATCCAGCGAAAGCTGTGGGCTTTCCAATCGGCGCACCACTTCTTCCAACCTCGCCAGAGAACGTTCAAAATCCGGCTTTTTCTGCGGTTCGGGTTTCTTTGCAACAGGTTGATTCACGCCATCCGCCAGTCCTGCTTGAATTAAATTGCGTCTGAATTTCCGGCTGCCCGCCTATTTCTGGCAATGCTTGCAGTAATATGTCGAACGCCCGCCCTGCTCTGCTCGCAGGATCGGCCGTCCGCAGCGCCGGCACGGCAACCCTTCGCGCTGGTACGCCCGTAAAATCTCTTCCAATCCCTGGAACCACCATGCTGGATCGCGAAAGTCTGGCGCGGGATCCTGACAACATTCTAGTGCACGCCGGAGAACGTACACAATCGCTTTATGAAGTTTGGCCGATTCCTTCTTGTCCAGCGAATCCGCCCGTCGCCACGGGTTCAATTTTGCGTGCCACAACGCTTCGCTCGAATAAATATTCCCGATCCCGGCGATGCGCGTCTGATCCAGCAAAAACTCCTTCAAGGGACGTTTCGATCGAGCCAAGCGCGCATGAAGTTCCTTTGCCGTGAATCCATCCGCAAACGCATCCATTCCCAACTTTTTGAGTGGTGGGCAGGCTTCTTCGGACTCCCACGCGTGCACCCGCCCGAAATGCCGCCGGTCCGCAAACCCCAGCACACCTTTTGCAAACTCCAATGCGACATCGACGTGTACGCCTACTTCACCGAAGTTGGCCCGGTCCAGCAACTCCTTCGCGCCCGAAAACCAGATCAAGTGCCCGTCAAAACGAAAATGCATCTCCACCAGCCCGCGATCCAGGGCTAGAAACAGATATTTTCCGCGGCGAAACACCTCTCGGACACTGCGTCCCTCCACGATTCTCGCCGCCGCCGCAGGCAACTGCGGCTTCAGCGCGATCGCATGGAACACGTGCAGGCAGCGAATCCGCTGCCCTTTTACCAACGGGCGCAGCGCTCTGGCGACCGCTTCGACTTCCGGAAGTTCTGGCATGACAGTAGGGGATCGCGCTTAGTTCGCAGGCTTCAGCGTCAGCAGGTGTTTTTTGACCTTGGCTTCTGCCGCATCGCTGAACGGTTCATAAATCGGCTTGCCTTCAAACCAGTATGAAAATTGATCCGTATAATGTTCGCTGCCCGGCTGCCCGGATTGTCCCGCGGGAATCAGCAGGATCGATTGGTCCCAATCCCCCAGATTCGCCACAAAACGCTCCGATGGGCCGTGATGCCGCGAAGCCGCCCGTGGACTGAAGAGCGTCCCCGATTGCGCTTGCCCCGATTTGCTCAGCAGCTTTTTCAGAATCCCGTCACGGCCGATTGGGTGAAGCATTTCCAGGTAGTTGAACCGCTTCCACGCCCAATCGTCCGGATCGCTGCTGTGGGTTTCTTCCTCCAACCGTTTTACCGCGCGATCCGCCGCGGTGCCGAGCAGTTCATCATAGTTCTTGAATTCCGCGGGCAGCCAGCGCGCAGGACGTTCCGTCAGAACTTTCTGCAGAAACGCCAGCTTCCGCCAGGAGTAAAGCGCCGTGTCTTTGCCCAGGCGCGGCTCCAGAATTAGATCCAAAGAGCGATACATCGCGGAATCCAGAAACGTCACCACGGACGAGTTGGAATCCGCGATGCCGTTCCAATCCTTCGCTTGTTGAATCAATTTCTGCGCGCGCGGATCCTTCGGTGGAGCAATCCTTGCCGCAGCCACCAACTGCTCTCCGATAAACACGTGAGGATAGCTGTAAGTATCCGTCTGCACCTTCAGCATGTCCTCCGGCCTCAAATCATGCTTGTCGTGGAGCAAGTCGTAAATTCTCGCCGTTCGATACGGCTCTTCCCACCGGTCCGTCAGATACGGTTTGTAGCCCGGCCCAACCACCCGTGCGTTCGCGGTGACGATCAATCCACTCTCTGGATTAAAACTTTGGGGCAACTGGTCGAATGGGATGTAGCCGGTCCACTCGTATTCGTCGGTGTCTCCCGGCACAGGAATTTCTCCATGCCCCTTCTTCCGGATCGGTACCCGCGCCGCCATCACGTATCCAATATTTCCATCCACATCGGCATACACCGCGTTCTGCGCGGGGCCCCACACCTGCCGCATCACTTCGCGAAATTGTTTCCAATTTTTCGCTTTTCCCAACCAGTTGTAGCTGTTTGCCAACCCGCCGGGCTCCAGCGCTGTCCATCTCATTGCGTACGCTTTGTCGCCTTCGTTCTGCAACACCGGCCCATGACGCGTCACTACAAGGCGCATGTGCTCGTCTGGCGCGCCTTTCACTTTAATCACTTCGTCATAAACGTCCGCCTTTTTCCATTTCCCGTTCACGCGATACTCATCCGGATTGGCGGGATTGAACGTCTCGATGTACAGATCCAGCACGTCCGCGCCGTTGTTCGTGAAGCCCCACGCGATGCGATCGTTGTGCCCGATGATCACCAGCGGCCCGCCCGGAAACGTGATCCCTTTCACATTCCATCCAGGTGCGGTCATGTGCACTTCGTACCAGATCGGTGGAATCATCAGTTCCAGATGCGTATCGTTTGCCAGCAGCGGTTTGCCTGTTGCCGTATGCGCACCGTTTACCACCCAGTTGTTGCTTCCGAGTGTGCCACGAATGTCATGCTGCCCGGCCCGCAACCATTGTTCGACCTGGCCCGCCAGCAGGGAAGTAAGATCCGGCTTCGAGATCGATTGCAGCAACCCCGGATGAATCAGATTTGCCTTCAGCACATCTTCGCTGTCCATCTCATCTTCATCGTCTTCGTCGTCATCCGCGTTGGTGTTCGCTTTTTCCTTCACATTTGGATCGCCAACCACAAAATGATCCATCGAGGATTCTTCGCTGAAAAGATCCTTGGCAAGTTCCGGGCCTGCCTTTGCCGCGACCACCCCGCGATGGATCTCCCTTTCTCTCGTATCCGTCAGCGTCCTGTACATGTATCCCGCCAGCACCAGTGAGTCTGTCGGCTGCCACGGCTGCGGTTTATACTTCAGCAGCGTGAATTCCATGGGCAGCGTCTCCCGATGCTGTTCGATGAAGCGGTTTACGCCCCTCGCATACGCTTCCAGAAGCTTTCGTGACTCCGGGTTCATCTCCTGTAGCTCGCGTTCCGCCGCCCGCCCGAAATTCAAATTCCTAAAATCCATGTCGATCTTCAGGGTTCCCGGGCCCAGGATTTCCGATAACTGACCGCGCGAAGCCCGCCGCAGCAGATCCATCTGCCACAATCGATCCTGCGCCACCACGTAGCCTTGCGCTTCCACTGCATCTTCCACGGAGCCAGCGCGGATGTGCGGCACGCCCCAATTATCCCGTTCCACCGTCACCTCGCCCTGCAACCCAGGGAGTGTCACAATTCCGTTCAGTTGAGGAAGCGGACGGTAGACAAGCCACCACGTCACCGTCGCGAAAATGATCAAAAAGATGGCAAGGATGGCCAGCAGGGAACGCAGGACGGTGCGCAAAGCGGGTTTCACCTCGAGATAGAAGTTTTCAGTTTAGTGGACGCCGCCACCCCACGCAACCTGCACGCCTGCGCTGGCGTCTCCCCTGGGCGCCAATCGAATATTTGATTCTTTCCATTCGACAACCCTGGTCCACCCCTTCCTGTTTCCAGCCAAAACTGCTGTTACAATGCCGTTTGGGGGTTCTCTCCGCCCGTATGTTCCTTGTCCGGCTCATCGGAGTTCTTGTGCTGGTGGCGCTGAACGGCTTCTTTGCCGCCGTCGAGTTCTCACTAGTCGCGGTGCGCCTGTCTCGTGTCCGCCAGTTGGTGGCCAAGGGAAGTTCTCAAGCAAAGATCGTTGAACAACTCCTCTCTGATCTCCACCGCGTCGTTTCCGGCGTCCAGGTGGGCATCACGCTGACGAGCCTGGCCATCGGGGCCCTGGGCCAGGCGACTCTGGCCAAACAATTCCAAAATCTCCTACCGGCAGATGGCAGCATGCGCATGCTCATCCTCGCCCATGCCGCCGCGCTCACTCTCTCTTTCGCGATCCTCAGCGCCATCCACGTGGTCTTCGGGGAACTGGTTCCTAAGACGATCAGCCTGGCTCGCGCTGAACGCGTCGCCCTCATGGTTGCGCGCCCGTTTGCATGGTTCCTCAACTCCTTCCGATGGGCCATCGACCTCCTTGATGGCATCTCCGGCGCCATTGTCCGCGCGCTTGGCGTTGTGAAGCCAAGCGGCCACGGCGTTGCCCATTCCACGGAGGAGTTGCAGATTCAAATTCAGCAAGCCCGCGAAAGGGGACTGCTCGCCGTCGGGGAAGAGAAGTTTATTCTCAGTGCCATCGAGCTGAGTCAGTTGCAAGTCCGGGAAATCATGGTCTCCCGTCCGGACATGCACACCCTCCCTGTCGAAGCGTCGCTCGACGAAGTCATGAAAGTTTTTGCCACCACGCAGCGTTCGCGCATCCCTGTTTATCGGGGCACGGTGGACCATGTACTAGGGTTCGTTCATATCAAGGACATGATGTGGGTCCTGCTGGACCGCGAACGCCGCCTGGAGGAAAAGCTTTCTCCGGGCCCGCCGTTTGACCTGCGGCGCGTCCTTCGTGAAATCCTCATCGTCCCAGAAACCAAGCCCGCCAGCGAATTGCTCATGGAACTTCGTGCGCGGCACGTCGGCATGGCGATGGTCGTTGACGAATTCGGCAGCATTCTGGGGCTCGTGACCAAAGAAGATCTTCTGGAACAGCTCGTCGGCGAAATCCACGATGAATTCGACGTCGTCGAGCGCCCGCTCACTCTCGCCGACGGCGCCATTGTTTTCGACGCCGGACTCAACGTTCGCGACCTCGACTCGCAGTACAACATCACGTTGCCCGAAGATCCTGCTTACGCCACCGTTGGCGGCTTCGTCATGGCCCAACTTGGTTTCATCCCCCGCGGCGGCGAAAGCTTTGAGTATGGCCTGTACCGCTTTTCTGTGATGGAAATGGATGGCCGCCGCGTTGCCCGCGTAAAAATTCAGAGGTTGCGCGAGGCCGAGCAGAAGAAAGCCGAAGCTGCCGTCGCGGCTGTCCCTGCCGCTTCTGCCCCGGTTTCCGCGACGAAAAATAAGGCCAAGGGATAGGAGCGCTGAGCCCCCCGCGAATGGCCCGCCACCTTGTGCATCGCTCGCTTCCTGCTGTGCTAGTTCAGAATGATTTGTGGCACTCGGTAGAGTGTCAGGATGGGCAAGATTCGATGGTATGAGCGTTGAGTTTCGTGAGGCTCCCGTAGACAATGAACGCGTGAGTCTCCGCAAGCACCGGATCGCCGACTACCTGCGGCCCAAAACGCTAACAATGTTGTTGCTCGGGTTTTCTTCAGGCCTTCCCTTTTTTCTGGTCGGCAATACGTTCGGCTACTGGCTGCGCGATGAACACACCTCCCTGGCAGCGATCGGGTTTCTTTCCTGGGTGGGCATTGCATATTCGCTGAAGTTTCTGTGGGCGCCCTTGATGGATCGCGTCGACTTGCCGTTGTTTAAACGGCTTGGACATCGGCGCGGATGGATGATGTTCTCGCAGAT
>Ga0137418_10000176_pt1 | contig 50188 bp, 38 predicted proteins | sample CZODoug3_1_2_16f_FD_122242 | JGI IMG/M metagenome (GOLD analysis project Ga0137418, IMG submission 122242) | Vadose zone soil fungal communities from Angelo Coast Range Reserve, California, USA - CZODoug3_1_2_16fungal (Hybrid Assembly) | ecosystem: Environmental > Terrestrial > Soil > Vadose...
TCGACGGCGCTCGCCGCGATGATCAATCACGTGAACACGAACCGGCGCGTGAACATCATCACGATCGAAGACCCGATCGAGTTCCTGCACCGCGACCAGCACGCCAACATCTCGCAGCGCGAGGTCGGCAACGACACCCTGACGTTCAACTCGGCGCTGCGACACGTCCTGCGGCAGGATCCCGATCTGATCCTGATCGGCGAGATCCGCGACATGGAGACGCTGGACACGGCGCTCAAGGCCGCGGACACCGGACACATGGTGTTCTCGACGCTGCATACGACGGACGCGACGCAGACGGTCAGCCGCGTGATCTCGTTCTTCCCGCCGCACCAGCACGACGAAATCCGCCATCTGCTCTCGACCGCGCTGCAGGCCATCGTGTCGCTGCGCCTGGTGCCGCGCAAGGACGGCCGCGGCCGGGTGCCGGCGGCGGAAGTCCTCATCAATACGGCCGCGGTCGCCGACAACATCCGTGATCTCTCCAAGCAGCTCAGCATCCCCGACCTCATCGCCGAAGGCTCCGTCCAATACGGCATGCAGAGCTTCGACCAGTCGCTCTTTCAGTGGTACCAGCAGGGCGTCATCAGCTATGAGAGCGCGATCTTCTACGCGTCGAACCCGAGCGAATTCGCGCTGAAGGTCTCGGGCGTCGACTCGTCGGGGAACCGGCTGGGTGGGGCCGACCAGGCCGGGGCGATCGAGCTGACGCCCTGATGTTCAAGAAAGTGCTGATCGCGAACCGCGGGGAGATCGCCCTGCGGGTGATCCGCGCGTGCAAGGAGCTGGGCGTCGAGACGGTGGCGGTGTACTCGGAAGCGGACCGCGAGTCGCTGCACGTCCGCTTCGCCGACGACGACGTCTGCATCGGCCGCGCCCCGAGCCGCGACAGCTACCTCAACATCCCGCGCCTGATCGCCGCCGCCGAAATCACCGGCGCCGACGCGATCCATCCCGGCTACGGATTCCTCGCCGAGAACGCCGAGTTCGCCGAGAAGGTCAGCGCCTCGAACATCGCATTCATCGGGCCTACGCCAGAGCAGATCCGCCAGATGGGAGATAAGGCGGCGGCTCGCAAGCTTGCCAAGGCGCAGGGCGTCGCCACCGTGCCCGGTTCGCCCGGCCCGGTCGAATCACCCGAGGAGGGCCTGCAGGTCGCCGGCGAGATCGGCTTCCCGGTGATCATCAAGGCGGCGGCGGGCGGGGGCGGGAAGGGGATGCGCGTGGCGAACGATCCCGATCAGTTCGGACAGTCGTTCACGCTCGCCAAGCAGGAAGCCCTCGCGGCGTTCAACTCCGACGAGGTCTACATCGAGAAGTACCTCGCGCGCCCGCGACACATCGAGATCCAGATCATGGGCGACACGCACGGGAAAGTCATGCATCTCTGCGAGCGCGACTGCTCCGTGCAGCGCCGCCACCAGAAGCTCGTCGAGGAGGCGCCATCGCCGGCGGTCGATCAGACGCTGCGCCAGGACATCGGCGACTCCGCGGTGAAGCTCGCCGAGTCGATCGGCTACGTCGGTGCCGGGACGATCGAGTTCTTGCTCGATACCGACGGGTCGTTCTACTTCATGGAGATGAACACGCGCATCCAGGTCGAGCATCCCGTGACCGAGATGTGCACCAACTTCGACCTGGTGAAGGAGCAGATTTCCGTCGCCGCCGGCGCGCCGCTGTCGTTCGTCATGAACGGCCATCGGCTGCGCGGCCACGCGATCGAGTGCCGCGTCAACGCCGAAGACCCGAGTCGCAACTTCCAGCCGTCCCCCGGCGTCATCACCGCGTATCATCCACCCGGCGGGCCCGGCGTGCGGGTGGACACGCACATCTACGCGGGCTACACCGTCCCCCCGTACTACGACTCGCTGCTCGCCAAGGTGATCGTGCACGGCAATACGCGGACGGAGGCACTCGCCCGTATGCGGCAGGCACTCGACTCGTTTATCATTGAGGGCGTGACCACGACGATTCCATTTTTGAGCCGGGTCATGCGCCATCCGGACTTCGTCGCGGGCAAGGTGGATACGAAATTCCTCGAGCGCGAGCCGCAGCTCCTCAAAGATCAAACATGAAAATTGACGTCTATCACACCCCACTCGGCCTGAATGCAGGAGACTTGACCGGCCGGGCGGTCGTCGTCATTGACGTGCTGCGTGCCAGCAGCACGATCGTCACGGCGCTGGCTGCCGGCGCCAAAGCCATCGTGCCCGCCGCGAGCTCGGAAGAAGTGGTGCGGCTCACGTCCAACCTGGAAAAGAACGGCATCGTGCTCGCCGGCGAGCGCCGCCTCGTGAAGATCGAAGGGTTCGCGTTGGGGAATTCGCCGCGCGAGATGACGGCGGAGGCGGTGGGCGGCAAGACGCTGTTCCTCGCCACCACCAACGGCACGCCCGCGCTGCTCGCCGCACAAGGCGGCGACCCCGTGCTGGTCGCGGCGGCGCTGAACTTCAGCGCCGTGGCGGAGCGGGCCCGCACGTTGTTCACCGAGCGGGGCGACCTCGTCATCATCTGCGCCGGCCGCGACAAGCAGTTCGCGCTGGAGGACGCCTACACTGCGGGCCGCCTGATCAAGGCGGTGAAGAAAGGCGTCCCGCCCAAGAAGCTCACGCTCAACGACGCCGCGCAGGTCTCACTCGATCTCGCCGCGCAGCAAGGCGGGTGGCAGGATGCCCTCGGCGCCAGCGACGCGGCGCGGCAGCTCGGTGAGGCCGGCCTGGGCGACGACGTCAAGTTCTGCGCCAGTCCCGATCGGCTGTCGATTGTCCCCGTGTACGCGGACCGTCGTATCGCGGCATGAATCACAAGGCGCGGCAAGAACTCATCGGCATCGCGGCCCTGCTGGTGGGCGTCTTCCTGGGCCTCACATTGCTGCCCCCGCCGGTCGCCCTCACCGGCAGTTGGGGACGGACGATCGGCGGCGCGTTGTGGCAGTTGTTCGGCCTGGGCGCCGTCGTCGTGCCGATTCTCGGCGTGGGGTGGGCGCTCGCGGCATTCGAGCGCCTCGGCGCGCTCTCCTGGGGCCGCGCGGCATCGCTCGGCGCCGGTTTGATCCTGCTCATTCCCTATGGTATCGCAGTGGCCGTCGGGCCCGCGTTTCCTGCCGATTACTCCAGCTGGACGCGGACCGAGCGACTGGTTGGGCTGTTTCCCGGCTTCCTTGCGAATGGCGTGGAGAGCGCGATCGGCACGGCGGGAGCGGTACTCATCGGCGTCTTCGCACTCTCGGCCCTGGGAATTCTCACCGTGGGCTGGCATCCGTTGACACTGTTGAGACAAAGGGAAGAGGGACGAGGGAAGGGGGAAGGGGAGAAGCCCGCTCCACCCGTAAGACGAGCTACGGCGGAACCGGATTCACGCGTCCCTCTTCCCGCTTCCCGCTTCCCCAAGGATCGAAAACCGAAACCGGCAGTGCCGTCGAAACCCGCCCCGCCGCCTCCTCCCGGCTCCCTCACCCCGCCCATCGAGCTGCTCACCGAAGGGCCGGGAGCGGTGGAAGACGCCGACGCCGCCCAGATCGAAGACATGGGCCGGCGGCTCGTGTCGACGCTGGAGACGTTCCGGGTGGGCGCGCAGATCACGAACAAGACGGTCGGCCCGGTCGTCACGCGCTTCGAGCTGGAGCCGGGGCGCGGCGTGAAAGTGGGGCGCGTGTCCTCACTCGCCGACGATCTCGCACTCGCGATGCGCGCGCAGTCGCTGCGCATCGTCGCGCCGATTCCAGGGAAGGCGGCGATCGGCATCGAGGTACCGAATCCGACGCCGCGGCTGGTACACGTGCGGGATCTCATCGACAGTGCGGAGTTTCGCCGCGCGGCCCGAATTCTGCCCGTCGTGCTGGGACGCAATCTCGAAGGCGACGAAGTCGTCGACGATCTTACGAAGATGCCGCACCTCCTGATCGCCGGGGCGACGGGCTCCGGGAAATCGGTGTGCATCAACGCGATCATCACGAGCCTGATCTACGCGCACGGTCCCGACAAGCTGAAGCTGCTGATGATCGACCCGAAGATGGTCGAGTTGTCGATGTACAGCGCGCTGCCGCATCTCGGGCTGCAAGTGGTGACGAGTCATCACAAGGCGGCGAACGTGCTGAAGTGGGCCGTCTGGGAGATGGAGCGCCGCTACCGCTTACTGCACGCGAACCACGCGCGCAACATCACCGACTTCAACAAGAAGGTCGAGACCAAGACGCCTCTCAAAGGCCCGCGCGAGACGCTGGCGACGCAGGCGGGGATTCAGAAGGAGCTGCCGTTCGACGCGGTCTACAGCGGCGGGATTCTCCCGTACATCGTCCTGATCGTCGACGAGCTGGCGGACCTCATGCTCACCGTGCAGGGCGAGATCGAGACGCCGCTCGCGGTGCTGGCGCAGAAAGCGCGCGCGATCGGCATTCATCTCATTCTCGCCACACAGCGTCCGTCGGTGAACGTCATCACGGGACTCATCAAGGCGAACTTCCCGTGCCGCATCGCATTCCGCGTGTCCGCGAAAGTCGACAGTCGCACGATTCTCGATCAGAACGGCGCCGAGACGCTGCTGGGGAACGGCGACATGCTGTTCCTGCCGCCCGGGAAGAGCGAGTCGATGCGCGTACAAGGCGCATTCATTTCGACGGACGAGACCGAGCGTCTCATGGAATGGTACAAGGCGCACGCCGCCGCGGCCGTCGCGGCGCCGGGAACGTCGATCGACGAGCAAGTCGCGGCGCTCGAGAAAGCCGAGAAGGAGGGGGAAGACGGAGCAGGGAGCACGGAGCAGGGAGCGGGAGAGCGGGACCCGTTGTTCCGTCAGGCGGCTGAGGTATGCATCCAGAATCAGCTCGGATCTACGTCGCTCTTGCAACGGCGCATGAGCATCGGGTACGGGCGCGCCGCCCGGATCATCGACCAGCTCGAGCTGGCGGGGGTTCTGGGGCCGGCGAATGGGTCCAAACCGCGGGATGTGCTGCTGGGACTGGAAGAACTGGACGATCTCACCGGTCCCGCGAGTGCAAATTCGAGCAACTAGAAGCGCCCCATCTGGCCCAGCGGTGCTACAAATTGGTGCATCCGAGGGACTAGATCTCCGGATTCGTGTTTATCCAAAAGTGACCCTCCTTGTCTAAACCTGTTTTCCACCCGCTGAGCGATGTTCCCACCCTCGATCTCATCCTAGAATCAGACTCGCAACCGCTCACGCCGTTTGGTTTTGACCCCAGAGGAACATCATGCCAACGCAAGTCGTCGCTCCAGCGTCCGAGGCCGCTGCTCCTTCGTTAGTCATTTCGAGCGTGCGTGTCCGGATCCCCATCGCGAGTGACGCCGACGTCGTCGTTGCCGGAGAACATGGCCGCCGTCTCGCGTCTCGTCTCGATTTCTCTCCCACCGATGTTACCGTAATCGCCACCGCCATTCTCGCAGTTGCGCGCAACGTGCTTACGTACGCGCGGCGCGGCGATCTAATGCTGCACCTCATTCAGAAGCGTGGCCGCCTCGGCCTGGCGATCGTCGCCCGGGACAAGGGCCCCGGCATCGCCGACGTCGCGCAAGCATTGCGGGACGGCAGCGGCGTCGGCCTGGCGAGCGCGCGGCGCCTGATGGACGAGTTCCGCGTCCGCTCCGAGCCGGGCCGCGGCACCACCGTCACGATGCGCAAATGGACTCGCTGCCGGCAGGTCGAGCGCGCCGGCGCGCGCCGGAACGGCCATGCGGGCCTGCGGGAAGTGAGATGATCGCGATGCCTCTCGAGAGTCTGATCGCGGGCAACGGCAACGGAGACGGGACCGTACCAGACGAGTGCCTCGAGCCGCGCAGATCCGCGCGACTCCTGGGCGTCGGCGGCGACCAATCGCTGTTTCGTGAGCTGGCGCGGTACGTGGAGCAGTCCGGCGCGACGCTCGAGCGGACCGTGGATGAAGCGACGACGCTCCAGGCCCTGGCGCACGGCGGCTGGGATGCCGTGTTGACGGTCCTCGATCGCGACGCCGACATCCAGCTCGAATGGTGGGAAGAAGTGCTGCCCCGCCTGCCGAACCGGCCGCGCATGATTGCCGTGACGCCGTCGCCGTCGATGAGCCTGGCACTGCGCGCGACCGAGCTCGGTGTGTCGGCCGTGCTGCCGCTGCCGCTGGAGCGCGAGCAGCTGCGCGCCATCTTGAATCGCGTGCTCGCGGCAGCGGCGGAGACGCCGTTGCCACTGCCCGCCGTGACGCCGGTCGCCGTCGGCCCCTATCACATCGTCTCCCAGAGTGCGGCGATGGTGGAGGTGTATCGCACGATCGCGCACGTCGCGCCGAGCACCGCCACGGTGCTGATTCAGGGCGACTCGGGGACGGGGAAAGAGCTCGTGGCGCGCGCGATCCACGCGCACGGGCCGCGCAACGCTCGGCCGTTCGTCGCCGTCAACTGTGCCGCGATCCCGGAAAACCTGCTCGAGAGCGAGCTGTTCGGTCACGAGAAGGGCGCTTTCACGGGCGCGGTGGCGCGCAAGATCGGACGCTTCGAGCGCGCCAGCTGCGGTACGCTGTTCCTGGACGAGATCGGCGACATGAGCCTGGTGCTGCAGAGCAAGATCCTGCGGGCAATCCAGGAGCGCGAGGTCGAGCGCGTCGGCGGTGGCGAGCCCATTCCCGTCGACGTCCGTCTCATCGCCGCGACCAACAAGGACCTCAAGCAGATGATCGCGGAGGGAAAATTCCGCGAGGACCTGTATTATCGTCTTGCCGTCGTCACGATTCGCCTGCCGCAGCTCGTCGCGCGCGGCGACGATCTCATTCTGCTGACAGCGTATTTCCTCCAGGAATTCGGCGAGCAATACGGCAAGCGGATCGTCGCGATCTCGGACCGCGCGACGGCGCTGCTGCGGGCGCACGCCTGGGTCGGCAACGTGCGCGAGCTGCGCAACGTGATCGAGCGCGCCGTGCTGCTATGCGAGGGCGACGTGCTGCGGTCGGTCGCGTTACCGGAAGAGTGGCTGGGCGGCGCGACGAAGAGCGAGGCGGCGAGCGCCGGTGCGCTGGCGACGCTGCAGGAGGCCGAAGCCCGGCACATCTCGCAGGTCCTGACCCACACGCACGGCCAGATCGGCGAGGCCGCCCAGATCCTCGGCGTGCACCGCAACACACTGGCCCGGAAGATCAAAGAGTACCGGCTGTAAGCACTACTTTCGGGCACGCGAACAGGAGATCCTGCCCAAGGGCGGGGCCCCCTCTGATCTAATCCATTCGGACTCTTCCAACTAACTCCTTGGCGCAGTGTGAGTAACAGGCTGCACCGACATGTGACCCAAACCCTGGGCTGCGGCGCGTTTTGTGCAAAGCGTAGCACGGGTCCGTCGCCATGCCAATCATCCAAAGAACGAGGGGATCGTGAGCGTCACGCCCGGATCGCAGCCTCCTCCCCAGCTGCTGCGCGTCGAGCAGGCCCTGCGGCTGTTGCCCGATGTCGAGGATCTGGCGCCGTTGCGTGGGTTCGTGGTTTCGCTTTCCTCGAGCCGTTCGCCGGAAGCGTGGGCGGCGGCGGAGCCGAATCGCACCATCGGCAAGCGCACCCTCGATCCCACCACGCTGCGCGCGCGGGTGCCGCAGGTGCTCAACCGCGTGACGGGCCGCGTGGCGGTCCTATACGACGCTGCCGTGGACGCCCTCGAGTCGGAGCAAAGCGGCGACTTCTCGCAGGCGGTCCGCGCACTCGTGCGCGCCGGCGAGTACGAAGAGCAGAGCGTGCGCTACTCTCAGGCACACGCCTGGTACCGGCAGGCGCTCGGCGTCGCCGAGCAGCTGCGCGATCGCCAACCGGAAATGGAAGCGCTGTGTCATTTAGGCCGGCTGGAGGCGAGTCGCGGCTACCTCGACGAAGGGGCGCGCGCGTTCCAGCGCAGCCTCGCGCTCGCCGAAGCGGAGTTGGACAACGAGCACGCGGCTGGCGCCTGCAAGGGATTGGGTGACGTGCTGTTCGCGCAGTCGCAATGGGCGGGCGCCGAGGCGTGGTTTGCGCGTGGGCTCCAGTATGCCAAGAGCAATCGGGCGATGGCGGGCTCGCTTTCGCTGGGTCTCGGCCAGGCGGCGCAGCGGCGCGGGGAACATGGCGTCGCGGTGGAGCGCATGCGCTGGGCGCTTGAGAATTTCGCAGCGGTCGGGGACAACGCCGGCGTGATTCGCACGCTACTGGCCCGCGGCCTCATGGAAGCCGCGGAGGGGAAGACGGCGGAGGCGCTCGCGACCTACCGCGAAGCGCTGAGCCACCTGCCCGTCTCCGATCCCGATCCCGTGCTCGAGCTGTCGGTGCGACTGCGCCTGGCGGAGCTGTACATCGACCTGGGGCGCCTCCCGGATGCCGACGATGAGACGCGGCGCGCCGAGGATCTCGCCATCACGCACCAGCAGCCCCGTTGGCTCGCTCGCACGTACGTGATCATGGGCAAACTGCGCGGCCGCCAGGGTGACGAGAACGGATTCGTCTTTTTCGAGCAAGCCATCGAGCTGTGCCGCAGCGGTGAGCCGGCGCGGCGCCTCGAGGCCGACGTGTATCGCGAGTATGCCGGCTTTCGCACGACGATGGGTGACCGGCACGAGGCGCGCGCGTACCTGGAGCGCGCGCGCGATCTGCTGGAGCCGTTCGGCGACGCTGTGGCGCTCGACCGGATCGAGCAGGAACTGCGGCAGCTCGATGTCTGGTTGTTGACCGACGGGGCGCCGTCGGCCCCTCACCCGAGATAGCGCTCGCCTAGTGACAGTTGCCGGTGCCGGCGTCGGTGAACGTCTGGCCGGCGACGGGGACAAACTTCCAATCGTAGTGGTCGGCGTACAACGTCAGCTTGATGACGCCGTGCGTCTGATTGTTCTTCACTTCACTGTTCGGTGCCGGGTGCTCGAAAGCGTACAAGCCTGCGCCGCCGGTGCCCACCACAAACTCCCGGATCCCGCGTGACATGTCGACCTGCCCGGCGGGCGTCTGCGGCTTGAAACGCTCATATGTGTGATCATGACCGGAGATGATGAGGTCGGCGTTCGCATCATACAGTGCTTGCCACAGCGGCTGCACGGCGGTCGAGCTGCCGTGATGGCCGGAGCTGAACCGCGGGTGATGCCAGACCGCCAAGGTGCAGCGGACCGGATGCGCCGCGAGATCCGCGCGCAGCCACGTCAACTGGGGCGAGCTCGCGCTCATGTCCAGATTGCTGTCCAACACGATCACATGCCAGGCACCGAGGTCGTAGCTGTAGTACGCCTTTCCGCCCGCCCCCGCGGCCGATCCGAAATAGCCGAAGTATCCGCTGGCGGCAGTCGTATTGTATTCGTGATTGCCGATCGCCGGGTGTGTGCGGGACTTGTGGCGACCCCATGACGGGCCATAGCAGCTCGCATACTCGGGCGCGCTGCCGTTGTTGTAGGCGTTGTCTCCTGCCGTAAACACCGTCCCGCTGATCCCATCGAGCAGCTTGGCCGTGGCTTCGCCGCTATTCGTGACGCCGGAGCAGGATGCGATGTCGCCAGCGCCCACCAGCACAACCGACGCCGGCTGCGGCGCGACGGTAATCGACGCGGCTGCCACCAACCCGCGCGCTTTGGCTTGAATCGTCGCGGTGCCGGTCGCCTGGGCGTGGACGAGGCCGGTCGCATCGACGGTCGCGACGGCGCTGTTGCTGCTCTCCCACTCCATTCCGGCTGAGATCGGATTGCCGTGGCGGTCCTTGAGGGTGGCCGTGAGCTGCTGCGATCCGTTCACGAAGAGATTCGCGGACGGCGGCGAAACGGTCAGCGTCTGGCCGCTGTCCACGACCACGGCCAGCGCGGCATGTGCCTCTACTCCCTTGGCCGACGCGCGCACGGTGGTCGTTCCTGGGCCGATTGCCCGGGCCATGCCATTGGCATCGATTGACGCGACGGAGGGATTATCGATGCTCCACGTCACCGGTGCGGAAACGGGCGCTCCGCTCTTGTCGACGAGCGTGGCGGAGAAGTGCGCGCTGTCCTGCACGAACAGATTCGCAGCCGCCGGCGCGACGCTGAGCACATAACCCGAGTCGGTGATCATGCGCGGGCAGGCGCCCAGCAGCGCGATCGCCGTGACCACTAAAGCTCTGGCTATGTAGCGGCGTGCCGAACGGCGGTGTGGGTGCAAACGACGGTCCTTTCCCTGGTGAGGCGAGGAGCGGGAGGCGGGGTTGAAGCCGCGACCTCCGAGGTGGTATCCCCGGCGCTCTCTCTGAGCTACTCCCGCGAGACGCCTCGCAGGGCAACCGACGTCGCCCCCTCACGCAGGAACCGCGCCAACCAGCCTGCCACAACCAATCCTTAACCCTGCTGACAACTTTGGACTAATTCTCTTCCCCAAGAAGGTTTAGACCACTACTGTGCGGCGTTAGCCAATTCAGCCAAAAGGAGTAGGCTCAATGACGTTCGCACTTAAGCTTTCTCGACGACTGATGCAGGGTGTGTGGGTGGTTGGTGCAGCCGCGGCACTTGCGGCGTGCGCCGGTCAGCTCACCGACCCGGTCGGTTCGTCCCATAGCAGCGTCAAGACGGTCACGATCAATCCGAGCACGGCGACGGTGGCCGTCAACGCGACCGTGCAGCTCGCGGCGGCGCTGCGGGATTCCACGGGCGCGGCGTTGACGGGCCGTCAGGTGATCTGGACGAGTGCCACGGAAGGCGTGGCCACGGTCTCGGCAACGGGGCTGGTGCATGGCGCGACCGCGGGCAACGTCGTGATCCGCGCCGAGAGCGAAGGCAAGGCTGACTCCGCCGTCGTGACGGTTACTGCGGATCAGGGCAGCGGCACTCCGGGCACCCACGCCGGCTACTTCGTGGCGCCCAACGGCACCAGTGGGGCCGACGGCAGCCAGGCCCATCCGTGGGACTTTGCCTCCGCGCTCAGTGGCGCAAACGGCAAGATTCAGCCGGGCGACACGGTATGGATCCGTGGCGGTCAGTACACGGGTGTCTATCGGAGCAGCGCGTCGGGTGCCAACGGCAACCCGGTCGTGTTCCGCCAGTACCCGAACGAGCGCGCCACGCTCGACGGCCGGCTGGCGCTGTGGGGTCACGACGTCGTGGTGTGGGGCTTCGAGATCATGCGCTCGAGCCAGGGGACGACCGAGTACCCGAACCTCGAGTCCCGTGGTCCGCGCCAGAAGTTGATCAACATGGTCGTGCATGAGTCGGAGCATCAGGGGATTCGCTTCTGGGACGAGGCGGTCGATGCCGAGATGTACGGCTGTATCGTGTACAACAACGGCACGCACGAGAACCTCGACCACGGCACATACGTCCACAACGTCAGCGGCACGAAGCTGATCTCGGACAACGTGTTCTTCAACAACCTGGCGTACGGCATTCACGTCTACGTCTCGCCGGGCGAAGGTGCGCAGAGGAATGTGCACGTGATCGGCAACGTCTCGTTCGACAACGGCACGATCTCGAGAACCTATCCCGCCAAGGGCAACATTCTGATCGGCGGCGAGGACCCGGGTCAGGGTCACCAGGCGATCGACAACCTGCTGTATTACTCGGGCACTGACGGCGTGAACATGCGCCTCGGTTACAGCGCGCAGAACGTTGACGTCGTGGCGAAGGGCAACACGATCTGGGGTGGCAACACCGCCTTCATGATCGGCAACTGGAGCTCCGCCACGGTCCAGAACAACACCATCGGCGGGTCGAAGGACATCGTGAACCTGAAGGATTCGCCCGCTGGGTATTCCTGGAGCGGCAACAAGTACTATCGCTCCGCCACGGCGGCCGCGTGGCGCACGTCGTCCGGCTCGCAGCTGACGCTGGCCGACTGGAAGAGCGCGACGGGTCTGGGCTCGAGCGACGAGATCGTCGGCACGACGCCCACGGCGACGAAGGTGTTCGTCCGCGCGAACAAGTACGAGCAGGGTCGCGCGCTGGTCGTGGTGTACAACTTTGGGCACGACGCCAGCATCAACGCCGATCTGTCGGGCGTCTTGCAGAATGGCCAGAAGTACGAGGTGCGCAACGTACAGGATATGTTCGGCACACCTGTGGCGAGCGGCACCTACTCGGGTGGCTCGGTCACGCTGCCGATGAATGGCGTGAACCCGCCGGCGCGTATTGGTCGGAGCACACCTACTCCGCCCAAGACAGGCCCCGACTTCGATACGTTTGTGGTAATTCCGAAGTAAAGTGCAAACAGCCGCCCCGGGGGGAAATCCTCCGGGGCGGTGTAGTATCGACATGCTTTCGCTCATCCTCGCGCTGCTGCAGGCTCCTCTGCCACATAACTATTTCGTCGCGCCGGTGCCGGCCGGCACGCCGCGAGGAACGGGAACCCAGGCGAAGCCGTGGGATCTCGCCACGGCGCTTTTGGGCGCCGGTGGGCGCATCCAACCTGGTGACACGATTTGGCTGGCCGCTGGCCGCTATCCGGGCGTCTTTCGCACGCAGCTGCGTGGCGCTCCCGGCCGTCCGATCGTCTTCCGCCAACAACGCGGTGCGCGCGCGACGATCGACGGCACACTGCGCGCGGATGGCAGTGACCTCGTGTTCTGGGGTTTCGAGATCACGCAGTCCAATCCGGCCGGCGGCTCGTATGGCCTCGAGGCGCGGACGAACAACGGCCGGTTCATCAACCTGATCATTCATGGCGCCGGGTCGATGGGCGTCAGCTTCTGGACGCCGGGGGAGAATGCCGAGTTGTACGGCTGCATCGTGTACCACAACGGCACGCATGAGAACCTCGATCACGGCGTCTACGTGCACAACGAGCGCGGCACCAAGCGCCTGATCGACAACGTCTTCTTCGACAACCTGGCGTACGGCATCCATGCGTACGCCGGACCGGGCAACCCGCCGCAGCGCGACATCCTCATCCAGGGCAACATCGCCTTCAATAACGGCACGATCTCGCACCGCTATCGCGCGAAAGGGAACATCCTGGTGGGCGGTGACGTGCCGATGTCGGGCATCGACGTGTCATCCAACCTGCTGTACTTCTCGGGCGATGAGGGCGTGAATCTCCGGCTCGGTTACGCGCCGGTCGACAACGGCGACGTGATCGCGCGCGGCAATTTCGCCTGGGGTGGCGCGACCGGCATCTGGCTGGGTCAATGGCGGCGCGTGCAGGTCGACGGCAACACCGTGGGAGGCGCGCGCAATCTGCTGGCGAACCTCGCGACGCCGCTCGAGCGACTCAACGTGCTCTATGCCGGATCGCGCGTTCCGGCCGCGCCGGCAGTGTTCGTGCGGCCGAATCTGTATGAGCCGGGCCGCGCATACATCGCGGCGTACAATCTTTCCCGCAGCACGAACGTCACGGCCGATGTTGCCGGCGTGCTGAAGCCGGGGGATGCCTACGAGCTCCGGAGCGTCCAGGATCCATTCGGCGCACCGCTGGCGCGCGGGTCGTATAGCGGCAGCCCGATCCCGTTGCCGATGACCGAGCCAACACGGTTCGACGTCTTTCTACTGACCTCAGCGGCGCGGTAACACTGAGCGGTACACGGCGAGCACTTTCGCCGTGAGCATGTTCTCATCCAGATGACGAACGGCGGCGCGGCCGTCGATGCGCCGCCCACGCTTGAGCACGCGCTCCAGCGCCGCGGCGATCGTCGCGGGCTCATCGTTCTCACACAGCTCGCACCCCTCCACACCCCGCAAACGGTCCGGCACATCGCCCACTCTCACCGACACGATCGGGAGGTCACACGCGAGCGCTTCCTTGACGACGTTGGGGGAACCTTCCTGCATCGAGGTGAAGACCAGGACATCGCACGCACTCATGTAGAGGGGGATCAACTTGTGTTGCACGTGCCACGCGACCACGAGTCGCGCCGGCATCCGCGCGTTGAGCAAGTCCACAGCGTGCTTGGCGAGTGCAAAGCGTTTGCGCGCCTGACTCGGACGTCCCACGAATAACACCAGATGCTCGCGCGGATCGAGTCCCAGCTTCCGGCGCGCCTGGTCTTTGGGTAGCGGGCGAAACAGCGTCAAGTCGAGACCGGACGGGATGACGTGCATCGCGGCCCGTGTCTTCAACTTTTCACCGAGATGCGGGGAGACGAGGATCACGGCATCAGCGTGCCGGGCGACGAACCGGGAGGCGCGCTGGAGCAGACGACCCGTCCTCGAATGGTGGCCGTCACCATCCCGGACGATGCCGAGGACGTCGCTGCCGCGGAATGTGACGACGAGCGGCACGCGTTTGGGAAACGCGAGCAGCCCGCTCTGGCCGAACTGCGCGTGAATCAGGTCGAAGCTGCGGCTTCGCAGCCGGCGGCGCAGCCGGGCCCAGGCTCGGACGTAATTGTACGGATTCTTGCCGCCTTTAAAGGCGAACACCTCCAGGTCAACGCCCGCCTTTTGGACGAACTCGGCCTGCCGCCTGATGAACGCGGTTGTCCGCGGGACGCCGGGGACGGGCCAATCGCACGTCACCATCAGCACCCGCAGCTCCTTGGCGCGCCGCGTTCGCTGCGCTCGGGCTCCCGCGCGCGCACGCGCAGGCGTAGCCCTCCGAACAGGCCGCGCCGCTTTGGCGTTCCGGCCCCGGCCGTGTCGTTTCCTGATCCGCTCACCCTCGTTGGTTGCCTGCCGGCGAGACGAGCAAGAAGCAGGCCCGCTTGCTGAGGCTTAATCCCGTCGCCGTGGCCGATGACTTGCATAGGCTAGGGGCATGATCGCGTTTCGTTCTGTACTCGTCGTCTTCCTAATCCTGACGTCCCGGCCTGCTGCACCGCGCGGTTACTACGCGGCCCCGGGCGGTTCGCGTTCCGGCGACGGCAGCGCGACCCGGCCCTGGGATCTCGCAACCGCCCTGGCGGGAGGCCGAGGCCGCGTGCAACCCGGTGACACGATTTGGCTGCGCGGCGGGACCTACCGTGGGGCGTTCCGCAGCACCGTCGCGGGCAGGGCGGGTGCGCCCGTCGTGATCCGGCAGTTCCCCGGCGAGCGGGCCATTATCGATGGGGCCAGCTCGAGCAAGGACACCTGGTACGTGGGTGGCGACTACAGCGTGTTCTGGGGATTCGAGCTGACGAATTCCAATCCGCAGCGGGTCACCGCTTCTTCCACCGCCGAGATCCGGCCGGACGTGATTTACAATTACGCGGCCCACACCAAGTTCATCGGCCTGATCGTGCACGATGGCGGGGTCGCGCTGTATACCGAGGCGCAGTTTCCCGACGTCGAGATCGCCGATTGCATCTTCTACAACAACGGCTGGCAGGAGCCCGGTCATGGGCACGGCCATGCCATGTACGTCAAGAGCTACACGGGCCCGCTCGTGGTCCGCGACAACGTGGCGTTCAATCAATACGGCTACGGGATCCACGCCTACACCAATGCCAATTCGGGCAAGCTCGTCAACATCACGATCGAGGGGAACGTCTCGTTCAACAACGGCGCGCTCGAGGAGCATCGCGGCCTGTCGCCGAACATCCTGCTTGGCGGTGACGGCTACGCCAGCGGTGCGGCGATCCGCGATAACGTGACCTACTACTCACCTTCGCTGCGCGACGTCGAGCCCAACGTCGTGGTCGGCTGGAAGACGCTGCAAAACGGCGACGTCGTGGTGGAGCGCAACTACTTCGCCGGCGGCTCGCCCGTGCTGAAATTCGGCTTCTGGAGCGCCGCGCGCGTCTCGAACAACACCCTCATCAGTGGCCGTAGCCCGCGCATCCTGCGGCGCGACCCGGGCGCACGGGCGCAGATCTGGCGCGACAATCTGGAGCCCGGGACGCCCACGACTACCAAGGTCATCGTGCGTCCCAGCCACTATCAGCCAGGCCGCGCCAACGTGGTCGTGTTGAATTGGGGCAAGCAGCGGTCGGTCGACGCGGATATGAGCGGCGTGCTCAAAGCGGGTGACCGCTACGAGGTGCGCAACGTGCAGGATCTGTTCGGGGCGCCGGTGGTGAGTGGCATGCTCGGGAACGGCAGCGCGATTACGATCCCGATGGGTGGGGTGCGCGCCCCGGTGCCAGTCGGCCTCACTCAATCGCCGGCGCCGCAGACGGGCCCTGATTTCGACACGTTCGTCGTAACGCGGCTCAACCCTTAACGACCGACCGATAGATCGCGACGAGCCGGTCCGCGCGCGTCGTCTCGTCGAGCCCCAGCGGGATTACGTGCACCGGTGCGCGTGTCGGCACGCGACCGCGCATCTCGTCCGACTCCACGACCACCGCATCGGCGCGGCGCACCAGGAAGCGCGCCGCCAGACGGTGGGGCAGGCGCGAATCCACGCCGACAAACGTCAGCACCAGCGGGACCCGTTTGGGGAACGCGAGCAGGGCGTTGGAGGCATCCTGCGCGTGGACGACGTCGTAGCGCCCGGGATGCAGCCGCGGTCGCAGCTGTGTCCACGCCGCCGCGTAGTTGTACAGATTGCGTCCGCGAAACGCGAAGACTTCCACGCTCATCCCGGCCGCCTGCAGCAGCTCCGCGCTGCGTTTGATCACTTTCCCAGGCGGCGGCCAGTCGCTGGTGATCAGGAGCAGCCGCGGCGACTTCTTCGGCACGTCACGATGGCCGTTCGCGGGTCCGGAGTCGCACGTACTGCGCGTACAGCGGAGGAAACAGCGCCCGGGCGAGGCCCCCGAGACGCCGCAGCAGCTGTGCCCGCTGCCAGCCGCGGAAGGCGACCAGGTGGCGAATCGTCGCCGCCGAGACGCCCGCCTTGAGAATCACGCGCCCAAGGATCCACGTCTCCCCGATGCGCTCGGGCGTCAGCAACGGCTCGGAGGTGAACAGATAGCGAATGCCGACTTCGCCGGCGGATTCCAGCACCACGCGCGAGATGTCGCCGCCCGGCACCGACGCGGTGATGCAGGCCTCGCCCAGGAGCCCCTCGAGGATCGCCCGGCTCACCCGCCATTCGGTCGTCATCAGCTCACGCGGCAGGCTGCGGAAGATGTCCGGGTGTGTGTGTGAGTGGGTCCCGATGAGGTGGCCCGCGCTGCGCAGGGTCCGGATGTCGGCCGGTTTGAGGAACGTGCGCTCGCCGATGCGGCCGGTGATGATGAAGAAGTGCGCCTTCCAGTTGCGCCGCGCCAACTCCTCGGCGACGTACATCGCGCTCGCGCCGCCGTCATCGAATGTCAGCAGCAGGTGGCGCTGCTTCCCGTTCCCGCACAGGTTCAGGTCCGAGACGAGCTCGGGCTGCAATGCCCCGCCGGCAATCGCTTTCAGGTGGCGCTCGAAAGTGGCGCGCGTCAGCGTGTAGGGCAGCGCCCCGCGACGCTGAAAGCCGGATGTCGTCGGATCATCGGTGACCTCATGGTACATGAGGCCGGCGATCTCAGTCATGTTGCACCGTCCTTTACCGTGACAGCGGGACGGTGGCGGGATCACGCCACCGGCCCCGTCCGAACAACCCGTCGCGCAGGCCACGCAAGAACCCAAGGCCGTAGCTCAAGTGGACGACGGGCAATGCGATCATGAGCGCCAGCGCGCACCGCAGGCCGTGTGAGCGGGCCACCGGGAAGGCGCAGGCACCCACACAGAACGCGTACGCGGCGGCAATCCCGGCCCCAAGAAGCGCGAGCGGCGGCCACAGCAGCGTGCCCAGCGCCGTGCCCAGCAGTGCCAGGACGAACATCGCGGGCACGAGCTGCCGCACCGTCATGATGCGGCCGACCTTGCGCGCGACCAGCGGCTTGAATGCGCCGTACTGGTAAAACATGCGCGCCGCCTGCCGCAGCGACCCGCGCGCGTAGTAGTAGCAGACGACGTCAGGAATGAGGCGGACCTTGCCGCCGTGCCGGATGATGCGATGGCTGAACTCGTCGTCTTGATTGCGCACCAGCTCTTCGTCGAAGAAGCCGACACGTTTGAAGAGCTCGCGCCGGAAGCAGCCGAACGGGACGGTATCGACGTAGCGCGCCTCTTTCGCACCGATCCGGAAATGGGCATTACCGACGCCGAACGGATGACTCATGGCGATCGCGATGGCTTGCGCCACGGGCGTTGCGTCCGCCGGGAGCGTGATCAGACAGCCGCCGACGTTGTCGGCTCCGCCCTCCAACAAGGCGCCAACCAGACGCGGGATGTATTCGGGCGGGTAGACGACGTGGCCGTCCATCCGCACGATGACGTCACCGGTTGCGGCACGAATCCCGATGTTCAGCGCGGTGGGGACCACGCGACCGGGGTTATCCAGCAGGCGAATGCACGGATAGTTGGTGGCGTACTGCGCGATGAGCTGGCGCGTGCCGTCGTCGCTCATGCCGTCCACGACGAGCACTTCCAGCTGCTCGGCGGGATGCGCCGACGCGAGGATCGAATCGAGGCACGCGGCGATGTGGTGTACCTCGTTGCGGCACGGCACGATCACCGTGACTCGACGCAGCGTCGCCGGTGCGACCGTCATGTCTCGGTCCCGACTCGTCCCGCGAGCGCCGCGGCGCGCTCATCGTGGGGCAGCTGGCAGACGATCGCGCGCAGCTTCCCATTGGCGGTACGCGGCACTTCGGCGACGCGGTCCACGAGGACACGCACGTCGCCCATGCGCTCCTGCAGCCGCTCGATGATGGTGTTTTCGGTTTCCGCGTCGTATCCCGGCGCGGGGCTGACGCGCACGCGCAGCACGTCGAGATGCTCCTGGACGATCTGCGACTGGCGCACGGGCAGCCCGTAGAACACGGGATTGAGCCAGAATACCGGCCGGCCGTCGGGCGTGATCAGGAGGTCGTTCATGCGCCCTTCCACGCGGCCCATGAGCGGTAATCCGCGCCCGCACGGACATGGCGAGCTCGTATCCGGCACGCGGGCCCGGTCCCCGACGCGATAGCGGATCAGCGGCATGTCGGGATTCAACAGGCCGGTGGCTACCAGCTCCCCGTGATCGTGGAGCTCCACGTACCCGAACTCCGGCCATTCGTGCAGCCGGCCCGCCGAGCATTCGCTCGATGCGGCGACCGCCTCCGCCATGCCGTACGTCTCCCGCACCGGGCATTGAAAGGCCGCTTCGATCGTCTTGCGCTGCTGCGGGAGCAGCGGCTCGGCGTTCGTATAGACGGCCGTCATCTGCAGATCATCGCGGCCGAGGCGCACCGCCTCGTGCGCCAGCGCGTATGCCGACGAGGGATACGACGCCAGATAGACGATGCGGTAGCGCGCGAGCGCGTCGAGATAATGCGGGATGAGGTCGGGCGCCAGATGAAACGAGGACAGGTAGAGCTGGCGCATCGCCGCGTTCCACACCCAGAAGGGCGGGCGCCGCTGGCGCACGGGAGTCACGAGCTGCCCGCCCAGTCGCGCCCAGCGGACGTCGTTGGCAATCCTGTCCCAGCGGCTGGTGCGCGCGTCGGCAATCGCGTGCAGCGTCGACACCGTGGTGCGACTGCGCCAGATGTCGATCGGTTTGCCGGTCGTCCCGCTCGTCTGCTCGTGGAACATGTTGCGCGGGTCGCAATCATCGGCGACAAAGGCGCGCGGATCCGCGCGGACCTGGTCTTTCTCGAGCACCGGCCAGTTGTCGAGCAGCTCCCACGACGAGCGATCGCCGCAGCGGCGCCGCGCTTCCCAGTGGCTGCGGTAGAACGGCACGCGCGTCGCCGCGCGATGCAGCACATAGGCGATGCGCTCGTCGCGCCATGTGGCCCATTGCGCGGGCGTCCAGGCGTCGCGCGCCAGCGCCTCCTCGATGAGCTGCTCGGTCTCCGCGCCGTAGCGCCAGCGCTTCAAGTACCAGCCACGCAGCGTGGCCGCAGCCGAGCGGGCGCGGGCGGGGAGACTGTGATAGAGACGCAGCAGTTTGGCGTTCACGCCGGCCTCCTCCGCGTGCCGGCGGTCAGAGCGGCCAGCACCGGGATGAGAGAGAGCCGTAGCGCGCTGTGCCAGCGGCCCGATTCGAGCGTGGCGCGGAGGTTTTGCAGGTACAGCCGCGCTGCGGCGCGGGTGCGCGGAAAGCGCGCGTCCTGCGCCGTCCCCGCCTGGCGGATGGGTCGCGCGTCGGCGGCAAAGCGGTCGAGCACGGGCTGCGGTAGCAGCGCGCGGCCCGTCACGGACTGATGGACGCGATCGAGGTATTGCACGTAGCACCCCACGGCGGGCACGATGCCCGTCGACAGTGCGGTGGCGAACACGTAGTCCCAATCCAGCGTGCGCGCGCGAACCGCCTCGATCGCACAGTGGAGGTCGGACAGCCGGAATTCGGGCCGGGTGTAGAGCTGGTGGATCGCGAGCAGCAGCAGATGGTCCTCGCCTGACGGGGCGATGGGCGTTGCCGTGCCCATGGGCCGTGGGCGCGCCCGCGCGAGCAACAGACGGGCAAAGCGAGCGTGCTCGCCGAGCCGGCCTAACCGACCGTGCCGGATGAGCACCCGATTGCCGTAGGCAACCCGGTACGTCGTGGCGCCGGCCAGCCGGTGATGCAGTAATCCGCGGTGCGTCACCGCCGGAATGTCGCGGAAGATCTCAGCGTCGATGTTCACGGAAGGATCACTGACGAGCAGATCGATGGTCCGCTGCGCGTCGGGGTAGCACTCCGCCGTTCTGAGAAACGCGTGCGGCAGGCCCAGTCGGTTGCAGGCGGCGCTGAGACGATCGACCAGATCCACCACCTGTTGCGCGCGGCGGCAGGCCTCTGCCGTCGCTGCGGCAAAACGCGGCGGTAGCGCTTCCCGCGGCTGCTCGATCGCATCGGCGACGCGCACCAGCGCACCGCCACGCTGCGCAGCCGTGCGCAGCTCGCTCCAGTCCAGATCGTTGAGATCGAGCCCCCCCCCGCTCGGCGGCTGGGTGAGGAGCAGGTCGAGCGCGATGAGATCGTGGAACCGCTTGGCCGGGGAGCGGCGCGTCGAGCGCAGCAGCTGCGCCAGGCGCGCGCCATTGCGCCACAGATCGTACCGCTCCTCCACGCGGCGGCGGGCGCGCGCCGCGATTGCGACGCGTTGCGCCGGATCGGCCAGCACGCTGGCGATGCTCGTCGCCAGCGCCCCGACATCCTTGGGAGGCACGAGCACGCCGCAGCCATCGCTCAACGCGTCGGGAATTCCCGCGACATCCGAAGCAACCACCGGAGTGCCGACGGCCATTGCCTCGCGGACCACGTTGGGCAGCCCGTCGCCGATGCCGTTCGAGGGATGCACGAGGACGGTGGCCTCGCTCATCGCCTTGCGGACTTCGGGGAAGGGGAGCCAGCCGCGGAACTGCACCCGGTCCGTGATGCCCAGCTCGGCCGCGAGCGCGACGAGGTTCTGCTCCTCCGGTCCCTGACCGACGAAGTCGACGACGACATCGACGCCCCGCGCTTTCAGGATCTGCGCGGCGCGCAGCAGATACTCGTAGCCCTTCTCTTTGGCCAGCCGGCCGACCGCGAGGACGCGATTCGCGGGCCGGCTGTCGGGCTGGTAAGTGAACGTTCCCAGATCGAGGCCGTGATGGCAGACAAAAATCTTGGGCGTGATCTGCGACGCGACATCGGCAAAGGCCTGCGTCATGTAGTTCACGTTGAAATCGCAACAGGTGATGATGTTGTCGGCGTACAGCATCTTGTCGCGCATGAACACCGGCCGGAAATAGAGGTCGGTGCCGGCGTGGAGCCAGATCGAGAACGGCACGTCCGGCGTGGCGAGCCGGTGGAACGCGTAGGCGCACGTGCCGGCATAATTGCCCCAGTACGCCAAGACGTGGTCATAGCCCGTGTGGCGCGCCGCCCAGGTCCACGCCTTCGGCAGGACGTAGGCGGTCTTCGCAAACGGGACCACCCCATGCCGCAGCGCGCTCGCCAGGATCGCGCGGGCGTCACCCAGCCAAGTACGCGCGCCGCGCCGCAGTGTCGGCATCGCGCCGCGCACGCTCTCGCCGAGGCGCAGGTGATGGATCCGGTCGCGCGGCAACTGGTCGGGGCCGAGCAGAGCGAGCGAGTGTTTCCAGAGGGACGCGTCGAGCGGCGCGATGGAGAAGACGTCGATGTCGACGCCGGCTTCGAGCAGCGAACGCATGTCCCGCTCGAAGAAGGTCGCGACCTGAGCCGGATAGCGGCTCGTGAAGACGGCCAGTTTCACCGCACGCCCTCCAGACGATTGCGCAGCGGCACGGTCTCGCCTGTGGCGAGCGCGATCGAGAACGTGAGCCACAGAATCTTCGAGGCGATCCAGGTGCCGCTCATGCAGCCCATGAACGTCACGGCCAGCAGCGCCAGCGGCAGAATGCCGATGGGGCCGCGCCGCGCCCGCAGCGCGCTCCGGACTACGAGCAGGTAGCCGATGAAGAAGGGAATCGTCCCCAGGATGCCCGTCGACGACATCAGGTCGAGCACGATGTTGTGCGCGTCGCGCCGGTCCTTCTTCTCTTCGCCGATGCGGGTAGCAATCTCGAACTGGTTCTCGATCGGCCCCCATCCCAGCATGGGGCGTTCGCTGATCATGCCGACCGCGGCGGGATAGATGTGCTCGCGCCCCGCGAACGAGCCCGCCTCCGCGGCGGCGAGCAGCCGCGTGCGCAGCATGTCGGATCTCAACACGCCGAACGCCAGCACGCCGAGCACGAATACCCCCACGGCGACTCCCCGCAGGCGGGCGCCCGCGGTGCGTCCCGAACCGATGGCCCAGACCAGGACGCCCAGGACGAGGCAGATCAAGCCGCCGCGGGAGCCGGTCTGAATGATCGCGAGCCCCACCACGGCGGCGACCGGCCAGGTGATGATTTTGGGGCGCAGGTTCAACAGGATTACCGCGCCGACGGACATGATGATCGCGCTCAGATTGGCGTTCTGGCCGAACGCCGTCACCCGCTCACCGCCGGTCCAGACTTCCTGCGCCGTGGCGCCGATGCCGAGGACCTGGAGGGCGGCGCGCCCGGCGGCCGCGAAGGCCAGCGTGATCAGCACGCCGCGGAGGACCGTCCGGTCGCGCAGCAGGTTGGATGCCGTCCAGAGAATCAGCACGAGCTGCAGCATCAGGAGAAAGAGCTGGAACACGAGCATGCCGTGCGCGCTGCGGTTGATGAGCGTGCTGAATCCGAACATCCAGAGATAGGCAAAAAACCACAGCGCAGCGCCGGGAATGCGGCGGTAGCTCATGCTGGGCTGCAGGATCGTGGCCAGGAGGAAGATGGCGCCGGTGATCGTGGGGATCTCGACCGGGAAGATGCGGTTCGGCATCTCGAACGGGATCGACAGTACGAAGCAGTACAGCGCGGCGCGTACGAACAGGTTGACCGCACTGCGGGTCTGCGGCGTTGCGGCCGCATACGACGGAAAAGTCGCGACGCCGGCGTTAGTGGCCATTGCGCCGCCGCGCCAGCGAGGCGCGCAGTCGGGCCGTACTCTGGCGCAGGTGGCCATCGGTGCGGACCTGATCGACGGCGAGATGCCCGGTGGTCTTCATCTCGTCGATGACGCGCTCGAACGCCTTGCGGAATCCGTCGGTAAAGCGCCGGATGGCGACGTCGCTGCCTTGCACCATGCGATGGCGCTTGGCGCGCGTGCGGATCCGACCGGCCAGCTGCTTGTCGCTGGCGTCGAGGAAAATCACGGAGTCGAGCAAACGCGACCAGCGCTTGACGGCGCGGCGCCGCCACCGCGCGGGCGCCTGCGTGCCGCGTTTGGCAAATGCGATATCGAGCCAGCTGATTCCAAACACCGGTCCCTCATCGAGCAGGATGATGCGATGTCGCGACTTCATGCGGCGCAGTACTCGGCGGAGCGCGTCGAGGCGGATCATCTGGGTGATCTCGCGCCAGCGCAGGCGGCGCTTGCGCACGGCGGACAGCACGATCGTGGGAACGAGCGCGATGGCACCCCGCATGAGACGGAAGCGGGGCAGCCCCCAGAGATTGGGCCCGACGTGCACGCTCGAGTCGCTGCGGTGAACGTTCTGCGCCAGCGTTGACTTGCCGGCGCCCGCCGGGCCGACCAGCTCCACGACGACTGGCTGACGTGCACGAATCGCGCCGCGGGCGCTGCGCGATGTTCTTTTCTTGCGGCGGGAGCTAGCTCGTTTGGATGATTTCATCGGCTCCGCGCGCTTCACCAGGTGAGCTCGTAGTCGCGCATCCACAGCTCCAGCGACAACAGCGTGAAGACGCGCTGGTACAGGCCACCGTTGCTGATGTCGCCACCGGCTTTTTCGTTGCCGCGGAAGCGCGTGACCCAGTCATGAATCAGGGCGCGATTCAGGAACCAGCCGATGCGCGAATCGCCGCCGAGCAGCAGATCGTCGCACGCGGCGGCGATCGCGGACGTCGCCAGCAGGTCGGGGGGGACCGAGAAGCCGTGCTTCGGATGTCGCGCCACGCTGCGGGGCAACCAGCGTTGCGCCACGGCCCGCAGCACGAGCTTTCCTTCCCGCCCGTTCGTCTTCAATCGGTGGGGCAATGTCAGGCCGATGTCGACGACCGCTTCGTCGAGCAACGGGACGCGCACTTCGATGCCGGCCCGCATGCTCATCATGTCGACTTTGCGCAGCATGTCGGACGGCAAGCCGACGGCGAACAGCTTCGTGGTGAGGCGCTCCGACAGCTGCTCCACGTTCTGAACCCCCGCGGGACGGAAGCCGTCGAAATGCCGATAGACGGGCAACAGCTGTGCCGCAGCGGATGGCAGCACCAACGCCGCCTTCTGGTCTTCCGCCAGATAGTTCGAGAACCCGGCGAGCAACACCGCTGAGTTGGAGCGTCCCGCTTCGGCCAGTGCGATGGCCTTCGCGAGGTGGCGTCCGAGATCGCGGGTCCACGGTGTCAGCGCTGCGCCCGCCCTGCGCACGGCGGCCCTGGCCCAGGACGGTAAGCGCAGCAAGTGCATGAGCTGGTTGGCGCGCCAGAAGCTGTGGTAGCCGCCGAATGCCTCGTCGCCGCCGTCACCGGACAGCGCGCAGATGATTCCTTGCTCCCGAATCGCGCGCGACACCCAGTACATCGGGATGCAGCTCGTATCGGCAAACGGCTGATCGAAATGCCGGAGGATGCCAATCAGCGTGTCGGGCGTCAGCGACCAGTCGCGCGGCTCGATGACGTGATGCTCGGTCCCGAAATGACGGGCCACGGCGAGTGCGAGTGGCGTCTCGTCGGCGCCCGCAACCGGGAAGCGCACGTTGAACGTCGTGGCCCCACGGCTCGCCGCCCGGGCGCGCGCGGCGACGACGAGCGAGGAGTCGATGCCGCCCGACAGCAGTGCGGCTACCGGCACATCCGCCTCCGACTGACTGCGGACCGCGTCGATCATTTTCTGCCCAGCTTGTGCAGCGGTGTCGTCCAAGCGGCGCGTGGCGTCCGGTCTGGCGACGACGCTCGCATAACGCTGCGTGTGGCGGCGCCCCGGTTCGGCCACGAGTACCGTCCCCGGGGGGAGCGCCTGAATCTCGTTGAAGCCGGTCGCCGGCTCGGGGACATAGCCGAGCCCCAGGAAATCGCAGCACGCCTGGCGGTCGAGTGTGGGCCGGAAAGCGGGCAGCGCCGTGATCGCCTTGATCTCGCTGGCAAAAACGATCTGCTCGCCGCGGATCGCGTAGAACAGCGGCTTTACGCCGAAGCGGTCGCGGGCGAGGAGGATGCGGCGCCGCCGCGCGTCGTACATCGCAAATGCGAAAATGCCGCGGAGGTGCTCGACGAGTTTGTCGCCGCGCTCCTCATACAGGTGCACGAGCACTTCCGTATCGCTGCGCGAGCGGAAGCGGTGCCCCCGCGCGGCGAGCAGGGCTCGCAGCGGCTCGTGATTGTAGATCTCGCCGTTGAACACGACCCAGACGTCGCCGGTCTCGTTCGTCAGCGGTTGCGCGCCGGCGGGCGACAGATCGATCAGCGCCAGGCGGCGATGCACCAGCTCGCATTGCTCGTCGGCCCAGTAGCCCGCGCCATCGGGACCGCGGTGCGCCAGCAAGCGATCGGCGCGCTCGTGCCAACCCGGTGCAGCGGGCAGGTGCTCCGCATGAAACCGTCCGGCGAGGCCGCACATCAGGCGGTACGCCGCAGCCCGGCCGCCATTGCCTTGACGCGACCGAGAATGATGTGCCGGTCGCTCGGCGTCGGACCGAGGAACAGGGTCACCGCGGCGGTGAACAGCAGCGTCATCACCACCCCGGCGAACCACACGTACCAGCGCTGGGCCAGCAACACCCGGCCGGCCGTGTTCGCCGCCGCAAACAGCAGCGCGGTCGTCAGCGCCATCCGCACCGCCGCGAGCCACTCCTCCCTGTTCTGCTTCGGCTTCTCGAGGCAGGCATGGACGATCAGCGGATACGCGACCGATTGAATGGCCCGCCCGGCCAACAGGGCGATGCTGATGCCGACGATGCCCCAGGCGCGCGTGAGCACGATACCTAAGGCGAGCGTAGCGACAACGGTGATCGCGCCGAACACGACGCGCGCCCGCGGCCGCAACGAGGCATCGATGATGTACGAATCGGTGCGGATGAACGCGGTCTGCATCACGACGCACACGATGAGCAGGTCGACCCACGGGCCGGCGTAGTTCTTCGACCCGACCCAGAGGTGCAGGAACGAATGATTCCACATCAGGATCGTGGCGCCAATGACCGTCGTGAACAGCCAGGTGAGCATGCGCAGCTCGTGACGGATCTTCACGGCGCTGGCGAATTGCTTTTTGCCCAGGACACCGCCCAGGCCCGGCATCGCGGCACCGGCGGTAAACACGAAGACGCCCAGCAGCGTGCGCGCGGCATATCCGGTGAGCACGTAGGTCGTCACCACCGCCGGCGAGATGATCCAGCCGAGGATGAGGACGTCACTCGCGAGCAACAGCTTGGCCACGAGATCGCCGACCGAGAGCCAGACGCTCATGCCGAACAGCCGCTTCACGGCCTCGCGCGTCGGTTTGGCGACATGGAACCAGGGGACGTATTTCTTGACCAGCAACCAGAACACGGCGCCGGTGATGAACGCGCGCACGATCTGCGATCCGCCCATCCCCGGCAAACCCAGCCCGCCTTTGACCGCCCACACTGCGAGGCTTCCGACGATGATGCTCAGGACGGCCTGCAGCCCCATCCGCTTGTAACCGAGGTTCATGCCCCGGAGCACGGACTCCGGAATAGCGGCAAGGCCGGTGAACATGAAGCTCACCACGAGCAGTATGCACGTGAGTCGTATGGCTGCCCGGCTCTCGGGAGGAGCGTGCGTGATCGTCGGCGCGAGCCACGCCAGCGCGCCGCCCACGGCGGCCACGAGTGGCAGCATGAGTAGCCAGACCGTGAGCGCGGCGCCGACGGTGCGTCGATTCTCGGTGACGTCAGCGGCCTGCTGTTGGGAGATGACGAGCCGCAACGCCTCGGTCGGCCGGCCGTCGGTGGCGGCCATGTAGCCGATCAGCCGTCCCAGCATTTCCCAAATGCCGAAGAGGGAACGTCCCAGCTCGCCGACGAGGATCGGCGTGATGACGAGCGAGACGCCCGCCTTGACGGTGTAGTCGAGGAGAGACGCGACCGCCGTCAGCGAGGCTCGGCGGGTGAGGGTCGCCGGTTTGCGGACCGGCTCGGTGACGGAAGCGAGCGCCTCAGTGCCCATTGCGACGCTGCTTGAGTTTGGCGAGGAGGCGCGCGGTGTTCTCGTCGAGCGGGCCCGCTTCGGTGCTCAACGTATCCACCACGAGATGTCCAGCCTCGCTCAGCTCACCGATGGCGCGCTCGAAGGCGCGCCGAAATCCGGCGGCGAAACCGAAGATTTCGGCGTCGGGCAGGTCTTTGACCATGTGCGGTTTCTCACGCGTGCGAATGCGGTTCGCCAGCGTGATGTCGGAGGCGTCGATGAAGACGACTACGTCGAGCAGCCTCGCCCACTCGGCGACGACGCGGCGCCGCCACGAGGCGGGGACGCGGTCGCCGTTGCGGGCGAAGAACACGTCGAGCCAGCTCAACGCGAACACCGGTCCCTCGTCCAGAATGACGATGCGATGGCGCGTCGCCTCGTCTTCGACGACCCGACGCAGCGCGCCGAGGCGGATCATCTGCGCCATTTCTCCGGCGCGCAGCGGCGATCCGCTGATGCCGGCGCTCAGGATCGTCGGCAACAACGTGAGGGCGCTGCGCATCAGGCGGCGGCGCGGCAGGCCCCACAGGCTGAGCCCCGAGCGCACCGTCCGGTCGACCGCACTGACGCCCTGCGCGAGCGTGCTCTTCCCGGCGCCGGCCGGTCCGACCAGCTCGACGACAACGGCTCGGGTTCGGCTCACAGCGTGCTCCAGAGCTCCGCTTTGAGTGTCGCGACGACCTGTGGTAAGCCTTGAGAGGCATCGATGATCCGCGCGCCGCTCTTGCTCCAGTCGGTGTCCGCCGTCAACTGGGCCCGTTTGCGGACGTAGTCGGCCGGCTCCGTCGGCTTGCGGCTGACGGCAGTCTCCGGATCGAGCCGCAGCAGGAACACGACATCGGGCGGGGTCATCCGCTCGTAGAAGCGGCGCTCCCATTTCCGGATGGCGCTGGCGAAGCGGGACTGCGCGGCCAATGCCTGTCCCTGGGTTTCGCTCGGCCCAGACAGGGCCCAGCTCTCAGGCAGGGGATAGCGCTCGCAGATCGCGATCCCGCCCCTGGCGGCGAACCGATGCGCCTGGCGGTACAAGGCGTAGCGATCGCGGGCCGTGCAGCCGTAGCGCAGCAGCTCCAAATGCGTGATAAGGCGTGTGGAGGCGCCGATACTGCGGAGCGCCTTCAACAAGCCCCCGATCACGAGCGTCGCGAGACTGCGCGTGGGCCGGCCGAGGTGGAGGTGCAGCGTCGCGACCGCCGATCCCAGCCATCCGTCGAGCGCGTCGGCGCAGGTCGATTTGCCCGAGCCATCGCCGCCCAGGATTGCCACGACAGATCCACCGCCGACGAGCCGCTGGCCGGTCGGCCGGATCCGCTGCCACAGCCGCTCGGCCAGGCCGAACACCGGCGGCCGGGCGGCGTGCGCGGACAGCGCCCGGGTGAGGGCCGTGCGGATCGCGACTCTGCGCCATGCGGGGCAGCCGGGCTGGAGCGACGCACGGCAGCGCGTGAAGAGCGACGGGGTGACTTCCGGCAGGTACTGTCGCAGCGCCCCGAACGCCGCCTCGGGCGATACCTCGTCCTCGAGCCGGTCGACTTCGCTCAGCGCCCCGTCGAGCCAGCGTGGCGATTCGCGGCGCAGCGAGTCGCGCACCATGTGGCGCAGTGAGAGCCGCAGGATCGCGACGATCAGCTCGAGCTGCGGCGCCGCCGTCTTGAAGACGGCGTTGCTGCTGCGCTGCTGCGCGGACTCGAGCAGCGCGCGCTCCAGCGGCAGCCGGTAGTGCGTGCGCCACGGCAGTCCCACGACCAGCCGCTGATAGACGTGCAAGTGAATCAGCTGGCCGCTGCGCTCATCGAGCCCGAAGTAGTGGACGATGCCTGCGGCTTCGCGGCCCGCCGGCGGCAGCGCCAGCTTGAAGCCGAGTCCCAGGACGACGTCGACGAAGTCGGGCCACGAGCCGCTGTCGACCAGCAGGTCGATATCGCCGCGCCCGCTTTCCCACCGCTCCCGCTTGCCGTGTCCTTTCCACTGGCAGTACGAGACGCCGCGGCTCGCCAACGCCGCGCCGAGCCGGCCCACGAGGGCGGCCGGCGGCGCAGAGCCGGAGCGCGGCGGTGCGGCGGTCGGCAGCAGGCTCAATGACATGTCCCCGACCCTGAATCGGTAAAGGACGCGCCTGCGACCGGGATGAACTGCCAGTCGTACTTACCCGACTTGAGGGTGAGCTTGAGCACGCCGTACGTCGCCGAGCGGATTTCGCTGTGCGGGTGGATTGCCACGGTGAAGTTGTCGAGCGCCGATCCACCGGTGCCGACGTCGAACTGCCGGATGCCGTTCGCGTCCAGGTCACCGCTGGGATTCATCGGTGCAAAGCGCTCGTAGTTGTGCTGCTGGCCGTTGAGAACGACGTCTACGCCCGCGCCGTACAGGGCGTCCCAGATCGGCTTGTGTTCCGGATTGACCGTCCAGTTTGGAGTATTGGACGAGAGGAACAGCGGGACGTGCCACATCGCGATCGTGCAGAGGTTCTTGTGTGAGTCGAGGTCCGCCACGAGCCACTGCATTTGTGTCGCATCGATTGTGGAACCGCCCTTGTCGTTCAGGACGATGATGTGCCAGGAGCCGAGGTCGTAGCTGTAGTAGCCCAAACCGCGTGTGGGTCCCAGGCGATCGCCGAAGTAGTCGAAGGAGCCCTTGGCATCCGGATCCAGATAGTCGTGGTTGCCCAGCGTTGGGTAGGTGCGGGACAAGAAGCGGCCCCACGAGGGTCCGTAACAGTTCACATACTCCGAGTCCGAACCGAACTCGAACGCATTGTCGCCAAGCGTGAACACCGTGCCGGAGATGTTGTCGAGCAGGGCGGCGGTTTGCTCGTCGGTGCTCATGCCGCAGGTCGCCACGTTGCCGGCACCCACTAGGACGGCGGGATGCGTCACGGCGGCGGTCGTTGCCGCTGCCGTGCTGGCCAACCCTTTGCTGTCGGTCACGACGAGCGACACGTCGAACGTCCCGTCATTCTGGTAGTCATGCGTCGTCGTAATGCCGGTGCCCTTGTTGCCGTCGCCGAAGTCCCACGCATACGTCAGGGCGTCGCCATCGGGATCGGTGGAGGCGCTGCCGTCGAAGGTCACGAGTCCGCTGTCGGACGTGTACGGGCCGCCGATCGTCGCGACCGGAGGATGATTAGGTGGGGGTGGTGGCGGCGGCGGCGGCGATACCGGCCCGACGGCTGGTTTGCACGCAACGGCGACGACACCAAGCAGTACCAGCAGTTTCAGACGCGACATCACATCGGTCTCCCGTGACAAGTTCCAGAACCTGAATCGGTGAATGTGCCGCCGCCGGTGGGGATGAACCGCCAGTCGTAGCTGCCGGCGTGCAACGTGACTTTCAAGACGCCCAGCGTGTGGTTATCACGCACCTCGAGATTCGAGCCGGTGGGCAAGGTGTCGGAGAAGGAGTAGAAGCCCTCTCCGCCCCCCGTGCCGACGGCGATCTGCCGAATGCCGAACGCAGCGTCGCGCGTGCCGTCGGGGCGCTGCGGCGCGAAGCGCTGGTAGGCGTGGTCGTGGCCGTTGAGCACCAGATCCGCGCCGTACTCGTAGAGCGCGTTCCAGATCGCTTCCGTGTAGTAGGTGATCGGCGAGCGATCTTTGATCGTCGAAAAGCGCGGATGGTGGAACATCGCCAGCACGCATTGCTGCGAGTGACTCGCCAACTCGGCGCGGAGCCACTGCTCCTGCGGCGAGCCGGCCTTGTAGTTGTCCGGGACGTCGGTGCCGGTGTTCAAGACGATGACGAGCCAGCTGCCGAGCGCGTAGTCGTAGTAGCCCTTCGAGGGATCGCCGGCGACGCTCCCGAAGTAGTCGAAATAGCCTGTGGCGTTCGGCGTGTTGTAGTCGTGATTACCGGCGACCGGGCGGGTGCGACTCTTTTGCCGTCCCCAGTTCGGGGCGTAGCAGTTGACGTACTCGGAGTCCGTGCCGTTCAAGTACGCATTGTCGCCGAGCGGTGCCACGATCCCGACCAGCGTGTCGAGCAGCGCGCCGGTCAGGTCGTCGCCGTTGCGCTGGCAGTCGCCGATATCGCCGGCGGCGAGGATGACGGGCGCCGTCGCATCGACGCTCACCGATCCGCTGCCGGTCGCGCCGCGCTTGTTGGTGACGCTGACCGCGACGTGGTAATTGCCTTCGGTTGCGTAGCTGTGGGACGCCGTGATCGGCGCGATGCTGCTCTTCGAGCCGCTCGAGCTGTTGCCATCACCCCAGGCGACGTCGTAGCTCCACGGGGAGGCATCGGTCGCCGTATCGGTGAATGTGGCCGAGAGATCGAAGGTCGAGCCTACCGGGACGCTGCCACCAGGTCCCGGAGTCACCACGGGTGCGCCGGGGGGCGGTGGCGGCGGAGGAGGGGGCGTCGGCCCAGTGCCGCTGCCGCACGCCACTGCTCCGACTAGCAATACAAAACCCGACAGCCGGACCATCGCGCGTTTTTTCATAGCGACGCGATGGGTGCCGACTGCCAGGGATAGGTGCCCGTGCCTCCCGTGTCCTTCTGCGCCTTCTTCGGCGCCTTGGGATCAGGAGTGGATGGAGTTGATGGAATCGTCTGCGGTTGTACCGCGGGCGAAGGGACCGCGGCCGGAGGCTCCGGCTGGTGCGATCCGCTGCCGCAGGCGATGAGCATCGCTTGAAGCGCTACCATCGCCATGCGTGCGTCGAATCTCACCATCGGAGTCTCCAGACCTTTATGCTGCTAGTGGCACTGAGCGGTGCCGGAATCGGTCGGGCCGCCGGATACAGTGTTGATGAACTGCCAGTCGTAGCTGTTTTCGTTCATCGTCAGTTTCAGGACACCCCAGGCTTGCGGGATGTACGACTCGCGGGTCGCCGGTGCCGTACCGCTCACCACGCCATCCCAGCTCCGACCGCCGGTGCCCACGATGAACTGCCGGAAGCCGGCTGGGTTAGCCGTCCCGTTGTCGTAATCCATCGGAGCAAAACGCTCGTATGCCTTGTCCTTGGCGCTGATCACCAGATCCACGCCGTACTGCTGCATGATGCCGGCCATGGGACGCATGTTGCTGTTGCGGCCCAGGGTGCTTGCGCTCGACGTATAGAAGCGCCGCTCCCACGAGATGACCGCGATGCAGGGCTTCTGGTTGTTCTGGAGATCAGTCGTGAGCCAGTCCACTTGCTCCGACGGAGTCGGGTGGAGCGCAGCGTCAATTCCGAACGTGGCGGCACCACCATGCTCCCAGTCGGACGTGTTAAGCACCACGATGTGCCAGCTGCCCTTATCGAACGAGAACCAGCCCTTGTGTGCGACCTCCAACGCACCGGCCGCGGTGCCGGTACCGAGGTAGCCATAGACGCCGTCCGGCCCTCGATCCGTACCAAAGTCAGCGTTCCCAATCGAGTAGTACGTCCGTGACTTGAACGCACCCCATTTTGGATCGAAGCAATTCTGGAAGGTGGTTCCGGCGCCCATGTCAGCGAGGTTGTTGCCCACCGTGAATGCGATGGCACTCGTGTCGGCGTCGAGGATGCCTTTGACGATGGCTGCGGTTCCGACCGGTCCCGCCGAGCTGGCGCACGTCGTGATCTCACCAGCGCCGATCATCGTGAAGCTCGGGCTGCCCGTAACCACGCCCGTCGTCGCCGTTGCCGTGGGAGTCCATGAAGACGAATCGGTCGCGTTGAATGCCCGCACCCGATAGCTGTACGACGTGCTGGCGGTGAGGCCGGTATCGGAGAACGCAGCGGCGTTGGCCGCCAGGTTCGTCCCGACCTGCGCGAAGGTCGTGCAGCCGGCGCCGCTGCAGCGATCGACGCGGAAGCCCGTCTCGTTCGTCGCGTTGTCGGTCCACGCGAGGTTGATCCCGGTCGTGCCGACTGCTGTCGCGGTCAGCCCGCTCGGTGCCGCCACTCCGGGTGGCGGCGGGGGCGGCGGCGGTGGGGGGCCCACGGTTTTGTCGCTCTTACACGCGCCGAAGGCGCCAATCACGCCGGCGGCCGTGACCACCAGCGCGGCGCGAATCGTAAAGCGGGGTGTGACCTTCATACATCTCTCCTTGAGTGGGACGTGAATGCAGTTGCGAGTAACGACCAGGTCATGCGTTCCCGCACGAGATGACCGCGAGGACGGCCCCGAGAATCACCAGGGCGCGGAGCAGCAACATCATGGCAGGCCTCATAGCTCACTCCTTGACGCTCCGTAGCGTCAGCGGCGGTTCTTTCGTGCGACGAAGTGTTCGTGCCAGCGCGTCTATCCCTCGGCGGACCGTCGCACCGATCAGAGGGAGCGGGTCGTCCCAGGCGAGGCCACTCTTCGCCTCGCACCGGAGCACCCACGGGATCCATTCGGCAAAGGACATGCCTGCCGCGCGGCCCGCGGACATGTCCTTCCACGGCTTGCACCAGCGTACGCCTGGTCGAGCCGGCCTCATCATGGGGCGTGGAGCACCGATGAGATCGCCATAAACGAGTGCGGGCAGGTTCACGCCCGCGACGGCGCCGAGGTGATGCCAGAGATTGAAGCGTGGGTTCACTTCGAGCAGACGAAGACGGCCATCCGGACCGCGCTTGAAATCGAACTTCGCCACTCCGTGGAACTTCAGCTTCTTCACCAACGACCGGCCCAGCGCCAGCACATCCTGCGCATCACTCGTCTCGAGCGCGGTGCTGTCGCCGTACGCCGCGGGCCAGGTGCGAATCTTTTTGCCCGCGAATTCACCGACGATCGCGCCGCGCTCGTCCACGTACGCGTGGTAGCTCTCAATGCAAGACTCAGGCCCGGGCACGAGCTCCTGCGCGAGCAGCGGCAGATTCGCCGCGGCGATCCGGGGCCAGAGCTCGCGCAGCTCGTCGAGATTGTTGACCGACGTCGCTTTGCCGGGTCCGGCGATCGGCTCCCAGCGCGAGGGAATGCGCACCAGCGGCTTCAGCACGAGCGGAAAGGAGAGACCGAGGTCGTCGCTCGGCGCAGGATCCCCCGGCGTGATCACGTGCACCTTGGGCACCGGCATGTCGAGCCGCGCCGCGAGCTGTGAGAAGCGCGATTTGTCGACGAGCTGCTCCACCAGCTCCGCGTCCGGCACGACGAAGCGGAACCCTTCGCGCAGCTGCTCGCGGTGGCGCGACACGAGCAGCAGCGTCCGGTCTTCCTGGTAGAACAGCACCGGCGGCTCGGGCTGCGCCTGGCCGTAGCGCACCAGCGCATCGACCAGCTGCTCCGGCCGTTCCCAGGCGTTATGCCACGGCAACGCCGCAAGCGTGTGACGTGAATAGCGAACGGGCGCCGCCGGCGGCGACAGGACAATGGAAGAGATCCGCGCCAGGCCGAGCGCCCGCACCAGGTCGATGTCGCCCAGGACGCAGGCGGGGGGCCGCAGGGGATGACTCGACCGACCCCAGCGGCCGATGAATCCCGTGGCCTGCCGAGTCACGCGCGAAGCCTGGCCGCGCATCGTCTGCTGCCAGCCGTACGCCCGCTTCGCGACTTTGCGCGCCGCCATCAGCCAGCGATGGCGCCCCCGCAGCCAGCGCACTTTTCGCAGGTCGGGCTCGGCGCCGAACTTCGTCTTGAAGTCGCCGCGGCCCATGAGATCGAACGTCTCGCAGCCCTGCTGGATGGCCCGCTGCATCACGGTCCACGTCATCAGCTCGGTGGGGCGGTACCAGCGGTAGTGCTGGCGGTGCGCCCACATCCACAGCAACAGCTCGCTGCCCTCGATCGTGAAGATGCCCGTCGCGATGTTGACTCGGCCGCCGGGCAGGTAGACCGAGACGGCGACCAGATTGCCGCTCGCCTTGAGCTGCCGGAAAAACTCGAGCACGCGCTGCTTCCCGAACGGCACCGCGAACCCGCCGCGGCGATACACCTCTTTGAGCTGCTCGTAGTGCTCGTCTACGAACCGCTCGTCGTCCTCGAACTTCGTGACGAGGCCGAGGCGCTGCGCCCGTTTCACGTTGCGGCGCGCGCTCACCTTGAGCTGTTTGAACGTGCGGGCTTCGTCGCCGGGAAAGAGCCGTGCGCTATACGTGAAGACGCTCTCGTCCTCGAACCCCGCGGCGCGCATCGCCGCTGCATCGAGGCCGAGATGCAGCAGCTCGATGTGATCGACCGCGTGCTCGCGCTCGAGGTAGGGGACCACCGCCGCCGCAAACGCGCCGGTGTCGAAGCGCGCCGGGTCGTATGCCGGTCCCAGACTCACCGTCTGCCATCCCGCCAGGGGCGAGCCGAACAGTTTCAGGCGGCTCACGTTGACGAGCAGGCCGGGGAAACAGCCGACGATGCCGCTGTCGTCTTCCAGCAGCAGGTAGAGCGGGCGGCCGCAGTTGCTCGCCGCGAGCGCGTCGATCCACGCCCGCGTATGCGGCAACCGGTAGTTCGGGAAACGGCGGACGATCGCATCCCAGCCGGCCAACTCCTCGGCGGTTGCTTCGCGGACTCGCATGGTCGTGGGGAGGGGGGCGCTCATCATTCCTCGCGTGCAAGCAATCGCTGGGCCGCGGGCATCTCGGGTGGGGAGCGGAATTTTCGTTTGCCGGTGGCAACGGCGCCGATCGCCATCAGCGTGCGGCCGATGATGGCGAAGTCGCGGCGCAGTGACGCGTGCCGGATGTAGACCCGGTCGAGCGCGAGTTTCGTCTTGAGCAGCGCAGCGACGTAGCGCGCTTCCGGGTCAGCGCCGGTCAACAGCCTGTCGCCGGCGGTGAACTGGTAGAGGCTTCCCGGGCTCGCGAGGCCGGGCCGCACGCCGAGCGTCTCGAGATCGGTCGAGGAGTAGTGCTGGCGGACGATCGCGGGGTCTTCCGGCCTCGGGCCCACGATCGCCATGTCGCCGCGCAGCACGTTGAAGAGCTGCGGCAGCTCGTCGATCTTCGTCCGGCGCAGCAGCTTGCCGAACGGATAAACGCGGTCGTCCCGTACTGCGGTGATGAGGGGGCCGCCGTCGGTCTCCGGCGCATGCCGCATGGTGCGCAGCTTGTACATGGTGAATTCGCGGCCCAGGTAGCCCATGCGTCGAGCGCGATAGAAGACCGGCCCAGGGTCAGTCAGCTTGATGCCGATGGCGGCGAGACCGAGCAGCGGCGCGGTCAGCACGAGCGCGATGGACGCGCACACCACGTCAAACAGGCGTTTCGCCATGATGCAGAGTGCGGCGAATGGTCATGAACACTTCCGCAGCGTCGAGGCACTGCTGATTGCCCCAGGCCATGGCCCGGTTGCGCAACGCGTCGAGTGAGCGCGGATGGGGATACGCACGGAGCTCGCTCGTGTAGCAGGCCATCGCGGCGAGCTTCATCTCGAGCGTCGCGGAGATGTCGACCCACGTGTCGGCGGTGAAGGTCCGCGGGAACGCCCACTCGGTGCTGCTCGCCGTGTCGAAGGCGTAGACCGCGCGGACCCAGCACGCCGTCGGCCGTGTCGCCACCAGCGTCGCCTGAAACAGCAGGTGATGATCGCGGTTGATGTCGCCGCCCCACTGGCAGTACACGACCTGCGGCTGGACCTCTTTGACGATCGCGTCGAGCGGCGTGATGATTTCGGTGAGCGGCAGCGTGTCGAGCCGCTGATCGGGAAAGCCCAGCGGGCGCACGTCGCGCACGCCCAGCGTCGCGGCCGCCTTGCGGATATGCTCGGCCTGACCGACGCCCTGCTGCCCGTAGCGCAGCGATTCGCCCTCGCACACGATCACGGACGTCACTTCGTCGCCCGCCTTCGCATGCAGCGCCACCGTGCCACCGCAGCCGAGCAGCTCGTCGTCGGGATGAGCGGCAATGACGAGGACGCGGCGTTTAGACATGGACCACCGCCTCGACGCCGAACCGCTTTCCAACCCAACGCTGCTCGCTGAGCGCCTTGCCGCGCAGGCGCGTGCCGGCGTCGTCCTGCAGGTCGAGCAGGATGATCGAGCCCGATCCACACGCGACGAGCTGGCCGCAGGCAGAGCCCACGGGACTCACGACGGGGCCGAGGACTTCGCCCGGCTCACCAACGGCGGGGGGCCCGCGGTCGGGGACAAGCGCCGCTTCCCAGATCCACCACTGCCTGCCGTCGAGCGAGCTGAACGCGCCGGGATAGGGCCGCGTCAGCGCACGGATAAAGTCGTAGACCGCGCCGGCCGGGCAGTCCCAGTTGATGCGCCCGTCCGCCGGCCGGCGGCGGGCGAGGATCGGTTCGTCGCTGCGTTCCTGCCGGCGGCCGGGGCGCTCGCCCGCCAGGAGTGGCGGCAGCAGCTCGAGCAACATCTCGCGGTTGGTGGCGGCGACCTGCGCGTAGAGGGTGGCGCAGGTGTCGTAAGGGGTGATGGGAAAGGAGCGCTGCGCGATGACGTCGCCTTCGTCCACGCCTTCCGCAAGCCACAGCAGCGTGTTGCCCGACTCGCGCTCGCCGCGCATGATCGTCCAGTTGATCGGCGCGCTGCCGCGATTGTGCGGGAGCAGCGATGCGTGCGCGCCGACCAGGCCGAGCCGGGCCAGCCGCATCACCGCCGGCCGTACGATCTGGTGCCAGCCGATCACGAAGATCACGTCGGGCGCGATACGCTCGAGAATCTCGAACGCATCGGGCTCGTTGATGCCGGCGACGTAGTAGAGCGGCACGCCGTACTGGCTGCACACCGGCTCGTAGTCGACGCTGCCGCTGCGCTTGGCCGCGAGCTCCGGCTTGAGCGTCAACACGGCCGCGATGGGTGCGCCGGCGGCCAGCAGCGCGTCGAGCGCCGCCAGCCCTTCGGCGTGAAACCCGACCCACGCGAATCTCACCGGCGATAGATCTGCACCACGTCGAGGACTGCCTCGATGACGTCGGCGACGTCCTGATCGGTCAGTCCGGGGTGCAACGGAAGACTCAGCAGCCGCTCGAAGTTGGAAACGGCCACCGGGAAATCCGCGGGGACGTATCCGTACTTCTTGCGGTAATAGGGGTGCAGGTGGATCGGTATGAAGTGCACCGACGTTCCGATGTTGCGCCGGGTCAGCTCATCGATGAACTGATCCCGCCCAATGCGCAGCAGCTCGGGACGGATGCGCAGCACGTACAGGTGCCATGCATGGTCGACGTGAGGACGGCGCACCGGCGTCTCGAGCGCCTCGTCCGCGCCGAACGCGAGGGTATAGGCCTCGACGATCTCCACGCGGCGGCGGTGGAAGCGCTCCTGCTTCCGGAGCTGCCACAATCCGATCGCGGACGCGACGTCCGTCAGGTTGTACTTGAAGCCCGGGGCCACGACCTCGTAGCGCCAGCTGCCGCCCTGGTCGTAGCGCTTCCACGCATCGCGGCTCATGCCGTGCAGCGCCATGATGCGGGCCTGCTCCAGGAATTCCGGGTCGGCCGTGAGCATGCCGCCCTCGGCCGTGGTGAGGTTCTTCGTCGCGTAGAAGCTGAATGCCACCGGATTCGGCCCGGAGCCGATCTGCCGGCCGCGGAAGCTCGCCGGGAGTGCGTGCGCGGCATCCTCGATGAGCGCGAGGTTGTGCGTACGCGCCAGCGCCTCGAGCACGTCGCGCTCGGCGGGATGACCGGCGTAGTGCACCGGCAGCAGCGCCTTGGTGCGCGGCGTGATGGCCGCGGCCACGCGCTGCGGATCGATGTTCAGCGTGTCGGGCTCGATGTCCACGAGGACAGGCCGCGCGCCGACGTGCTCGACCACGTTGGCGGTGGCCGTGAAGGTCATCGGCGTCGTGATGACTTCGTCGCCGGGTCCGATCCCGAGGCAGGCGAGCGCGGTGTGCATCGCCGCCGTACAGGAGTTGAGGGCGAGCGCGCCCGGCGCATGCACGAATTCGGAAAACTCTTCTTCGAAGCGACGTGTCTTGGGTCCCGTCGTGATCCACGGCGAGCGCAGCGTGTCGACCACTTCCCGGATTTCTTCTTCACCCACGAGGGGGGGATTGAACGGGAGGAAGTCCCGCCGCGCGGAACGTGCAACCGTGTCGGTCATTGTCCGTTCCCTCCGCCCGCCACGGCGCCGCCTGGAGGGGCGGGATCCGGTAGTGCGGGAAGGTCGGCAATTTCGGGAACGACCGGTGGGGGAGCTGGCAGATCCGTCACGACCGAGGGGCGCCGGCCGAGGCGGCGGCGCGAAGCACCGCGTCCGTTGCCGTTGCCAGACCCATTGCCATTGCGGCGTGCCGCGGCGGGCTGATCCACCAACTCCAGCCGCTCCGGCTGATACTCGGCGACAATCGCCGAGAGCGCGCGCACCATGGAGCGCTCATCGCCCTGGCCGGTGACCGCGATCAGCGAGCGAAGCTGGCGCGCCAGCGTCGCACCGCCGCCACCGTTGCCGGCGACGACGCGGATCTTGTCGACGGAGGTTTGCGCCAGCGTTTCGTTGGATGCGACCAGCTCTTCTTCCAGCTTCTCGCCGGGTCTGAGGCCGGTGAAGACGATCTGCACATCGTGGTAGGGGACGAGCCCCGAGAGCCGGATCAGCTGCTCGGCCAGCTCGAGGATGCGGACCTGTGTGCCCATCTCCAGTACGGCGATGCGGCCCGCCGCTTCGGGTAACGCCGCGGCTTCGAGGACGAGCTGCGCGGCTTCGGGGATCGTCATGAGGAAGCGTTTCATCTCGGGGTGGGTGACGGTCACGGGGCCGCCGACGGCGATCTGCTTCTTGAACAGCGGGACGACGCTGCCATCGGAGCCGAGCACGTTGCCGAAGCGCACGACGCGGAAATCGGTGTCCGAGGCGCGCAATGAGGGCAGCTCACGCACGATGTGCTCGGCGACGCGCTTGGTCGCGCCGAGGATGCTCATCGGATTGACGGCCTTATCGGTCGAGATCAGCACGAACTTTTTCGTCCCGACGCGGGCCGCCGACTGCGCCAGCCGCAGCGTGCCGACGACGTTGTTCCAGACACCTTCGATCATGTTCCACTCGAGCATCGGCACGTGCTTGTAGGCGGCCGCGTGGAACACACAGTCTGGGCGGTAGGACTCGAACATCCGGTCGAGTCGGGCGGCGTTGGTCACGCTCGCCAGCACGGGGACGACGTCGATGGCCGGATGGGTCTCCGAGATCTCGTGATAGATGAAAAAGAGCGGGCTCTCGGCGCGGTCGAGCAGCAGCAGCCGGCGCGGATTGAAGCGCGCGATCTGCCGCACCAGCTCCGAGCCGATCGAGCCGCCGGCGCCGGTGACGAGGATGACTTTGCCGGCGAGCTCGGGCGCGACGTCCTTGAGATCGAGCTGCACCGGGTCGCGGCCCAGCAGGTCTTCGACCTGGACGTCGCGTACCTGGTTGATCTGCGGCGAATCGGGCGACAGCAAGTCGACCTGCGGCGGCAGGATCTTGACGGCGACGCCGGTCTCGGCGGCGCGGGCGACCAGCCGCCGGATGTGCTCCGGAGTCGCCGACGGAATCGCGATGACGATCTGCTGTGCGTGGTGCATCGCGACAAAGCGCCGCAGCTCATCCGACCCACCCAGCACCGAGACGCCGTGCAGCGTGCGGCCGTGCTTGTTGGGGTCGTCGTCCACGATGCCGACGACGTTCAGAGGATGCCGCGGGTCGTGCAGCAGCTGGCGCAGCAGGCGCTCGCCTGCGACGCCGGCGCCGATGATGATCGCCGGGCGGCCGCGCCGCGGGCGGCGGCGCAGCGGCTCTTCCTTTATCCAGCGCAGCAAGCCGCGTTTCCCGCGGCTGGGGCGGCGGAACGGCTCTTCTTTTACCCAGCGGGCAAGGAAGCGAATGCCGCCCGCGAGCATGATCGTGATCAGCCAGTCCAGCACCGGGACGACGAGCGGCATGGTGCCGACGCGCCCGACGAACACCAGCACGCCGACGAAGCCGAGCGACCCCAGCGTGACGGCGGCGACCAGTTGGCGCAGGTCGCGCACGCCGACGAGGTGCCAGTAGCCGCGAAACAGGCCGAGGCGGTGGAACAGGAACAGCCGCAGGGCCAGGAGATAGGGCAGGGTTGCTGCGTAGTTGCGGAGCTGTTCAGGCGGGATCCGAAAGTCGAAGCGCAGCGCGTACGCGGTGAAGTAGGCGAAGGCGACGAGCACCAAGTGGCCGGCGATGGACAGCGCACGCCGGTGCCGGCGCAGACGCGACAAGGCTTCCATCAGCATGGAGCAGACAACTCCGCGTTAAGGCTGTGGCGCCCTGCAGTGCACCTTCTGTGCTCGAACCGTGTGTGCTTGTGCGGACACGGAAACGCCCCAGGACAGAGCGCGCCGCGCGTCCGCGCGCTACGCAACAGGGCGCAACGCGCTGACCGCTGTGGGGTTAGTGCGTTACGGTGAGGGACGGCGGGCGGCGGCGGGCGGCACCGAGCTTGCGTGGGGACGCATCGCATGGAGCCTAAGGAGCTACCCGAGATGTCAGGACCTCAATCGGAAAAACCCCGCGTCCCCGTGCTGCGAGCCGGGGGAGGGGGGAATGGCGACGGTGGGGGTAACGAAACCGCACTCGATACGATTCGACTGAAAAGTCTCGCCGCGGCCCCACCACCTCCGCCGGCAGAGCAGAGCGACTTTCAGCGCTACTTCAATTCCGTCATGCGGCACAAGTGGCTCGTCCTGGCGATCACGTTGGTCGGGACGGCCATCGGCATCGTCGCGACGCGATTCCTCGATCCGCGCTACACGGCGAAGGCGATCCTATGGGTCGACGTCGCCGTCGGTCGAGATCGCGGCGTGCAGTCGGATGATCCCGGCGCGCCCACACTGGACTCGCGTGGCTGGGAGGAGCTCGTCGTCTCCAATGCGGTGCTCGATACGGTCGTCAAGCAACGCCGTCTCTTCCTGCAGCCCGAGACTCCGGACGATTCCGCCGCGCTCACGACCTTCGACATCACCGAGCGCGTCGCTCCCGGGACCTACCGCGTCGTCGTCGACAAGGCGGGCCACGCGTTCCGGATGGAGCTGGACGACGGGACCGTCGTGCAGCGCGGCCGCGTCGGGCTGCCGGTGGGTGACAACGTCGGCTTCGACTGGACGCCGACCGCCGCGATGCTGAAGCCGGGAAGCACGATCACCTTCACGGTCAGCGCCATTCCCGACGCCTCGGCTTCGCTGGCGCGCGACATCAAGACGCGCATCGATCCCGCCGGCAACTTCCTGCGCATACAGTTGAAAGCATCGTCGGCAGCGAACGCGGCGGCGACCTTGAACGCGATCGCGACGCGCATCGTCGCGGTCGAGAGCGACATGAAGCGTCGCAAGTTCGCGGAGCTCGCATCGGTGATGAGCGACCAGTACGACCATGCGAAGGAAGCGCTCGATCAGGCAGACGAAGCGTTGCGCTCATTCCGCGCCCGCACCTGGGACCGGCCCCTCATCACGCAGGCGCCGGGTGGTGGCCTGGCGGTCGAGGGGAGTGGCGGCGCCCACCAGATGCGCGCCGACAACGAACAACGGCAGCGGGATCGCCGCCAGCTCGAGACGTTCGCCACGCGAGCGCAGACCGGGAGTGTCTCGGTCGAGCTGTGGAACAGCATTCCGGCGGTCCAGACCTCGGAATACATGAAAGCCGCACTCGCGGACCTGGCGAAGAAGCAGGCCGATCTGCGCACCGCGCGGCTGCAGTACACCGATTCGGCCGCACCCGTGCGGCAGCTGCAATCCGATCTCGCGATCCTGGAACATCAGCAGATCCCCTCGCTGGCTCGCATGCTCGCCCGCGATCTGGGCGAGGTGGTTGCCGTGACCAAGCCGCAGACCGATACGGCGTTGGGGCAACTGCGCGCCGCGCCGAACCTCGCGATGGAGCAGGACCGTCTCACCCGCGAGCAACGGATGGCGGCCGATCAATTCGGCGCCGTCGATAAGGAATACCAAACGGCGAAGCTCGGATTGGTGAGCACGCTGCCGGATGTGCGCGTGCTCGATCCCGCGGTCGAGCCACGGCGGCCGGCGGCCGACTATGCGCCGCTGCTGATTCTGCTGGCCGCCATGGCGAGCTTCGGGCTCGCGGTCATGGGCGTGACGATTCGTGACAAGATGGACCCCAAGGTCCGCTACCCCGAACAGATCACCGGGCGGATGCAGCTCCAGATTCTCGGGGCGGTGCCGCACGTCAGCTGGCGCCTCGGCGCCAACGGCGACGGTCCGGCGCAGGTCATCGAAGCGTTACGCGGTTTGCGACTGCGGGTGTTGCACGCTCACTCCGGCGACGGGCCGTTGACGCTCACGATCACGAGCCCGGGCATCGGCGACGGAAAGTCGTTCGTGTCGCTGAACCTGGCGCTCTCCTTCGCCGACGCGGGCTATCGCACGCTGCTGGTGGATGGGGATACGCGGCGTGGCGTGCAGCACAAGGCGCTGAAGACGCCATCGACGCCGGGGCTGACCGACGTCGTCGCGAGCCGCGTGCCGCTCGAAGCGGCACTGCGGCAGACCTCATATCCGGGACTCACCTTCCTCAGCGCGGGTACGCGGATGCAGCGGGCGCCCGAACGGCTGCTGTCGCAGAACATGCGCGACCTGATGTCCAAGCTGCGCTCGCTGTACGACGTCGTCATCGTCGACAGCCCGCCGCTGGGCGCCGGCGCCGATCCGCTCGTGCTCGGCACGTTGACGGAGAACCTGATGCTGGTGCTCCGCACGGGGCAGTCGGACATCAACCTCGCCTCCACCAAGCTGGAAGTGTTGAACGCGCTGCCGGTGCGCGTCATCGGCGCCGTGCTGAACGACGTGCGCTCGAGCGGCGTCTATCGCTACTACATGTACTCCTCGGCGGAATACGAGCTGGTCGACGATGAAGGGCCGACCAGGGAAGCGCTGCCGAGCATTTTGGGAGGTCGGACATGATGCGGGTTTGCAGGATTGCAGGCGCCGCGCTGCTGCTGGCGATGCCGGCCGTAGCGCGCGCCCAAGACGACAAGGCGGCCGACCGGCCGCTCGCCACACGCGAAGAGTTGCAGTCGGCGATGGACCGTGCCCGGGGCTCGGAGCAGGCCGCGCGGATCCGGACACGGCTGGCCGAAGGCGACTTCCGCCGTGGCGATCGGATCGCGTTGATGGTGCAGGGAGAGTCGACGCTGACGGATACGTTCACAGTCGGGAGAGATGCCGAGCTGATGCTGCCGCCGCCCACCGTCGGTTCCATGTCCCTCAAGGGTGTGCTGCGCTCGGAGCTCGAGCCGAAGCTCACCGAGTACGTCAGCCGCTTCCGCACCAACGCCATCGTGCGCGCCCAGCCGTTGCTGCGTCTCTCGATTCAGGGAGAAGTTGCGAAGGCCGGGATTTACGCGGTGCCCGCCGATGCCCAACTGGCGGATGCCTTGATGGCGGCGGGTGGGACGACGCAATTCGCCAAGGCCAACAACGTCACGATCGAGCGCAACGGTAAAGCATTCTGGAAAGGCTCGTCGTTCGACACCGATCTCGACGCCCTCGGCTTGCGTGATGGCGATCAGATTGTGGTTGACTCGAAGCGGCCGGGCGGATCGGATACGCTCAGGATCACGGCACTGCTGGTGAGCATTGCGGGCGGGCTGTACGGGTTGAGTCGGGCTATCCACTAAGCTTTCTCTTCTTCTATATATTCGGGATCACCGCTCCCGGTGCGCAGTTCTGCACCGGTGAGCGGTTTTCCGATTACTTGCACCGGCCGCCGATCGATATCTTCGGCGGCATGTCGAGTGGCATTCACAGCGATCCCGCGGATTGGCGCGATCCACGCCATCGCCTCGGCGTCGCCGGTGAAGAGCAGGCGATCCGTTATCTCCAGAGCCGAGGCTGGGAGGTCGTGTCGCACCGCTTTCGGGTGGGCCGCATCGAGCTCGACCTCGTCGCCAGGCGCGGGCACGTCGTCGCCTTCGTCGAGGTCAAAGCGCGGCGCGGGACGGCCTTCGGCAGCCCGTTCGAGGCGATCACGGGTGCCAAACGGCGCGAGATCGTGAAGGCAGCGCGGGTCTGGATGGATCGGTATGGGCAACATTCCGACGTCTATCGCTTCGACTGTATCGCGATTGTTGATAACAAGTTAGAGCATCTTGAGGACGCCTTCCGTCCTGGATGGCGGTAAGGGCAGGTTCGGTATATATTCGGGTCTCCAAACCAAGCGGAGCCCGCCACCATGTCGAGGTCCATCATGGCAGAACAACCGCAGCCCACCAAGCTCACCGACGATCGGCGCAAAGCGCTGAACCTCGCCATCACCCAGATCGAGAAAACCTGTGGGAAGGGGTCCATCATGCGGATGGGCGCCGACTCGCCGCAGGTGCGCGTGGCCGGCATCTCGACCGGTGCGATCAATCTCGATGCAGCGATCGGCATCGGCGGGATTCCCCGCGGCCGGGTCACGGAGATCTTCGGGCCCGAATCGAGCGGCAAGACGACGCTGGCGCTGCACGTGGTGGCGAGCGCTCAGCGCCTGGGCGGCGCCGCCGCCTACATCGACGCCGAGCACGCGCTCGATGTCGAGTACGCGAAGAAGCTGGGCGTGGACATCGAGAACCTGCTCGTCTCCCAGCCCGACACGGGAGAGCAGGGCCTCGAGATCTGCGAAATCCTGGTGCGTTCCGGCGCGGTAGATGTGGTGGTCATCGATTCCGTCGCAGCGCTCGTCCCCAAGATGGAAATCGAGGGGGAGATGGGCGACTCGTTGCCCGGGCTGCAAGCCCGGCTGATGAGCCAGGCGTTGCGCAAGCTCGCCGGCGCGATCAATCGCTCGCGTACCGCCGTGGTCTTCATCAACCAGCTGCGTGAGAAGATCGGGGTCATGTTCGGCAACCCCGAGACGACGAGCGGCGGACGGGCGCTCAAGTTCTACGCTTCCGTCCGGCTCGACATGCGGCGCATCGCGCCGGTCAAGGATCGCGAGGTGGTGATCGGCAACCACGTGCGCGTGAAAGTCGTGAAGAACAAAGTGGCGCCGCCGTTCCGCCAGGCGGAGTTCGACATCATGTTCGACGAAGGAATCAGCCACGAGTCGCTGCTTGTCGATATCGCGGCGGAGGCCGGCATCATCGAGAAGTCAGGCGCCTGGTATTCGTACGGCAAAGAGCGGATCGGGCAGGGGCGTGAGAACGCCAAGCTGTACCTGAAAGACCACGCCGATATGTCGGCCGAAGTCGAGGCACGCGTGAAGGAGCACCTCGGCATTACGGCGGTGGCCGGACCGGGCGCAGACGTCGGAGCGGGTGGCGACGAGGAGACCACCCCGAGCGAAGAGTGATCCTCACAGGACTCGCCCCCGATCCACGCCGGCCAGACTATAGGCTGGTCGAAGTGGATCGGGGGCGTTTTGCATCCCTGCCGGCCGAGTCTCTGCTAGGGCTGGACCTCGTCGTCGGACAGGAGATTCGCCCGCTGGTCTTCGCGCGGCTGCAGGAGCTGGCCGATCTCGAGGCCGCCCATCGGGCCGCGCAGCGCGCGCTCGCCCGGCGTGCCCACGCGCGCTTCGACCTGCGCCGCCGGCTGCTGCAGAAACAGCACCCGCCCCAGGCCGTCGATGCCGCCCTGGATCGATTGAGCGCCGTCGGGTTGCTCGACGACGCCCGCTTCGCCGTCGATTATGCCCTCGCCAAGGCTCGACGCGGGCGCGGCCCGGCGCGGTTGGTGCGCGATCTCCAAGCTCAAGGCGTGGATAGGCGCATTGCGGAGGAGGCGGTGCGGACATCCCTGGCGGCGGAAGGCGTCGATCCGGCCGATGCGGTCCGGGCGCTGGCGGAGAAGCGGGCGGGGCAGCTTGCGGGACTGCCCTCAGCGGTGCGGACGCGGAGGCTCGTGGCGTTCCTGATGAGACGGGGGTTTGGGGGAGTGGAGGTGCGGGACGTGGTGGCGAGGCTGCGGGAGGGGAGCGGACCGATCTGACCGAGCCGGGTTTATAATTCGGAACCATGCCGTCCGCTCCATCCTCCCTCAAGGTAGTGGTACTGAGTTGCGGCGATCTCGGGGGAGAGGTCGTGCAGCGACTGCTCGAGACGCCGGGAGTTGAAGAAATCACGCTCGTTACCACCCCCTACCGAATGCCGGCCCGGTCAGGCATCAAGAAACTCCGCCACCTCTACCGGATGGAGGGCTGGCCTGGACTCGCCAAGGCCCTCGTCCGGAGAGTCAGGCAGCGGTTCGGGGCCGTGGCGGATCCGTCCCTCGAGCAAGCCACTGCCACGCTGCCTGCGGCGGTTCGCCACCATGTATTCGCGGACTTTCACGCCCCAGAGTGCATCGCGTTGCTGCGCGACCTGAACGTCGATCTCGGTGTGATTGCGGGCACCTACATCCTCCGCGAGGAAGTGTTCGCGATTCCGCGCCTCGGCTGCATCAATCTTCACAGTGGCCGGGTGCCGGAATACCGCGGATCCGCACCCGCGTTCTGGGAGCTGTACAACGATGCCTCAGAGGTCGGCATCACGATTCATCGCGTGGCGCGGGCCGTCGATGCGGGCGAGGTATTGCTCCAAGAGCTCTTCCCGCTCGACGGCGCACCTCGCGGCGATCCCATGCGCTACATCGAGGCGTATCGGCGCGACGTGCTGCGACCGAACGGCGTTCGCATGCTCTGCGAGGTGGTGGGGCGGATTGCGGCGGGGACCGCTCAGGGCTGGACCCAGGATCCGGCGCGTGCTCGCACCTACAAGGTCCCCGACTATCGCGCCGTCCGGGCGCTGCGCCGCCGAGTGCGGGCGCGACGCGCGGTGGGAAAGCGACTCGTAAAGCATGTGCTCGGCCTCCTGGCGTTTCGCACCGGTCTCTACCGTCGGTTTCTCCGCAATCGCGCCCTTGTGGTCCTCCTGCACCGGATCGACGACCGGCTCGGAGGTAACTCCATCACCGTGACGACCGCTCAACTCACCGCGTATTGCCGTTTCTTTCACCGCTATTTCCGGGTGATCCCACTGGGGGCGCTGCTGCACAAGCTCGCGCACGGCGAGGACATCACCGGCGACGTGGTGATCACGTTCGATGACGGCTACAAGGACAATCACGATGTGGCGGCCGCTACGCTCCGCCAGTTCGGGTTACCCGCCTGCTTCTTCATCGCTACCAACTTCGTCGGGTCCGACAAGTCGGCCTGGTGGGACGCCGGTCTGGGCATCGCCTCTCGCTGGATGACGTGGAACGACGTTCGCGCGCTGCGGGGCCAAGGCTTCGACATCGGATCGCACACGATGAATCATGCCGATCTGGGATCCGTGGTTGGGACGGCGGCGCGGGACGAAATCGTGGGGGCTCGGCAGCGGCTCGCCGCCGAATTGCGCGAAACGCCGTCGTACTTTGCCTATCCGTACGGAGGACCGCAGCACATGCTGGAAGAGAATCGCGCCCTGGTACGCGAGGCGGGCCACCGCTGTTGTCTCTCGGCGCACGGCGGCGTCGTGACCCCGGAGACCAGCGCTTTCGCGGTCCCGCGTATTCCCCTGTCGCCCTGGTTTCTCACACCCTACCAATTCGGGTTTGAAGCGATACAGGCAGCGTAGCCTCCGCAGGCCGCTATATTTTGCGCGATGAAGTCCGCCGACATCCGCCGCAAGTTCCTCGACTACTTCAAAGCCCCTCCCCGTTCCCACCGGGAAGTGCCGAGCGGGCCTTTGGTCCCCCCCGACGACCCCACGCTGCTGTTCACCAATGCCGGTATGGTGCAGTTCAAGCGCGTGTTTCAGGGTCTGGAACGGCGTGACTACAACCGGGCGGTGACGTGCCAGAAATGCGTACGAGCGGGCGGCAAGCATAACGATCTGGAACAGGTCGGCCACACGGCCCGCCACCACACCTTCTTCGAGATGCTCGGCAATTTCTCCTTTGGCGACTACTTCAAGAAGGAGGCGATCGAGTACGCGTGGGAGTGGGTCACGAGCCGCGAGTGGCTCGGCATCGATCCCGATCGGTTGTTCGTCACGGTGCACCACACCGACGATGAGGCGCGCAACCTGTGGCGTCAGGTAACCGGCATCGCCGACAGTCGGATATATGGCCTGGGTGACAAGGACAATTTCTGGCAGATGGGCGACACGGGACCGTGCGGCCCGTGCTCAGAGATCCTGGTCGATGTCAGGAGCAGGGAGCGGGGAGCAGGGAGCAGGCCACCCTCTCTCGATGAGTTCGTGGCGTTGAGCGAAGACGGCAAGTTCCTCGAGATCTGGAATCTCGTCTTCATGCAGTACGACCAGCAGCCCGACGGTACCCGCTCCCCGCTCCCAGCTCCCTCCGTTGACACGGGAGCCGGGCTCGAGCGCATCACGTCGCTCATGCAGAACGTCCAGTCCAATTTCGACACCGACCTGTTTCAACCGATCATCGCGCAGGCGGTCGAGATCGTGGGTCGTCCCTACGACCGCGGGCCTTCCGGCGCGCCCTATCGCGTGCTCGCCGACCATGCGCGCGCCGTCGCGTTTCTGCTCGCCGATGGCGTCTACCCGTCGAACGAGGGACGCGGCTACGTGCTGCGCCGCATCCTGCGGCGCGCGGTGCGCCACGCCTGGCTGCTGGGCCGCCGCGAGCCGACGCTGGCGCAGTTGACCCGCGCAGTCAGCGGCGTGATGGGCGACGTGTATCCGGAGCTGGTGTCGAAGGAGCAGCACATCGAGCGGGTCACGCGGGCCGAAGAAGAGCGCTTCCTGGAGACGATTGAAGGGGGCCTTGAGAGGATGGAGGAGTTGCGTCACCAGCCCGTCATCTCCGGTGAAGACGCGTTCAAGCTCTACGATACGTATGGGTTTCCGCTCGATCTCACGCAGATGATCGCCGCCGAGCATGGGCATGCGGTGGACATCGAGGGGTTTGAGCAGGCGCTCGGGCAGCAGCGGCGACGCTCGAGGGCGGCGAGAAAAGTCGTCGGCGAGGGGCGGCAACGGGGCGGCGAGTGGGTGGAGGTGAAGAAGAAAGGGCAGCAAAAGTGGATTGGCTACGAGGCCA